>Ga0310342_100003348_pt1 | contig 10511 bp, 7 predicted proteins | sample S15DNA20500_MG_FD_206155 | JGI IMG/M metagenome (GOLD analysis project Ga0310342, IMG submission 206155) | Marine microbial communities from station ALOHA, North Pacific Subtropical Gyre - S1503-DNA-20-500_MG | ecosystem: Environmental > Aquatic > Marine > Oceanic | place: Pacific Ocean: North... | reverse complement strand
AGGTAGGTGATCGGTTTACTAATGGAAGCGAGTAAGAACATGCCATCCTCGCGTATCGGTTTGGCGTTCGGTTCCGCACCCTGCCGACCAAAGAACTTCGGGGCCACCACTTTCCCGGCTCGCCCTACCAAAATGGCACCTCCCGGTACCGGCGCTTCTGGACCGCCCGTCCACGAATCAAGCAAGTCATAGGCAACCTTTAAACGTGCCTCGTCCAGGCCGATTGATTTGGCTGAAGCAATGGGTAAATGAGCCACGGTCAGATTCTCCTCACACAGGTTGTCTAAAACCAACTGGGCCCCAGAACTTGACAGCGACCCGCCGATCGAGCAGGCTACCATGCATATCCCAGGGCAAGAACATCCTCATGATAACGGATACCGGCACGATGAGCCATTTCTCACAACCACGCCATCGCCGTCAGTTCCTCCAGTGGGCAGGCGCTGCAAGTATGCTGGGACAGGTTAACCCACTCATTGGTGCCGCCTGGCAGCCAGCACCACGCCCTAAAGTCGCTGCAATTTTCACGGAACTGCGATTTCGCAGCCATGCTTACAATATCCTGGAAAATTTCCTGCGGCCCTATCTCTTTCGAGGAAAGCTAACCGATCCCGGTGTGGACGTGGTCTCTTTTTATGCCGACCAGTTTCCTGACAATGACATGGCACGAGAGGTCTCTCAACGCTTCAAAATTCCGTTGTTTAAGTCGATCGACGAGGCACTTTGCCTGGGCAACAAGAAACTGGCCGTCGATGCCGTCTTGTCGATCGGAGAGCATGGGAATTATCCGCTCAATAAACGGGGACAACAAATGTACCCCCGCAAGGAATTCTTTGACCAGTCCGTCGCTGTCATGAAACGCTCCGGACGGTTTGTCCCTTTCTTCAATGACAAACATCTCTCGTACCGCGCTGATTGGTCACAAGAGATGTTTGAAACGGCCCGCCAATACAAGATCCCCCTGATGGCAGGAAGCTCTGTCCCGCTGGCTGACCGACGTCCAAACCTGGAATTGCCTGCCGGTGCGAACATCGAAGAAGCGATTTCGGTCCACGGTGGAGGAATTGAAACTTACGATTTCCATGCCCTGGAAGTCCTCCAGTCGATGATCGAATCCAGGCGTGGAGGAGAGAGCGGCGTCCGCCACGTTGAGTTACTGACCGGTGATAAACTGCAGGAGGCTATCAAGAAAAAACGCTGGTCGACCGACCTGGTCAATGCTGCCATGGCTGCAGAGCAGCATGCCGGGCTCTCTCGCCAGGCACGTCCCCAGAGTAGTGGCCCGCCGATCCACGAGTACCCGACGCCTCCCAAGCCTTACCGAATTGGTCATGCCCTCTGTCTCACCTATCGCGACGGGCTGCGGGCCACTGCGCTCACCGTTGGCTCAAATGCCAATCGCTGGAATTTTGCCTGTCGACTGCGCGGCAACAACAAACCGCTGGCTACTTCCTTCTACAACGGTCCCTGGGGCAATCGCTGCCTGTTCAAAGCCCTCTCTCATGCCATTCAGTACCTGTTCATTCACCACAAGGAACCTTACCCGGTGCAACGAACGCTGCTGGTCAGCAATGTCCTGGATGCCGCCATGACCTCGCATGAACAGGGTGGCAAACGTATTTCAACTCCCCTGCTCAACACCCCCTACCAGCCAATTCCCTTTGAAGACCTACGAGAAAATGGCGAAACCTGGAAACTGATTACGCTTGATTCTCCCCAGCCGGCCAGATTCGAACCTGGCGACGCGCGCTGGGTGAAGCCAACTCCGTAACGGCAGTCCCCGGAAGCGACCGAAGTGAGCAACGCTGCTCAATCAACGCGTAGCCGCCGAGTCCTTGTTGACTCTCATTTTCGCCAGGATCTTTGCATGCAACTGCTGCCTGGCTTGTTGCACTCGAGGATCCTCTGAAGCGATTAGGTTCTTCATTTCTGCCGGGTCCGCAGTCAGATCGTAAAGCTCATCCCGCTCTGGATTGAGAAAATCACGGATCAACTTCCACTTCGCAGTTCGGTACATCCGCATGTGGGTACGCGACTGGTGGTGCGTAGAATACTCGGCATAAAAATCGTTGTCCCAGCCAGATATCTTCTGGCCCTGCAACAAGGGGACCATGTTACGACCCCGGATTTGCACTGCCCTAGGCAGCGCTACTCCTGCCATGGCAAGAATACTGGAAAACCAGTCCAGGTTCGTAACAGTTTCTGTGACCGTAGTGCCCGGCTTAATCTTGCCTGGCCAGCGAACCATCGTGGGCACCTTGATTGAGTTGTCATACATATTGGGACGCTGACCCCGAGGAATATTCTTGGTCGCCGGGGGGGGCATCTTGAGCACCCAATGTCCATTTCCTTTATGCCAAATCCCGTTGTGTCCCATGCTGTAACCGTGATCCGAACTGAAAATGACAATTGTCTTCTCGGTTAACTGCAATTGGTCCAGCAGTTTCAACAATCGTCCCAGGTTGCGATCCACGCTGCGGACACTGGCCAGGTATTCACGCGTCATCCGTTTGACACGTGCTACATCCAAGTGGGGATAATCAGGATTAGGAATCGGCGGATCCAAGTTCTTGTAAGGTGCCATATCTTCTTCGGCGACGGGGAGCCAACGCGTGTGCGGAGCACGCGTATGCCAACAGAGCAGGAACGGTTTCTGGTGATGCTGCTTGACATATTCCAGGGCATGGTCGGCCAGGATATCGGCCGTCAGTCCCTGAAACTTCTGCTGCTTGCCATCCTTTTCGAGCGTCGGATTAACAGTCGGCCAGCCACCGGCTCGGTGGCCCATGAAAACCTGGAAACCAAATTGGGTCGGATGCTGACTGTCGAGCAGACCCAGGTGCCATTTACCGACCAGCCCGGTTTGATAACCAGCCTGGGCCAGTAAACGAGGCCAAACCGGTAGCGCCGGATCGAGCCCCAGTTTTGGTTCGTTCTTGGGATGAATCCAATCCGTGATACCCAACTCACTGCCATAGCGACTGGTCATTAAACTGGCTCGCGACGGACTACAGACGGGTGTCGTGGTAAAGGAGTTGGGAAGATAAACTCCCTCCTTGGCCAGTCGATCCATATGGGGTGTCTTGGCCAGCGGATTTCCTGAAGCTCCCAAAGCCCAGGATGCCTGGTCATCGGTAAAAACGAAGATGATATTAGGCCGCTCAGCTGCCACCAAGAATTCCATATTCCCCAGGCACCAGGCAAAGACCAGTACACAACAGCACAGTCTGCTACGCATGAACATCCGGAAATCCCTCCAAGAACGATGATACCTGACAACCAGGGGATCGATTTAACTGCACCTATTGTAGCTTTCTCAGTCTTCCCTGACGACAATGGGTGTCGACCCAAATGCAATCTCCATTTAAAATAAAGACTTCGCTACTGCTTTCCTTTCAGAAACAGGCTCTCCCAGGCTCATGTCACACTTGCAGATTATTTCGCTCTTCAAGAACAAATCTGCAGCAGAAGTAACTGCTGACGAAATCGATTTCGTCAACGAGTACCTTGAACAATACCCAGAATTGATCGACACGCTGGGCGGACAAGGCGTAGTTGACAACTTTCTGCTGGCTGCCAGCGAAACGGAAGTCTCACCTGTTACGGACTCTCCCGAAACCACCGAATCGCTTTACCAAGCACCGGCGAGGCCGTGGATCTTCCGGATCACGGCAGTGCTGGTGTTGCTATTGATCGGCTGGGCAGCCTGGTTCGGAATCAAACAAGCAGGGTTCGACGTGCCCGGCAGTACAGAAGATGCTGCGCAAGCCGACGCTTCCTCCACAGAGACATCTTCCACCGCTGAGACCCTGAAACAAGAAGACCCCCAGCCTGACGATGGCCGCTGGCAGGGTTGGAAAATTGAAACTGCCGACGCTTCTCCAGTCGTCTTCCAGCCAGATTGGATTTTTTCTGACGAAGGGAAGCCAACTTCACGCCTGGTCCCTCGCACCAGGGGGCAACTGACAACGTTTTCGATCCAGCGGCACGTGGAAAAAGACGATTGGTTAGCACTCCACCTTGAACCTGTCGAAACGAGTGCCACGCCCGGCCTGATCGAGATCAGTATTAATGGTGAACTCTACAACCGCATTCCGATTCCTGCCCAGACCGATAAAGATCCCTACTTGATTCCGCTGCACGATTACGAGGACCAGCAACTCGACCTCCAACTCACCTTCACACCTGGCGATGACAAGGAGCAGTTGCAATGGAACAAGCTGTCTTTCTTCCAGCATCCCATGAGCACAAAATGGTATCCGCTGGAAATGGTCAATATCCGCTCCCAGGCCGGCACTGAACTGGTGATTGGAGACAACAAAATTATCACCGCCCAGCGGGGCGGTCCCGGTATCGAAACTTATGTTGCCCACGTCACCACGTCACTGCCCAACGTTACCGGGTTTCGACTGGAAGCATTTCCGGAACCTGGTGTGACGGAAACCAGGCGGCCGCGGAACAGAAAATGGAACTACATGGATAGCAGTTTCGTGCTCTCCAACTTCCGTGTAATGACCGCCGCCAGTCAGCACAAAAAAATATCCGGCCGTTATGTGAAGCTCATGACGAACGAAGAACGAACTTACTTGTCCCTGGCCGAAGTCCAGGTGTTCAGCGACGGTAAGAATGTCGCCCTCCAGGGAAAAGCTTCGCAAAGCACACCCGACAAAAAGATGGGCGCTGCCATGGCAATCGATAATCACCTGACCGCTGACGGCTATCGAACCGAAGATGGCAAGTATGCCCGATCGATGGTCAAAACTCGCGGTAAGAAGGGGCCCGCCTGGTGGAAAGTTGATTTGGGAGAATCCTATGATATCAACCGGATCGTCATCCACAGCCCGACCGCCTATAGCCAGCGCATCAGTCCATTTTACGTAATGGTTCTCAATGAATCCAACGACCCGGCGAACGATCTCGTTTGGGAATCCGAGTTGATCCAGCAGCCACCTTCTCCTTCACTGGAACTGACCGATTCGGACAGCAAGTCACTCATCGTCAGCACAGCCACCACCGACATGCTTGGCCACAACGACATGGTGAAAGACTCACTACTGACCACGCCCACCGGATGGAATCTTCCAGAATACTTCCAGAAAACTCGACACGCAGTTTTTACCCTGCGAGAAGCAGCAGCCACCGGTCCGAAAGGTTTCGTGGTTCACTTGGGGCATAACATGCATTCGAGGGCGCCTACCCTGGGGAAATTTCGCCTCTCGGCAACCAATGCCCAACCACCTTTTCAGTTTGCTCCTGCGGGTCTCGTCGTCTGGCCACACGATCAGCAGCCCTCATCAATTGCCGTAACTCAATCCCCAGGGCAACCGAGCCAACCACAGGTTACCCAACCCAAGCCCGACCCGCTGCAGCCAGCTGAGGCAAAAGCGGCCGAAGTCAAGGTTGCCGAAACCGAGCGGTTGGCACGCGAAAAAGCGGAGCAAGACCGCCGCTTAACGCAGCAAAGAGAAGCCGAGGCGCGCCAGCTCGCTCAACAAAAAAGACTCGAAGCCCTCCGGGTGGCTCGCCAAAAGCGACAAGATGCTCTCAAAAAAGATCGAGAGAAACGGGCGGCTGATGCCAAGCGAAGAGCAGAACAACTGGCTGCTCGCCGCAAAGCCGACGCCAAAAAACGAGAAGCCGATGCCAAAAAACGGGCCGCCGATGCAAAACGAAGGGCAGAACAAGAGGCAGCCCGCAAGAAGGCGGAAGCGAAACAAAGAGAAGATGAAGCAAAAAAACGAGCGGACGATGCAAAACGAAGGGCAAAACAAGAGGCAGCCCGCAAGAAGGCAGAAGAAGCAAAAAAATCCTCTGGCTAAACAGGCCCGCTCATGAAATTATCCTTGTCGGTTCGAATTGTCGAAGCGGCCTGTAAAACCAGGTTGAACCTCCCCTTCGAAACGATTGTCGAAATTGCAGCCACCACTGGCTACGACGCCATCTGCATGCGAGCCAGTGCCGGTGGCGTGCAGACGCCGCTCGACCAACTGCAACAAATGCGGGCCATCGTCGAAGCAGCTAAATTAAAGGTCTCGATGGTAACGGCAGACTCGGATGTGCCGCTCAACAACGATGACGGGCCCAATAGTCTTCGCAATATTAGTCCCAGCCTGGATGTGGCCGAGGCGCTGGGCTGCGACCTGATTCGGATCTGCCTGAAGAAACCAGCAGATATTCCCTTTGCCCAGGCCGCAGCGGACCAGGCAGCCGAGCGAAATATCCGCCTGGCCCACCAGTGTCACACGACGAGCCTGTTCGAAGAGGTCGAGCCGATGATAACACTGCTACAGCAGTTGAACCGGCCTAACTTCGGTATCATCTACGAACCGGCCAACCTGCTGTTATGTGGACAAGCTTACGACCTGGCAACGCTGCAAAAACTGCAGCCTTACCTGGTGAACGTCTATGTCCAAAATCACCGGCTTGATCCCGACGGCCCAGAAGCTCTGCCAACATTTTGCCTGGGAGAACGCCGCTTTCATCACCTTGATCCCTGGGAAGCCGGCGGCGTCGATTTTGATCAGGTTTTCGCCGGTCTGCGTGGTATCGATTACAGCGGCTATTTTACGATTCACCAGGCCCAGGGAATTGAAACGGCTGAGGATGCAACTGCCTTCGCATCAAAGTGTGCCCAATACGTCAATGCTCAACGATCATCCACTGGCTAAGGGAAGAAAAAGCCCTCCCCACTTCCTGCAACCACTCTCAGCTTGTGATACATTGAGGCCGGTTTCATCCTTCTTCTCCGAATTGGTCAGTTGATTTGATGAGCGATACACCTGTCACCAATGAATTGTCCGCCACGACGACACTCAGTCGCGGGCAGTGCATCCTGATCCTGGTGGTGGCATTCTTGGGGTGGATGTTTGCTGGCGTACACATGGCAATGACAGGCCTTGTGATGCGAACTGCAACCACTGACTTGCTACCAGCAGATATTCCCGAAGGAATCATCGGGAGCTGGTTTGGGTATTTGGTTTGTGCTTTCCTACTCGGTGCTGCCACCGGTGGTTACTTGTTTGGACTAGTCGGTGACCGCTTAGGCCGAGCCAAGGCGATGGCGTTAAGCATTCTATGCTATTCCGTTTTTTCGCTATTTACCTACTTTGTTCAAACTCCATTGCAACTTTGGCTCCTACGATTCCTCACTTGCCTGGGAATCGGTGGCATGTGGCCCAACGGGATTTCCTTAGTCTCGGAAGCCTGGCCAAAAATCTCCCGACCTGTACTCGCGGGAGCGATAGGGACAGCCGCCAATGTCGGAATCCTCTGCTTTGCGCTCCTAACACTGACAGTTCTGATTGATCTTAATAGCTGGCGATGGACATTTCTTGTCGGTGGTGCGCCGCTGATCTTAGGTGTATACACTTGGTTGGTCGTTCCCGAATCTCCTAAATGGATAGCCGTCAACCAACAGTCCTTAGCGAGTGAGAATATCGGCAAGCCGGGAATGGGAGAAATATTCTCGAAGCCTATTCTCAAGACAACAATCCTGGGAATCCTGTGCGGTACAATCCCTCTGTTCGGTGGTTGGGGCGTCAGCAACTGGGCTAGTGCCTGGTCTAGCGAGATAGGTGATTCTAAGAAGGTCGCAGCTTCATCGGATTCAACTGATGGTGCCACCAAGACTGCTACCGACGAGCAGCAGCCGAAATCATCTTCAACGAATTCAAAGGCAAATCCAACACTGAAATCGTGGACAACCATTTCGCGATCTTTACCCGGATCAATTAGCAGTCTCTTAGGCGGTTTTCTGGCTGCTTACCTCGGCCGCAAACGGGTCTATTTCTGCCTGAGCCTCGGTGCCTTAATCTGTACACAAATACTCTTTCGACTGCCATCACCGAATCACGAATACTTCCAGCTTGTTAACGGTTGCCTGGGATTTTTTAGCGGATTTTTCTTCGGCTGGCTCCCCCTCTGCCTTCCAGAAATGTTCCCCACCCGCTTGCGCGCGACCGGAGCTGGCGTGAGTTTTAATTTTGGCAGAATTCTGACTGCAATCGGTGTCTTAGTTTCTGCATTTGCCCTCAAGGAATTGTTCGAAGGCCAATATGCAACGGTCGGGCAAATCACTGGATTTGTCTACGCTTTGGGTATGATCCTCGTCTTTTTTATGCCGGATTTTTCTCCTAAACAGTTAGACGACTAGTCGGACATCGTACGCATGGCTCGCTCCATCATTCCCAGGGTCAATCCGCCAGACTACAAGTCGTGTCGCGCCCAGATCTTCTTCATTACCTGGCTGGCCTATGTCGGGTTTTACCTGACCCGTAAAGCCTTCGCGGTTGCCAAAATTGAATTACAGAAGGAAGAAGTTTGGGGGATTAGTAAAACAACGATGGGTAACATCGACCTGGCTTACCTGGTCGCCTACGCCATCGGTCAATTCATCTGGGGCATTACCGCGGACCGGGTAGGAACACGCCGCGTGGTACTAACCGGGATGCTTGTCTCGATCGTGATGGCTGTCGTGGCCGGGGCTTCCACGATCACCGTTTTGCTCGGTGTCGTGCTATTCATCCAGGGTCTCGCGCAATCTACCGGCTGGGCCCCGCTGACCAAGAACATTGGTAGTTTTTTTGGCCGGCGAGAGCGGGGTCGAGTACTGGGATTCTGGTGCAGCAATTATGCCGTGGGTGGCCTGGTCGCTTCAACCTATGCTGGCTGGGCAGCTCAGCACTTTGGCGATTGGCGATATGCCTTCTGGGTCCCGGCTGCCACCCTGTTGGGAATTTGGCTTCTTTTCATCATCTTGCAGCGCGACAAACCGGAAGACTTCTCCGTTAGTTTCCCAGGTTCCGTTAATGATTTCTCCAGGCCTCAGGCAAATCCAGACACCCCGAGTGAAGCTGCCGCCACTGACGCACCCGTCATTTCTCCTTATCGCAATCCGGTCGTAATCCATTTAGCGGCTGTTTATTTTTTCCTCAAACCGACGCGCTACATGATTCTCTTCTGGTCGCCACTTTATCTGAATGAGAAACTCGGTACGGGAATCGCGGAAAGTGGTTTCTTGTCAGGAATGTTCGAGTTAGCCGGACCACTGGGCGTGATTTGTGGCGGATTTCTTTCCGACCTGGTCTTTCGATCCCGACGGATGCCCGTTTGTGTCATCTTTTTCTTGTTACTAGCGGTCCTGCTCTTCCTCTTCAACGGGCTGCCAGCCAATCGACTTGCGATGGGAATGGGTCTACTGGGAATTGGTTTCCTGCTATTTGCCCCGGATTCACTAATCTCGGCAACTGCCGCTATCGACTTCGGGACCCAAAAAGGATCGGGCACCGCCGCTGGTTTAATCAATGGTGTCGGATCGATCGGTGCCGCCGTCGGTGGTTATTTGCCAGCGCTCTTAACCTCCGATGACAATGTCACCGATTGGGATATGGTATTTCGTATCCTGGCCTGCTTTGTACTGGCTGCCGGCCTACTGCTTATTCCTCTCTGGAATGCAGTACCCAAGGAAGATCCCGGCCCAGAAACAATTGACGATTCCATCCCACCGAACAGCGAGTGAAGATCATGAGAGCTATCATTATCGGTGCCGGACGGGGAGCAAGGCTGATGCCAACAACCGCCGATGTGCCCAAGTGCTTTGCTGAAATCAGCGGCCAGCGCATCCTGGACTGGACCGTCCAGGCCTTTGCCGAGAACGGTATTGATGAAATCTGTTTCATCGGTGGCTACCGAATTGACAAAGTGCAAGAGCAATACCCGCAATTCACGTTTCGCCACAACGATAACTGGCAAAACAACAATATTCTCGCCTCCCTCTTCTACGCCGAAGACTTAATGAAGGAACCCTTTGTCTGCTGCTACAGCGACATCCTGTTTACTCCCCGGGCAATCGAAGTGACACTGAAAAACGATCAAGACATTGCGCTGGTCGTCGATACTGAGTGGTTACAGCGGTATGAAACGCGCAGTGAACACCCTTCCGATGACGCGGAAAAAGTGACGGTCGAAGGAGATCGTGTCAGCAGCATCCACCGTAACATTCCGGAGGCCGATGCATACGGTGAATATATTGGCGTAGCCCGTTTCTCGTCGGCCGGTGCCGCCAGCCTGTGTGAACATTTTCATCGCTGCCAGCAGCAATTTACTGGCAAACCCTGGCGAGAAGCAGTATCGTTTGAAAAGGCCTACAAGATCCTGCTGCTGCAAGAAATGATCGAGCAACAGGTCCCGATGGTCCATGTCGACACACCTGGTGGATATATTGAAATCGATACGCAACAGGATTTTGATTACGCCCGTGAGCACTGGACTAGCAAGCATCTCGACAAGTAAACCATGAACGAACTTCCTCTCTTTCCCGCTTCGATCATCGGCTCCATGCCCCGCCCGGCATTTGTCCAGGAGTTGATGCAGCAGGCAAGTTCCTACTCGGAAGAGGAATATCGGCGACTACTCGGTTCCAGCATTCGCTACGTGGTTGCCTTGCAGGAAGCAGCCGGACTGGATGTACTCTCCGACGGAGAATGGTGGCGAAAATCATACATCGGTGTGAT
>Ga0310342_100003347_pt1 | contig 10512 bp, 7 predicted proteins | sample S15DNA20500_MG_FD_206155 | JGI IMG/M metagenome (GOLD analysis project Ga0310342, IMG submission 206155) | Marine microbial communities from station ALOHA, North Pacific Subtropical Gyre - S1503-DNA-20-500_MG | ecosystem: Environmental > Aquatic > Marine > Oceanic | place: Pacific Ocean: North... | reverse complement strand
TACCCACGGCGGATTCCAGCCCGACCACAAATGGTCCCCCCGGTGGGAAAATCCGGGCCGGGAATGATCTCCATCAATTCGTCAATCGAAACGTCAGGCTGCTCGATAATTCGAATCAACGCATCACAAGTTTCCCCCAAGTTGTGAGGCGGAATCGAAGTCGCCATTCCCACAGCAATTCCATTAGCGCCGTTGACCAACAGATTCGGAAACTTGGAAGGCAAAACGGTTGGCTCGGTCCGGCTTTCGTCGTATGTCGGGACGAAATCAACCGTGTCCAACTTCAAATCCTCAAGCATCAAAGCGGCAATGTGCGACATCCGGGCTTCGGTATATCGCATGGCTGCCGGTGGAAGCCCCGCTATCGACCCAAAGTTGCCTTGCTTGTCAATCAACACTTTTCGCATGTTCCATTCCTGAGCCATACGAACAAGCGTAGGGTAGATCACGCTCTCACCATGCGGATGATAATTACCGCTGGTATCACCAGAGATTTTGGCGCATTTTACCCGCCCGGATCCGGGCGTCAGATTGATATCGTTCATAGCGACAAGAATGCGTCTCTGCGACGGCTTCAAGCCGTCCCGAACGTCTGGAAGCGCCCGACTGACAATCACGCTCATCGCATAAGTGAGGTAGCTTTCCTTGAGCTCTTCCTCAATCGGCAAATCGTGGATAGAACCATTTCCGTTTCCACCACTTCCGCCCGCGCCATCACCGATCGGATCGCGAGGGTCCGTAGCATCCGTTGACAAGGGTGTTTCCTTTCAAACGAACTGTCGAGTTGATCAAAAAATGACTCGTTAGTAACTTGTCTTCTTCACCAATGGCCAGGATTTCACACCCTGTACCAGCCTCTTCCGGCCAGTTGAAAAACCGAAAACAAACCTGCAACTTTTCGGGGGACAACCCCGCAGCTGTTTTTGATCTCCACAGGAGTGGAAAATCGCAAACCGGAGAGGGTAAAACAGGGTTGATCCCCAACACGCATAATTTAACATTTGCGAGGTTGGTCAACAAGCCGAAGGGCCATTTCACAGGGGCAAGATTAGAGAATCCCCACGCACCTGACAAAGTTGGCAAAAAAGAGCCCTTGACAATCACGAAGATGGCACCGACTGGAACGAATCACCGATCCAGAACGATCAAAAGTTGGTAGAAGCAGCACTCGTGCTCGTGTTCCATTGTGGAAAAGTACCGTAACGGTTGAGCTCCCAATAAAGCAAAAGCGAGGCGGTGACCGTAGTGATCAACGAGATGATCAACATCACCGTGTAAACATTCGATCGAGGTTTTTGAAGAACGACCGTTTTGTCGTTAGACCCTGGTTGCGACACGATCCCCCTCCTGAATTTCACGCTGTTTTGTACGCTCAATCACTTCAGCCACCGCCCGATCGGATCGAGTCCAGCGAACGATTACCCGGGCCTTATACAAAGTTCCTCGGGATACCGTAAGCTCATGTCCTTCCTCGAGTCCATCATCACGTCCCAGTGAAATTTCAATCAAGCGGCCACGGGCTGCCAGAACTTTTCCATCCAACGGTGGAGCAACATCATCAACAGAAGTCTCCGGACGAATCCCAAATCGATCCAGCTGCTGTTTATAAACACTCATACTGGAAAGCAACGAGTTATTCTGTTCTTTGAGCCGCCGTTCGTCACCCAACCGCTGATGGTTATCATCAGACAATTTAACAAATCTGTCAAACACATTATCGCGGTTCTGTTGGGCAACACGGATATCCTTTCGCAATTGCACGACCTCGTCCTTGAGCCGGCTCAAATTGTCCTGAGTATCATTCATGGCTTGAATCGCTTCTCTTTTGTCAAGCACGAGATCACGGTTCGCTTGTTCCTGGTTGAGCAAAGTCTGCTGTTGGTTGCGCGAGTGTTCTTCTAATTTGGCCAATGCTTGACGGCGCGCCGCCTGTTCTGACGCCAATTTAAATTTCAAATTCTCGAGTTTGCCATCAAGTTCGTCGTTTTCATTTTCCAAGTCTTGCAGTTGAGTTTCCAGTCCTTTTGGCATCTGGGGATCAGTGGTACCCTTTACCAAATCGCGCCAATTGCGATGTGTGGCATAAACCATGATCGAAAACGACATGAACACGATGCTCATGATCAGGATGAGCACGATGCAAATCTTGCCGAGCAATGTCATGGTAATTCAACTCCGAAAAGACTGAGGACGCAGAAGGAACCTGGGGGCATTGCCTTGTCGAGGACCATCCTATTGACCCTAACCCCAATAGATTTAGTATAGTTACACAATTTGCGCAATGTCAAATCGAACTGCGTTACAAACATCCCGAGAACAGCCACTTTAAAGCCCGCCCTGAAGCCCGCCCTGAAGCCCGCCTCAGGGCCACAAAACGGCTCTACTGAAGAGTTTTCATCCGTGTAGAGAGGAATTCCATCTGCGGGACAAACGTCAAAGTGGAGGTCATTTCCAATACTTACCAGCGACTCCCAACAGCGCCGTACCTAAGCAGATTAATCCACACAATCCTACCGGTAGATCACCCCAGCGGGTGTAGGGTGAATACCGAACGTCTGCGTTGACCGAGACGAAGAGCGTTTTGGCTTGACGACGCGGCCCCCGATCGATCACCTGGCCATTTCCATCAATCCAAGCTGAAATGCCCGTATTGGCAGCAACCAACATCGGTCGCCGATGCTCCACTGCCCGGAAGATGTTGCAAGCCAAATGCATATCAAGTGCGCTGGAGCCGCAAAACCAGCCATCATTGGTGACATTGACCATGACATCGGCTGCTTCACCCCTTTGAGACATCGCCACCAACTGCTGTCGAATCAAATGTGGGACAGTACTTTCAAAACAAATATTCGGCGCCATCCGTAACCCGTTAACAGTAAAAACCGGCAAGCGATGGCCTGGAGACAGTCCCATACCCATGGGTGATAGATCGTATAACCTGGGAAACACTGTTCCCAGTGGTAGGTATTCGCCAAACATCACCGGATGAATTTTATCGTAGTGATTGCTGATCTTGCCCTGCGGATCGGCCAACAGGGCCGTATTGTAGTACTTCACCGCATCACCCTGGTAATGGTAGCGTGTTGTACAAAGAACAATCGCTGGCGATCGCAGCACTTCGTTAGACCGATGCCGCAACACCGTATCGGCCACAAGCTGTTGGAAACGACGTGCTGCCCGCTGAACCAACAGCCACTTTTCAGACGAAGGCCGTATTTCTTCGTCATAGGTGACCATTGGCACATCTTCGGGAGAAAACATGGATTCCGGCCAGACAATGAGATCAAGTCGTGGGTGGGCGATGACAGCTTCCAGTGATTTTTTCAAATATCGCTCTAACGTCTCTCGGGAACGATTTTGCTCAAATGAAACGTCTATCGTTTCCTGTACTAAAGCAACTTCAATCGTCTTGGCATTCTCTCCCTGAAAAGGTTCGGCCAACCGGAAACGCCCATACACCAAACTCGCGGAGACAACAACCACCGCCAGTGCCAACGGCCAGAACGTCCATCTTACCCCGTGAGACGGCAATGCACGTACGACACAGGCTGCGACCAACATAATTTGAAAGCTCACTGTGTAGGCACCAGCAAGATCTGCAATCTGAATCAGGATCGGTTGAACCACTAACGCATGACCCAACAGGCCTACCGAGAACCCTGTCGCCAAATGTCCACGCACCCATTCCAATCCAACCCACATGATTGGCGCTACGATGACCAGAGAAACGCCCATGCGATGCACAGCAACGCGTGAAATCCCAACAAAAATCGGAAAATAAAGTGACAAATAAGCTGCCAATGCCAGCCAACCGAAAAAGGCCGACCAATGCGGTAACCGAACCCATTGAAACATCAACAAGCAATGCAACAGACTGGCCGACCAAATCGTCAGCAATGGTCGTCGGCCAAAAATCTGCGGTCGTCGGATCAAAACCAGCCAAAACATGGGTCCCGCCCAGGCTAAAGGCCAGCAGCCCACAGGAGGAAACGCTAGCCACCAGGCCAGACCACCGCTGAACGCCAAGAACGGTGTCCCCAAATACCAGGGCAGCATGTCGCGAGAGTCTGCAGAGTCTTGAGGACCTGCAGACCGAGAGGTAATCTGGTCCGGACCACGCTGAGCATCCTTTTCCGTCAAGGCACTCATCAATCGAACATCTCCGAAGACTTCAACGTTCAGTCGGCGTCCAGATGCCGAACTTTCACCAACTCGCCTGGGCCATAGGATCGCTCGCCAGCAGGAAAGTGGATCAAGCAATTGGCATCCGTCAACGCACGCAAATCTGCCGATCCCTGCCATTGAAGTGGCAAAACCGTTGTCTTTTCGGCATCGACCCTCATCTGCCCCGGATGGTAGGTCGGCCGACCGCCACGATGACTGAAGTTTCCAGCCAACTCTACGCACGATTCCATGACAGCAGCGTTCGGTCGTCCACTCATTGCTTCGATTGCCGGACGGACAAATAACTCAAAACACACCAAGCCGCTGACAGGATTTCCCGGCAAGCCAAATACTAACGTACTTTTCGACGATGATCCAATAGCACCAAACCAAAGTGGTTTACCAGGCTTCAAACGCACGCGGTGAAAAACAGTTTGAACACCAACAGACGACAATACCTCGGGAACCAAATCCAAACGGCCTGCTGACACACCACCCGACAAAAGTAGAATGTCGTTATCTAACCCTTGTCGAATTCGTGCGGCAAGTTCATCGTGATCGTCACAAGCAATTCCCAAGTCCACAGGTTCGGCACCCGCTCGTGACGTCATTGCCACCAGCATAGGTCCATTGCTGTTGCGGATTTGTCCTGGATCCGGCCGTTGACCATGATGAACAAGCTCGTTTCCCGTAGCGAGGATGGCAACTCGGGGCGGGCAAACAATCTTTACTTCGGCACATCCCACCTCTCCTAATAATCCGACCTCGATACCACGAACAAGCGTCCCGGCCGATGACACGATTTCACCCTTCCGAAAAGATGCACCAAGTTCAAGAATATGAGTTCCTGGGACAATTCCCTTCGTTGAAATCGTCACCCATTCAGATGCTTGGTCCTGTCGCAAGTCTGTCTGCTCCCGCATGACTACGGCATCCGCACCAGCAGGTATCGGTGCCCCGGTCATGATGCGAGTCGCCTGTCCGGCAGCAACCGACTGAGTGGGAACCTGACCCGCCGTAACCTCCTCGACAACCTGTAACTCCACAGACGCCTGTCGCAAGTCGGCCACTCGAACTGCATAACCATCCACGAGAGCTTTTGCATGGGGTGGCGAATCAATGTCGGCTTTAACATCTTCAGCCAAAGCATGCCCTACGGCTTCGACTAGCGACACATTCGCCGGCGGACACGGCTCAACCCGGTCCATCACCAAGCGTCGTGCTTCGTCGATAGAAATCATGGCCACTTGATGTCAACAAATCGTTTCAACAGTTCAGGCCCCAACTCGGTCAAGAAGCTTTCCGGGTGAAACTGCCATCCAATCAACGGATAACCACGGTGTTGAATTCCCATGATTTCTTTTGATCCGTCAGGACCATGACACCAGGCCGTGACTTCAAACTCTGCATTCAGCGTATCGGGCTGAATTACCAAGCTGTGATATCGTGTCGCGATCATGGGATTAGCAATTCCCTCGAAAAGCCCGTTACCGACATGATGCATTTCATCCGTCTTGCCATGCATCAACCGCTTGGCTCGCACGATTTTGCCACCCGTTGCCTGACCAATGGATTGGTGCCCCAGACAAACACCTAAAACGGGCAATTTTCCGGCAAATCGTTTCACACATTCCACCGAGATCCCTGCTTCATTTGGAGTACAGGGCCCCGGAGAAATGATCAAGTGTGATGGCCTGCGAGCTTCTATTTCGGCCAATGTGATCTTATCGTTTCGATAAACCTCTAGCTCAACGGACAAGTCCAATTCGCCCAATCGCTGGACGAGGTTATAAGTAAACGAATCGTAGTTGTCGATGATCAGGATCACGGCCAAAATACTTGAAGGGATTGTAGTCTGCTGTCACCCATTGTATCGTACCTCAGCAATCTTCAACCACCGCAACTGAAATTTTTCGAAACAATAATATTTCATGATTTTGTCATTGATTCAGCATCTTCCAAAATACAAGATCACCTCATACACCAGTTAATTCCAATTAAAATTGAGTCGTTATTTCGCTGCAATGGCAACACTTCATACTAAAATCGAAACACTGCCTGCAAGCAACACGACAAACAACACGGTCCCACAATGACACATGGCCTTTTCATTACCGGTACGGATACCGAGGTAGGCAAAACCTTTATCACTGCGCTCCTCGCCAAGCGGTTGATCGCCGAGGGAATGCAGGTCGGGGTGTACAAACCGGTCGCCAGCGGGTGTTATCAACAGGGTGCTGACCTGGTTTCTGAAGATGCCGTCACGCTGTGGGAAGCTGCCGGACGCCCCGACTCGCTGGAAGCGGTTTGCCCTCAACGATTTGCTGCTCCCCTGGCACCGCCGTTGGCCGCAAACTTGGAAGGCCGCCAGATCGATTCAAAGCTACTGCGGCATGGACTCGAACACTGGAAGAAACAAGCGGATGTCGTTTTGGTAGAAGGTGCCGGTGGCCTGATGTCACCAATCGGCCCCCAGGAGTACGTGGCCGACTTGGCGTACGAATTTGGTTTTCCACTGGTGATCGTAGCCCCCAACACATTGGGAGTGATCAACCAAACATTACAAACCCTGATCACGGCATCCACATTTCGCGGCGGCCTGCCGGTTGCCGGTATTGTCCTGAATGATGTCCGACAGCAAACCAACGATGTGAGCGTCAGCAGTAACCTCCAGGAACTCGAAGAACGATGTTCCTCACCTATCCTGGCTCACGTCCAGTGGAACGCTACGGAGATTCTGACCCAACTTCAAACGTTATTTACCTGAGGCCAGATTTTTGAGCTTGGGAATGCCAAAAGTCTTCGCTCCATCCCAACCGATGAGTTCCCAGCAAAACGGCCAACTTCTGCCGTTTTTTCTCACCTCAGCCCACGGTGGCTACCACTGCTTCCATTCGACTCTCCGCCATGCTCGTGTCAACCTCCAATTGCATTGTAGCGCTCCAACGACCATCCTGATCACCACGTACAATCCAGTGAGGCAGTACGGTGACCGATTGATGAACCAGTTCAAACCCTCCCTCGGATTGGCTAACCGTTTCCACAGGGAAGGTCCAAAACCGGGTCGGTTGACCGGCTTGTAAATGAACAGTCAATCCTAGCCACTCGTCGGCTAAGCCTAAATCGTTCGTCTCATTCAAATCCAAGATCGTTCCCAACTGTCCCAGCCGCTCAGATTCTTTTTGATAGAAAAAGCGGTCATCCGCTCCTGCTGGCATACCCGAAAAGTTGAACTCGACAGCAAACAAAAACGATTGCTCGCGTGGCAAACCTTCCAGCAAATAGGCCACCTCTAACGTCGAGCTCCCAGCAGTCGATGTCACGCCTTTTGTAATGCGAATGGGTATAGAACCGACATTTCCATCACGAACCAACTGCACTTGTATGCGATCAGGGTTTCGACGAATGCGAGCCTCATAAGTACCGTTTATAAAGTCACCCCGTTCGTGAACATTGCCGGCAACCATTGACTCCAGTGAGGCATCTACATCATAGAAATGGTCCAACAATGACTTGCGGGCATAACGATCGTACTGAATTCGATTTTCCAGACCTTCCTGCTTGAAAACCACACGATCGTGAATACTTGCAGTATGATCACCCGCCTGTCCCGCCCCGGACAACACCTTCCGATGGTAGGCCTCCGGCCGACGTTGAAGTGTTGCCAACAAATTGTGGCAAATCGAGCGGATATCGAACTCATAAATCTGTCCACCCGCAGATGGGTTGATCAACGTAATGAGCTTGTCATTGGCCAACAAAACATCTTGTCGGCCGTCAAAGTTCAAATCCCGAGCCATTGCCTCAACCCTCGGCACCGACTTCTGCATTGCCTGGTCTAAAAGGTTCTCGGCCGCAATTAAATGTTGATAGACTGCATTACGAAGATGGGGCAAATAAATACCGCCAAATGCTCCATGCCAATATGAACAATTGCATTGTGCTCGGTAAAGCTCACGACGAGCAGCCGCCACGGCCTCGGACGATGCCCACTGTTTCTCAACATCTTCCAGTCGCCCGCTAATCATCATCATGCGTGCATACATTTCGTTGGCTTCACTGTATTTAACTTTAAAATTTCTCCAAAATCCGCCACGCACAAATGGCGCTATGTCTGGCCAACGCGAGTCTTTTTCCATCGCATGACGCATCTCGTCATAGGCAACCTGTTGATTAACTGGTAGCGCCCACTCGGTCATTTCCCGATAACTACCCTGAGGAATGTAGATTGTTCCCAAGGGAGCAACATTTTGAAGAGTTTCTCGTGGCGTGGTTACTGATAACCAATGGCTATTCTCACTAAGAGCATCAAAAAACGATCGCAACCAGCCGTTGTCATAAACGTGCTGCCGAGTATCGGGCCATGTGCCAAACTTCTCTCCGTCATCACCGAAAACCACAACGGCACCCGGATGCTGCTGACCAAGCCCATGTAAATAGCGGATCGTCTCCTGGGGATCTGCAAACGGGATTAAATATCGAAGTTGCTCACTTCCAGGAAAAACTGACAACAGTAGGCCATCATCTTCGGTTAAGTAATATCCATGTAAATCGTCCTGACAAATCCCGGCACTCTTGAAATGGCAATCGTCAAGTATTGTATAGCCAACACCAACACGACTTAGATCGGCTGTCAACGACGGCTCCCACACTCGCTCTGCAATCCATGCACCACGAACATCGGTAGCAAATCGTTCCTGAAGCCAATCACGATAGGCGCTGATTTGGCCCTGGCGATCCCGGGATGGAATCATTGTCAAAATCGGTTCGTAGTACGCCCCGCCGACGATTTCAATTCTCCCCTGCTGCGCCAAAGCGGCTATCCGATCGACATACTCAGGTTGGTGCTCCTCAAGCCACTCCATGAGCGGGCCGCTGGTGTGCAGGGCGATCGGAAAATCGTACTGCTCAAAAACATCCAAAAATGGCAAATAGCTGTCAACAAAACTCTGCTGAAAGACGTCGTGAAAATTGCCAATCGGTTGGTGATTATGCAGTAACAGAATGAGCCGAACGTTAGCTGTCATGATTTCTCTAAAACGTCTCAAACCGAGTGTGTTTTCTGCCAAAGTTCAGCGGGTCACACATGAAAAAACCCGACAGAACTATTTGATCGACAATCTCAGCGCATCTTAACTACTCTTTTCAGACGTTTTATTTTATTAATACTACACGCGTTTATCGATTCGAAGTGATTTTGCCGCTTCTTCCGGCAGAACGGGATTCAGATAACAGCCAGCACCCCATTCAAAACCGGCTATTTTCGTTAAACGCGGAATGATCTCTATATGCCAGTGATAGTGGTCCAACAAAGGAGTGTCAAAGGGGGCCGTATGAATCCAATAATTGTACGCCGGACCGTCGAGTACGGCTTCCATCCTGAGTAAAGTTTGCTTCATGAAGTCGGCCAGTTCGGGAAGCAAACCCGGCTCAATCTGCTCAAAATGTGAACCGTGCCTTCTGGGAAGAACCCAGGTTTCAAAAGGCACCCGGGCGGCAAAAGGACAAAAGGCGATGAAACTGGTCGACTGATGGACTAAACGTACCTGGGCCTCAAGTTCATCCACAATTATTTTACACCAGGCACACGTTCTGTGTCGTTCGAAGAAATCACTGCCTCCCCTTATTTCCTCCTGGATTGCCAACGGCGTCTCTGGCGTAGCGATCAATTGGCTGTGCGCATGTTCGATCGACGCACCAGCTTCCGGACGTGCATTTTTGAAGACCAAGGCATAGCCTAACCGAGAGTCGGATTTGAGATCGTTCAGTCGCATACGATACGCATCAAAAACACATTGGACTTGTTGGTCAGTCAGCTGCGTAGTGCTCATCACATGCTGAGGTGACTCAACGATAACTTCATGAACTCCAAATCCATCTCTTTCCTCATAGATCCCCTTATGTACCGACTCCAAGGACTGCTCTCTCGACAATGCTGGATAACTGTTAGGCACTACTCGAACTTGCCAGCCGGGCGAATTTTCCGAGGATTCCGATTTTCGAATTGCAAAAACTTCACCTGGTGTGAATCGTTCGTTACCTTCACAAAATGGACACGTCCGCGCGATGTCGCGTCGCACTTGATTGTCAACAAAATCATTAGGTCTCAGCGCACGGTTTTCAGCAATGATCACCCATCTTCCACTGATTGGGTCTTTGCGATATTTCGACATGGCAGCTCGCCAAAAGAATCGCGCGAAGCGGTCAGCTTAACACGGCATCTCGAACACGGGAAATTGTCTGCTGGTAGAAATCAACATAGTGTTGTGCACTACGATTCCACGACCAATCTTGCCGCATTCCTCGTTCAACAAGCTGTTGCCATGAAGCAGCATCGACAAACATCTT
>Ga0310342_100003346_pt1 | contig 10514 bp, 8 predicted proteins | sample S15DNA20500_MG_FD_206155 | JGI IMG/M metagenome (GOLD analysis project Ga0310342, IMG submission 206155) | Marine microbial communities from station ALOHA, North Pacific Subtropical Gyre - S1503-DNA-20-500_MG | ecosystem: Environmental > Aquatic > Marine > Oceanic | place: Pacific Ocean: North... | reverse complement strand
CGCAGGATGAAATGTGGGCGCAAACATGAATCCAATACCGATATTTTCAATCATATTGACAATTTTTGATGGTTCTGAGCCTAAATCAAAGCCAAAATACTCAAAGATATCAGCGCTTCCTGATACACCTGAGATAGAACGATTTCCGTGCTTTGCAATATATCCACCAGCTGCGGCTACAACAAATGATGCAGCAGTTGAGATGTTGAATGTTTTTAGATTATCCCCCCCTGTACCACACATATCAATAATTTTATTTTTACAATTTGGTGCTATGTTAACTGAAAACTGATTCATTTTCTCAAGCATTGCCAAAAGCTCATCATCAGTTTCACCTTTCGAAGTTAAGTTTTGTAAAAATTTTGCAACTACCTCGTCCGTGTGTTCTCCTTTAAGAATCTCATTCATAGCAATTGCCATTTGATCAAAAGATAGGCTCTGGTTGTTTTCTAGTGATACTGTTAATTCATCAATCATTTTTAACCCTCTCAATGAAGTTATTTAGGATTTTTTTGCCTTCATCGGTCATAATAGATTCTGGATGGAATTGTACACCTTCAATAAAAAATTCTTTGTGACTAACTCCCATAATTTCATCATCATCCTCTGCAACGGCAGTAATTTTTAATGAATCTGGAATTATTGTTTTTTTACCAACTAACGAATGGTATCGTGTTGCCCTAAATGGATTTTTAACTCCCTTGAATAGCGAGTCGTCATAATGTTTGATCTGGCTTGTTTTTCCATGTCTAATATTGGTAGCATTAGTAACTTTTCCACCAAAGCAGTCAATAATTCCCTGGTGTCCTAAACATACACCCAAAATTGGTGTTTCTGGTCCAAGTTTCAGAATAACATCTTTACAAATGCCAAAATATCTTTTGTCCTCAGGTGTTCCAGGTCCTGGTGAAATAATTATTGCATCATAGTTTCTAGCTTTTATTTCCTTAATTGTAATCTTGTCATTTCTTATAACATCTGAATTAACACCAAGCTCACCTAGCCTTTGAGCAATGTTATAGACAAACGAATCATAATTGTCAATAATTAAAAACTTCATTTTGATGCCTCTCTAAGTGCAGTTAACATTGCATTTGCCTTGTGCTCAGTTTCCTTTAATTCATTTTTTGGAATTGAATCAAATACAATTCCTGCACCAGCCTGTACAAAACCTGATTTTTCATTTGCAAAAATACTTCTAATCGCAATTGCAAAGTCGCAGCAGCCATTAAACGAGAAGTATCCAACGGCCCCTGCATAAGGACCTCTAGATTCTGGTTCAAGCTCGTCAATAATTTCCATTGCTCTAACTTTTGGTGCACCTGAAACGGTGCCAGCTGGAAAAATAGCTTTGAATGCATCATACATATCATAATTTTTACCAAGTTTTCCAACAACATGTGTTACCATATGTTGAACATGACTAAATTTTTTTACCTCCATCAATTCTTTTACATGAACAGTGCCATAATCACAAATTTTACCAACATCATTTCTACCTAAATCAACTAGCATTGTATGTTCAGCTAATTCTTTTTCGTCATTGATCAGTTCATTTTTCATACGTTCATTATCACGTTCATTATCTGTGATCTTTCTTGTACCAGCAATTGGAAATGTTTCTACCTGGTCATTTGTAACACGTAATAACATTTCAGGAGATGAACCTATCACTGTTTTTTCATTCATTTTCAAGTGATATAGATATGGTGAAGGGTTTAACGAGCGAAGTTTTTGATATACCTTTAGATAGTCACCATTAGCATCAAATGAAAATTTTCTTGCTAGTACAACTTGGAATATATCTCCGTCATAGATGTATTTTTTTGCCTTGTTTACAATCTCAGTAAATTTATCCTCATTCAGATTAGTAGTAATATCAGATAGAGTGAAATTATCAAACTTAGATTCTGTTATCTTTATCTCATTTACTCTGTTCTTGTCATAATAGAAGTACAGAGATTTTTTTTGTTTGTTATCAAATAATATTCCATCATTGTAAATTCCAAACTGCATTATTGGTTCCTTTACGTCATGATTTTTTGGTATGTTTTCCCATAATCTAATTGCATCATAATTTATTATTCCAACGGCTCCACCTAAGTAACGATATGATTGATCATTTGTTTTTTGTACTAAATCTTTTATTGTATTGAGTGGTTCTGTTGTGGATATTGTCTTAATAGAATTATCTCTGCTTTGGATTGTAACCTTGTTATAATATCCCTTAACAATAAATTCTGGGTCAAAACCCATGATTGAGGTTTCGGCCAGTTCTTCTGGACCAGTTAGTGATTCAAACAAAAATGTGTTTGAATAGTTTCTAGAAATTTTGTTATAGATTTCAAATTGGGTGCCAGTATAATCTAGGGAAATTATCTTAGGAGTGCTTGTGCGTCCAAATATGTCCACCCATGTAATTGAACGAAATTGAACTGTATAAAAATGAACCCTATCTGCAGCAGTTAAAATGTGTCAATATCAGAGCCTAATATTGCTAATTTTTAGATCCTTTTGTACATTATGTTAGGATAATCGTAGTAAAATGAATATTTTATTAGATTTTATTATAATGTGGTAAGATCTGACGAAATATATATAAAAATAGGATCCCTAGTCAGTTTTAATGGGCAGTGTATCGCACAAGTATGCGTCAGTGATTTTTGTATGTAGTATTGCATTTTTAATGATTGCACCTTTGCAGGTCATAGACGTTTATGCCGCAGTTCCTGCAACTATGAGCGCACCTACAATTTCCAGCTATACTGACTTGTCTGTAAAACTTGCATTTACTGCACCTTCATCTTCAGACGAAACAGTAACAGATTATGAAATTAAAAAAAGTACTGATAATTCTACATTTACAACTGTGCCTACTCCAGTAGGCACTCTCTTGACAGAAGAGGTTTTTGGGCTTACAGCATCTACCACATATTACTTCACAGTTGCAGCAATTAGTTCAGATGGTACTGGTACTCATTCAGCTTCTGTTTCTCAAAAAACACTTGGTGTTCCAGATAATACTAATTATCGTGGTCAGGGGCCTCAAAACTTTGATCAAGGACAATCATTTGGTGAGGGTACACAGTTTGAGCCAGGACAATCATTCAGTTCAGGTACAATGACATTTGGTGATAACCAGCAATTTGGTGCTGGTACTGAATTTGCTGCAGGACAGTCATTCAGTGCAGGAACACAGATATTCACTGGTACACAAACATTTGGTAGTGGTTCTGAATTTGCTGCTGGGCAGAACTTTGCTGCAGGGCAATCATTTACTTCAGGAACACAAACATTTGGTGCAAACACTGAATTTAGCACTGGTACTGAATTTGCTGCAAGCCAGTCATTTGGTACCGCTCAAACGTTTGGCGCTAGTGCAACGTTTGGCGCTAGTACAACTTTTGGTGCGGCAAATGTATTTGGTGAGAACATGGACTTTTCTGCTGGCACACACACGTTTAGTGCTGCACAAGAATTCAAAAAGGGTGCAGCATTTGGTACTGGACAATCTTTCGGTGCTGGTGAAACACACGACTTTAGCGGTGATTCAATGGCATTTGGTGCTGGTACTGATTTTGGTGCCGCTAGAACATTTGGTGAAGCTATGACGTTTTCTGGTACACAAAATTGGGATGATGATGTTCATACGTTTGGTGCCGACCCTGTCTTTTCTGGTATTGTTGACTTTGCTGATAGCCAAGCATTCCCTGCTGGTGCAAGCTTTGCAGCAGCACAAACATTTGATTCTACTGAAGATTATGATTTTACAGGTACCCATATGGACTTTGCAAACGCACCAGAGTTTGGTAAAGCTAGAACATTCGGTGTTGGTACTTTCTTTGCCGGTTCTGCATCACCTGACATGGGAGGTTTTGCTAACATATTTGCTGATGGCGGTCATATGCCTGCTGCTCAGGCATTTACTACAGCACAAACATTTGGAGAGGACATGCATTTTGGTGATAGTACAGACTTTACTGGTGCAACTCAGACATTTAAAGCGGGAGCACACTTTGGTGACGGCACAACTTTTGCAGTCGGACAAGCATTACCAGCAGACGTTGTTCCATCGTTTGGATTAATGCTTACTGCCTTTACGTGTGTAGACGCAACCTGTGTCCCTTCTGACGCTGATGCTTATTTGGCGCCAGGCGAATTTTTGACTCCAGGAGTTGACCCAGATCCAGTAAAGAGCACAATTACAAAAGATTCAAAATCTATTGAAATGGACGGACTTGGTTTTGCAATGACATTTAATGGCGATGTATCAACTGCTGGTACTGTTTCTGTGGACCTTATTGATCCTGCCACTCTTATTGGCTCTTCTGAGGTTACTACAGTATCTGGAGCTAGGAGTTTAAGTGCTGAAGGCGCCCAATTACAAACAGTTGGTACAGTAATGAATATTTCAATGGATACTGCAGTAACAACAGGAACTATGGATATCACAGTTGAATATGATGAATCTAATATACCATCTGGCGGACTGGAAGAAACCCTTGAGGTAATACATCATACTGGAACAAGCTGGATTACGGAAGACACATGTACACAGGACACTACTAACAATAAATTTACATGCACAATTTCAACCCTTTCTCCTATTGGTGTTGCTTCATCAGGTAGTAGTAGTGGTAGTTCTAGCGGCGCTACATGTGCACAGTGTAAAGTCCTCAGAACACACGGGGGATTTGCAATAAATGACCAAACTTACACGCTGGTAAAAAAATACAACGATATTGATATTAACGAAGTAAAAACTGGTGAACCTGTAACAATCACTCTTAGTGTTCCTGCAGGTGATGGTGCTGCTCGTATAACCTCTACAATCATATACATGGATGTATATGGCTCACCAAACAATTACAAACACAGCCCATCCATATCTTATTCTCCAAATGTAAGAGATAAAATTGGAATTAACGACAACGTTGGTCTTTGGTTTTCTGTTGATGTAGAATCAGAGCTGGTTTCACACCCTATTCATAAAACTGCTTATAGAACAAATTATACTTTCACAATGATATTTGACAAGCCAATGGATACATCACATATTGCTATTGAAACAACTAATCATTATGGAATTCCAGAGGTACTTTATGTGATTGACGCATTAAGAGTGGTTGAAAATGATGGAAATTATGCTGATGAGGTAGAACTACAAGAAGAATCAGAGCCTGAGGTAATACTACAATCTACACCAGAGTCTCAATTAGTTGTTGAACCCATGTTAGTCAGTGATCCTGAGCCAAGTTTGATGTCAGATGCAATCACAAGCCTGGAATTAGTTCTTGATCCAGAACCAATACCTGTAGTATTGGCCCAACCAGAGCAGATTATGACTTCAGAATCATCTATTGACCCCGAACCAGTTATGAAATCAGACCCAAAGCCAAATGACTTCTTTTCATGGCTTTCTTCTTTGTTTTCATAGTTTCAGCAACTCATGATTTCATTTCAAAATCAATCATGAAATACGGCTTTTTAGATACTAATTCCTAATTTTTTGATGTAAAATTGGTATTTTTAGATCTAAAAATCATCATGAAATCAAAAACTGAAATTTAGTAATTAATCAAACAATTTTCATGATTGTGATATACTCAAATTTTTTGCTAATAGTAATAATGAATACAATTAGTATAGAAATGCAAAAAATCGCAATTCAGTCACAGCTGATTGGCCTTAAAGCAGTATTGAAAATTTCAAACATGGTTCATAAATAACCAGCTGAAAATGATATATTTTGCTTCTATTGGCAGTTAGTATTACCGTATAGTACGGTACACTTAAAAGTGATCTGGGCTACTATATAGCATGAAGAGAGTTTGTAACAAGTGTGGTTCAACTGGTTTGGGCTGGAGCCAAGAACACCATAGACTAACAGGGATATGGAAACTTGAGAACCATAAGGGCTGTTCTACAGTTTAACCGTATGATAATTTGTTCTTCTGAATATAATCTGTCATTTTAAGGAAATTACCTGTATCTGTTATAGCACCATTAGAGGCAGAACCAACTAGGAATGCATATTTGGCTAAAACACCTGATTGATAATTAGGCTCAGGCATACTCCATTCTTTAGATCTTTTTTTGAGTTCTTCCTTTGAAACATGAAGATCAATACTGTTCTTTTCTATATCGATGCTTATTTCATCTCCATTTTTAATAAAAGCTATTGGCCCTCCAATAAATGCCTCAGGTGCAACATGCCCAACCATAAAACCGCGTGTACCACCAGAGAATCTACCATCTGTTATCATTGCAACCTTTTTACCCAATCCTTGTCCTACAATTGCAGCAGTTGTAGCAAGCATTTCTCTCATCCCTGGACCACCTTTTGGACCTTCATATCTAATAACCAAAACATCACCTTCCTCAATTTCACCTTTAGATACTGAATCAAATGCAGATTCTTCTGCATCAAACACTTTAGCTTTTCCAGTAAATTTTGTCATTTCTACACCAGCAGTTTTAATTACTGCACCATCAGGGGCTAACGTCCCCTTTAGTATAACTGCAGTACCAACATCATGTAATGGGTTTTCAACAGATCTAACAATTTTTTCATCTGTAATATTTGATATTTTTATTCCTTCAAGATTTTGTTTGATTGTTTTTCCAGTAACTGTTAATGCGTTTGCATCAATTAGGTTATGGTCCATCAATTTTTTCATTACAAGCGGTATTCCACCTATTTTATCTAAACTATTCATTACATAGCTCCCACCAGGTTTCATATCTGCTATGTGTGGGGTTTTTTTTCTGATTCGTTCAAAGTCATCATATGTTAATTTTATTTTTACTTCATTAGCCAGTGCCAATAAATGTAGAATACCATTTGTTGAACCACCAACAGCATTTAACATTGTAATAGCATTTTCAAATGCCTCAAATGTTAGAATATCACTAGGTTTGATATCTAATTCTAAAAGTTTAGCACATGTTTTACCAGTTTCATACACTATTTCCCCCCTTCTATCATCTTCAGCTGGTGGACTAGCACTTCCTGGCAATGCAAGACCAATTGCTTCAGATACTGAGGCCATAGTATTTGCAGTAAACATTCCACCACATGAACCAGCATTTGGGCATGCAGCATCTTCTATGTTTTTTAATTCTTCCAGTGAAATTTTCCCTGCATCATACGAACCTACTGCTTCATAAACATCAACAACTGTAAGCTCTTTCCCATCTAGCATTCCTGGCATGATAGTTCCACCATAGACAAAAACAGATGGTAGATTCAAACGTGCCATAGCCATCATAGTTCCTGGAAGACTCTTGTCACACCCAGCTATACCTACAAGTCCATCATATTGATGGGCTCTTACCATTAATTCAATCGAGTCAGCTATCACTTCCCGAGATACAAGTGAAGATTTCATACCCTCATGTCCCATTGCAATGCCATCACTAACCGCAATAGTAGAAAATTCTCTTGGAGTTGCACCAGCATCATTTACTCCTTCTTTAGCCCTTATAGCCAATTTAGGCAGGTGGATATTACATGGTGTTGCCTCATTGCCCGTATGACAAACACCAATGAATGATTTGTTCAAATCATCGTCAGTCAATCCCATAGCCTTGTACATTGCTCTATGTGGGGCTCTTGCTGTCCCTTCTACCACATTCCTGCTAGATATTTTCATTTTAATTATTTTGATTACACAGCACTATAATTTAAATTCTAAAATGTAAATCTCATAAACAAGTAAAGATTATAAAAAATATGAATTCGAAAGAAATTGAAATATTCATTCAGGACGTCAGAGATGATATTTCAAATAATCTAGACGGATTACTTAGTTATTACGGATTTTTAGAAAATCACAATATAAGGAAAATTGTTATCAATCCTAGTGATGAATCAAGTTTTTTTGATGGTGCTGTAGTTGGGGCATTGGATCAAAGATACTGTGAATTTTTTCGTAGTAAATTTAATACTGATATAGATGAAATTGTGCGGATAGACATTCTAGAGATTATAAAATCACACTTGTCTGATATACGAAAAAAGATCAAGAGTAAGTAATCATGTATAAAGAACATCAGTAATTTTCTGTTCTTAATATTTTTGATAATAAATCTAGTCACGTATTATTTGTGAATAAAGTTCATTCAACTGTTCAGTAATCTGTTCTTTTGTTTCACCACCATATGAGATTAAAATTCTGTCATCATCTTGAACTACATGATCATTTATGCTGTTTACAGAATCACCATTAATAAAATATTTAAGCGAGTAATCTTCATTGGTACAGAATTGTCTACCATCTGAAAAGACGTAACAATTTTCATCTATTCCAATACTTAGTGTTTCAAACAGGTAACCAAGTGTTATTCCTGATGAATGTCTATGAATTGTATTACCATCACTTTCTTCAAAATGGATCCAACTACTTTTTATTTGATATGTAGTAGCTGAAAAATCAAACTTGTCGCCAAAAATTCGTACCAACATTGATGCATGTTCATGTTCATCACCCAATTTTCCAGCTCCAGGTGGTGTACCTGGCGCATTACTATCCATAGTGATGAATGTAAATGATGCATAGCCAATAATTATTCCAATTAATCCCAAAATACCTACAGCTAGTAGTGTGTTCTTTCGTTTTTGATGTGAACGCTTTACAACAAAGTCTTCCCGTTTTTCTCGTCGCTCTTCTCTATGTTTTCTGCCCATACGATAAAAAATTCATATTTTTACCCTATATAATATATGAAATTGTTTGAATATTTTATCATGTTAGTAAAACACACAGGCAGATCTTTATCCCAAATTTAATTTCAATGGATTTTCAGGAATTTGTTTCATTGCCAATTGGTATTTCTATATTTAACCACAAGTGACCACGAGCCATAGTAAAATTATAGTTTTTTGTCTGAATACCTGTTTTTAGTAATTCAAAAAGTTCATCTGGTATGTCTTCCCAATATTCATCCCCGGCTTCTGCCTTCAGAATGTCCTGTTTTTGCATTTTTAGTAACGATTGGTGTACTACATCGTCACTCAAATAGTCAGTTGCCTCATACCTGTCTCCAATAATGATTTCAAAATTAAATTTCATATTTTTTATCTGATATAGTTAATGCTAATATATTAATTGATTTTTCTTTTAATAAGCAGATTGTCATCATGTATTTTTTGTGATATGATAAGTGGAAAGTCTCCATGTCATGAGATTTATCATGATTCTGATATTATAGCTATTTTGGATAAATATCCTATAGACAAAGGTCATTCTCTTGTGATTACAAAAAAACCATACGAAAAGTTAACAGATATGAGTAATCAGGAGGTTGCTGAGTTATTTTCCAAAATACCAAAAATTGCAAATGCAATCATCAAAGCAACAAATGCTGATGCGTTCAGCATAGCACAAAATAATGGAAAAGCTGCTAAACAAATAATACCACATGTACATGTTCATATAATTCCGCGATACAACAGCACAGGAACATTATGGTTAAAAAGAAAAATTCTAGATGATAATGAACTTGATGATTTGGCACAAAAAATACGGAATTGTATGTAATAATTATCTAACTAGAATAATTTGGATTGTAACGAAGAATAGCCCCAATCTTACCAATACTTGCCAGCATTGATCCATGTTCAGCATTACCTGAAATCACTTCTATTTTTGTCCCAGTTTTTGCTGCAAGTAATGCAAGGTAATCTACAATATCTTGCTCATCTGTTTCAATGTTTGTTGCATTACAAGATGGACATGCAGAATTTTGAAATTCTGTTTTAGTTGATATTACTTTTTGCTGTTCAACAATTTTTTCTTGAATATCACTACATCTATTACATTTTGATTCAACTCTGTAAAGTTCTGTATTATCTGTAATTATCAGTGTTTCAACAATATTGTTTTTTAAATGGTTTATAATATCATCAAGACCGTAAATTCCTAATCCCGTATTACTGTTTATTTGCTTAAATAATTTTTCAACAATTTGTTTTTCTTCAACCATTCTAAAGTTAGAAAGAATTTCAGCAGATTTAGCAAAGGCCTCTCTTATCCCCTCCGAACCTGAATATGATGCATCTATAGTTGAAATAATCATATTTTGTAATCTGTATTCCAGATATTCATTATTAACAAATTCTTCTTTTGTTGGTCCTGGCCCAGAAATAATCAGACCCTTAATAGGATAAATATCAATAAAAAATTCTCGTGTAATAGCTGCTACTCTATTGAAGTAATATGTAAGTTCCATCTCTCTCAATTTTTGAAATCTTTTTGCAGACTGACCACCCTGTCTGTGCTTTCCAGCAACCCCCGAACCTGTTTCTTTTAGAACTTCAATTTTATCTGCATGTAGTAATCCCCAACCTGCGTCTTTAGCGTCTAATGCTAAAAATCCAATTAAATTATCATCTTTTAGCATATCATTTAGAATATCAACGTGAAAGTGATCATCACATCTGTACAGGAATGTTTTAAGATCTTTTGGTGGGTCAATTTCAAAGGCTTTAACTATTTCACTTCCTGGTGGCC
>Ga0310342_100003345_pt1 | contig 10516 bp, 7 predicted proteins | sample S15DNA20500_MG_FD_206155 | JGI IMG/M metagenome (GOLD analysis project Ga0310342, IMG submission 206155) | Marine microbial communities from station ALOHA, North Pacific Subtropical Gyre - S1503-DNA-20-500_MG | ecosystem: Environmental > Aquatic > Marine > Oceanic | place: Pacific Ocean: North... | reverse complement strand
CGCGGCTGGCAACGGCCTCGCTTTGTGTCGGGGATGTAACGGAGGCCTGCCCGCTGAACCTGGCGCCCACGGCCAGCACGACGGCCATGCTCGCGATGGGCGATGCCCTGGCGCTGACGGTCAGCCGGCGGCGCAACTTCGGCGTTGAGGACTTTCAGAAGATGCACCCTGGCGGATCACTGGGCCGGATGCTCATGCCCGTCGCCGACGCGATGCGCTTCCGCGTTGGCGAGAACCTGACGCCCGTGCCACAAACGCACACGGTTCGACAGGCGTACGAGACGGTCGAGTCCGCGCTGAGTAACCAGTCACTACGCAGGCCGGGCGCGCTGCTCGTCGTTGACGGCGCGGGCCAACTCGTGGGTATCTTCACGGATGGCAACCTGCGCCGCCTGATCCTCGATCGCGGCGCCGATGCGATGGACCAGCCGATCTCGCAGGTGATGACCCCCAACCCCCGCAGGCTGGCCCACACCGACCTCGTCCGCGATGCCGTGCAACTCGTCCGCGAATTGCGCATCGACGACCTGCCCGTCGTCGACGACCAGGGCGCGCCGGTCGGCCTGATCGACGTGCAGGACCTGGTGGCGCTGAAGGTGATCGAAGGATGAGGGAATTGCCGATTTCCGATTGCCGATTTGAGTTGGCCCCGGAATTCAAACCATCAAGAGCATGAAGGACATGAAGAATTGATTCTCGCTCGGTGACCTGTGCCACCTTCCACCCCTTGAGACCTTCATGCCCTTCATGGTGAAAAAAACGGAACGTGCAGACGCGCATCTGCGCTACCGCGGCACCTGGCGCACCCATACATGACACAAATCGGGAATCGAAATTCGGCAATCGGCAATATCACCCTTTTCGTCTTCGACGTCGACGGCGTCCTGACCGATGGCGGCATTTATGTCGACGACACCGGCAATGAATTCAAGAAGTTTCACGTGCGTGACGGGATGATGATGCGTGCTGCGCAAAAGGTGGGGTACAGGATCGGCATCATCAGCGCCCGACCGGCACGGCTGACGGCGCTGCGGATGACAGATCTGAAGGTCGATGCTTTTGTGCAGGGCGAACATGACAAAGCGAGCGCGCTGCGACGCATGTGCGACCAACTCGACGTCGAGCCAGCGCAGACGGCGTTCATGGGCGACGACCTGTTCGACCTGCCCGCGCTGCGGATAAGTGGCTATCCCGTCACCGTCGCCGACGCGCCGCAGGACGTGAAGCAGTTCGCCGAGTATGTGACGCGGCAACCCGGCGGCCACGGCGCCGTGCGCGAAGCGATCGAACACGTCATCAAAGCGCAGGGGCGGTGGGAGGAACTGATCGGGCAGTACGTGGGGTGACTGTCGATGTGCGCGCCGAAAGAACAACGAGCCGGCTCGCGGTGCTCGTAACGCTGCGATCGCTCGATCAACCGATCGTTTCAAGCAACTGCGTCATTTCATCGATCGCCTTACCCGCATCAGGCGCGTTGCTGCCGCGCGCGACGGTGATTCCCGCGCTGAGCACCACCTGCGCATCATCAGCATCCCCGGCGTCGAACAGTGCCCTGGCCTTGTGGTAGTACGCATACAGGTAGTGCGGATCCAGTTGCAGCGACTTGTCGAACCATTCGACCGCTCGCGGCGTGTTGCCTGCCTTGGTGTGCTCCATGGCGATCATGTAGGCGACGTCCGCGTCCACAGGGTCGGCGGCGTGCAGTTTGGTGAGCTGTTCGAGGCGACCTGTCATTCGGGAATTGTAATCCATTAAGAGCCAGAAAGTCGGCCAGCCGATTCTCCAGGGACACGGGCGCGAGTGTCTTGTAAGCCTGTTAGCTCGTCTTTCATGAAAGTCGGTGTGATCAGCGACACGCACGACCGACTGCCCGCGTTTCGCAGGGCGATCACGATGTTTGAGCGCCTGAAGGTTCAGGCGGTGTTTCACGCAGGCGATTGCGGCGCGCCGTTCGCCGCGAAACCGATCGCGCCCGATGTGCTGACGGTGCCGCTGTACTGCGTTTATGGCAACAATGACGGCGAACGGGCGGGCCTTTGGGCCCTGCTGCCCAACCCGGTCGATGGCCAGCTGACGATGTCAGCGCGCGGCGACCTTGCTGCCCGTTGGAACGAAGGGAAAAAGAGGCCGATCATCATCGGCCTTGTGCAACGGCTCGACAGGCATTTGCAAACCATCGAACAGGCGGCGCCGGATGGCCGGTTCGACGATGCGGCAACGCGCGAACTGTCACAGTTTCAAAACGCGGCGGTGGGATTGGGTTCCCCGGCGCTCACGGAAGCCGCCACCGAACTGTTCAATGCCGCGGTGCTCGCACCGTTCAACCAGGACAAGGTATCGCACGCATTCAAACGCCTGTCGCGCAACTGCGCACTTGCGGTGCTCGCCGTGGAGCCCCGGCGGCGAAATACGTCGCGGCGTAGACGCTATTTGTGGATCGACTGCGCGACGCAAATCACTTGCTGGTCCTGCGCCTTTAATCAACAAATTGAAAGTCGGCGAGCGGCAATCGATGGTGGCCGAATTGAACCTGCATCGCGCCACGGCTACCATTGCCGCGATTTTGCCCCGCCACCTCGGCCACCTGCCGGGGGCTGCCGGGGGCGGCCTGGAACGCACCGTTTGCGCGATGTTCGACTTTTGGCTTTTTAACTTTCTGACCTCCACATGCCCAAACGTGACGACCTGAAGACCATTTTGATCATCGGCTCGGGTCCGATCGTGATCGGGCAGGCGTGCGAGTTTGATTACTCGGGCACGCAGGCGTGCAAGGCGCTGCGCGAGGAGGGGTATCAGGTTGTCCTGGTCAACTCGAACCCGGCGACGATCATGACCGATCCGCAAATGGCGGACCGGACGTACGTCGAGCCGATCACCCCCGAGGCAGTCGAGAAAGTCATCGCCAAGGAGCACGGCGGCGATTTTCAGATCGGCGCCGTGCTGCCGACGCTGGGTGGACAGACGGCGCTTAACTGTGCCTGCCAGCTTCATGACAGCGGCGTGCTCGACAAGTACGGCGTTGAAATGATCGGCGCCACGCGCGAAGTGATCTACCGCGCTGAGGACCGCAAAATATTCAACGAGACGATGGCGGCGATCGGACTGAATGTGGCGCGCAACGGCATCGCGCACAACATGGACCAGGCATGGGCGGTGCTCGACGGCGACGGCAAGGAGCCTCCCGTGGGTCTGCCCGCGATCATTCGCCCGGCATTCACACTCGGCGGCACCGGCGGCGGGATCGCATACAACCGCGAAGAATTTGAAGACCAGGTCCGACGCGGACTCGATGCGTCCATGACGCGGCAGGTCCTCATCGACCAGTCGCTGCTGGGTTGGAAAGAGTACGAACTCGAAGTCATGCGCGATCGCGCCGATAACGTCGTGATCATCTGCTCAATCGAGAACCTTGACCCCATGGGCGTGCACACGGGCGACTCGATCACCGTCGCGCCGGCGCAGACGCTGACGGACAAGGAATACCAGCGAATGCGCGACGCATCGATCGCGATCATTCGCGCGGTGGGCGTTGAGACCGGAGGGTCGAACATCCAGTTCGCGATCAACCCGGACCCGGCCGGTGAGCCGGGCGACATGATCGTCATTGAAATGAACCCCCGCGTGTCGCGCTCGTCGGCGCTGGCGTCCAAAGCCACGGGCTTTCCCATCGCCAAGATCGCCGCCAAGCTCGCCATCGGGTACACGCTCTGGGAACTGCCCAACGACATCACCGGCAAGACCGTCGCGTGCTTCGAACCAACCATCGACTACGTCGTGACCAAGATCCCGCGCTTCGCGTTCGAGAAGTTTCCCGAAGCCGATATGACGCTGACCACGCAGATGAAAAGCGTGGGCGAGGCGATGTCGATCGGACGCACGTTCAAGGAGAGTCTGCAAAAAGGTATCCGGTCGATGGAGATCAAGCGGTTCGGGCTTGGCCTGGATCATCAGGACCAGTGGCTTGCGGGCCTGCGCGGCATGGTCGCATGGATGCAGGACCACGAGCCCGAAAGTTTCGAGCGCATCCGCGGCCTCCTGTCAGGCGAGGCCGGCCGGCTGGGCACGCCGCTGCAAGCCGCGGCAATGCTCCTGGGCGATGCCGAGCAACTCGGCGAATTCGCCGACGAAGCACGACAGCGCCTCGAAACCATGTCACAACAGATGCGAGACGCCGACCTGAACCTGCCCGAAACGCATTGGCCCATCGCCGAGGAACAGGTACGACACAAGCTGGCCGTGCCCAATGCCGACCGGCTGCCCTACCTGCGCTACGCGATGAAACTGGGCTGGTCGATCGACGACATCTACCGCCTCACGTCCATCGACCCGTGGTTCCTCGATCAGCTCAAGCAGTTGGTCGATTTTGAGCGCGTGCTGATCAGTTACGAAGCGCTCGATGACCTGCCACACGACGTGCTGTTCAAGGCCAAGCAGCTCGGCTACTCGGACGCGCAGCTCGCGTGTGTTTTTCTGGGCCACATCGATGTTCAAACGATTCTGCAAGTGCGCAACCACCGCCAGTCAGCGGGCGTGAACCCGGTTTACAAACTCGTCGACACATGCGCCGCGGAGTTCGAGGCGATGACGCCTTATTACTACTCGACGTACGAGACGCCAATCACCACGGTTGTGAATGTGCAGCGAGCCGGGTCATCCACGGCCCCGGCGCCCGGTGACGCCGGAACCCCCCGGGATGGGGACAACCCGGCTCGCAGGGCTTGCGAGCAGTCGCTCGCGGACGACGAAATCCGCGTGACCGGCAAGAAGAAAGTCATCATCCTCGGCGGCGGGCCCAATCGCATCGGGCAGGGCATTGAGTTTGATTACTGCTGCGTGCAGGCCGCCTTTGCGGCGGACGAGTTGGGCTACGAGTCGGTCATGGTCAACTCGAACCCCGAAACGGTGTCGACGGATTACGACACAAGTGACCTGCTGTTCTTTGAGCCGCTGACGCTCGAAGACGTGCTGAACATCTGTGAACGTCTCAACGGCGCACCACTGCAAGCTCCGCGAGCCGGGTCGTCTACGACCCCGGTACCGGCACAAGCGCCCGGAGCCGAAGACGGCCCGGCTCACTGCCCGGGTCGCGACCTGCTGGAAGACACGGGATTGTTACACGGCGTGATCGTCCAGTTCGGCGGACAAACGCCTCTGAACCTCGCGCACGGACTCGAAACCGCAGGCGTGCCGATCATCGGCACAAGCGTTGATTCAATCGACCTTGCCGAGGACCGCCGGCGGTTCGCGGAACTGATGAAGCAACTCAACATCGACCAGCCCGCCAACGGCATCGCGATGCACGCCGACGAGGCCGTCGCAATCGCCAACAGAATCAAGTACCCCGTGCTCGTCCGCCCGAGCTTCGTCCTTGGCGGGCGCGCGATGAAGATCGTCCACGACGACGACGAACTGCGACATTACATGCACTTGGCGTTGGGCGCATCGGACCTTGAAGGGCAACCGATTCTGATCGACAAATTCCTCGCCGACGCGATCGAGTGCGACGTGGACGTCGTCGCGGACTTTTCCGCCACCGCGAGCCAGGTCAATGAGGATCACCACGCGCTCGTCTGCGGCATCATGGAACACATTGAGGAAGCGGGCGTGCACTCGGGCGACAGCGCGTGCGCGATCCCACCGTACTCGTTGCCGGACGACGTGGTTGACCGCATCAAAGAACACTCGCGCGATATTGCCGAGGCACTGCAGGTGCGCGGCCTGATGAACGTGCAATGGGCGGTCAAGCAGCAAAGAACCACCGGGCGCAGCCAAGCGCCGACTGCCACGAGCGGCGAGTTGAATGCAAACAACGACGCTTCGGCCGCGGACATTTACGTGCTCGAAGTCAACCCGCGCGCCTCGCGAACAGTACCGTTCGTCGGCAAAGCGACGGGCGTGGCATGGGCCAACATCGCCGCGAAGGTGATGATCGGCAAGCAACTCACCGACCTGGGTCACGATCGTGAAATGACGCCGACTCACACCTCGGTAAAAGAGTCCGTGTTCCCGTTCAACAAGTTTGCCGGCGTCGACGTGATTCTGGGCCCGGAAATGAAATCGACCGGTGAAGTGATGGGCGCGGACCCGGACTTTGCCGTGGCGTTCGCCAAGTCGCAGATGGCCGCAAGCACACAACTGCCCACCGCCGGCAAAGTGTTTTTGTCCGTGCGCGACGCTGACAAAGAAGCGATCGTCCCCATCGCCGCGTCGCTCGTGAACATGGGCCTCGAACTCTACTGCACAGCCGGCACGCACGACCAGCTCAAGCAACACAACGTACTTACGCATCTGACGCGCAAGATCCTCGAGGGCAGGCCCAACGCCGAAGACCTGATCAAGAACAGGGAGTTGGAACTGATCATCAACACCCCGACGCGCAAAGGTTACAGCAGCGACGAAGGCCGGCTGCGCGCCATGGCGACACGGTTCGGCGTGCCGATGATCACCACCATCGCCGCCGCCTCCGCCGCCGTCCAGGCGATCGCCGCATTGCAGGCCGATGACTGGACCGTCAGCGCGCTGCAGGACTACTACGAATAGGGCGTTTGCGCATCCCGTGCGATGTTTAATTTTGCAATATTGCGTATTTGGCCCACCGCCTGCGGCGGGATCGTGGTGCAAGCACCGCGGCTGAATCGAAATCAGATACGCGCCCAGTGACTTACGGAATCGTTGTGGGGTGCATCCTGGGCACCTTGTCCATCATGAGGAACTTGTCCAGATCAGAGTTGAGCAACCGCCAGCGGTAGTCGGAGATCTTGGCCCACCGGTTGGCGCGCTGCTGGGATGACATGTCTATCGATTCAAGTTCCGGGCTTACGTCCGCACGCACATCGTCAGCCGTGATCACGCCGGAGGACGAGCAGCCGGCCAACATCAAACCAAGCGTGATCGCAACGCCAACGCACAGAAAACGGATCGTGGACATGTGAATACCTCGAAAATGGGCGCCACAACTCGGCCGCTGCGGCAACAGGCAGGTGCAAACAGTGGCGGCAGTGTCACCCATTTGGCTGCACGCGTCAACCACCGCACCTCAAGCCGCCATGGGACACATGGCACGACGCACGCGCGTCGTCGTGCGGCCCCATGAGACTTAGCCTATTTGAAAGCCGCGTCGGGCTCTTCCACTGCGGCCTGGAGGTCTTCGGGATCGCTTTCCGCCCCGCCGGGCACGACGCCGGCTTCCGGATCGACCTCCAGTTCCACCAAGGCGTCGTCCCGGGCGCTAATCGGCACGAGGAAGATTTCGACCCGGCGATTCGCCCGATTGCCCTTGGGACCGTTCTGCGCCAGGGGCCGATACTCACCGTAGCCGGACACGCCCAGCCGCGTCGCCGATACGCCGGACTTGTGAAGCACGTCCTTCACCGCGATCGCGCGGTGCACTGACAGGTGCCAGTTGGTCGGGTGCTTTTCGCGCACACGGTTGATCGGGACGTTGTCCGTATGCCCGACGACACGTACCTCGTATTGCGCAGCCGCGGGTATGTTGATGATCCCCGCCAACTGGCCCAAGGCGCTGACACCTGCCTGCTTCACGTCCGTGCTGCCCAGCGCAAACGTCATGTCGCTTCGCAGCTTCACCATGCCTTGCTCCGCATCGTACGTCATCAATTCCGGTTGCATCTGCGCCAGCTCGCGTAGCGCGCTGTCGACTTCAACCGGCACCACGTGGGCGACCTCCACCACCGGCGGCGTGTCGGCCAACTCCTGAATCTTCTGCTCTGCCTGCGACAACTGCGCAGATAACTTGTCGCGCTCCTGTCGCAGCAACGCCAGTTCATCGCTTAACGACGATTTGGCCGCGTCCATTGTGCGCTGCATCTCGGCGATCTGCACGTCGCGCTCTTCGACTTGTGCGCTTAGTTCGATGAGCTGCTCTTCGCACGTGCGGTAACGCACCAGCAGATCGTCGTAGCCCTGCTGACCGACACAACCGACGCTTGCGAGCGTCATCGCAACGACAACAACAACACCAATGTGTGATCTGGTCACGGTGGTATCCTTTCCTGCTCGAGGACCAGTGTTTTGAAAGGCGCTTTGCGCACTCCGTTACACGTCGCAGGAATAAGTGTACTGCGCCGTGGCGGAAAATCAACGGGAAAAACGGCATTGAAAAGTTATAGACAGGTTTTGCGCCTTCACTGCGAGACCGGATTGCCGGTGCCAGGAAATGGCCCCGCATCTACGATGCGGGAGCACGTTTTGTATATTTTGATGCGATGACCACGCCTACAACCCTCCTATGCGCAGGTGCAATCCAAGATGCAGCCGGGGTTTGCGCCCACCCGGGCGCGGTGGTGGTGCGTGAAGGGCGGATCGTCGCCATGGGGCCTGTTGATCGCGTCACACGTGACATCGACACACGGGACGCGGCAACGGTCGAACTTTATAACCACTTGATACTGCCGGGGTTGGTCAACGCACACGCGCACTTGGACCTCACAAACGTCGGCCCGCGACCGTTCGACGGATCGTTCCACGATTGGCTCATCGACGCGACCAGCCACCGGCCTGGTTCACCTGACGAAATCACCGCCGCCGTCCAACGCGGCCTTGCCATGTCGCACGACAGCGGCACCGGGTACCTGGCCGACATCGCAGGCTCGACACACGCCGTCACCGCGCGGATCAACGCCCACCTGCGCGCGAAGCAAACCGGGTCGACCCCGGCCCCGGCAGCCGTGCCGCAACCAGTGGCAGGCGTCAGTTTCATCGAATGCTTCGGCAGCGGCGACCGGCAAACGGCATGTTTCGAGCGCACCAGAGAGCACCTGACGGCCGTGAGCGCGCTCGATCACACGAACCCAACCACGCCCATACGCATCGGCGTCTCACCGCACGCGCCGTACTCATGCGGACTTGACATGTACCGCGCGTGCGCGGACCTCGCCGACCGGCACGGATTGCCCGTCTGCACGCACCTGGCCGAGTCGCGCGAGGAACTGCAATTCCTCAAGTCGGCCGACGGCCTGTTCGCCGAACTGCTGCGCCACTACCACGGACCTGACGAAACTTTCACGCCGCAACACGCGCACCCCGTCGACTGGCTCGAACCACTCTTTGGCAAAGCCAACTGGCTGCTGGCGCATTGCAACTACGTCGACGATCCGCACATCGAAACGCTGTCGCGGCAGCGCAACGTTTCGGTCGTGTACTGCCCCGTCGCGAGCGAATACTTCGGTCACCGCGGCCACCGTTATCGCGACATGCTCGACGCCGGCGTCAACGTCTGCCTCGGCACCGACTCAATCCTTTGCCAACCTCCGGCAAGGAACCAGCAACAAGACGCGTACCAGCCGATGGGCATTCTCGCACAGATGCGCAGGCTCTTTTGCCGCGACGCAACGGACCCGGCCACACTGCTCGCAATGGCCACCGTCAACGGCATGCGTGCGCTGGGCGTGGACGCATGCGACGCGACACTTGCACCGGGCGCCCGCGCGAACCTGATCGCCGTGCGCTTCGACCACGACGACCCGCGCGACCCGCTCGAACAGGTGCTCAACAGCGACGCGCCCGCAAAACCGTTGATGAACGCGGCAGAATTAAACACAATGCAAACAAGAAGAGGCACCGCCCACTTATAGTGGGCTGCGCCGGTATGATCCGCGTTTGCTCAAAGACGCCTCATTACGATCACTCGAAGGAGCACAAACATGGCAAACGACTCAATCAGGACCGTGGGCTACATCGGCATGGGCATTATGGGCAGTGCGATGGCGGCGAACCTGCTCAAGGCCGGGTTCGACGTGACGGTGTGGAACCGCACGACCAGCAAGTGCGACCCGCTGAAAACCCAGGGCGCGAAGGTCGCTGACTCGCCTGCGGACATGGCCGAGGGCGGGCCTGACATCATTTTCACCAACGTGACGAACTCGCCCGACGTCGAAGCGGTGTTGTTTGGTGACGACGGAGTCGCGAGTACCGCCAGGGCGGGGCTGGTCGTCATCGACAACTCAACCATCAGCCCGATCGAAACGCAGAAGTTCTGCACCAAACTCGCTGAGCAGGACGTCACGTTACTCGACGCGCCGGTGTCCGGCGGCGACGTGGGCGCAAAAAACGGCACGCTCGCGATCATGGTCGGCGGCGATGAGACGGTGTTCAACAAAGTCATGCCCGCGTTCGAGGCGATGGGCAAGACGATCAACCTGCTCGGGCCGTCGGGTATGGGACAGGTATGCAAGGCGTGTAACCAGATTTGCGTGTCCGTGAAACTGTTGGCCGTGTGCGAGGCGTTCGTGTTCGCACGGAAAAGCGGGCTTGACCTGCATAAACTGGTTAACGCAATCGGTGGCGGCGCGGCCGCGTCGTGGCAACTGACAAACCTGGGCCCAAAGATCGCCGACGGCGACTACGACCCGGGGTTCATGATCGACCTGGTCCTCAAAGATCTGGGCATCATCGCCGACGCGTCCAAAACGCGCGACATGAACCTCAAAGCGACGACGCTCGCCACCGAATACTTTCAACAGTCCGCCGACCAGGGCAACGGCGCCGACGGGACGCA
>Ga0310342_100003344_pt1 | contig 10516 bp, 8 predicted proteins | sample S15DNA20500_MG_FD_206155 | JGI IMG/M metagenome (GOLD analysis project Ga0310342, IMG submission 206155) | Marine microbial communities from station ALOHA, North Pacific Subtropical Gyre - S1503-DNA-20-500_MG | ecosystem: Environmental > Aquatic > Marine > Oceanic | place: Pacific Ocean: North... | reverse complement strand
TTGTTGTGCAATATGTCAAACTAATTATAAAGAGGGTGAATATAAGAGAGTATTACCATGTGAACATTGTTTTCATAAAAAATGTATTGATAAATGGCTAATGTGTAGTGATAAATTATCTTGTGCTTTATGTCGTGAATCATTTGCAAAAGATAATATTGTTATAAATGAAGAAACTCGAAGTCGCATTTTTAATAATTCAATAACAAGTGATTAGACATATTTTAGTATTAATTTCTCATCAATACTCGGTAATATTGGTTCATACATCCATTCACGTATTTTATCCATTTTTTCTAATACAAATTCATTTGGATAAAATTCAATTAATTCGGATTCCGGATCAATCATAAAATGTTGATTATGTTCTTGTAATAATTTATAAGATTCTGGTGGTAATATCATCATTAATTGTTGTTCAGAACTATATGGTTTATTTTCTTCAAAAGTAATATCATTAATATCATTATTCATAATATATTCTTTCATATATGATAATAAAATTCCTTTATATTTGTAATAATGTTTCCAACATGGACAGCCTTTAAAATAATATTCTTTAGTCCAAATAAGTGTTCTAAAATAATTTTCAACTATTTTATCAATGTATAAAGGTGAATGTGTTTTATAATAATAATCATAATATCTATTAGACCAACCTTTATAACAATATCTGATAGGAGTATCATCTAAATGATTCCTTTTATATTTATGATGTTTTATATTTTCAATAATATAATTTTCTTCATTTTTATAAAGACGATTAAAAATTTTTCGCAATAATGACATATTAATATTTTGATTTGGTAATATTAAATAATCATTATCATATTGCTTTGTTTTTTTAATAAAAAAACAATAAACACTTAATAATAAATGAATACCATTATGATAAATATCTAATGATTTTAAATGTGGTAGAAAATCATTACCAAGGAAAAAACACAGAAATATCCAATCACGTATAAATGAAACTTGTTTTTTAATTCGTACATGATAATTTCGTTCTACATCTTTTATTAACCCTCTTTTTAAACTATCTATACAAAGAAAATGAAATTGCATAATATCTGTATCAAGTTCAGTTTTATAATTAGATTCAAAAAACTGAATTTCACGTAATAAATAAATTTTTGGTAAAAAAGTTGACATAGATAACATAATTAAATCAGCATCAAGACCATAAATAACATATTGTGTATTTTTATTATAATTTGTTCTAATATGATTAATAATAGAATGCTCTCCTTCACCTGGATCAGATGTATCAGAAAATTTATAACCTTTGACAAATTTTGGTAATTCATGATGAAAATACTTATTCAATCTAACTTCAACAGATATCATAAAATCTGTTCCAGGAGATATACAATTTTTATCAAATCTTGATAAATTCGTATTTTCTTTTGCTGATTTAAATCGTCTTAATCTTTGTTGAGTCATCTTAGCTCTTGGTGCTACGCCATCCATTGCTATATACACAAATTCTGGTTTAATAAAATTAATTATATCGTTTGTATATTTAACTATTCCATTACACATATGTTGAACTAATTCATAATCATTAATATCAATGTTTTCAAAATTTTTTAATGTATTTTGTACAATGGTATGTATGATACCATTGTAATCAAAAAATAAATGAGGTGATTTCAAAAAAAGACTATCCTTTTTAATACATAAAGGATAATTTGAAATAATATGCTTGTATAATCCAGGAATTCCCATATTACTTGATAGTAAATATAATTATTATTACAAATGTATTGTTAATTCAATTTTAATTAATTAATTAAATTACTGAAATGATACAAATTTTTTAATAACGAGACAATAAAAAGTAATTCCTAGTCCATAATAAACAAGTAAATCTGTTGGGGCGGCTTCAAACATATCTTTTGAAGATGATAATTGATTAATAAAATAAACAACTGCAAAAATAGTTAATAGTCTAATTATTTCATTAATATAATCAATGTATACTTTATCTAAATCTAATTTAATTGTAAATAATGCCATTATATACTATATATAATAGTATAACATAAATTTTTTTAAAATTTAATTATAAAATAATTAAACTTTTAAAATATAAGTAAATAACTCTGTAAAATTTAAATAACTATCTTTTCTTTTTCTTATTTTTCTTTCGTCTTTTAACTGGTATTTCAATATCACTATCTGAATCTTCACAAATAATAATTTTAATCTTTTTCTTTTTGTTTTTTGTAGTTTTCATATCAAAAAAGGAAGTAATTTCTATTTGATCAGATTTTCTATTTTTTCCAACTCTTTTTATATCATTAAAAAGAAGCTTCGCACGGGTATCAATACCATCAAACAATTGCATAATTGGTTTTTCTAATTGTCGTTCAATATAATACAAATAATCCATTCTTAAATTATTTTGTTCAATAAAAGAAGGTGTTTCTATGCGATCTCCTTGTAATAACTTTTTATTATTTCCTTTTATTTCAACAAAACAATATGGAACTCTATCATTTGATGCAAAAGCATTACCAGGGTCTCTATATTTTTGCCTTAAAGCAAGCATAACGTGAGCAATATTCACTTTTCGCATATCATAATATGAATATCTTTCCTTTAAATCAATAATTTGTTTAGTATGCGGTTTGTCATCCGCTTCCAATTGATTTATTTTATCAGTAATAGCATCCATTTTTTCTTGAGTAGCACTATCAACTTTATATTTATCCATTGATTTCACTGTTTTAGATATAATGAAATCACTCATAGGATATTTCTTCCTTTCATGATTATGTAAAATATCATAAAGAGAATTTTTTAAAAAAGAGATTGAATCATCCATTTGATTGTTCAATATTCGATATAAACATCCTTCGTAAATTTTCTTTAAAAATCTACAGTTATCTCGTCTTTTTAAAATAATACCCTTACAATCCAAATATTTCGGTTTCTTTACATCAAATTCATATAACCACCCAGCATACCTCTTCTTTGAAAATAAAATAAATGGTAAATACGTCTTTTCATACTCTAAATCATGTGGTGATGGTAATGGAACCAACTCCCCTAATTTACCCTTCCATTTACCATGTGTAATCAATTCACCAGATTCTACCGCTTCACCGATTGTCCACTTTAAAGCAACATCACTAAATAACCCATGCTCCTTTACTATATCGTCTGGAACTTTGAAATGAATGAATACTGAGTCCGTATCTCCATAAATACATTTCGAGCCTTTATAATAATCGAGAATTTTATCACGAGAAGTAGCTAATAAAGATCTTCCGGTAGTTGTAACAGAACCAGCAACTTGTTTGCAACTAATAGAACCGACACTCGCTCCAGTAGCTCCATAAATAGAATTCGCTGTAACTTTATAAGCGAGTTGAAGACCATCAAGAAGTTTCTTTTTAAAAGGATTTTTTTCTTTTTTCATTTTTTTTTTAGTGGCTTTTCTGGTATCTAATAACATTCTAAGAATTCGTGGTAAAATAGCCCTATCTTTAAAATCAATAATATCTTGTCCTTTATCATCCTGTTTAATATTATGATTTTCATCATATTCTCGTTCAGGTTGAACGAAATAATAACATTGAAATTTTCCTTCATCCGTCCAAGAACAAGGATAAATCAATCTATCTTTAAGATATTTTATTTTAGGTTCGTCTACATTCATATTAGCATAAAAAAAGAATTGATCACCTGGGTATTTAGTTTTCCTTGATGATATAAGTTCTTTATTCTCTCTTTGTCTGTCTAATTCTTTTATCATATCTTTATCAAGTATAATACTTTCAATACATAAATTATGTGAAAGCATACAACTGGGATATAGAGATGCAAAATCTAAACAAGCAACTGGATAAAAATGAGCTCCTCTATTTGCATTAAGAACAGTTGCACCTTTATACGAACATCCACTGATATCTTTTTCTCTAACAGGCATTAAATATCCATCTTTTCTACACTGTCTTGCGACTAAACTTTGAACTTTAATACCTTGTCCTCTAAAGAAGATGAAAGATAATGGAACACAACAAGTTTGAGCCATACCAATTTCATTTGGAATAACGCATAATTTATCCATAAGAATATTACAAAGTCTGCAATCCTGAATACAATATTTGGCAACAATGCCTCTATGATGAGCATCTTTACCTTGAAATTCAAAAATTTGAGCAGGAGTTACATCATCTTTAGCTAATCCCCATCTACATTTTTCATCATTCAATTGAGTTAAATCTTCTTTAACATATATACAATTATTTTCTTCAAGATCAATGATTTTAAATTTCTTAGATCCATTTAATTTAAAATAATTTTCATCATCGTTAACAAAAATAACTTTCTGAGCTAAGTGAATTTTACTCTTCATATTAATAGTAAAATATCCATTTTTAAATAAACCAAGTGTATTATCTACATCTATTTTACATAATCCATTATCCAAGATTTCACAATGTTTAATTTCACCATTAATAATTTTGGTAGAAACGAAATCTAATTTATAACTTTTAAATTTTTGAGTTCTTCTAACAAAATTAAGTAAATCAATGTTAATCCTCCCAATCATATTCATAATTTTCATTTTATTATCACCTAAAGCAGCAGATGATAAACTTTTTTCAGTTAATGTACTAATCAACTTTTTCTTAATGTATTTATTTTCAAATGCTTCAACATTTAATTTTCCAAGATGACCGAATTGTTCATCCTCCGGATCAACAAGATTAAACATTCTCGCTCTTTCGTATAAATAATTATAATCGAAACCTAATATATTATAACCAGTAATTATATCAGGATTAACTTTTTGGATTAACTTTTGCCATGCTAAAATTACTTCAGCTTCAGTTTCATATGATTCAATAATAGTATTTGGATCATTTGTAAATTTTTCACAAGATTTTAGTGTAATAATATGATTCAATTCATATTCAGGTTTATTAAACATTCTAACAGTTGTTCCAATTTGAATTAATTTATCCTCCATTCTCGATGGTTGAGGAAATGAACCATCGCCACTTGTACATTCTATATCATAACTGGCAACAAGAAGTGGTGCAATATTTTCTGTATTATATGGATTTATATTATTCCAATGAACATTAAACTCATATTGACAATTACTTTTTTTATTATATCCTTGAACTACATCATATTTTTTTGCTGTAAGATTTACCCAGCTACATGGAGTAATTTCTCTTTTATGACACATACGTAATACAGGCATTAAATCTGCTTCAAATAATTTCACTGGTATTTTAATATTTCTCGGAGTTTTTAATCCTTTATGTTTAATACTTTCAAAATAATTGCGAGTTGTTCTCATAGCTTGATTGCTATTAAAAATAATTTCAACAAATTTATGAAATTTTTCAGTTTGAAATCCATCAAATTTTTGTCTTTTAACAACTTTAAGTTCAATGTTACAATTATTAAACCATCTTAATTTTTTATCTTGTCCCCATTGATTAGTATATTTTGTTTCTTTATCAATTAAATGTTTTTGTAACCAATCAGTATCTTGAAAATTCCAATTTCTTGGAACAGCCAAAAAAAAAGAAGGTCTATAACCAGAAACACGAATACATACAGTTTCAGATAATTCCGTTACTCCGAAAAAATAAACAATATATTCTCCAGGAAAATGCCACATAGGGGCTTCTGGTTCAGATTCATCGTGGTCATATATGTCAATTAATTGACAATTAAAATTTTTATTATTTTTCCATTTACGTTTTTCTGAACGAAAAAAATGTTTATCTGTTGCCAAAGACATTTTATTTTATAGATATTAATTTAATATTTATAAATTTTAAATTTTAAATTTGCTTTTATATATTTTCGTTAATTAATTAAATTAAGGCAAAATATAAATAATAATATAAATTAAATATTATAATAAAAATGTTTGATTGGGACGTAATTAACTCTGACGAATTTGATATAGTTGAAGATAAAATTTGTAAAAAAATCCCACAATTAGAAAAAAAAGAAGAAGAAATAAATAATAAAAAAAATTTTTTCGAAAAATGGACAGAATTTACAAAAACAAACAAACTCGAAAGAAAATATTACAAAAAATGGAGAGACTTTGTAGAAAAAAAAATTGAAGAACGACAATTTTTAGATATAGATTCTTTAGAAATTGAACAAGAATCTAATATACCAAATTTAGAAATAGAACTAAATGAAAAAATCGATATAGAAAAAGATAATAATAAAGAAGAAGAGAAAGAACAAGATGAAGAAGAAGAACAAAATGAAGATGAAGATACTGAAAAAGATAGTAAAAAAAAGAAAGATTATATAGTTATTGAAATCCAAGATGAAATAATGCCTAAGAAAAGAAAACGAAAGATAAGAAAATTAAATAAAAGATTACGCAAAAAAAGAAAAATTGAATATACAAAAATAGATGGAACTTATACTAAAACACAATTGACAGAAGGTAAAAACATTTTTATGATGATAAAAATGGATCAATGGGGTCAAGTTCACCCAGAAGATTTAACAAATGATATTGAAAGAAAAAACGTTCAAAAATTATTTGATTTTATTTGGAATGAAATGCAATCAAGCGAAAAATACGCTTATGTAAAATATAATACAATAGATGATAAATATTATACAGCAATAGAAAATTCTATATTAAATACAATTGGAGATTGGATATGTAATATGTGGTCAAATATAGAAAATTTTTTTGATGGTTTAATTTGTAAAAGAGAAAATTCTCATACAAAAAAATTTTAAAACTGAAATTTTATATAAAAATAATATAAAATGAATAAATCAACTTCACAAGAAGTTAATGATTGGGCTGTCTTAAATTTTGATGAATTTAAGAAATCGCCGTTGCCTACACTGAAAAAAACAGAAGAAGAAGAAAATAAGTCATTTGAACTTATTTTAAATGAAACATCTCCAATAAGAAAAAATAATATTCTTGTTTCGCCGACATTGGAACCAAGTTCAACTTTATCACCATCTTTTGATTTTGTCAGATTTGAAAAAAAAATACAAAATTATAAAACTATAGGAAATTCTACAAAAAATTCTGATTTACAAAATAAAAAAATAAATAAATATAAGAAAAAGTCATTACAACGTAAAAAACGACCACCACCACCTCAAAAATGTTGGCTTTTAGATTGGTGTGAAAAATCAGGTTTTTGTAAACGTCCTGGAAAATAAAGAATAAAATTGAATAGTAAATATAACGATTAATGATTGAAAATTATATTAATATTAATAAGGTTATAATTCCAAAATTTGAAGACGTATTAAATTTAGCATTTTTTATTCTTAAGATTTCAGATAATGAAGCTAAAAAATTAAGGTTTGAGAGTTGTTATCGTTTATTTTATTTTTTTTGTATTCATAATAAAAACAAAAATCACAATATTTCAACTTTCTATGAAAAGATAAAGTTTCATATGATCGGTAACTTATTAATAGTAAATGAAAAAAATATAAAAAGATTAAGAGATATAATGGGATATTTTATAAATAAGTCAAATTCTTTTAAAGATAAGTATATAGTAAATGAATTAGAATTTATGTTAAAAGATACAAATAATATAGTCTTAAAAAGAAGAAATCATATAAAAAATATTTTAAAAAAATTTATATCAAACGATATAAACATCATAGTAAATAGATATATATAATAAATATAGTGTGATGATTTAGATATAATATATAATAATATTGTATTATTATATATTATATTATAAAATGGGTCTAACTCCAAGTAAACCAGAGCAATACAATATTTCAGATAAAATATCCCAGAATAATGCTGATACAGAGGGAATTCAACAAGAAGAGGCAGATATAGATGAATTAATTAGTTATTATGTTCATGATTTAAATACAGATGTTTTATTAATATTTAATGAAGATCATGATGATATAGAAGATCAAATTTTAATCTTGCCACATGAAGAAGGTAGTATAATAGGAGAATATACAAAACAATATAACCTATTAAAAAAAGATAGAGACACAATGGATAAGTTAATAAATAAAGAACTGGAAGAAATAAAAAATTTAAAAAAAAGAATATCTGGGACAAAAGAAGATATTACTAAAATAGTTATTAATAAAGAGAAAAAGAATAAGAAAAATATAAATGATATGGAAACAATAAATAAGGATTTAAAAATTATAAAAGAGCAATTTGCCAATTTAATAAACACTTATTCACCAAATGCATCATCAAATATATTAGAAGATAAGTTTAAAGAAAAAATGTTAGAAGATATGAAAAATTTACAAGAAGTTACTCAACCTGCAGCAAAATCTAAAGTACATGTATCAATATCAGCACCAGCACCAGCACCAGCACCAGCACCAGCACCAGCACCAGCACCAGCACCAGCACCAGTACCAGTTACAATTGGTGGTCGTAAAGAAGAATTTAAGGAAGATCCATTAGATTATGTTTTTGAAAAATATATGAATAATTTAAAGAAACTTTCAAAAGATTGGGGTATAAAATATAACAAAAATGAAAAAAACACATTAAAATTATTAAAAATTGCGTTAAAATGTAAAAATAATATGAAAATTACATCTAAAGAAATGAAAATTTTAGCAAAAAATATAGGACTTTCTAAAACCAAAACAAATATAGAAACATTAAAAGAAAAACTACTAAATGTTCCTATTATTAATTAAAGATATTTAGTTATTTGATAAATTTTACTCTTTATTATAGGTTTTGAAATAAAATCATTCATTCCAGAGTTAATACAGAGTTCGCGAATATTAGAATCATCATATGCTGACATACCGATAATTGTAATATTTTTGTTTCTTGATTCTGATTTACGAACCATTTCTGTAAATTGTGTACCACTTAATTCAGGAAATTTATAATCAATCATAATTAAATCATATTTCTTATTTAAAAATAAATCATAACCGTCTCTAACATTTTGAGTACATTCAAAATTAATTTTTTGTAATTTTATCAGATTTTTTAAAAGTTTATTATGTACAGGATCATCATCAATACATAAAATATTAATTTCATTTATTTCTTGAATTTCAATAACTGAATCACTATTATTAGTTAATATATTTTCAATAAAATTACATGGTATATTTAAATTAGTAATAATATTATTTATTAAATTCTCTTTGTTCTCTTGATTATAAATATTTTCCTCTTCTATTTGTTGTTCTTGACAAAAAGCGTGTATAGTGTTTTGTAATTCTTCAATATTAAGATTTTTAATAAAAGTTGTTTGTCTTTCAGAATATTTATTTTTTTTTTTATTTTGTAGTAAAAAATTTAAATTTATATCAAGGCCATTACGTTTAACTTGTTGTTCTATATTTTCTTCAATACTTTGCGAACATTCACATTCCATTGTGTCAATTATATAAATTTGCTTTTGTATTTTATTATAAAAAGACAATGCTTGTTCTCGTGTTGTATTACCATTTTGAATTAAAAAAGAATTAATTTCATCTTTTATTTGAGAATATAAAATAGCTAAAATATGATGATGTTCAGCTTGTTCTGGATATTTTATATGTAATTCTAATGATGTTAATATAGTTATAACTATTACGGCTATTATAGCTATAATATTAAGAATATTAAAACTCGAATGTTCTTTAAATTGTCCAGAAAATATAATATCAAATGTAGTAAAGATACCTAATATAGAAATAATAATTTTAGTGTATGTATCATATTTTTTATATTGTCCAGATTCTTCATTATGAACTAAGGATTTAAAGTTTGTTTGTTGTTTCCATTGATCCAATAATATTTTAATATTATCTGTATTCATTTTATAAAAAGATATATAGTTCAATTTTTATATTAACTAGATTAATTTTATTTTAATGATTAATTATCAATATCAATAAAATTTTATTTACTTTATATATATATAAGGATGAATCAATCACTAATTTTAGTTATAAGCATTATCTTAATTTTAGGTATTTCGATTGCATATATAAATTCACAAAGAAAAATTGAAGCTTTTGGATATTTTTTTAAATCTATTGGAAATAAAATAAAAAATGTTATATTAGGACCACTAAAAAAAATTGGTGGTATTTTATTAAAACCAATCAAAACTATTATTAATTTTGTTAAAGCAATTCCTAGAAAAATAGGTAATTTTTTCAAAAAAATTTGGAGAGGTATCAAAAGTGCTTTCAAAAAAGTTTGGGATGGTATAAAAAAAGTATTCAAAAAAATAGGAGGATTTTTCAAAAAAATTTGGGAAGGAATAAAAAAAATCGGAAAATATCTCTGGAACGGAATAAAAAAGGTTTTTGTTGGAATTTACAATTTTTTCAAAATGATTTTCAAAAATATGGTAAAGGCATTTAAATTTATTTGGAATATTATTTCTGATCCAATTGGTTTTATAATTGGTATGATTGCCAAACTTTTAAATTTCGCATTTGGGGGAATTGCAAAAATATTTAATCAAGCAATGCTTTCATATTTCCCAGCAAGTTGGAGAAAACCTATGAAAAAATACGG
>Ga0310342_100003343_pt1 | contig 10518 bp, 7 predicted proteins | sample S15DNA20500_MG_FD_206155 | JGI IMG/M metagenome (GOLD analysis project Ga0310342, IMG submission 206155) | Marine microbial communities from station ALOHA, North Pacific Subtropical Gyre - S1503-DNA-20-500_MG | ecosystem: Environmental > Aquatic > Marine > Oceanic | place: Pacific Ocean: North... | reverse complement strand
TTATTGGCTTGAAGACTCATTCGCATTCCTTTGAGGCAAGCCCGGACCGTCCCAGGTCCGCTGTCCGATCAGCCCGAAGAGTCTTCCCTTCGAAATTCGCCTGTTCGATATTCTGCGGTTCATCATTCATCGGTTGCCTTCTCCGGAGCAACAGGCGAACGCAGAGGTATCTTCTTTTGGGATCCTCATCTCAGGGACTCGTAGATCGCCACAGTACGATCAGCCATCAGCTCCGCACTGTAGTGTTCTCGAATTCCCTGCCTTCCCTGCTTGCTAAGTTTCTCTGCCAGGATAGGGTCCTGCGCGACCGAGAGAATTCCCTCGACGATGCCGTCCCGACTTTCCGAATCGACCAGAAGTCCGCCTCCGGTCTTCTCGATGATCTCCGGGTAGGCTCCGCGACGCGGTTGAACCACGGGAACCCCGCTGGCCATGGCCTCCAGTAGATACATTCCCTTGGGTTCATCATACGAAGCCGGCACCGACAAGACGTCCAGGTTGCTGAGGAACTCGACCTTTTCGGCACGGCTAAGGATTCCGCGGTAGCGGAACTGCTGACTCAGTCCCCAGTCCTGGATCTGCCTCTCTACCTTTCTCAAGTAGGTCTTCTGAGCCGGGGCCAGATAGCCCGCAACTTCCAGTCGGGCACCGGCCAGCTGCCCTGTCTGACTCAGTGCCCGAAAGGCCTCGCCCAGGAGGTGCAGTCCTTTCTCGGGGACGATCCGAGCCAGGTAGCCGATTGTAAACGGGTGCGTCCTCGGTTTTCTGACTCCATTGTAATCGCGCCAGTGAATGCCCAGTGGGACCACGTGGATCTTGTCCGCGGGAATACCCAGGTAGTCGGACATGAAACCGGCGTGGTAGCGACTCACGGCAATGAAGGCATCGACCCAACCGATATTGGAACGGATCAGCTCGAGGGCTCGCGTCTGATAGTGCTGAGGGAGGCTTTGCAAGAACAGATCTTCGCCCTGAAGAGTGCAGCAAATGGGACAGCCAGTCGCTTCCTTAATCGAGCGAGCGAGGCCCAGAAAGAGGCTGTTCCCCAGATTGAGGATGTCCGGAGAAGGATGGGACCGAAGCCACTCGACCAGCTTCACGAGTTCCTTGCGGTGTAGTCCCTCCTCTCCGCGCAAGACCGAGACGGTAAGGTCGCCCAGGGCTTCAGGGTTGGTCTTGAGGGCCCACCGGGAAGCCAGATTGAGGACCAGCGAGGAATCCCAGATTCGATCCAGGAACCGAGGTGTGTGTCGAAACAGGGAAAAGTGTTGCTGAAGATAGACGTTGATTCCTCCGAAGAAGACTGCGTCCTGGCTCACGTTGGGTTCGTCCGTGAGGGTGGGAGTATATAGAGGTAGCAGCTCCACCTGGTGACCACGGGACATCAATTCTGTGGCTAGTGCGTTGTCCCGGATGCACGCTCCGCAGTACATCCCGCCGGCGCCTGCTGTAATGTAGGTGATCCTCATTCTGGTGACACCATCGGTCGGCTAGACCCGAAAGCCAAGCTGCTACGTTTTTTCTTACCATAACCACGCGACGAGCACGATGTCTAATTCAATCGCGACGTCTGTGTTGAGCCTCCTACCTTGCTTTTGTCTTCGCCTTTGCCTTTTGCCCGTGCCCGACTTGATCTTTGGTTGCATCCAGTGTGCGAACACTCCAGGGCAAAGGCAAGGTAGGAGGCTAGACATGTACATTTGGGACCTCCTCGCCTACCAGGTCACGCACCAGCCAACCAGAGTTGGTTCTCGTCTACCAGTGTGCTAAAATTCTTTGTCTTTCCGACGCAAACGTCATGTACTTCATCTTGAATCTAGTTTCGGCTTTTCTTGCCACTCGAGGGCGGTCCGCTTTGATGATCGCTCTATTCCTGATCGTCAACCTGTTGAGTTTTCACTCATCCGCCTTGGGCCAAAACGTATGGGCCTCTATCGGAGGACGGATCAGCGATGCCCAACAGACGCCAGTGTCGAAAGCGATGGTTACCCTGAGCCGGGAAGCGACGAACCGGACTCGCTCCATGATCAGCGGATCCAGGGGCAGGGTGTTCTTTTCCTTGCTGCCACCTGGTTCCTACCGATTGACGGTGGAGTTGCAGGGCTTTCGGAAGCACGTGGAGCGATTCGATCTGAGGGTGAACCAGCGGGCCTACATTGAGATCCAGCTGCAGAAGGGAAACCTGGATGAAGAGGTCCTTGTGGTGGCTGACCGGTCCCGTCTGCAGAGGGATAACGCCGCTCTGGGGACCGTGATCGAGAATGACCAGATCACAGGGCTACCCCTGGATGGGCGAAACTTCTACGAGCTCAGCCTCTTGCTGCCGGGTGTATCGCCGGCTGCACCAGGCTCGGCCGGCTCTGTGAGAGGCGATCTGGCCCTGAATATCAGTGGGGCTCGGGAAGACGCCAACAGCGTCCTGCTGGACGGCGTCTACAACATCGATCCGAAGCTCAACACCTTCGGAGTCAATCCACCGGTTGATGCCATCCAGGAGTTCGAGGTGCTCACCCATTCCTACGATGCATCGTTTGGGCGAAGTGTCGGAGGGCAGATCAATGTCGTCCTGAAGTCGGGAACCAACGACCTCCATGGGACCGTCTATGGTTTCTTTCGGAATGCAGCTCTGGATGCTCGGAACTTCTTTGTTCCGGCCGGCGAGCCAGATCCGGAATATCGGCGAAACCAATTCGGCGGCTCGGTGGGAGGGCCCTTTGTCGAAGATCGGACCTTTTTCTTCGTCGACTACGAGGGGCGGCGTGTGCGTCGGGGAATTACCCGGACCACCACCGTGCCGACCCAGTTGGAGCGCGCGGGAGACTTTTCTCAATCACTGCGGCCCCCAAGAGATCCGTTTACCGGTCAGCCTTTCGCTGCGGCGCAAATACCCGCCTCCCGTCTGCACCCTATCGGTTCTGCCCTGGCGGGACTCTATCCGCTACCCAATCGAGCAGGCTCTGCCCAGAACTTTGTCTCCTCCCCCACTCTTCGAGATCGGGACGATCACTTTGACTTTCGACTCGACCACTCACTGTCTCAGTCTTCGGATTTGAGCCTGAGGTACAGCTTTGGCGATCGGGATCTGTTCGAGCCCTTCTCTGGCGCGCTGTTCTCGGCGGTTCCGGGTTATGGCACGGACGTCCCTAGCCGGGCCCAGAATCTGATGCTGAGCGAGACCCATGTGTTCTCGGCGGCCGTGTTGAATCAAGTGCGGGTCGGTTTCAACCGAGTGGCGGCGGGGGCCTTTCAAGAGAATCTCGGCAACAGTGTCAACCAGAGGGTGGGGCTACCCGAGCTTTCCGAAAATCCCAGAGATGTTGGCTTGAGCTTCATTTCAATCAGCGGGTTCTCGCCTTTGGGGGACGAGTTCAACAATCCCCAGCACAGTGTTTCCAATCTGTTCCAGATCGCAGACCAGGTGACCTGGGTACGTGGGGATCACATTCTCCAATTGGGAGCTGATTTTCGCGCGCTTCAACAGAACGGGTTCAGGGACGTGCAGTCGCGCGGGTTCCTGAACTTCGTGGATAAGGCGTTTGCCGGCAACGCTCTGGCTGATGTGCTCTTGGGTTTTCCAGCCCTGAGCGGAGGCGCACGGCTGGACAATCACCAGCATCTGCGGACAGAGAGTTACAACTTCTTTTTTCAAGATCAGATTAGGGTTCGGCCAAATCTGTCGATTTCGGCAGGGATCCGGTATGAGTTCAACTCGCCTCCGGTTGATGCTGGCGATCGGGCCAACGTCTACGATCTGGAGCGCAGGGAGTTGGTTGAAGTTGGAACGAACAAGGTTCCCCGCAGCGGCTACCAGGCCGATCGCAGCAATTGGGGGCCCCGGCTGGGAGTAGCCTGGTCACTGGACGCGAGAGACGAGCGAGTCCTGCGGGCGGGTTATGGAGTTTACTTCGACCAGTCCGCCCTGGCTCCGGGAGAAGGTCTCTATTTCAATCCTCCTTTCTTCGATTTCAGGCTTTTCTTTTCTCTTCCCGGCCTACCACTGACGCTGGACAATCCGTTTCCGGATTTCTTTCCTCTGACGCTGCCTTCATCGGTCCTGGGGTTTCAGCCCGACTTGCGAACCGCCTACACCCAGCAGTGGAGTCTCAGCTTGCAGCAGCGGCTGGGAGACGTGCAGACGCTGGAGCTGCGCTATGCAGGGTCGAAGGGAACCAAGCTGTTGACCGCCCGTGATATCAACCAGCCTCGGCCTTCTTCTGAACAGTTCAATCTTCGGCCCGATCCCCGATTCGACGACATCAACCTTCTAGAATCCCGAGCCAGTTCTACCTATCACGCCCTGCAGGTGAGGTTCCGGCGGACGCTAGGCTCTCAGCTCTCGTTCCTGGGTTCCTATACCTGGTCCAAATCGATGGACGACGCCTCCAACTTCTTCAGTAGCGCAGGCGATCCCAACTTTCCTCAAGACAGCTTCAACGTCAGGGCGGAGAAGGGCCGCTCCAACTTCGACCTGAGACACCGCCTTGCTTTGAGTTACTCCTACCAGCTACCCGTCGGCAGAGGGCACGCTTTTCTGGGGAGTCAGGGATGGTTCTCCAGTTTTCTGGCGGATTGGCAGACCTTTGGGATCCTGACCTTTCAGAGCGGACGCCCCTTTACGGTGGCGCTGCTGTCCGAAATCGATAACAGCAACACCGGCAGGTCGATTCTAGGCTTTGGGGCAAACGACCGGCCCAATCGACTTTCAGACGGCCGGGTCAACCAGTCCACGCCGGAGCGCTGGTTCGATACCGGGGCCTTCAGCTTTCCCGCATTCGGAAGTTTTGGCGATTCCGGCAGGAACATCCTGGAGGGTCCGGGTTTTCAAAGCATCAACCTGTCGTTGGTAAAGAATGCCCAGCTGGATGAGACCGTGACGCTGCAGTTTAGGGTGGAGTCTTTTAATCTCTTCAATCAGCCTAATTTGGACCTCCCCGACATCTTTATGGGCTCGCCCACCTTTGGCAGGGTCCTATCCGCTGGTGAGCCTCGCCACATCCAGGTGGGAGTGAAACTCCTGTTCTAGCCGCATTCGAGAAAGAAACTTTTCCCTACTTCTAGACTTCTAGGTGCATCGCCCGAACAGAAGTCTTACTGCGGCTAACGCTATCCAGGAGCCCGCTTCAGCGGGCTGGCGCGAAGCGTAATAGACCGGTCCTTCAGGGCCGGGTCTCCGCGCGACGTGAGGGGCAGATCCTGCTGAAGCGGGCTCAAGTTTTACCTCACCCCGATACCTGGCCCTAAAGAGGGTGTCGAAAAAGTCCGTTTTAGAGTCCGGACAGAGCCCTGCTGGTCAATAAAACAGCGCTGAGTCAGAAAGGCTTCTCTGTAGGTTTTCTAGCGTCCTAGAGATCGAGGTCAATCCTGAAGGGATTCCGTATTCCAGCCCAGGGTTTACGAACCCCGGGTTGTCGGTCCTCTCTCCCAGGAATCTACCCTGAAAGGGTTGCGTACACTGCTTCATCCAGGCAACCTAAAAAATATTTAAAAACGATGTAACTTCTGATTAATCACCCTTTCATGGTTGGATATGAAGGGGAAATAGGACGACCCAGGGTTCGGAAACCCTGGGCTGAAATACGGAATCCCTTCAGGATTGACACACTCCTGAGTGGTCGAACCAGGTCTTTGAAATCCATCTTAAGGTGAAGCCGAACACGTAGAGTAGTTGAACTGCTTGAGACGGTGGAGCCCGAAGAGACGGTAGTTGAAGCTTGCAAAAGGCTGAAACTTCAGGGTTGCCGCCTGGCCCTGGACGACTTTGTCTTTGACGCCAAGTTTGAGCCTTTGATCGCCCTGGCCGACATCATCAAGGTTGACTTCTTGTTGTCAGGACCGGAGGAAAGGCGTGATTTGTTTGGCCTTATACGTAACAAGAGCGTGGAGTTTCTGGCGGAAAAGGTGGAGACTGTGGCGGAGTTCGATGAGGCTGTGGAACTGGGATACACCTATTTTCAAGGTTACTTCTTCAGCAAGCCGGAGGTCCTCTCGTGTAAGGAGGTGCCTGCCTTCAAATTCGCCTATCTCCAACTGATCTAAGCGGTCCGAGGATCCGATGTCGACTTCTCCGAAATCGAACGTATTGTAAAAGGGGATGCCGGTCTAACCTACAAGCTGCTGCGATATATCAATACGACTGGCATGGGACTGGTGAAGTATGTCGAATCCATTTGGCATAGCCTCACCCTTCTCGGCCAGGAGAATTTGAGAAGGCTGTTTTCACTGGTGATCCTATCCACCTTGGCGGAAGACAACCCCAAGGAACTGATGTTGATTTCGTTGATTCGGGCAAGCGCCTGCGAGTCCCTGGGCTGCGCGATGGGAATGGAAAGGCGCAAGTTCGACTTTTTCCTGATGGGCATGTTCTCCGCAATAGATGCGGTCCTGGGACTTCCGATGGAAGAAGCCCTCACTCATGTTCCTCTGACCGACGACGCCAAAGCGGCTCTTTTGGGGGACACGGTGGTCCCCTGCAAGTCCCACTGGAGACGGTCTTGGGCTACCAAAGAGGACACTGGGTGACCTTTTCCTCGCTCATGGCAAAGCTAGATCTTTCCGAGTCCGAGTTTCCTGCCCTCTTTCAATCGGCAGTGACCTGGGCCGACGAAGCGGAGCAGATCTAACCTGAAACTTCAAGAATTCGTCGCACGTCTGAACGTCGCACGTCCCTTGTCTGTGGAAACCGTGGCACGGCCTTCCAGGCCGTGATTGTGGGGCCTCTAGCAGGGATGCCCGTGCCACTGTAGGACACTGAATTTTCTTTCTCGTATGGGGTAGCGCAGCGGGGGCGGGACTCACCTGAAACTTCATTCGGCTACGGTGGGTCGACGTGGGTTCGGTCTCCAGGCCGAAGTATTCTTCTTTTCGAGCTTTTGGCTCGATACACGGCGGCCTGGAGGCCACCGCCACACCCCTCGACTAAGTTTCTTTCTCCAATGATTCGGCTCCCAGCCGGAGGCCGGACTAGGCTGCCCGACTCTACTCTCAGGATACAAGTTTCTATGAAAGGAGTGTCTGCCCCCAAACAAAGGGTTCTTCCCTTGCCATCGGAATCGTTCTATAGGATGATTCCGCTTCATGTGCAGCCCTCATCGTCTCCTGTTCTGGGCTCTTTTGTTTTCGATCTCAATGCCGGCGATGTGGGGTCAGTCCTATCGCCATCTCGATCAGGAGCACACTCCCAAGTCCTATGCGAACCTGGAAGAGTGGCTGGGTCGTGCTGAGGAGTTGCGTCAGCGTATTCTCATCAGCTCCGGCCTGTGGCCCCTGCCGTCCAGAACTCCACTCAACGCCAGTCTCTCAGAGCCACTGATCCGGAAGGGCTATACGGTTCAGAACGTATCCTTGGAGACCTATCCCGGATTCCATCTGGTGGGGAACCTCTACCGGCCGTTAGGGAAGCCGCGGCCCCATCCTGCAATCCTTTCACCTCATGGACATTGGAAGAACGGTCGTTTCGAGGACAGTCCGCTATCATCCGTCCCGGGCCGCGCCATCAATTTCGCGCGCCGAGGGTCAATCGTCTTCTCCTATTCGATGATTGGCTACAACGAGACCAAAGATCTGTTTCCTCACCGATTCGAAGAGCCCGATTATGAGCTGTGGGGGTTCGGCCCGCTCGGGCTGCAGCTCTGGAACAGTCTGAGAGCCTTGGATTTTCTGATCTCGCTTCCCGAGGTGGACTCGGATCGAATCGGTCTCACCGGCGCTTCGGGCGGCGGGACCCAGACCTTTCTGTTGGCCGCCGTCGATCAGCGTGTCCGGGTCGCCGCGCCCGTGAACATGATCTCTGCCCACTTTCAGGGCGGCTGCATTTGCGAGAATGCGCCGCTTCTCAGACTAGGTGCCAATAATGTCGAGATTGGAGCCCTCATGGCTCCCCGACCCCTGATGCTGATCTCCACCAGTGGCGACTGGAGCGCCAGAACGCCAGCGATTGAGTTTCCGGCTATCCAGGCGGTCTACCGTCTCTTCGATGCTGAAGACCATGTCGCCAACGCCCACTTTCAGTACGAGCACAACTACAATCAGGACAGTAGGGAAGCCGTCTATGGCTGGTTCTCGCGCTGGCTCCACGGGAGGGAGTCGAGCAAGGAAGAGCCCTTTGAAGTGGAGCCGGAGGCAGATCTGTGGGCGTCCTTGCCCAGCCCTCCTCTTCCGCTGGCGGAGCTGTTTGCGAATTTCGCCCTGAAGGCAAAGGGCCAGATTGAATTGCACAGACCTTCCGGCTGGAGCGAACTATCTCGTTATCGCAAGACCTTTGGAACGGCGCTTCGCCACGCCCTCCAGGCGAGTGTGGATCCTGCCGATGTGAAGATGCGGGCCCTTGCCCCGGAATCCAGAAACCAGGCTACCCGAGCCGTCTTGGTGGTCCACCCTCGGGATGAGACCAGCACGGCCGAGGCCAAGAATCTTGCGGAGTCCTATAGGGATCAAGGCTGGCTCGCGTTCCTTCTGAATCCCTACCCCGAGGGAGATGAGTGCTCACCCCCGGAAGCCGTGAAGTACTGGACAACCTACAACCCTACGGTGGCCTCTCTGCGGATCGCACAGGTTCGGCAGGCGCTCAAGGACATTCTCCGACGGGCCGACGTTCTCAGTGTCGATCTGGTGGGAATAGGTGAGGCCGGAGCGTGGGCTCTATTGGGAGGGGCTACGGGTCCAAAGGTACGTCGCACGCTGGCTGACTTGAAGAGATTCTCCACCGCGTCAGACGACCCTTTCTTGAAGAATCTTTTCGTCCCGTTGCTACGGCGTGCCGGTGACTTCAGGACTGCTGCGGCGATGTTGGTGCCGACCGGACTGACCCTGTGCGGGTCGGCGGACGACTCGCTCAAACAATGGTGTGAAGAAGTGTACGAGTCGGTGGGGGCGGCAGACATGCTTCGCTTCGAGAACGATAGCGCGGTCAAGGTCGCCGGCGCCTTCACCCAGGCCCTGGCCGTCAAGCGTAAAGGAAAGGTTCTCTGATGCCATCCGATCTGGACGAGCGCCAGCTGGCACCCCGGGGATTCTGGTCCGTCCTGAAGAAGCTGGGGCCGGGTCTGATTATTTCCGGCTCCATAGTGGGCTCCGGAGAGCTGATCGCAACCACCACGCTGGGCGCGAGAGTGGGTTTCGAGGCGCTTTGGCTAATCCTGATCAGCTGCGGCATAAAAGTCATCGTCCAGGAAGAACTGGGCCGCTACGTCGTCTCCTCTGGGGAAACGACCCTCAGAGGCCTGGATCGGATCCCCGGTCCCCGGTGGCGGGTGTCCTGGGTGGTCTGGGTCTGGTGGATCATGACCCTGGGGGTGATCATTCAGAGTGGAGGAATCGTCGGAGGCGTAGGGCAGGTATTTCATCTGATCCTGCCCCAGCTGAGCGTGGAAGTCTGGACGGTCGTCGCCGCTGCTATTGTGGCGATCTCGCTGTTTCGAGGGCGTTACAGCCTGGTCGAGGGAGCCTGTACCTTCATGGTGGTCAGCTTCACCTTTGTCACCATCGTCTGCGTCGTCCTCCTTGGCTGGACGCCGTATACCGTGAAACCTGCACAGATCATCGCTGGACTGAAATTTTCTCTTCCCGAGGGCGGTTTAGCGATCGCATTTGCAGCCTTTGGGATCACGGGTGTGGGTGCTACGGAATTGATCATGTATCCCTATTGGTGTCTGGAGAAGGGATACGCCCGTTTCGTGGGTGAGAAAGACGACTCGCCCGAGTGGTTGGAGCGGGCTCAGGGATGGATTCGGGTGATGAAGGCCGATGTGCTCATGGCCATGGTGGTCTACACGACCGCGACCGTTGCCTTCTACATCCTGGGGGCCGCCGTGCTTCACAGCATGGGAATGATCCCGTCCGGCTACGAGATGATCGGTACGCTATCCAGTATGTATACCAGCACACTGGGCAACTGGGCTTTCTATCTTTTTCTCCTGGGAGCCTTTTTCGTTCTCTTCTCCACACTGTTCGCGGGTGCCGCATCCAACTCTCGGGTGATCGTCGATTTTCTCGAGCTGGTCGGAGTGGCCAAGATCCAGGGCGAGCGCAGGCTCCAGGTCTGGCGTCGGGGTACTGTGATCGTGTTGCTGACCCTCTACATCATTCTCCACTCCTGGATCACGCAACCTGTTTTCATGGTCATCGTAGGCGGGGTGGTCCAGGCCTCGATGCTACCTGTCATTGGCTTTTCCACCCTCTATCTCCGCTACCGGCACACCGACCCCGCGGTGCAACCCGGCATCCTGACCGATGTCCTATTGTGGGTCTGTTCCAGCTTGATGCTGGCCTTCGCGGTGTACAGCGTTATTATCCGGCTGTTGGGTTGAGTCCCCGCGTGCAGAAGCCAGCCCATCTATAGAAGTCACTCCCAACGAGATTGTGGCTGTTAGTCCAGGGTTTCCGAACCCTGGGTAAAGGGAAGCTAAACCACGGGTCAACCCTGTAAGGGTTGCGTCATGGAGGGTATGTTCCGGGCACATAGGTAACAGTTTCTCCCAGGCACATAGGTTACAAGAGGAGTAATGTCATAGAAAGAGATGT
>Ga0310342_100003341_pt1 | contig 10519 bp, 4 predicted proteins | sample S15DNA20500_MG_FD_206155 | JGI IMG/M metagenome (GOLD analysis project Ga0310342, IMG submission 206155) | Marine microbial communities from station ALOHA, North Pacific Subtropical Gyre - S1503-DNA-20-500_MG | ecosystem: Environmental > Aquatic > Marine > Oceanic | place: Pacific Ocean: North... | reverse complement strand
CTCCCCGTCCCAGCCCTCGTCGATCCCGCCACCGCCGTGCGTGCGGAGGGCATCGAACGTGGCTCCTGAAACACTCACTGCGAATTGGAGATAGCGGGATGTGTCTCCCGAAGGCTTGATCATGATCTCCACGGAGTCGTCAGCAAAGACGTTTACGTCTTCCTCGTGCGTGAGGATCCGGTGTTTCCGCGCGGTAGCGACGATGCTCCCCGGATCGGGTTCCATGCAACGGACGCCGAAGTAAAGATTCGCGTCGTCGTAACAGACGTACCCGACGGAAGAAAACTCCGCCGGTGTTTCACTGCCGCGCTGCTTGAACCCGGTGATGGGTTCGGCGGCTTGCCAGCAGACATCGTTCAGGCTTCCGTCCAGGACGGGCTGCGTGGCGGTCTTGGTGGCGCTGAACGATGGATTTGCGCCCCGGGCCGGCCCGGCAGCCAGCGCCAGCAGCAAGGCACTTCTTATCGGGATGTATTGCAACCATACGAACCCTGAAACCCAAGTTCGGAGAAACCCTGAACCCGGAACCCTGAACCTTCCTCCACTCGTCACTGGTCTCCGGCGAAATAGGGCTTGATGGTGATGAAGTTGTACATGATCTCCTGCCCGATCGGACCGATTGGGGCATTTGTACCGTCAAAGACGTCCCGGGCGTGCCACGCGGCGTCGCAACCCCAGTCCGAGATGACGAGTCTTGCGGTGGGGCCGTCAGCCCTGAATACCCGGTAGTGATAATTCATCCAGGCCCAGCTCTTGTTCGTGTTGTACGGCGGATACCTGCCCCAGGGCGGGTTACTGGCCGGGTACATGTACGATTTGTCCCGAAGAAGGGTGGCGTTCTCGATCCGGATGGACACCCCGTGCATTTCCAGGCGGCGCAGGCTTTCGCGGTCGCCGGTGAACATCTGGAAGCTGTAGAGTCGTCCCGGCTCGAGATTGCTGATTTCCTGCGAGAATTTATTTGGCCTTTCCGCGCTCCGCTTTGTAACCAGCACCGCGCTGCCTTCGGTTCGGTTCTTCCGTCCCTGGAGATTGCCCATGCCGCGCTGATCTGCCGGATAAATGCTTCCTGCCTCCGCGGGGTGCAGGGACCATCCCTCGGTACCGTAAGTAAAATCGGGATTGTCGATATGGCCCGCAATGTAGGGATCCCGGGTCGCCGATTCGGTTCGGCCTTCGATTCCGTAATGGCGCATCAGGTGCATGAACCAGCGTGTGTTCTCTTCGTCGGCGTACGAACTTCCCCATCCGCCGAGCCCATAAGCTCCCCAGAACGCGGGATGATTGGCCACGATGTTAAACTGCATATCAAAGTAGGTGAGGTAGTTCACGGAAGGAGTTGAATTGTTCAGGTGTGCGCCGGCCATGCTGAAGTAGGTGAACAGGGTGATGAGCCGATCGATCGAGCCCGGACATCTCTCTCGGTACTTGACCGCCTCTTCCACCAGGATCTGCCGGAGGTATTCGCGAGCAGTGGTTTCGGATGAGCGGGTTGCAAGGTACCGTTCCCAGACCAGTGCTCCCCCGGCATCGATGAGGGCCTGCACAAGTTCTCGGCCGTGATCACTCCCGTGCAGGGTCCCGACGTAACAATAGACCCGTTTGTCTTTGAAGCGCTCCTCCGCCTTGATCTTGTTGATGGCGTCGGCGTAATAGGAGCATTGGGCGTAGGCGCTGGTGATCTCGTCAAAGATGATGCCGTCAGAGCGTTCCTCGTGCATCGACTTGTGTTTCGTGATGTACTCATACGCTTCTTCCATGCTCGTAAAGTAGGGTTCGCCGAGATCCGGTGTTCCCTTGGCGTGCATGCCCGCCAACACGCGGTAATTTTTGGGTGCGATCTGTTGAAGCAGCTCATTATGGATGGGGCCTGCCCAGTGGTTGATGTTGGGGAGGACGTACTTCTTCATGAACCCGGCGGTTTCCGGGGATACACCGACCGGCTTGGGTCCCGCCAGGAGTTTGTGGTGGAACAGCTCGGGAACGGAACGGGCGACCAAGTGATCGATCTGGCTGGGTCCCCTGGATTGAACGATCAGCCGGGCGTCTCCGGCGGGGAGGAAGCACACGGTCTGCTTTGTCGTATTCCCACCCGGCTCGAACAGGAGTTCCGCGGGCCGGCGTCCCGGAGGATCCACGGAAATACGCACCTCACCCTTGCCGGCCTCTACCGTTGCCCCAAACCAGAGCCAACGGGTCTTGGGACTGTGGAAAGCGAAGCTCTTTTCGCCCCGGACCCGGCCGGGTTTCATGTCGAGAAGATCCCAGACCAGATTGTTTCGAACGGTGACTCCTTCGAACGCCTCGTCCCGGCCGGGCCAGGTGACAGCGTGTTCCAGGGTCTCGCTGAGCGCCTGTCCCTCCGGCCCATTGATGCCAGCTTGAAGTTTGTAGTTCCCGGGTGGCAGATCGGATGCATCCAACTTGATGAAAGCCACGAGTTCCGAAGGCAACAGCTCCTTGCTGGAATCAACGCCGAGGTCCTTGCCTTTTTCATCCATTAATCGAGCGTTGATCCTCGAGCCCGCCGGCGTCGGTCGCAGGAGACCGACGTCGAGCTCGGCGACGATCCAGCCCGGCTCGGGCAAAACCTTGGTGGTGACACCGGGGTTCTTGAACGAAGATGTGTTTTTACCGAAGGCTTCCGCATCCCTTTTGAAATTCGCCAACACCTGTTCGCTGGAGATAACCCGGTTGTAGATGCGTACGTCGTCGATCCGCCCCTGAAAAAACTCCTTCCCTTTGCCCTGGGAGCGGCCAATCCAGAGAGGAAGCTCTTCAAGCAAGGGCATGCCCCGCGGGGAGGGCACCATTTTCACCAGGCGGCCGTCGAGATACATGGCCACGGTGTTTACTCCGTACGTCAGGACGACATGATTCCATTGGCCGTTTGCCGGAAGACTCAGCCCTTCCTCCCGGGAATGTTTTTTCATTCCGGTTCCGTCGGAAATCGTCAGGCTGAATCCCGGGTGATCGCCGGTGGTGTTGAATCCCAGCACCAGCCGCTGGTCACTCTGCTCCCTCCCCCCGCTGAAATTGATCAGGCCGCCCTGCAGGGCCGTGGGTTTCACCCACAGTGCCAGCGAACCTTCCCGCTCCAGCGAAAAAAGACTGTCGCTCATGGGGCATTCGACGAACGTGGCGGACCCGTCCAGGCGAAGCGCCTGGCCTTTAGGGCTCCCGGAAAATTCGCCGCTGTGAACCGTTCCGTCGTGGCCGGATCCACTTCCATCCGTAGCCGTTCCGTCGTCGAAGGAGTAGTGGAGAATCAGGGGGTCCGGGTTGGCGTGGGCGTGGAGGGAGAGGAGGATGGAAAAGGCGAGAGTGATCGTTTTCATGCCTTTTTATCCGGGTTTTTTGCTCCGAAGTCTAGGAGGAATCAGAGCGATGGATCGGCAGGAGATTGGCGCGTAGAATTCGGCCTGCCGCGCAAACTTGAACCTAAAGCTGAAGCTCGTACATGTGCGGCTCGTAGGCGGTGAACTCGTCGGTGAAGGAGCGGCCTTCCAATTCAATGCTCCGGTCCTCAAAGGGAAGCGTGGCGATTCCCGGCCCCGGCAATGCTACATTCGCCTCCACCCGGTGATCTGCCGTGTTCACGGCAACCAGGTAGACCTTCCCGTCGTGTCTGTAGACCTGCGTGTGGATCGCATCCGGCCGCACGTGGATCGAAGGCACGGGCTCATTTTGGGGAGCGCAAAGAATCTGAAACAATGCCTCCACCTCCCGCGAAAGTCCCGGATACAACGACCAATGCCGGGTGGATTCCTTCGCCACGCCATCATGCCCCATGTGGAAAATGATGCCCGCGGCTCCACTCATCACGGTCAGGTATGCCGCGCATCGCATTTCTTCCGCGGTCCGATACCGCGCGTGCGGAATCGAAGATCCCAGCCAGAAAATATACGGTTTGCCTGGCCCGATCAGCTGCCGGACCGCGCGATGATCCTCCACCATGTTCGGGATCATGCGGATCGCATAGGAAGAGCTGCGCAGGGCGATCTCGATGATGTCGGCCAGAGCCTTGTATGTGGGAAGAAGGTGGGGCTGATTGGTGTGGATGGACGTCAGGTGGTTCGTATCCACGCTCTTCACGAGCCGGTTGATTTTCGTGAATTCCTCCACGTTGTTCAGCGTCGTTCGCTCTTCCCCCCGACATAACCTGTACTGTGCCTCGTACTTGATCAACCAACTCAGGATGGACGGGTCGTTCTTGCGGCTGGACACGACCCTTCGGATTCCGTTGAGCATGTGCTCCTCTTCCGGCAGGAGAATGAAGCATCCGCCGTCTTCATGCGTGACCCAGGGAAGGCCGACCTTCGGGCGCTCCATTGGGTTCTCGACCAGGGCAAATGTGCCGTACCGGACATTGAAGCTGTCCGCCGCCGGTCCCCACCAGTCCGGGTTCTCGCGAATCCGCCGGTCCGCAGTGCTGCTGAAAAATGGAAAGAAGGGCGTTCCGTTGAGCAGAAGACGACCGTCCGGCCGAACGGTTACCTTTCCCCCGCCCGCCGGCATCCCGCCGGGAGCGATCTCGCGCTTGATGACCACGCGGTGAATGGATTGCATGCGCTTCGCGTCACTATCCATGAGATGAGCAGAGACCCGGTAGCGCCCTGCCGGCCAGTCGCCGATCGGGAGGGTCTGTTCGAAAGAGTCCACCGGGAGGCCGGAGACAAACTTCCTGGCGGGGAGAGATGAGCCGTCTACTTCCAGGACGATCGTCGATTTTCGGCTTGTGCGGTTCGTGACCGACACGCGCATGTGCGTATCGTCCGGTTTGTAGTAGTACTGGTCGATGGACAACCCCATGCGGGGCTCCTCGAGCAACAGGGCCTTCTTGTGGACCACGCGCTCCTTGGTATCGGTCCGTGTCACGGAGAGTCCCGCGGACATGCCGGCCGTTAGACCGATTGGTATGTCGCGGGAAGAATCGGGCAGCTGGCACGAAATCGAGACGAACGCCTCCTCGAGTGGCGCAAGTTTCGTGGTTGATCCCTTCCCGTCTGTTTCGCTCCCGGACCAAGCCGTCTCTATGTCGAGCGGCTTCCCGGTCGCGCTGCGCAGGCGCAGGCGGAGTTCGTACCCGGAATTCCGGTCGGCAATCGATTCCATCGCGCAAGAAAGCTCAGCCGGGCCGTCAAAAGCCAGAAGTCCGAAGGTGTGCGGCTGGTGAAAGTGCGTCACCCCGGCCCAGCTACTGTGTTCTTCGTATGGTGCGCGTCGTGAACGCAGCAGGTTGACGCCCCATTTCGTGTCCGGCTTTGGCGGCTCAGCTCCCAGCGAATTCATGCGGACCCGGCATTCCGCGATCCAGTGCGATTCACCCACCGCGGTTTTGACCTCCCATTCGAGTGACCCGGCGCGATCTTCTCCGAATCCGTTTGCTGACCGGTATGACGAGCCCACGGAATTCACGGCGAAGTGGTAATAACCGGGCCGGTTGGGCTCGGGGTCGAGCATGAAGCCGAGGTGATCATCTTCCCCCATGAATATGCGGGGCGGATTTTCCTCCGGCGAGTAGATCCGCATCTGGTCTGCCGTCGGTTCATCGCAGTGAAACGCCAGGTAGAGGAAATCGTCGTCGTACGCGACAAATCCGGTCGTTTGCGGTCGCGCCCACGACCCGTCGATGGAGATGTAGCCGCCGACCATGGCCGACTCGCGCCAGCAGGCATCATCCAGGACACCGTCGATCACCGGTGCCGATTCCACAGGCCCGGCCCGCAAAATCATGTCCCGCGCCTCGACGGTGAAGCTGCCGAGCACGATGCATAGGATTTGGACGGGGCTTTTCAGGCGCGCGGCCGGTCGCCGCGAAGGCGCGCGCCGGAGGCGAGGATCCTGAGAGTTGTTGCCCGGGCTATTTAGGGGAACCATCATCAAACCTCCTTGGCATTTTATCGCGACTAAACGGCGGAGACACCCGGGCCTACTCGCTGGCAAAGTATGGATGAACCTGGATGTAGTTCATGACGATCTCCTGACCCGCCGGGCCGCCTGGGTTGTCGAGGCCGGCCCAGTCGCTGATGGTCACCTTCGCCGTGTCGCTCCGGGCCCGGAACAGGTGGCGGTGGTATGTCCACCAGGCCTTGGTTTCCTCTCCATCATAGGGCGGGACTTTTCGATGAGGGGGATTATGGAACGTTTTTGAGTGTGACTTGTCACCCAATTGAACCGCTTTTCCAAACTGAACTTGAACGGCCGCTGTTTGTCCATTCGACAAATCGCCGAAATCGCCGACCATCATGTGGAATGCATAGAGACGTCCCGGCTCGAGATCCTGCAGTTCCTGTGAAATCCGGTTGGGTTGGTTCTTGCTTCGGGTCAGAACCACGGCTGTATCGCCCTGTGGCTTGCCATCCCGCGCCTGGAGGAACCCCAGGCCTTCCTGTGTCACGGCCCGCACGCTGTTTTCCCCGGCGGCATCGACCATCCATCCGGCGAGTCCGTCGACGAAGTCGCCGTTCACCAGGTGCGGCGAAACATAGGGATCGTCGGTCGCTCGGTCGGTGCGGCCCTCGATCCCGTAATGCCGGAACAGGTGGGCCATCCAGCGCAGGGTTTCCTCATCGCTGTAGCCGCTGTGATATCCCATCAGGCCGTATACATCCTTGAAGACCGGATCATTGGCGACAACGTGGAACTGCATGTCCAGGTACACCTTGTGGTTCACCCCTGGATACATGTTTGCCATGTGTCCGCCGGGCCTGGAGAAGAAGCCGAAGCATACCGCCATATGTTCGATCGAGCCCGGGCAGTTGTCGCGGTACGCCTGTCCCTGTTTTGTGAGGACCTCATCAAGATGCTCCCGGGCGGCGGATTCGCTGGATTTCGTGGTCAGGTACCGCTCCCACGCCAGCAGGCCACCGGTCTCCACGATACTGGCGGCCAGATCGCGACCGGGTTCGTTTCCGTACAGGTTTCCCACGTAGATGTAGAACAGCTTGTCCCGATATTCGGGCGAAGCTTTCAGCCGGCGATATGCCTCCGCGTAATTGCTGTAGGATACGTCGTTGTAGCCGGTGAACTCGTCGCAGATTGTTCCGTGAACCAGCGGACTGTTGACGACCTCCTGCCCCGTGATGAACTCAAGTGCCTCATCGACGGAAAACGAGTCTCCTCCGACGTCGGGCGTTCCAAAAGCGGCGTAGCCCGCGAGCCATCGACGGCCGCTGTCCCGGTATTTTTCAAACAACGGCACGAGGGGATGGTCCCCAATGACGAGGGCCCTGGGCACGAGGAACGTATTGATGGGTGGTATGACGTGCCGCTCCAGAAGTTCCGTGTGTATCTCATGGGTCAAGTCGAACGGTTTATCCGTAAGATTATGCATCAGGATCTCGGGCACGGAGCGAACCACCATGTGATAGAGCTTGGCCGTTCCTCCGGCGTGGAGGGTGAGGGTGTGGTCGCCGGCGGGAAGGTGCCGCATGGCCTCGCGGGTGTCGCTTTCCCCGTCTTGGAAGACCAGGATGTCTGATTGATCATCGACGGAAACCCGGAACGCCCCCCCCCATGATTTCGCCCGTGTTCCGATGTAGATCCAGCGGGTGGTGGGCGTGCTGAAGGCAAACGTTCGCTTGCCCTCGACATTCTGCTTGTCGATGAACAGAAGGTCCCATGTGTGGTTGTTCCGTCGTTCCGGCTCGGCGCGGGCGACCGTAGTGATCAGCGCGAAAAGAATGAACGCGGGCAGGAATGTTGAAGGTCGAATCATGAATTGTCTCCATGGATGTGCTGGCAATTGCAGATCCAAATGATCGTGACACCGGTATTTCGGCCTACAACCAGAGGCTCCATTTGTTGATTGCAGCACGGGTTGCACACCCCTGCTGCGCGCTGTCAAAGTGTGATCAGAGCTCGTAAACGTGAGGTTCATAGGCGGTAAACACATCTTCGAAGACCTTGCCGTCCGATGCAAGACTCCTGTTCTCGAGCGGAAGGAAAACTCGTTCAGCAATGATCTCATCTTCGCCGGAAGAGATCCTCGCCTCCACGAGGTGATCCGAGGTGTTGACCGCCACGACATAGGTTTTCCCGGACATGCGGCGTACCCGGTGCTCGATCGATTCCGGGCTCACAGAGATCCGCGGCAATGGCTTCGTCTGCTCTGTGGCCAATATGGAAAAGACCTGCTCTACTTCGCGGGACAGGCCTGGGTAGACGGACCAGTGCCGGGTGTCCTCCAGCGGGATGCCATTGTGCCCGATGTGAAACACGATGCCCGCGGCGCCGTGCATCAACGCGAGGTAGGTTCCGCAGCGGATGTCTTCCGCGACCCGATACTCGGGCTTGGGGATTGAACTGCCCATCCAGAAGAAAAACGGCTGCCCATCTTTAAGCACGGCGCGGATATCCTGCAGGTCCCGGATCATGTTGGGAATCATCCGCAGGGCGAACGAGGAGCTCTTGTAGGCGATCTCGATGATGTCTGCCGTGCCGGTGAAATTCGGGACCTGGTGTGCCTGGTCGAGTTGAATGGACGTGAGCCTGTCGGGGTCGATCTGCTTGATGAACCGCCGGATCTTGGTCAGCTCCTCCACGTTGTCGATTGGTCTGCGGTCTTCCCCCCGGTACATGGGAATCCAGGCTTCAACCTTGGTCAGGAAGCAGAGCAGGGACGGATCGTTGATGCGGTTCTCCACCGCGCCCTTGATGCTTCGGTACATCCGCTCCTCTTCCGGCATCACGATGAAATACTTGCCGTCTTCCGTGGTGATCCACGGCAGCCCCAGCTTGGGGCGGTCCAGCGGCCTTGCCACCAGGCCGCCGCGCCCGTAGCGGACGTTGAAGCAGTCCTGTCCGAGAGGCGACTCCTGGTTGGACAACCCCATGAAGGGGCAGAACGGTTTTCCGTTCCGGATCAGGATCCCGTCGTCGCGAATGGTCGTTGCTTTAGATCGTGGTGGATCGGTCGCCGGCGGGATTTCTCTCTTGATAAAGACGCGAAAGATCGAATGAAGCGTCGAGCCTTGCTCGTCGAGGAGATGTCCGGCGACGATGTAGCGACCGGGATCGAGATCGCCGATTCGCATGCGCGCAGTGCCTTCGTTTTGATCGAGCGGAACCGCCCGGGAGAGAAGCGGTGGACCGGTCATCGACTCCCGAATTTCAATCCGGCCCGTCGCGCCTTCCTTCTTCGTGCGCGTCAGCGCGATTGCCGCCACCTGCGCATCCGGCGTGTAGTAATACCGGTCCAGCGCCAGGTCCATGGCCCTGCCTTTTCCCCACTCGATCGAGGCCGCCTTTTCGTCGACGATTTCCCCGCTTGATGCGATGCGCACGCCCAGCGTCGCTGCCAGGTTGTCGGCAGGTCCGAGTGGCGTGTCATTCAACTCGCGCCGGGGCAGCGGATAGGAGATGGATATTTCCTGGTCGGCGACCGGCCTAATCGTGGCCCCCACGTCCCTGGTTATGGTGGGGGCCCAGGAGGGGGAAACGGTCCAGGATAATTCCCCGTCCAGTTCGTCCGCCGTGCCGTTTCGCAACAACACCCGCAGGGTGGGGGACTTCGGATTCCCCAGCGATAGCACGGAGTAGGACAGCGCGGCCGGTTGCCCGAACCGGATCGTGCCGAACGCCTCCGGTCGATGAAAGCCGTGGGCAAGCGCCGCCCAACTCGAGTACTCCCCTTCGCTTCCGGCGCGGCGTCCGCGGTTGAAATTCGCACCCCAGGTGTCACCGGATTTTGGAGAATGGGTTCCCAGCGATGCGAAGGGCATGCGGATTTCGGCGAGCCAATGGTCTGCCGCCATTGACGTTTTGACCTCCCACTCCGCATCCCAGCCGTCGTCCAGCGAGCTGTCCGACTGTGAGGCGTCGAAGCGGGCGCCCAGGCTGTTCACGCCGAACTGGTGGTAGTCCCTGCGGTCGTCATTGATATCGAGAAAAAACTCAAACGCGTCGTCGTCGGTGAGAATGGCGACCGCATCGTCGTTCGTCGCGGACGCCTGGAGCAGTGCCATGTCCTGCTCGTTGCACCGGTAGCCGATGTAGAAATTCGTGTCGTCGTAGGTGACATACACCGTCGTCTGCTCGGCCGGCCAGGCGCCATTGATGTCAACGAACCCGGAAAACAGCGTGGCGGTATCCCAGCAGGCATCGTCCAGTCGGCCGTCGATCTGAGGCGGCGTTGGTGTTGGCCCAACGTCGAGGATTTTTTCTCCCGGGGACGCGGTAGACGGGACGATGATCGCCAACAAAATCGTAGCTTGAAGAGGTTTTCGCATGATGTGGCAGCCTATGGAATTTCCGCGTGGAAGGGCAAGCTTTTGGGGCGAGGGCGGGGAGAAATGGCGGACGTTGTTTATGTTGAGCATGATTTTCTCCAGAGGGAGGGCTTGGGGTTTCCGCTCTGCTACCGCACTCAAGATTAGCGCCTGCGGCGCGGAGATTCAGGTCACCACAGTTCATACACATGCGGTTCATAGGCCGTGAAGACATCACTGAAACCATTCTCCCCCCGTACAATCTTTCTGTTCTCGAGTGGAAGCGAAACGCGCTTCAAGGGGAGGGC
>Ga0310342_100003339_pt1 | contig 10525 bp, 8 predicted proteins | sample S15DNA20500_MG_FD_206155 | JGI IMG/M metagenome (GOLD analysis project Ga0310342, IMG submission 206155) | Marine microbial communities from station ALOHA, North Pacific Subtropical Gyre - S1503-DNA-20-500_MG | ecosystem: Environmental > Aquatic > Marine > Oceanic | place: Pacific Ocean: North... | reverse complement strand
ACCGGCCGGCGAGTGACCTACGAATACGTGCTGCTGGCCGAAACCAACGACCAACCCCGGCACGCCAGGCAACTGTCCGCGCTGCTGGCCGACCGGAACGCCCACGTCAACCTGATCCCGATGAACAACGTCGACGTGCTGAGGTGGACCTGCCCGGGTGAACCTCAGACCCAACGCTTCGCGACGATTCTCGAAGAGGCCGGCGTGGCCACCACCGTGAGAAAGAGAAAGGGAGCCGATATTGACGCCGCCTGCGGACAATTGAGGCTCACAAACCTCGATAACGACAATTCCAAGGCGACCGAGACGGGGGTCGGGTGAGTTGACTCCTGCCAAAATGACAGCCACAATGGGCGATCCGGCCCACGGAGGCGGGTTTTGGCATACGAGCCGATTCCGACGAAGGGACTCAAGCGACGACACAAAAACGACTTAGAGTTTCCTGACTGTTTGGGCACGGAGTTCGCATTATCGCAGGTGTCCCGGATCGTATCTGGGACGTGACGACGCAACCGCAGTGGCGGTCGTCGCGAGCGAGCCACACGATAGACAGCGTGATAGCGACTGAAGAGGAGGCGGCTGATGGCCAAGAAACAGGGCATCAACATTGTTCCCCTGGGTGACCGGGTGGTGGTACGACGCGAGTCGGCCGAGGAGACAACCGCGGGCGGCATCGTGCTTCCCGATTCGGCCCAGGACAAGCCGCAGCGTGGTGAAGTCGTCGCCGTGGGCGACGGGTACGTCAAGTCCGACGGCGAGAAGATTGCGTTGACCGTCCAGGACGGCGACAAGGTGCTCTTCAGTTCCTACGCCGGCGATGAAATCCAGATTGGTGACGAGGAACTGCTGTTGCTCCGCGAGAGCGACATCCTGGCAACCTTCTAGGCTGCCGGCCCCGTCGACCTGTCCCTATAGACCAGAACACAGCCAGAGACAGCTTCTTAGAGGAGTGATAGAGCCATGGCAAAGATGCTTGCCTTCGACCAGGAAGCCCAGGAAGCGATGCGACGCGGTGTCAGCAAGTTGGCCCGCGCCGTCCGCGTGACCCTGGGACCTCGCGGTCGCAACGTGATTCTGGAGAAGAGCTTCGGATCACCGACGGTGACCAAGGACGGCGTGACCGTAGCTCGTGAGATCGAACTGAGTGACAAGTTCGAGGACATGGGTGCCCGGATGGTCAAGGAAGTGGCCAGCAAGACGTCCGACGTCGCCGGCGACGGCACCACCACCGCAACGATCATGGCCGAGGCGATCTACAACGAGGGCCTCAAGGCCGTCGTCGCAGGTGTCAGCCCGGTCGAGATGAAGCGGGGCATGGAACAGGCCGTCGAGGACATCGTCGCCGAGCTCCGTGACATGGCCACCGACTGCAGCACGGCCAAGGCCGTCGCCCAGGTCGGCACCGTCGCCGCCAACGGCGACTCGCAGATCGGCCAGATCCTGGCCGATGCCATGGATCAGGTCGGCAAGGACGGCGTGATCACCGTCGAGGAAGGCAAGAGCCTGACGACCGACTGCGAGCAACTGGAAGGCATGCAGTTCGACCGCGGATACCTCTCGCCCTACTTCGTCACCGATCCGCAGTCGATGGAAGCCGTCTACGAAGACGCCTACGTGCTGATCCACGAGAAGAAGGTGACCAACGTCAAGGACCTGGTCCCGGTGCTCGAGAAGGTCGTCAACGCCGGCAAACCGCTGTTGATCGTCGCCGAAGACATCGAGGGCGAAGCACTGGCCACGCTGGTCATCAACAAGCTCCGCGGCACCTTCAAGTGCGTCGGAGTCAAGAGTCCGGGCTACGGCGACCGCCGCAAGGCGATCCTGCAGGACCTGGCCATCATGACCGGTGGCACGGCCATCTTCGAAGACCTGGGCATCCAGCTCGAGAACGTCCAGCTGTCTGACCTCGGCTCCGCCAAGAAGCTCATCGTTGACAAGGACAACACGACGGTGATCGAGGGTGGCGGCGACTCGAAGGACATCAAGGCCCGGATCGACCAGATCCGGCGTGAGCTCGAGAACTCCACCAGCGACTACGATCGCGAGAAGCTCGAAGAGCGAATCGCCAAACTCAGCGGCGGTGTCGCCCAGGTCAACGTGGGAGCCGCGACCGAGACCGAGATGAAGGAAAAGAAGGCGCGGGTGGAAGACGCCCTGTACGCGACCCGGGCAGCTGTCGAGGAGGGCATCCTCCCCGGTGGCGGCGTCGCCCTGCTGCGTGCCTCCTCGACGTGCTCGAACCCCAAGGGGCTCAGCCACGACCAGGAGACCGGCTACAACATCATCCTGCGGGCCTGCCGGGCACCACTGACCCAGATCGCCGACAACGCCGGTGCCGATGGCAGCGTGATCTGTGAGAAGGTCCGTGAACTCGACGGCAACAAGGGCTACAACGCCGCGTCCGGTGAGTTCGAAGACCTGGTCAAGTCGGGCATCATCGACCCGACCAAGGTCACCCGCACCGCCCTGCAGAACGCGGCCAGCGTCTCCACGCTGCTGCTGACCAGCGACGCGTTGATCGCCGAGAAGCCCAAGAAGGACGATCACTCGGGTGGCGACGAGTCCATTTACTAGGCCCGAGGGTCATTGCTGAGATCGACATCGGGAACTGTTGAACACCCCGGGCGGACCACGGTCCTTCCGGGGTGTTTTCCGTTCTACCGCTGCCCCAACCATGCCCCCAACCGATCACGCAGCTGCTCCCGACTCGCCGTCCCCGTCTGCGCCAACTGCTCGACGGTAATTGACGCCACCAGGTTCCCCACCAGCGCCGCCTCGGCCAACGTCCCGCCGCTGGCCCATCCCAGCACGCACCCCGCCGTCGCGCTGTCTCCCGCCCCGGTCGTGTCCAATTCACCGCTCAACTCCACCCCCCGCACATGCTCCGGCTCCGGGTCACTCACCAGCATCCCCCGCTCGCCCAACGTCACCACCACCGCCGCTCCGGTCGACTCACGCAGGTGGTCCAAAGCGGCCCGCACCTCCTCGAGCTCCACCCGCTCACCCGGCAACGGGAACTCCCGCCCCACCGCCTCGAACTGGTTTGGCTTGATCGTCAATCCCGGAAACCGGTCGATCCGAATCCGGCTGTCGACCCAGAAGATCACGTCGAGATGCTCGCCCGCCAGCCGGGACAACGCCTCGCGAACCAGTTCCGTCACCACCCCCCGACCCTCCTCCTCGACCTGGTCGGCCACGATCACCGCATCCACATCACCCTCGGCCAACACCGTCTCCAGCGACCCGATCACGCTCCGGCTCACCTCCTCGGACATCTCCCCCCGGTTCTTCGTGTCGTACCGCTCGTGCTCACCGGCCAGGCTGGAATCGGTCCGGTCTCTCGGTTTCAGGTACGTCGGCGTCATCAGGCTCTCGAACGCATGCAGGTGATCGGACCGGCAGCCCAACTGCTCGAGGCACCGCCGCAACTCCCACGCCTCGCCGTCAGCTCCCACCGCTCCGATTGCCTCCAGCCGCCCCGCCCCCAACGCGGCCAGATTGTTGACCACCGTGCCGGCCACTCCCGCGCTGGTCCGGATGCCGGTCACCTGGTGAGCCGCCTGCCCGGTCTCGACGCTGTGCTCGACCAGCGACGGCTCGGTGTCCAGGTACTTGTCCAGGAAGAAGTCCCCGACCACCACGATCCGGCACTCGCCAAACCGCTCGATCAACTCGTCCAACCGCTCGGGGGTCATCATCACGATTGCTCCGGAGGACGGTCGGCCTCATCGATCAGGTCGTACAGTGCCGGCACCGTCGCCTGGTGTTCGCCCCGCACGTAGAAACTCTCACCCCCGTCGGCGACCGTCCGCACCAGGATCGTCTTGAACGGCCGGAAGTAATACCGCGGGTCGTGCTTGGGGGCCTCGGCGTCGAGGTCGTCGCCGAGGTCGGTCAGGTCGAAGACGGCCGTCGTGAACCGGCTGATCGTCTCGCCATCCTGGTGAGCCACGTTGCGGGCCATCGCCAACGCCTTCAGGTACACTTCCGGACCCATCACCGCCGTGCCGATGTTCAGGAACACGCCCCCTTCGAGTCGAGTGATCGTATCGGCGTAGCACAGGAAATCGGTGTAGGACGTGGCCCCGGTTGCCGCGGCGTCGAAGTTCGGGTGCTCGTGGACAATGTCCTGACCGATCGAGACATGGATCGTCACCGGCACTCCCAGCCGGTACCCCGCCGCCAGCACACTGGTCTCTCCGTAAGGGAACTCCTCCTCGACAATCATCCGTCCGATCGCTTCGCCCATCCCCAACCCGTCACGGTGACCGGCGGTGACGGCATCGTTGAGCCGGGCGGTTTCGCTCCAGAGTCCGAACTGCCCCTCGCTGACGTACCGGGCCACGCTTTCGCACGTCTGCCCAATCATCGCCAGTTCGAAGTCGTGAATCGCCCCGGCCCCGTTCAGGGCCAGGTGCCCCAGCAGTCCGCGTTCCATCAGGTCGATCAGCAACGGCGCGTTGCCCTGCCGCAACACGTGACCGCCACAGGCCCACAACACCGCCCGCCCCGCACGGGCCGCGGCAACCGTCCGCCCGGCCAGCAACGGCAGCGCCGGGTGCTCGAACCCGATCCGCTCACCGCCCGGCCACTTCAGGATGCCGGGCTGCTGCAGGTCGTGCACCCGCTCACCCAGAGGACGAATCGACAACCGGCCCCGATCAAACAATCCCCTGGGCATCCCGACGTCTCCACTTGTTGTCCTGTCACCTGCCGTTACACGTCCCACATCCAACTCAGCAACGCCGCGGCCTCCCCAAAGTCGGGCACGATCACGTCGGCACCCACGCCGACCAGCCGATCCCGTTTCCAGGCATCGACCCGGCCGTTCCGAGCCGACTCGTCGGTAGCCACGCCGACGGCCAGTCCGCCGCTGGTCTTCACGTTGTCGATCTCGACGTACCCGTCACCGAACCCGACCAGCCGCGACGCATCGACCTCGTTGTGCTCCAGCAACCGCTCGATGACCATCTGCTTGGAGAACGACCGGAAGTCATCGACGGCGCCGTAGATGTGGCAGCCGAAGAACCGGTCAATGCCCAGCAATCCGGCTTCCTCGCGGACATAAGCCTCGTCGGTCCCGCTGGCCAGGTACAGGCTCACCCCTCGATCGGTCAGCCCCTGCAACATCTCCAGCGACCCGGGAACCATCATCGACTCGGCCTCCGCCGCGCCACTCCGCAGCCGGTCCCGACGGCCTTCAATCCGTTCCATCAACCGCTCGTGGTAAAGACGCTTGTACGCCAGCGGCTCGTCCGCAGGCCCACCCCGCCGCTGAACCTCTTCGGCCAGACGCATCATCTGGTAGATCGTCTGCTTGCCGGTCAACTCGTCGACAAACCCGCGACACACCGCTGCCAACTCATCGGCAGATTCCGCGTCGGGTGCCTGTTGCAGGATCTCGACCATCATGGGCACCATCACGTCCACCCACCCCTCGCGGATCAGGCTCAGCGTGCCGTCGAAGTCGAACAGCGCGTAGGCGGGGGGACTGTCACCGCGGCCATCGGAGAAGATCTCGATCGAAGTGCCCGGCAGGAACTCTCCGGTGGCCTCTTCGACGCGGCGGTGGAAATCGTGTTCATGCGTCCCGGTCATGGCAGGCAGTCTACGGACTCGAACGCCCGATCGGAATTCCGCCGTCCCGGCTCATGTCCACGGCGGACGCGGGCCGGCGTACTGGTAATACGTGCACTGGATCGGCCCGTTGTACAACTTCCGCCGCCGCACCTGCCCGGTTCGCCCCGACGTCTCCCCGAAGATCGCCTCGAACCCCTTGTGAGCCGTCAACGCGTACACGCTCCAGGTCTCCAGCCGGCGCGCCAACCGTCCCAGGTCACCGTAGACCGCCTCGGCCTCCTTCTGCTCTCCCATCCGCTCGCCGTAGGGGGGATTGGTCACCACGCAGCCGTACTTGTGGTGCGAACCGAAATCGGCCACGGCCACCTGCTGAAACTCGATCGCCGTCGTGACTCCGGCCTGCTCCACATTTCGCCTGGCCAGATCGAGCGCTTTCGGGTTCAGGTCTCCACCCAACAGCGGGACCTCCGGCGGCTGCACCACCAGGTCTTCGGCCTCCTGGCGGGCGTTCTTCCACGCTCCCCCACCCAACGGTCCTGCCAACCGTGGCCATTCTTCGGCCAGGAATCCCCGTCCCAGCCCCGGCGCCCTGTTGGCCGCCATCCAGGCGGCCTCGATCAAGACCGTCCCGGTCCCGCAGCACGGATCGGCCAGCACGCGGCCCGGCTCCCAGTGGCTCAGTTGCAACAAGGCCGCCGCCAGCGTTTCCCGCAACGGCGCCCCGCCGGTCCAGATCCGGTACCCACGGCGATGCAGCCCCCGTCCGGTCGTGTCCAACGACACCGTCACCTGGTCCCGGCGAATCGTCACGTCGATAGGCATCTCGGGCCCCGTCTCATCAAACCAGTCTCGTGGCCACGTCCGTTTCAGAGCCTCGACAACCGCCTTCTTGGTGATCGCCTGGGTATCGGGTTCGCTGTTGATCTGCGACCGCACGCACCGGGCCCGCACCGGGAAGCTCGATTCCTCGGTCAACCACTCCGTCCAGGGCAACTCGACCACCTGGTCGAACAACTCCCCAAAATCGACAGCCTCAAATCCCGCCAGTTTCACCAGCACGCGATCGGAACTCCGCAGCCACAGGTTGGCCCGCGCCACGGCGGCCGCATCACCGGTGAACTCGACCCGCCCGTCGCTGATGGTCCGCTCGGTGTAGCCCAGGGCCTCGAGTTCTCTGGACACGACGGCCTCCAACCCAAAGGCAGTCGTCGCGATCAGTTGCAGCGGCTCCATCCGTGGTGATCCCGTCTCTAGAGGATTCCGTGTAACGGGCCACCGGCAGCCGCCAGTTGATCCACTCGCCGAGTCACCTCCGGATCCTCGATCAGCGGTGGCGCGTGCCCCGACTTGGTACGGGCGTCGATCACTATCGATCCACGACATCCCCAGTGCTTGTCCTCGATGAACGCATCGACACCGTGGACGTCCGAGGCCGGGTTCGACCGGGTGAAGGTCACCCAGAGAAAATTCTCGAGCGTCGTGGTGGCGAATCGACTGTCATCGACCACCGCGACCAGCGGGAAACCGTTCAACGGGTGATCGCCCCCGCAGTCGTCGACCAGTCGGGCGATGTCACCGGCACGGCCACCAGCCGGCCCCTGGACGGCCAGCACGCCGGGCAGCGCGACACGCGGATCGCTGAAACCATCGGGCAACCCGATCTCGGCCGGCACTTCGATCGGCAATTCGCGACGAACCGGACCGGCCGCAGCCAGCACCAGCTTCGAGCCCTGGTTCAATCCGGTGCCGGTGTAGTCAAGGGTGTCGATCGTCGTCGATGTCTGGAAATGCAGATCGCGGGACGGGTCGATCCGCTCGAGAACGTGGCGGAACACCGCCACGATGTCGTGGATGTCCAGGTCGGGATTGTCTTCGCGAGCCGCGATCACCAGGTACTTGGCCAGCGACAACTGGCCCTGGCCCAGGATCGCGTTGGCACAGGTCAACAACTCCATGGGCTGGCGTTGCTCGGCGTACGGCACGTACCGCTCGCTGCCGATGGCCAGCAACAACGGATGCACTCCCGCCGCATCCACCGCGTGGACCGCGTGCACACCCGGGACCACCGTCGGGATCGCCGGACCGGTCAATTCGTGGATGATCTCTCCGAACGACGTGTCCTCCTGTGGCGGTCGACCCACCACCGTGAACGGCCACACCGCGTCGTGGCGGTGATACACCTGTTCGACCCGCATCACCGGAAAGTCGTGGGCCAGGCTGTAGTAGCCCAGGTGATCGCCAAAGGGACCCTCGGGCAGCAACCGCTCCGGATCGATCGTCCCAACCAGGCAAAAGTCGGCCTCGGCCGGAACCGGCAGGTGACTGCCCGAACGCACCAACCGCACCCGCCGCCCCCCCAACGCTCCGGCGAATGCCAATTCGGGCAGACCCTCGGGCAGCGGCATCACCGCCGAAAGGGCCATCGTCGGCGGCCCCCCCACGGCAACCGCCACCCGCAAGGGCTCGCCCCGCTCGATCGCCGCCGCGTGGTGAAACCCGATCGAACGATGGATCTGGTAGTGCAGGCCCACCTCCTGGTCGGGTTGGTACTGGCCACCGGAAAGCTGCACCCGGTACATGCCGAGGTTCGAGTGTCGCCAGCCGGGTCGTCGGGGATCCTCGGTGTAGACCTGCGGCAAGGTGATGAACGGACCACCGTCGTCGGGCCAGTTGCGGACCGACGGCAAGTCCGACACCCGCGTGGTGCACTCGGTCACCGGTCCACGACCGACCAGCTTGGGACGCATCGACCACGCAGTGCCCAGCAGGCCCAGGTTCTTCAACGGACTCTTCAGAGCCGACCCCGGGTCACCCTTCAACTCGACCAGCCGCTTGACCCGCTCGATCGTGTCTCGAAACAGGAACCGGGTCCGCTCGATCGTGCCGAAGAGGTTCGAGACCAGCGGGAAGCGGCAGTTCTTGACCCGGGGAAAATAGACGGCGGGCCCGCCAACGGCGTAGACCCGACGCTGGATCTCGGCCACCTCCAGATCTCCGTCGACCTCATGATCGATCCGGACCAGTTGGCCCGTTCGTTCCAGGTCCTCCAGGCACTCGCGCAGGTTCCGATACCCCATGGCCCTGTTGTAACGCGACGCGACTTTGTAGTACCACCCTTCACGGATCTTCGGAACGACTCCTGGTATCTCGTGACTGCATTGACCAACGCCCTGCTGCTGCTGGCCTGGTACGCCGGCCACTGCGAGTTGTGGACCGCGTGGCTGAACCGGGTCTACGCCAAGCCGTGGTCGCGACGCCGGCTGGATCGGTGGCGGCGCTGGCACGACGGAGCCCTGTTGCTGGGACCGCCGGTGCTGATCGGCTGGATCGGGCTCTGGCAACCGGGTGTGCTCACCGGCGGTGACTGGGCCGCGATGGTCATCCCCTGGAAGATCTATGCGGGGTTGTGCGTTGCGGGTCTCGCCTCGCTGGTGGTCCATTCCACGTGGCGGCGACTCCGGCAACGGCCACACGCCATCCTCGGCCACGATTCGCAAGTCCTCGACCTGGCCGCCCGGCTCGGTGGACGCCCGATCGGCGACGGACCTCACCAGCGGATGGCACGCCTGCCTCTGAACCAGACGTTCCAGCTCGACATCACGACCCGCACCGTCCACCTGCCCGGCCTGGCGAGGGAATGGGACGGGTTCTCGATCGTCCAGTGGACTGACCTGCACCTGACCGGCACCGTCGACCGCCGTTGGTTCGAAGCGGTCGTTGAGCTGACCAACCAGATGGAGCCGGACCTGGCCGTCTGCACCGGAGACCTGGTCGACGACATGACACTGGTCGACTGGCTGCCGGGGACACTGGGACGGATCGAGGCCCGGCTGGGCCGCTGCTTCATCCTGGGCAACCACGACTGGCACCATCAGCCCGACAGGATCCGTCAGGTGGCCACCGAGGACGCCGACTGGACCGATGTCGCGGGCCGGTGCATCGCCTTCGAACACCACGGCCAACGACTCGAGGTCGCCGGCACCGAGTTGCCGTGGATGGGCAGTCATCCCGAGTTGGAGCCGAAGGCCGACGACACGTTGCGGCTGCTGCTGAGCCACACGCCCGACAACATCGGCGTGGCGGCCGGGCAGGACGTCGACCTGGTCCTGGCCGGACACAACCACGGCGGCCAGGTCTGCCTGCCGCTGATCGGGCCGATCTACTCTCCGAGCCGATTCGGTGTCCGCTTCGCCGCCGGTGACTTCCAGGTGAACTCGACCCTGATGATCGTCAGCCGGGGCCTTTCGGGACGGCACCCGATGAGATTTTTCTGTCGGCCCGAGCTGACACGGGTCGTCCTGCGGAGCGGGTGAGACCGGATCGGATCATCTCCAAACCGGTGGTCGACTTCAGCTGGCACCCCCGGTTGGTCAAGATACACGCCCCGTTGCAGACCACGCCGACCGGAGACCACCCGATGGCTTTTGTGAATCACTTCGGAGCGGCCGGTGACGGCCAACGCGACGACACCGAGGCGCTCGAACACGCCCTGACCGCCGGCGACGGGGTGCTCGAACTCGCCAAGGGGTCCTACCGCATCACCCGCCCCATCGTGATCGACACCACCCGGACCGGCTACGCCGCGGTCCGCGGGGCCGGCGGCACGTCGCGGATCATCATGGACGGACCCGGACCGGCTCTGAGGATCGTCGGCGACCACCGTGGCACCGCACAACCCCGGTCCTACCAGGACCACACCTGGGAAAAGGAACGCTTCCCGACAATCAGTGGCATCGAGATCCTCGGCCGACATGCCGAGGCCTCGGGAATCGAGCTGCGGAAGACCACCAAGACGACCATCCGCGAGGTGCTGGTCCGACGCTGCGTGGACGGCATCCGGCTGGTCGAACGCAACCGCGACTTCATCCTCAGCGACTCACACCTCCTCGACAACCACCGCTACGGGCTGTTCTTTGACCGCTGCAACCTGCACCAGATCATCGTG
>Ga0310342_100003337_pt1 | contig 10528 bp, 9 predicted proteins | sample S15DNA20500_MG_FD_206155 | JGI IMG/M metagenome (GOLD analysis project Ga0310342, IMG submission 206155) | Marine microbial communities from station ALOHA, North Pacific Subtropical Gyre - S1503-DNA-20-500_MG | ecosystem: Environmental > Aquatic > Marine > Oceanic | place: Pacific Ocean: North... | reverse complement strand
GAGCCGCTGCCAATAGTGGCACGCAGATGATCCCCGCTCCCCTTGCACGTGATCGCTGAGACCGCAGCACCAATCGCTTCAAGACGCTGGCCAAGCGCGCGGCCGCAGCGGTCGACCGCCTCTTTGTCGAGCGTCGGTGATTCCAGCCGGACTAGTGCGGTGATTGTGTCAAGCAACCACGTGCGCTGGCCTTCGCAGAATTTAGCAACGTCTACCAGTATCGGTTCGTCCACAGTGGCCGCTTGCCTGGTTAAAGACAGCCCCCCATAATAGGGACTGTGAGGTACGTTCATTGCGCCGTGTTAGCCGCGTTGTTGGCGTGGTCGGCGTCAGCGGGGGCGACTCAGCAGCGTCAGCCGGTTCCAAGACCCTTCCCAACACCGTCACCGGGGGCCGCCCGCCCCGCAGACGCGCCCGATCCCTCTGGCCAGACCGGCACGCCAACGCTCGGTGCAGTCGAGGTGAGCACCCTGGTGCCGGACGAGACGACGCTCGGCGTGATGATCTATCCAAGCGCTCAGTACATCACGTCGTACGACGCCGACCGCGGACAACGATTCCATCTATTCGGTACCAACTCAAGCTTCGAAGAAATGGTCCGATATTACTCCGTCGTTCTCGACGAACGTGGCAACCGTGTCTTCGACGCACCCGCCACACACCTGTTCGAAACCGTCCGGTTCCGTGAAGAGCAGATGACTTATCGTCCGGGTGTGACGATCAAGGACTACACGTGGAACGGGTCCGAAGGGTATTTAAACCCAATTCCAGGCGACGGGCCCCAGCGGTTCAAGACGCTGATACAAATCGTGACGGCACCGCCCGGCGAGACAGAACGCTAGCCTTACGGCGTCCGAATCCCCAGTTACTTCGTCGGGACGTAGATCTTCCGTTCCTTGAGGAATTCCGCTGACTTCTGCTGCATCCCGGTCTCGACCGCCAGATCCTCATTCAAGCCCTGCTCTGAAGCAAAGTCCCGGAGCTGCTGAGTGATCTCCATGCTGCAGAACTTCGGTCCGCACATCGAGCAAAAGTGCGCGACCTTGGCACCGTCGGCCGGGAGCGTTTCATCGTGGTAGGCGCGCGCGGTCACCGGGTCGAGCGACAGGTTGAATTGATCGGCCCACCGGAATTCAAAACGGGCCTTCGATAGCGCATCATCCCACGCCTGAGCCTGAGGATGCCCCTTAGCGAGGTCAGCCGCGTGTGCGGCAATCTTGTACGCGACGACGCCGGCCTTGACGTCGTCTCGGTTCGGCAGACCGAGATGCTCTTTTGGCGTAACGTAGCAGAGCATCGCCGTGCCGTACCAGCCAATCATCGCAGCCCCGATCGCCGAGGTAATGTGATCGTAGCCGGGGGCGATGTCGGTAGTCAGTGGGCCCAAGGTGTAGAACGGTGCTTCATCACACCATTCGAGCTGCTTCTCCATGTTCTCTTTGATGAGATGCATGGGCACATGGCCCGGGCCCTCGTTCATCACCTGGACATCGTGCTCCCAGGCCATGCGGGTCAATTCTCCCTGAGTTCGTAGTTCGGCGAATTGTGCCTCGTCGTTAGCATCGGCGATCGCGCCAGGCCGTAGTCCGTCACCTAAGGAGAACGCTACGTCATAGGCACTCATGATCTCGCAGATCTCACGGAAGTGAGTGTAGGCGAAGTTCTCTTGATGATGCGCCAGGCACCACTTGGCATGGATGGAGCCACCACGTGACACGATGCCTGTTACACGGTTTGCCGTGAGTGGCACGTATCGCAACAGTACGCCGGCATGTACCGTAAAGTAGTCGACACCCTGTTCGGCCTGTACGATCAAGGTGTCACGGTAGACCTCCCATGTTAGGTCCTCCGGCCGGCCACCAACCTTCTCGAGCGCCTGATAAATCGGCACGGTCCCAATCGGGACCGGTGAGTTTCTGAGAATCCACTCTCGAGTTTCATGAATGTCTGCCCCCGTCGACAGGTCCATCACAGTATCGGCACCCCAGAGCGTAGCCCAGCGCAACTTGGCCACCTCATCCTCGATCGACGAGCGGACAGTAGAATTGCCGATGTTCGCGTTAATCTTCACGAGAAAATTCCGGCCGATGGCCATCGGCTCAAGCTCAGGGTGGTTAATGTTGGCCGGGATGATCGCACGCCCACGCGCTACTTCCGCACGGACAAACTCGGGATCGAACCCCTCACGGACAGCAACGAACTCCATCTCGGGCGTAATGACACCTTGGCGCGCGTAGTGCATCTGCGTCACGGTCCCTGTACCCCGGAGTACCGGCCGCCGCAACGAGGCTGGAACCTCCTCCGGTTCAACGGCGCCGCGCGTCGGCGTAACTGCCGTCACATCGCCACGGCCCGTGATCCAGTCATGGCGGATCTCCGGCAGTCTTAGGTGAGCGTCGACGGCTTCCGGTCCACTCGTGTCGTACAGCCGGACCGGCGCCTCTCCGTCTGAAAGGGTAACTTCCCGCATCGGCACGCGTACGCGCGAACCGTTAGCGTACACTTTGCGCGAGTTCGGGTAGGCCGTCGCAAAATTGGACATCGCTGGTAGTGTCGTTGAGAGCGTACTCCCCATGATTCGAACTCCTTCGATCGAAAATTGCAAAAAAACTATAGCACGGTCTCTTGGTGATGCTCGTCACGTGCTGTGAAATGGATAGGCTAAGCAACCGTGGACGGTGAACGCAAACGCCGTGGAGGAATACCTCTGGTGCACCCGCAAAGCTCATAACGGCTATAGTACAATCGTGTTGTGCGGATTGCGCTTGCTGCTGATCATGCGGGTGTCGTTCTTAAGGATCGCGTCAAGCGGGCATTAGACGAGCGTCATCTCAACTATGACGACTTCGGCACGACCTCCAAAACCTCAGTCGACTATCCTGACTACGCGTTGCGTGTCGCCCGTGGCATCGCATCTGGCACCTACGACCGCGCGATCCTGATCTGCGGGAGCGGTGTCGGAATGGCCATGGCGGCGAACAAAGTTCCTGGGGTGCGCGCGGCGTCTGTAACCAATGCTGATGCTGCACGGCTAAGCCGTGAGCATAACGACGCCAACGTCGTTACGTTGGGTGCACGTTCGCTCCGAACAAACACCGCCCTAGAGATTATCGACGCGTTCCTCGCAACCCCATTTGCGGGTGGGCGGCATCAACGGCGCGTCGATAAGATCACGGCAATCGAGCGTGGTGCGGAAAAGATACAATGACGAACACCATCGACACACATGTGACTTCCCGACAGCGTGCCATCGCCGACACCGACACCGAAATCGCCGGTGCCATCGAAGCCGAAATAACCCGACAGAACAACGGCCTAGAACTCATCGCTTCGGAAAACTTCGTCAGCACTGCGGTACTCGAAACGATGGGCTCTGTCCTCACGAACAAGTATGCCGAAGGGTATCCGGGGCGCCGCTACTACGGAGGCTGTGAGTTCGTCGACGTCGCCGAATCCCTCGCCATCAGCCGTGCGAAGGCACTCTTTGGTGCTGAACACGCCAACGTGCAACCACATTCTGGCGCACAAGCAAACATGGCGGCCTATTTTGCACTACTCAAACCAGGCGACACGGTACTCGGTATGGACCTCGCGCACGGCGGCCACCTGACCCATGGTCACCCTCTGAACTTTTCCGGGCAGCTGTACACCATCGTGCCGTATGGCGTGCGCCGTGACGACGAGCGGATTGATTACGCGGATCTGGAGCGGCTCGCCTGCGAGCACAAACCCCAGATGATCATGGTAGGCGCGAGCGCCTACCCGCGCGTCATCGACTTCGCTCGCATCAGCGCGGTCGCTACCGAGGTCGGGGCGACCATGGTCACAGACATGGCACACATCGCCGGGTTGGTCGCCGCCGGACTGCACGCGAGCCCCGTGCCCCACTCCGACTGTGTCACCACTACCACCCACAAGACGCTCCGCGGCCCACGGGGCGGAATGGTGCTCTGCCGCGAAGTGCACAAGAAGAACCTCGATCGGGCGGTGTTTCCAGGCGTGCAGGGTGGCCCCCTGATGCACATCATCGCGGCCAAGGCAGTTTGCCTTAAAGAAGCGGCCGAAAAGGGATTCGTAGCGTATCAACGTCAGGTCATCGCCAACGCGCAACGACTCGCTGCCGTGTTGGCGACCCAAGGGTTCCGGATCGTGAGCGGCGGGACGGACAACCATCTCGTCTTGGTGGATGTCTTCTCACACGGGCTCACCGGCAAGGTCTCAGAGGCGGCGCTGGGCCATGCCGGGATCACCGTCAACAAGAATGCAATCCCCTTCGACGAGCAGCCTCCGATGGTCGCAAGCGGTATTCGTCTCGGTACGCCAGCGCTTACGACACGCGGCATGACCGAGACCGAGATGGAACTGATTGGCGAACTGATCGAACGAGTGCTGGCCGCGCCAGAGGACGATGGCGTGGCAGGTATGGTTCGTAGTGAAGTCGAGTCCCTGTGCCGGAAGTTTCCGCTGTACCAGAGCCCGTTAGCCTAGCGCGACAGGTCGCGAAGGCATTCGCCGACGACGGCCCGCTCTCCGCCGCCATGCCCGCCTTCGAACCTCGTTCCGGCCAGCGGCAGATGGCAGCGGCAGCTGCCGAAACCTTTGAGCATGGCGGCGTCCTCTTGGCCGAGGCGGGCAGCGGCACCGGTAAGACGCTTGCCTATCTGGTTCCGGCAATCCTAAGTGGTCACCGCGTGCTGATCTCGACCGGAACGAAGAACTTGCAGGACCAGATCTTCTACAAGGACTTGCCGGCACTGCGGGAAGTGCTGGGCCTAAAGTTTCGCGCGACGTATATGAAAGGTCGAGGCAACTATCTCTGCGCACATCGTTTTGAACAGATCCGACAAGAAGAGGTCACACCACCACGCACGGCCGCAGAATACGAAACCCTGGATCAGCTAGCGGAGTGGATGGTTCAGACTGAGACCGGAGACCGAGCCGAGATCGAGGATCTGCCGGACAATCTCAATCTCTGGAGCGAGATTGCGGCTACCTCGGAGAACTGTATCGGCACGGAGTGTCCAAAGTATCAGGAATGCTTCGTGACCCAGATGCGACAGCGGGCGGCCGAAGCGGATGTCGTCATCGTCAACCACCACCTGCTGTGTGCGGACGCTGCGGTGCGCCAGAGTGCGTACGGCGAAGTGATCCCTGGGTGCACTTTCGCCGTCATCGACGAGGCCCACCAACTGGAGGACGTGGCAACGCAGTACTTCGGCGTGGCCGTGAGTAACCATCGTCTGGACGAGTTGAACCGGGATGGCCACCGACTACTGACTGAGAACGTAACCGCCTCCGACAGGGCGCTCAACGAGCTGCATCAAATCCTGGGTCGAGTACAGGAGAGTGCGCGTACCTTCTTCGAGTTCATCATGCGAACCAGCGTATCCACGGAGCGGCAACGAATGACCGCTGAGACGGTCGCACCAATCGCCGAACCGGGCCAAATGCTAATACGTAACCTCGACGATCTTGAGCGTGCCCTGTCGCGGTTGGACGAGTCCTCGGAGGATCTCGTCGCACTCGGACGGCGTGCCAGCGAGATCCGCAACCAATTAACGTTCCTGCTCGAGGCCAACGACCGCCAGTTCGTGTACTTCCTCGAACTCCGTGGTCGTGGAGTCGTCCTCCGCGCGTCTCCGATCGATGTGTCGGCGTTCGTCCGCGAGCTGCTGCTCGACCGCATGCAGGGCACCATCCTTACGTCGGCCACTCTGACCGTGGACGACTCGTTCGATTACGTGCGCGGTCGGTTGGGTGTGGTCGACGCGCACGAGCTGCGTTTGCCATCCGAGTTCAACTATCAGGAACAAGCGATCCTTTATCTTCCCCGTGGCATGCCGGACCCGCGACAACCCCGTTTCGCCGAGGCGGTCGCCGAAGAGGTTGCAGAGTTGTTGCGTGTGACCCAGGGTCGAGCGTTTGTCCTCTTTACGAGCTACACCAACCTACGAGAGGTCCATGCACTCGTCGAGCCAGTGCTACCCTACCCAATCTTGGTCCAAGGCACCTCCCCCCGGACCGTACTATTGCGTGAGTTTCGTGCCACGCCGCACGCAGTGCTACTAGGCACCTCCAGTTTCTGGCAAGGTATTGACGTGGTCGGTGACGCCCTGAGTTGTGTCGTAATTGACAAGCTACCATTCGCCTCACCTGCTGACCCACTCACAACGGCACGCATGGAGGCAGTCGCTGAGGAAGGCGGCAATCCCTTTACTGATTATCAGGTTCCCCTGGCGATCCTGACACTACTTCAAGGCGTAGGACGCCTAATCCGACACCGGCAGGACCGCGGTGTACTTGCCCTCCTTGACCCGCGCGTGCAGACGAAGGGCTATGGACACCGCTTCCTCGCCTCGCTCCCAGCTGCGCCAGTGACCCATGACCTGAAGGACGTTGACCATTTCTTGAATGGTGATGGTCCCCGCTAGTCCAGGGTGTAAACTTTGGTTCGTGAGCCAGTCCCGCATGTTCGCTTACTATGACCGTCCACTAAGAGCTGTGGTGGTGGGGCTGTTTCTAGTCGCGTCGGTCCACCCTCACAACGCGCAAACTGCTGGTGTAATTCGCGGCACGGTTCTCGACGACCTAGGCCAAGCGGTGGAAGGCGCACGCGTCATTGTGAACCTACAGGGTAGAGCTGGAACGCAATTCGAGATAGAAACCACTCCAGATGGCCAATTCTCGCAGGCTGGACTCAAGTCCGGGTTCTACACTGTCATCGCTGACAAGGGAGAACTGGGGAGTGAGATCTATCGCGTGCGGCTGCACGATGACCGAACCGTCAAGATCAATTTTCTACTGGAGCGGGGGCGCAGTCTCGCTCCGTGGCTCGTTGCCGAAGGAGAGCGTGAGGTTCTAGCGGCAGCGTTTAGCGCCGGTGTGGCTGCCAACCGCACCGGCTCCTATGAAGAAGCACTCGTACAATTCGGCCACGCTCTCGATCTTAACCCATCCTGCCTTGAGTGCCATTTCAACGTCGGCGTGACCTACGCAGCTACCGGTCGCTTCACGGAGGCCGAAGAAGCATTCCGGGACGCACTCGAGGTCAAACCAGACTACGCGCCGGCCTATTACGGTTTGGCGAACATCTACACCCAGCAAAATCAACGCGACGCTGCCATTGCGGCGCGCAACGAGGCCAACCGGATCGCACTCGTCGGACTAGCAGCCGGAAGGGTACAGGCGGCGGACGCCGTCAGACGCGGAATCACCTTCCTCAACGCCGGCAACCTTGCTGACGCTCGACGCCGATTCGAAGAAGCTCTGGAGCGAAACCCAAACTTCGCGCCGGCACACTTCTGGCTCGGTGTGAATCTGACCGAATTGGGTGAGATGGAACCGGCAACCCGGGAACTCCAGCGGTACCTCAGCTTCGAACCCAACGGCACGCACGCTGCAGACGCCATGGAACGTCTCCGTAAGCTCAAGCGGTAGCTGGAGTACTAATGTCGCACGTAAGATGTTCGTCGTCTAACTGCAAGGCAGGTCATCTGCAGTAACTGTGTTCTTTCGACTCAGTCACAAATGTCAAACTTGTTCCCTCGTCACAGGTTGCGATCTCGGTGCGGTAATGACTTAGTAGCTAGGACTTCGGCAAGAACCTTCTTCTAGCCCAGGATACTGATCTGACAGATTCCACGCTCGTTAACACCCTGGAGCGCAACGTGACCTTGGTCCGCCAGCGCATCGCTCAGGCGGCGCGCACGAGGGATCGGGACCCACACAACATTCGACTGGTTGCGGTATCGAAGACCTTCCCTCTATCGCATGTCGAGGCTGGCGTTAGGGCCGGCCTCACGGAGTTCGGCGAGAACCGGGTGCAGGAAGCCCGACAGAAGATCGAGCGAACGTCCGAACTAGGGATTAACTGGCATTTTATCGGCCACCTGCAGACGAACAAGGTGCGGAGTGCCGCAGTGGCGTTTACCTGGATTCATTCTGTGGATAGTCCGAGACTCCTGCAGAGGCTCGACCATGTGGCAATGGAGGAGGGTTTAACACCGGACTTGCTCGTTCAGATCGATCTCGCAGGTGAGGCAACCAAGCACGGGGTAACCATTGCCGAGACCCACCACATTTTCGATGTAGCCTCGAAATGTCAAGCGGCTAAGGTCCACGGACTGATGCTGATGCCTCCCTGGAACAAGGATCCGGAAGTAACCCGCCCCTATTTCCGGAGACTGCGAGAACTCAGGGACGAACTGGTCAGCGCTGGTTTCGATCCCCGGTTGCTGCGCGAACTGTCGATGGGTATGAGTCACGATCTCGAAGTTGCGGTCCAGGAAGGAGCCACACTTGTCCGTGTCGGCACGGCGATTTTTGGTCGCCGGACCCCACGCTTTCCGAAGGAAACGGCCACCGATAAAAGTCATTCCCCTTGATCTGGCTCAGCGCAAGGCCCGGGCGGTCGTCTGCAGGTTCGATGGCCGGAATGCAACACCGATCCTGCCCGCAGTCCGCCAATGACTATGCCAATGCACTAAGCAGTGTCGATAAGGTCCAGCACGAGCTCATGCGTAATGAAGAACTTCTATGGCCGAGTCCTGCGAATACGAAATCTGATGCCAAAACACGCCTCGGACCGCACTGAAATGGAACCGTTCACCCAGACGGTAACGGCGCATTACCTCTAGGGTCCCATGCGATTCATTTGTCATGAGTGATGATCCGTCATTGTTAGGCGCCATCAACACGACGTAGTGTGCACTGGCAATCGTTCGAGTGATCCCCCGAGCCAGTCAAGCATCGCCGGTCTGCGCCGCGGTGCCGTGCTGTGTCGGCTGGCGGCCGCACCGGTCGAGGATACTGCCAACACTGCGCTACTGACGCTACTAGCACGTACGCTATCTGTCCGGCACCGCACCATCCGTTTCCGCACGGGCGAGTGTTTTCGCGACAAACATATGCTGATCGGAGGGCTGTCGGCCTCCAAGGTGGTAGCGCGTCTGTTCCCAGACCTAATTTAGGACTAGTTTCACTTAGCTAACCGCTCCTGTTATCACAACGTTCGTCCCGTGCTCAAGCCGACAACCACCACCGACGGCGCACGAGTCTGAGACGTGGGAACTGGAAAATGCCGTCTTCTAGCTCTTTGGCCACACGTCCTCTCGGCGATGGCACTCGCGGTAAATGACCAGAGGGCGGAGACATCGGGACAGAACTCGAGGTCACCGTGTACATCGCGTCGACGTGAGCGTGGCGCTCAGTCTAGCGCACGGCTCTCCGCTAAGACTCTAGGAGAATAAGGAAACTCAATTGGGAATGTTACTCACCTACGCACAACACCCCGCTTTAGCGAGTTTGACTGAACATCCGGTCCCAGCGCGTCCGCGTGAAAAAGTGGATCACAACGGACGACATGCGGCGTACAGCGGCGCCCACTCCGGACTGCGGAATCAGTTCAGGTCTAGCCGACTCAAACGACCAGTACACGAACATCGACTTACCTTTGATGTGAGAAAGCGGCAAGGGACCCCAGAAGCGGCTGTCTTCGGAATTGTCGCGGTTATCGCCCATCATGAAGTAGTGCTCGCGCGGCACTGTCACCGGTCCGTAGTTGTCCCGGCCATCTATCGCGACGGCGCCTGGCAGCAGGTTTGTCATCCGCTCCGGCAGATACATCTCCTCGAGAGGTGCCTCGTCGATGTACACGCGTTTATCGCGCAGCTCCACAGTCTCGCCCGGTAGCCCGATGACTCGCTTGATGAAATCCCGTTCGGGATCCTCCGGGTACTTAAAAACGACGATGTCGCCACGGTGCACGATGGTGTTCGGCAACAGCAACCGCTCAGCTTCGGCTGCAGTCTGACCAAACACAAACTTATTGACGAGCAAATGATCGCCGACAAGGAGATTATTCTCCATTGAACCAGTCGGGATTTTGAACGCTTGCACGACCCATGTGCGGATGAAGAGCGCGAGGATAACCGCGATAACGATCGATTCAAAATACTCACGCAGCGTCGATTTTCGGAACGTGGTCATTGCGATGCTAGCGAGCAGCCCTAGTCGGTACCCATCTTGAGTACGGCGAGAAAGGCCTCCTGCGGGATCTCGACTCGGCCGACGCGTTTCATGCGCCGCTTTCCCTCTTTCTGCTTCTCCAATAGCTTGCGCTTGCGGCTGATGTCACCACCATAGCACTTTGCGAGGACGTTCTTCCGCAGAGCCTTTACGCTTTCACGCGCGATGATCCGCGTGCCAATCGACGCCTGAATGGCAATATCGAACATCTGCCGCGGGATGAGTTGACGCATCTTAGTCGCGAGCGCACGCGCGCGTGCGTACGCCATGTCCTTGTGAACGATGACCGAGAGCGCGTCAACCGGGTCGCCGTTAACCATCAGATCGAGTTTTACCAGGGGTGATGTCCAATATCCCGTTAGATGATAATCGAGCGACGCGTACCCCCGTGAAATGGATTTCAATCGGTCGTAGAAGTCAAGGACGACCTCATTAAAGGGCAGCTCATAGGAAATTAAGACCCGCTTTGAGGCATGATACTCAAGGGTCTTCTGTACTCCGC
>Ga0310342_100003333_pt1 | contig 10534 bp, 3 predicted proteins | sample S15DNA20500_MG_FD_206155 | JGI IMG/M metagenome (GOLD analysis project Ga0310342, IMG submission 206155) | Marine microbial communities from station ALOHA, North Pacific Subtropical Gyre - S1503-DNA-20-500_MG | ecosystem: Environmental > Aquatic > Marine > Oceanic | place: Pacific Ocean: North... | reverse complement strand
CTCTGCGAGGCGCCAGGCGGCACGCAGGCGCGCCGTGGCCGGGTAGGCGGGTTGCCAGGGAGGCACGCTTCGGAAGTCGTCGTCCAGCCGACGTAGTGCGTCCCACTTCTGCTCTGTTTCGAACAGCCAGCCCGAGGCGAGCTTCTCTTCGATAGCGGTGAGTTCCTGTCCCAGTTGTTCCGCAAAGTCGGACTCGGTCATGGCCCCGCCCCGGATGAACTCGAGGAGCGCGAGTCGTGCCTCCGCGTTGTTCGGGTCGAGCTCGAGCGCCGCGCGGAAGTGCTGAATTGCCTTCTTGCGATCGCCCACCCGGCGCGCCAGGAAGCCCCGGCCGACGTGACTCTCGATCGGATCCGTCGCGGCACGGACGATTCGTGCGGCTCGTTCGTGCAGGCCCGCCGCGAGCAGTCTTCGAACCAGGTAGGCGCGATCCCAGTCCAGCGCCGAGACCGCGAGTGGGTCGAAGGGAGCGAGGACGTCGGCTGGCTCGAAGCGACCGGGTGCCCGCATGATCAGGGGAGACTTCATCTGGAGGATGTTTCGATCGTCGGTGTTGATCGCAGCGCCGCGTGCGAACGCGCGACTCGCACTGTCGTCGAGCAACATGTGCGCGACGATGTCCGCACTGCTGCGCACGCCCAGCTCGGCAACCAGGTGTGACGCGGTCTCGAGGACCGGTCCAGCCTCGCGCTCTGGCTCGAAGGGCACGGGCGATGCGGTGAAGAGCAAGCCCCCTCGAGACGGGCGGTAGACACGCACGTGGGGAAAGACGTCCTGGAGCGTCGCAATCAGAGTCTTGAAGAGCGCTTCATCGATGAAACCGAGCCCCATCCACTGCACGAACACGCCATCGTCTGCGAGGTGATCCCGGACCAAGTGGAAGAATTCGCGGGTGTAGAGGTGCGAGGAACCGGCCGTCCAGGGATGTGAGGGCTGTGAGACGATCGCGTCGTAGCGCTCCTTGGTGAGGAGCAGGGCGCCGCGGGCATCGTTGACGATGAGCTCCAGCCGCGGATCCGCGAGCGGATCGCTCCGGCGTCGGTCGGCAATCAGCTCGCTGGCGGCGATGATCTCCGACTCGAGTTCGACTACGGAGATCTTCTCGAAGTTCGGGGGTACAGCCTCGACGACGAGTCCGCCTCCGAATCCCACGATGAAGATCGATTTTGCGTGAGGTCGTCCCCAGGCCGGCAGGTTGCTCATCCAGCGCACCATGGTGTAGCGCCCGGATCGCACGCCTGGACGGCTGATCTGGGCCTCTGCGAGCCCGTTCGAGCTGAGCTGCCAGCCCTCGACGGAGTTCTGCAGGATCACCGTCGCACTGCGACCAACGCCGTAGTAGACGACTCTGGCCTGTTTTACCTGTGACGCGATACCGGCCATGCGAAGCACCTGCCAGGGAGGGCTCGGCTGTGCGATCGCGAGCCCGGCGAGGAGCAGCACTGAGGCGGCCATCGCGAGTCGGGGCCGGGGTCGCGCTCGAAGCCCGGTGGCCAGGGCAAGCCCGGCGTTCGTGGCGACGGCGATGGCCAGGGTCCAGGCGAAGCCGATTGCCGGAATCAGGAAGAAGCCGGCTCCCACCGCTCCCGTGATGGCGCCCAGCGTATTCCACGAATACACCCGTGCACTCGCCTGGCTCGCTTCGTTCTGGCCGCGCGCGAGAACGCGAACCGCCAACGGAAAGGTCGCGCCTATACAGAGGGTTCCGGGGAGCAGGATGGCGGCCGCGATGCCCGCATCGAAGAGCAACCGAAAGTCGTGCCGGCCCGCGATGCTCTCCACCCAGCCCGGTGTGGAGTCGATTCCGAGATACGCCGCGAGAGACAGCAACCCCGTGCCCACCTGCGCCCAGGCGAAGGCCCTGGCCGCCGTGCCCCGGTCCGAGGTGAGACGTCCAGAGGCCAACCATGAACCGATGGCGATGCCGAGCAGAAAGGTTGAGAGCATCGTCGCGAACGCGTACACGCTGCCGCCCAGGACGTGCCCGAGAAGGCGCGTCCAGAGAACCTCGTAGGTGAACGAGACGGCACCCGAGATGCAGATCAAGGGGAGTACCCAGCTGTTGGGATCGCGCGTGTCGGCCTCGGCGGGCGTTCGTGCTGCGTCTTCGACAGGGGGGGCCACCCGAGCGAGTGCGGCTGCAACAGCGAAGACTGCGAGGTTGGCACCGACAGCGATCCACACGGTCGCCGCCAATCCGAAGGTCGGGAGCAGAACGAAGCCCGTCAGGGCGGTACCTGCCACCGCGCCTGCCGTGTTGGTCGCATAGAGGTGCGCGACACGACGGCCGATCTCCGCTTCTCGCCGAACGGCATGACGCGCGAGCAACGGCAGGCTGGCGCCCATGAGAGAGGTTGGGACCAGCAGGATCACGAAAGAGCACACGAGGTAGAAGAGCGCTGACAGAAGCCCGCCCTCGTCTGCAGGGGCGCCCTGGGCACCGAAGATGGCGACGTAGAGGCGTGTTGCCCCGGCGACACCCCAGGGCACGGCGAGCGCCGTCAGGCCGATGGCCAACTCCAACACTCCGTAGACCAGGATGGGTCGACGGATGCGGTGGGCAAAGCGTCCCGCGACGACAGCGCCCAGCGCCAGGCCTGCCATGTAGGCAGCGAGCACGCTGGCGACGGCGAGCTCAGATGTCCCGAAGACGAAGGCGAACTGTCGTGTCCAGGCGGTCTGATAGATCAGGGCTGCGAGCCCGGAAAGGAAGAAGCACAGGAGTAGCAGCCCGAAACTCCGGGAGCGCATCCGGTCCTACGTTCCTTCGAGAGCGCGTCGCGCGGCGTCGGCTTCCGGGAACGTCGAGCTGATGGCGAGGGCCTTCTCGAAAGCGATCGAAGCGTCCTCCCGCCGATCGAGCGACCGCAGGGACAACCCCATCTCGTAGTAGACCATCGGGTCTTCGCGGCCGACCTCGATCGCCTGCTCGAAGATCGCCAAGGCGTCGCTGTTGCGTCCGCTCATGCGATACAGCTGACCCAGTAGCAGTCGTCGTTGCGGGTTGAAGGCTCCGACCCGTCTCGCCTCCTCGATGGAGGCAATGGCTTCGGCGATCTGCCCCTTTCGCAGGTGGAGAGCTACGAGTAGTTCGAGAGCGCCGGCCAGTCGCGGCTTGCCCTCGAAGGCTGCCTTTGCGTCTGCCAGGGTTCCGGCTTCGCGCCCCGCGTCGGCACTCACCCGCGCACGCAGCAATCGGATCATCGGAGGAACATGGTTTCGCTGAGCAGCGACCAATCGGTCGAGCCGTTCCAGCGCAAGCTTGATGCGGCCTCCCTCGGTGTCGATACGTGTGAGCTCGCGAACCGCATCCCAGTGGTTTGGCGTGCGACGCAGCAGGGCTTCGAGCTCCCGTCGCGCGAGGTTGGCGCTCTCCTCATCGTCGCTCTCCCGGCGGGCGAACTCGACGACCGCCTCGGGAGACGGACGGCGGGCGGCAAGCAGATCCTTCAAGATCTCTCGGCCCATGCTGGCCATGCCCGTCTGGTAGCGGCAGCGTGCGAGCAGCAGGCGATCGGAGGAAGGGAGCTCCATCCGGTCCCCGATGGAGAGCAGGCTGCGGATCGAGCCCTGGCAGTTGCCTCTGGCCGACAGCAGCCGCGCGCGCATTTTCTCGGCCTCGTAAGTGAAGAAGCGGCTCGATTTGATGGCTTGCTCGATTGCAGCCAGCGCGGCCTCGAGGTTGTCGGAAACCTCTTCGACGTGTGCGAGCAAAAAATATGCGTTGTAATTGGGCTGCTCTGCGACGAGTTCACGGAGCGAGCGACCGGCCCTCGCGATTTGACCCTTCCGCATGTCGAGTTGTGCGCGCTCGATGATTGTTCGCGGATGCCCCGGGTACTCCCTTTGCAGTCGCCTGACGGTCGCCGTCGCATCCTGGATCCGGCCGGCCGCAATCTGGGTGCTCGCCATGGCGCCCAGCAACATGGGCGGGTCGATGCCCTCGCTGGCTCGCTCGCCCAAGTACTCGAGAGCTTCGTCGAGCTTCCAGCTGAAGACGAGGTGGCGGGCATACTCGATATGGGGCCGCGCCTCCGTCGGCAGCACCTCGCGAAACCGGATCCAGATCTCCTCGGCGTCCCTGCCGCTGCGCGAGTACAGCGCGGCGAGATCGCGCCACGAGAGATGATCTCGAGGTTCGAGCTCGACGAGGTGCTCGAGGGACCATTCGAGGAGGTCTTCGTCTCTCATTGCGCGCGCGAAGTCGGAAGCCGACGCTACGGCTCGCCGTTGGTCTACCGGGGGGCCCTTCTCGAGAGCGTGCTCGGCCGCGACGCGGATTTGCGCGATCGCCTCGCGACCTCCCCCGGGCGTGGCACCCATCACCCTGGCCTGTTCGAGTCGCGCGTTCCACGGGCTGCCCCCGCCTTTGCGGATATAGCGCTCGTACGCCTTGATGGCGCCGCTGTAGACGGTCTCCTCTACCGGCTCGGCCTTGATCTGCCCCTCGCGGATCAGTGCCTGCAAGACATCTCCGTACTGCAAGTCTGCGTTCGGATCGTCGGGAGCGACCTCCATCGCCTTGCGTGCGGCAGCGACTGCGCCCCGGTTGCGTCCCAGCGAAAGAGCGTGCTGAGAGCGCCCGATATAGCCGGCGGGATTGTCGGGCTCCCTCTCGATGACGGTCTCGACGAGGGCCCCCGCGCGTTCGGGTTGATCCGCCCGGATCAGCGAAGCGAGGTACAGGTTCGTATGTGCGTTCGTCGGATCGAGCCGGTAGGCCTCTCGCAAGTGGGCCAGGGCGATGGTCGGGTCGCCGTTCATCAAATGGATCTCAGCGAGTCGGTTGTGGGCCGCGGCGTTTGCGGGATCGAACTTCAATACGTTCTGAAACTCCAGCTCCGCTTCGATCCGCCGCCCCTCTTGCAGATAGGCGTTCCCGCTGTCGAGATGAATCGAGGCACGCTGCTCGTCCGAGGTACAGGCAAGAGCGGACAGCACTGTCAGGAGGGCTGCGATCCGCGCAGTCCTCCCCCTCGACCACCTCTTCATCGTTTCGAGCTCAGTTGCTCTCGAGGCGAGCGAGCTCCGCCCTTGCGGCTTGCACCTCGGGGAAGGGGTCCATCTCGAGGGCCCGGCTCAGGTTCTCACGAGCGCGTTCGGAGTCACCCTTCTTGGCCAGTGCGAGGGCCAGCCGATAGTGCACCGATGGCGCGTCGGGGCCGGCCGTCAGCGCGGCTTCGAAGGAGTCCACCGCCGCGTCGACCTCCCCGCGCTGGAGCTGCACCCAGCCCAGCGTGTCGAGAGTTTGGGGTCCGCGTTCGAGTTGGGTCGCTCGCTTTGCCAGAACGAGGGCGTAATCGAGTTCTTGGCCTTGCGCTGCCAATCGCCAGGCCAGATCGTTCGTCGCTCCCACGTGGCCCGGGGATAGGCTCACGACCTTTCGAAGCCGGCTCACGGCCTCCTCGGAGTTTCCGAGTCTCAGGGCGACGCGCGCTGCACGGTACGCGTAGTCCGCGTTCTCAGGGTCCGCCGCCGCCGCGGCATCGTACTGACCCAGGGCATCGTTCAGACGTCCTGCCTGCTCGGCGTACATGGCACGCACCTCGAGAGCCGGGCTGAACTCCGCATCCGTCTGCAGTGCCTTTGCGACTGCGGCCCGGGCTTCCTCGTCGCGGCCCATACGCGCCAACAGCCGCGCCTGGATATCGAGCAGCCGGGGATTGGTCGAGTCCTTGGCGAGCGCCTTGTTGACCCGGTCCAGCGCCTCTTCCGGACGTCCGAGCGAAATGAGGTCGAGGGCCAAGGATGTCAGCGCCATGGCGTTCTTCGAATCGGTGAGGTCGAGGCCGCTGTCTTGGGGAATCCTGGCGGCAGCCTCGAAGCCTTCCCTTAGTCTCATCACGCCCGCATGCTCGACGACGACGAGGTTGCGAGCGCTTTCGCGAGCGTTCAGGCTGGCGAGAAGGTTCTGAGCCTTTGCCCAGTTTTTCTCAGCGGCGGCGGCCCGGATCGCGACGACGTAGGCGTCACCGTTCTCGAAGGGTCGTGTCTTGATGTGACGTTCGGCGAACTGCAGGGCGGCCTGGTACTTGTGGAGGGAGTAGTAGATCCGGGCCATCGCCAGGGCCGCATCGGTCTGATCTTCTCCGACCCGGGTTGCCTCGCGGTACTCCGCAAGTGCGCGCTCGAGGTCGCCCAACTGAAGCGCGGCCTGGCCCGCCACGTAGCGTGCGCCGGCGTTGTTCGGCCACAGGCGCAGGCCGGACTCGAGCAGTCTCAACGCACCTGCCGGGTCGCCCTTGGCCAGTTTCAGGCTTCCGCGGATCAGGGAGCGATAGCTCGGCTCCTTCATGCTGCTCGCGATCTCCTCGGCCCGGTCGTACTTGCCCTCCGCGATGAGGATGTCCGCAAGGGCGAAGCGAAGCGCCGGCGGGTTCTTGCGCGAGCGCTCCAGCGCGCTCTCGATGGATTCCCGGGCCTCGGTGACTTGGCCCGTGCGGCGATAGAAGACGCCGAGTAGTTGCCAAGCCTGGCTCGTGTCGAAGAGCTCGACGGTTTCCTTGTAGACGGTTTCGGCCTCGTCCGCCCGACCGGCCTCGAAGAGGAGGTTCGCGAGCTTGGAGCGGAGACCGATGTCCTCGGGTGCCAGGGCGACTGCTTCGCGCCAGATTTTCACGGCCTCGTCAGGTTGCTTGATCTCGGTAAAGAAGTCCGATGCGTACTGCTGCACGAAGGCGTGCGTCGGATACATCTTGAGGCAGGAGAGGACCGTCTCCGTCGCCTCGTCCATGCGAGTCTGGCTCGCGTAGAAGCGAGAGAGAACCGCGCAGGTGCGTGCGGCGCCGTCCTCGTCGCCCGCCTTCTCCCGGGACTCCTTGAGCTGGATGTGCATGGCCTCTGCTTCGTCGAAGCGCTCGAGATCCAGCAGCGCGGAGACGCGCAGGGTGGTTCCCATGAAGTCGTCCGGCCGAAGCTGGAGCACGTGGTCCGAGTCGACGAGTGCGTCCGCGGGGCGACCGGCGCCGATGTTGCCGCGCGCCCGCGTGTAGAGGGCGGCGACGCGGTCGGGTTCGACTGCCAAGACACCGTCCGCTGCACGAATCGCCTCTTCATAGGACTCGCTCTGAAGGAGCGTGCTCGCGAGCAGGAGGCCAGCGAGTATCTTGAATTCGTCGGATCGGGTCGCCTTCTGGAGCGGCCAGATTGCAAGGCTCGGTCGGCCGGTCTGTACGAGCGCTACGCCGAGCCGATAGTTGGCTTCCGGATTCTCCGCGTCGGCGGTGAGCAGGACGCGGAGCGGTGCGATCGACTCGTCGAACTGGCCGGCAGCGTGAAGGGCCCGAATTTCCGCGAGTCGAGACTCCCGGTCGTACTGACACGCCGTTGTGAAAGAGGCCAGCAGGGCGATGAGCGCGGCCACGAGGCAGGCGCGGGGGGGGCGGGACAGGGTCATGGGGCGCTAGTTCCTTCGGGAAATCGAGACGGGGAAGCTTAGGTGGAAGCTCACATGCTTCCAAGGAAGCCCTGGCCGCGGGTCTCGTTGGCCTCGGTGAGTGGCCCGGTCGGCCGATAAGGTGAGGTACGCCGTAGAACGAGTTGGTGGAAATCGTGAAACTCGCACCCGATGTCCTCCTGGATCCCTGGTCCCCGAGGGGGCCTGTCTCTCGGACTCCCCGCGCCGGGTACTTCGTGCGTGTTAGGAGGCCGCCTCTTGCCAGCAGGTTCGCTGCGGGTCGAGAGTATTGCTTGCGGAGGCATCAGGTTCTTTCTCACGTATCCCGCTAGCGCGGCGCTCTCCGCCCACCTGCCTGGGCAGTGCGGCCCGCTTCTCTGGAGTTCGAGACGGTCGGGCGATGGGCGACGCCACCGCGATCGCAGACCCGCGGTCGACGACCGTCGCCAGCGTCCGGAAGTGCGCTGCACCTGCGAAAGCGTAGGGTGTTGCTAGGTGGATCCGAGCGCCTCGTTCGGCTTGGCAGTCCGGCCGTCGCCGAGTCGGACGGCAAAGCGTGGGCCCGACTGCATGGCCCTGCCAGAATCAGGCTCGTAATGCTGCCGGCTCGCGCTTCAGGGGAGTTGTTCGCGGAGCCTTTTGGGCTGAACTAATCTCGTGTTTTGGTTATTGAATCATGAGCGACGCAGGACCGGACAAGCGAGGCTGGCTCTTCGGTTCTGGGACCGACCTGATCCTCGGCTGTGGCCTCGGTTCGATGGCGATCATGGTCGTTCAGGTGGTTCTCGGGCAGGACGTACTGGCCGGCTGGGTGCCCGGGGCGCTACTGGTCCTGCTCTTCTCCCTGCCTCACTACGGCGCCACCTTGGTCCGGGTCTACGAGGACCCAGCCGACCGGCGCAAGTACCAGTTCTTCTCCGTCGGCGCGACGCTCCTCGTGTCGGTGACCTTCGTTGCGAGCCTGTACGGCCACTGGGTCGGGTCTCTGGTTCTCACGATCTACCTGACCTGGAGCCCCTGGCACTACACCGGTCAGAACTATGGCATCTCCTTGATGCTTGCCGCGCGACGCGGCGTAACGATTTCAGCTACCACGAAGCGCTTCCTGCATGCGTCGTTCATCGCCTCCTATGTGCTGACCGCCCTCGCCCTTCACAGCGCACGGCCGGATGGTCTCTACGCGCCGGTCTCCTACGGAGACTCGGTCTTCGAACTGCTCCCGATCGGGATTCCGCACGAGTGGGTCGGTGCCGCAATCGTGCTCGTCGGCATCGTGTACGCGGTGTCGACGGGGATCGGCATCCGAGGACTCGTTCGGGGTGGACGCTTCCGAGCCGCGCTGCCCGCGCTCGTGTTGATTGCCACGCAGGCGCTCTGGTTCACGGTTCCGGTGCCTATCCGTCACTGGGAACTGGCGGCGGAAGGGAGCATCTTCCGCAGCGTCTACACCGCCTACGGCTTCCTGTGGATCGCGGGCTGCCACGCGATCCAGTACCTGTGGATCACGACCTACTACGCGACGGAGTCCGAGAAGGCGCGGCGCGGGCAGCCGTCGGCTCCGCGGCGACGTCTCTCCTTCCTCTGGCGGGCGACCCTGATGGGATATGCGGTGTGGACCCTGCCTGCCCTCTTGTTCGCGCCCGGGGCGCTCGGACGGCTTCCCCACGAGTCCGGACTGGCTTTGATGGTGGCAGCGGTCGTGAACCTGCATCACTTCATCCTCGATGGCGCGGTCTGGAAACTCCGCGATGGTCGGGTCGCGCGGGTGCTCCTGCGCTCCGGACCGGACGTGCCCTCCGATCCAGAGCCTCTGACGACCCGCCGCGTCCCCTGGCTCCGGCGCAGCTTCCAGGCGCTCGGCGTTGCCTGCCTCGCGTATGCGGGCCTGGCCTCCTGGGCGGGGGACTTCGGGTTCTCGGAAGCCCTCCAGAGAGGGGATCTGGCGGCATCCAGGCAGGCACTCGAGCGATTGGCCTGGATCGGCCGTGAGGGACCCAGTCGACACACCGAGTTCGGTCGCCGGCTCGCCCGCGAGGGCCAGCCACTTGCCGCTCGCAGCGAGTTTCAGCGAAGCCTGCGGCTCACCCCGACAGTGCGCGGGTTTCAGTCCCTGGGGCTGTTGCACGAGCAGGCGCTGGAGTGGCGGCTTGCCGCGACCGCCTATGATTCGGCCTTGGCTCTCGAGCCGGACGACGTGTCGAACCTGTTTCGTGCGGGTCGCGGATGGCTGGAGAGTGGACAAGCTACGAGGGCCGTTCCACTCCTGGAGCGTGCGGCCGGACTGGCCCCCGACGAAAATCTGATTGCGCTGACCCTCGCACGTGCTCGTCGTGAGGCCGGCGCCGAGACGGAGCGGTCGACCCACTGATGCTGCGCAAGCTTCTCGATTCTCCCTGGTTCTATTTCGGTCTTGCCGGGCTGCTGCTTGCCGGCGGCCTGTACTCCCAGATCCAGTTCTATCCGCCCGGTCGCCCGGCGGGCACGATCGAGGATCTGGCAACGCTCGACGAGCGTGACCACCTGAACGTCGTATTCATCGTGATCGACATGCTGCGCTCGGATCGTCTCTCCGGGTACGGCTACTCGAGGCGAACGAGCCCGGTCATGGACGAGCTCGCTAGCAGCGGAATTCGGTTCGCGAATGTCGAATCCCAGTCGAGCTGGACAAAGGCGTCGATGGCATCGCTCTGGACGGCGATGTATCCGGAGCGGACGGGGATCCAGCGCTTCTTCCACGCGATGCCCCAGGAAGCCACGATGCCCGCGGAAATCTTCAAGCAGGCCGGCTACCGCACGGCTGGTGTCTGGCGCAACGGCTGGGTGGCGAACAACTTCGGCTTCGACCAGGGTTTCGACCTCTACATTCGCCCGCGGCAGGTGAGACCCGAGCACAAGGTGAGCCGGCCGCCGCCAGGTTCTCGCTCGATCCCCGGCACGGATATGGACGCCACCCTCTCCGCGATCGAGTTCATGACGGGTACCGTGAGCGATCCCTTCTTCTTGTACCTCCACTACATGGACGTTCACCAATACCTCTACACCGATCTCGCCCCCGACTTCGGGTCTGGTTTCTCCGACCTCTACGACAGCTCGATCTTCTGGACCGACTACAACGTCGGCCGGATCATGCAGGCGTTG
>Ga0310342_100003332_pt1 | contig 10535 bp, 11 predicted proteins | sample S15DNA20500_MG_FD_206155 | JGI IMG/M metagenome (GOLD analysis project Ga0310342, IMG submission 206155) | Marine microbial communities from station ALOHA, North Pacific Subtropical Gyre - S1503-DNA-20-500_MG | ecosystem: Environmental > Aquatic > Marine > Oceanic | place: Pacific Ocean: North... | reverse complement strand
TTTTATCACCGGCAAAATCTACAGGACTAGGACCTCCCGGATTACCAACTCTTTCAGCTAAGTTGTGATCGTACCCTTTCCCTTCAGGGTCAAATGGAATTTTACCCCCACTGGCATATCCTTCTTCCATATCTATGAATCCTCCGTATGCTTGTTGTGGTGGTGGTGGTGTTTCTGCACCTCCGTATTGACCAACTTTTGAATCTTTTCCTTTATATATACTCTGTTCGAGTTGTTCTTCTTTTTTCATAGCAGCAATACCTCTGTCATTAATAAGTTTTAGTTGTCTTTCACCAATAATACCTACTAATTCTGGTGGTATAATAAATTCACCATTACTAATTAATATATCAACTGCTTCTTTTCCTTTTGTTCCTTTTGTTGCTGCAATATTAACACCTTTTCGTGCAGCTATTTTCATAGCATCTCCTACCATTTTTCGTATGTAATCTTCACCGGCTAAATTAACAGCTTTATAGTTAAGAACAAAGCTACCTTCTGGTACTTTCATTTTTACATCGTCAGCTGCTTGTTGTTCAGGTTGTGCCTGTGGTTGTGCAATTTCTTTTGGTTGCATAGATAGACCTGCTTTTTGTGCAGTTCCTATATTACCCATTTGTTGTTCTGTTGCAGATTGTGGTGGTGCTTCTGTAAGTTGTTGTGGTGGTACTTCTACATTTTGCTGTGGTGGTATTTCTTGTTGTACACCTTCACCTGTTACACCTTCTTGGTATTTTTGTGGTTTATAACTTGCAGGACCTTGTCTAAAACCAAGTCCTGTCATTTGTTCTTGTGTAGGAAATCCTGCTGAAGTAACTCCTCTTTCAAAACCCTGTTTTTCTGGATGTTGAGTTATTGTTCCACCTAGTTGTACTTTTTTAATAACACCACTATCCATTCCTAATCCAATTGCTTTACCAAACATATCAGATGGACGTGCTGATGTTACAGGTACCCATTGCATCTCCATCTTTTCACCTTCTTCTCGATGCCCAATTCCTGTTACAATTTGTTGTTCTTTTCCGGTATAAGCTGTTTTTGAGAAATCAGCTGGTTTCAAAGGGGCTGTTAACGGTAGATTAAAATCAATACTTTGATTTAATAATGCTACTTCTTGTAATTTAGCTTCTTGTTCCTCTAAAAAACGTGTTTGAGATTCTTTGTCGTCAAAATCGGTGTAGATTGATGAGTCACCAATTCTTATAGCTCGTACACCTTGTAGTGCTTTTTTTAATCCTTTACCATAATACATTTATTCATCTCCTTCTTTTATATCCTTGTTACTCATTGTTGCTAGGCAAGCTTCCTTCATCTTCAGGAGGCGTGCCAGTAAATCCAGCTTCCCCTGCAGTCTTCGGAGTTCCAACTCCGATGTTTCCACCACCAACTGCTGAGTCATCCTCTGGATTAGCTCCGACAGGTGGTTTTCTAGTGCCGTCCACGCTTGGTGGTTGTTGACCAAGGGCAGCAGCATCTTCGATTGGTGTTTGTTGTACATATAATCCTCTCAATATATCTGCAAATATTGCAGCTTCATTTGGATCATTAACTAATTTTTCAGGATCAATATCCTGTGATATAGCTAATTCTTTTATAAGATTTGGTATCTTAATAAATGGAGCTAGCATTGGATTCGCAGTTGTTTGTAATAGTGTAGTTAGTCGTTGTGTCCTCACTTCTTTTTGCATCACTGATGCAGTTCCTTTTGCTTTTACTTGTACATCTCCTTTTATTTCTGGTGCATCAGAATTAAATTGCATATTCCAATAAAAAAATGATTCACCTAGTGGTTTTAATAAATAATCATCAATATTTTTTATAACTGTTTTTATACTTAATCCTGCAGAACTTAATAACATACTTAGTCCTGCTGCAGTTCTACCTGTTCCTGTAACCCCTGTTTGTCCGTGTATAATACTAGGTATACCTGTTTCTTCGTCAGCAAGTTGTCTTGCCTTATCATACATTTGTATGTTTTCACCTGCAGTATTTGGAAATTTTAGTCCTACAACTGCTGCACCCGGTTGTCCTGATTGTCTTCTGAATATTTTGCCCGGATGTATTGTCATAGATTGCCCCGGAACTAACATTGTTTCATCAATATCAAATACCATATTTCCAGCAAGTCCTAGATTATCAATTGCCATTCTCATATGACCATTCATAATCATCTGTGCATCATCCATATTTTCTGGAACTCCAATACCAAAAAACTGGTAAGGATGTAATTCATATGGAAATGCTTGATATGGTATTTTTTCAGGAGTAAATGGATTTACTACTGCTCGTATTACTTTATTTCCACAAATCCAAATATTAACTTGATATTCTTCAAGTTCACTCATCATTGGTGGAATTTCTAAATTAATTTCTTTCGCAAATTTTTTATCAAGTATTCCCCAATATTCTAATACTTCAAATCTGTTTTCTATATATGTTGGGTCATCACTTGAATAAATATCGTCTTCAAATCCTCTTTTTTGAAGATTAGAGCCCAGTTCTAAACATTCATTTATAGTCTCTAAATTAAAAAATGGTTTGTATTTTAAATCTCTTAGTTGTTGTCTATTAAGTTTGTGTCGTTCAATAACATATTCGCAGTCATTCATATCTATTGCTGAAGGATCAGGATAAAAATCCCAACAAGATACAGCTTCTATTTTAGGTTGGTTTTCAAATATAGGAGCATATTGTTTTTCTCCGGTAGACATATTCGTTTCATAGCTGTGAATTTTTTTATTGTGATTAAATGGACCTTTTAAAATTCCTGTTCCAAGTAAACAACATTCAAAAATAGAGTGTCTTAATTGGGTAACTGCATTGGTTTCTACTAATTGATCATCAATTAATTTTTGCATAGCTCTTGCTGCTATTGCTGCAGGTTCAATCTGTGGTTCACCCATTTTTGCAGGTCCGGGTTTAATATTTTTAGACATTGCAAATTCAGATGCAGTTCCTAAAAATTTATCTTTAGTAGGTGATACTGTTCCACCTAGTTGCATAGAAGTAGCTTCTGTAGCTCCCGGTTCTAATATTCTACCATCCCCTTCATAACCATAGGGATCTTGGTTTTGTTCAGTCGGTTGTTGTTGTTGCATAGCTTGCATTTCTTGAGATGCCATATCTAAATGGGCAAATTCAGCTATACCTTCAGGCACAGGTGTATGCTCAACTGAAATAGGTACTTTTCCATTTGCAAACAAAATATCGGTTATCTGTCCATAAGCCGCTAAAACTTTAGTTTTAGTTACTTTTACAAATACACGAGAACGTTCAGAATCTTTGAATTGTGTTGAACTATCATATATTCCCCTATAATTTTTATAGGCTTTAGTCCAGCGATTTTCATCTGTACGTTTACCTTCTTCAGCTTCATTAAATTTTTCTTTGATATATCCTATAACTCCAGTAGATTCTTCTATCTCTGGAGAAGGTTTATCACCTTCAGAAGCCATAATTTCTCCTTATTTTGAATAGTCTTTAATTAATGTACTGTCTCCGCCTTTTTTCATAACAGATGGATCTACTGATCCGCCTTTACCTGATTTACTTTCGTCTTTGATAAGGGCACCTTGATCGATAGAATTACCGAATTCAAGTGATTCTCTGTATAAAGAAGAGTCATAGTCACTAGGATGACCTAATGCACCCCATTTGTGTCTGTGAAGTACATACTTTTTTCCGTGTGGATTTGGCATATTTTCCTCCAATTGTTAATAATAAGTTAATAATCTACTTTAAACTTTTTCTAAAGAAATACCCTCTACCGTATTCTCTTACATAAAATCCTTTATGTTTTACTTGTTTTGGGGCAGGGCGTCCTTTACCATATACATGATACTTTATAAGAATTTCTGGATTAGCTGGTGAAGGAAGTGCTACTTCAGCACCTACATTAATTCTATATATTCTACCAGATGGTCCTGTTATTTCTCGCATTTTACCTGTAAGTTTTTTATCTTTGGCGTATAGTTCTAATTGACCTAACACTCGTTCTAAATTTTTATCATCTTGTGTTACAATTTTTGTAGCTACTTTTTCTGCTTTTTGTTCTTTAATTAATTTTCTTTTCCCTGTTACTCCTTCAATCTCTTCTTTTCCTTCAATTTTAATTTTTCCTCGTGCTATACTATCTTTGTAATCTCTTTCAATTAAACTTTCTTTTTGTATTTTTTTTATGTCTTTACTTTTTTCAATCAAAGCAGTTTTACTTTCAATTTTAGAAACTTGCATTTCAGGAATATCAGCTACAAAATTTTGCCAATCTTGTTTTGTTTCTGCTTTATTAATATTTTTATTTTTAGAGAAAAAGGGATGTGATTGAGCAGCTGGTTCTCCAAACTTATTATGTTTAACTACTAAATATTCTTTAATAAGATTTGTTTCCTTTTCACTTAATTTGACAGCACCAAATGGTATACTTGTTGCTTTTCCTCTTTGTTTGTATACTCTTGGATCTAGTACTGTATAATTTTCTTTAAATGCTTTTATTGGAATATCTAATATTTCAGTAGGTCGCAGACCAGTTCTCCAAGCTATACGTGCAATTAATATTTTTTTAAATGCCTCATACTCATTTGTCTTGCTTAACACTGAGGCTTTTTTTATTATAGAATTTAATTGTGGATCTGTTACAGCTTTTTCTGGTGATCTTTTTATATAGCCTTGTGTTGTACTAAGTTGTTGATGTCTCATACTAGCTTGTATTTCAACATCAGTTTTTCCGATTTTTGCCATCTCAAGAGGTTTTCTGTATCTAAATCCTTTTAAACTACCTTTTTCTTTTTGGGGTCCTACTGTACCTTTTATATTTGAAAATAAAGGTTTTGGTTCTTTACCACGAACATGTTTATTAAGATAAATATTCCACTGTGGTGTTTTATAAAATCCTAGTGAAATTTTTGTAGCTGGTTGTCCCGGCCTTACAATTTGTGCTACCATTTCTTTTACTAGACCTAAATTTTCTGCTGCTTTATATACACCTTGTTCTGTGTGAGCCCCCCAATTAAAAACAGCAAGAGTACTTTCTGGGTTATGAATACTTATTTCATCTACATTTCTTACAAGATTTTCATATTTATCATCTGCTATTCTTTTTCCTGATATTTGTCCTCTATGCACTGATTTATGACTATATGTATTTTTCATATATTCTTTTGCATAATAAGGATTAAATGGGATTCCCGGACTATTTGATCCAGCTTTTAATAGACTTATTTGTAAAGATGTAGGATCAGAAGATTCTATATTTTTAGTATTTATTATTTTTTTAACACTAGTATATCCACTAAATTCATTTCCTTCAGCTAATAAACCATCAGTAGATTTACTACTTCTAGTTACTATTTTTGCATCTTTAATATTATCGAGTTGTGCAGCTAATCTTTTATGTCCTTTTGTTATACTATTTGCTTCAGATTTATCCCAGATTCTAAGTAATGCATGAAATTGTTCTTTATTTATTGGTTGACGTAATCTTCTACTTTTTATTAAACCTTTAGTTACAGTTCCTAGTTCTGCTGTTACTGTTGCTGCAGCAGTAGCATCATCTGGTAGTTCAAAATATCTAGATTCTTCTGCTTTATTTCTGGTTAAAAATTTTCCTGTACTTACTTTATTTTCTAAATCAAATTCTTTTGTAGGAGTATGTATTTTTGTTAAGCCTTCTTCTTTTCTCCATAATGTAACATATCGTTTTTCTCCCTGTGATAAGTGTTCACCTAATGCAATTTTTATCTGTTTTTCTTTTTCTGATAATTTATCTAAATTTAAAAATTTAACGTCATTAGGATAAAATCCTTCGGAATTTTTACTTCGTAATACTTGTTTTTTTGTGTCTAATTTAACTAGTGCATTATCAAATATATTACCTTCTTTTTTCATTGCAAATATAGTAGGTCTAGATGCTTCAAGACGTTGATTGATTTTATTCATAGCTGTTACAGCTTTTGTTTTATTTTGTAATGCTATTTGATTTTGTGCATCTGTTATTTTTTTTGTAGCAGTTGCTTTACTTGTAGTTGTATAAAAGGCTCCGGTAGGATTTATTCCGTATGTAAGTACAAGAAAATCAGCCATCCCTTTACTTTCTTTAGAAAATCTTTCTGCCATATTTGTAGCACCCCCACTACCAGTTGCTTCTTCTAATATTTTAAATGTTTTAGGTGATGTATTTTCTATATACTTAAAAACTTGATGTGCTGGTCCATAAGCTACAGCAGTTGGTAATCCATATATACCGTAACCAAGAGCTCTAAGAGCTACATCTGGAATTCCCGTCATAGTTCTTCCTAATGCAGCTAATACAGGATGTTCTTTTTTATATTCATCTTGCCAATATATATCCATCCCCGGTTTATTTTCATCAAAATCAAAAAACTGTTCACCTAATTCGCCCATTTCTTCTTTGAACAATGATCCTGCTGTTTGTTTTTCAGGGGCGGATGGTGTATAACCATAATCTTTTGGATTTTCACCTATTGGTACATAGGGTCTTTCCAAATTTAAGTCTTTCATCTGTTCATCTAATTCTGCCATATTTAATATCCAAACATTGTATCTGCAATTGCGTTATTTTTTTCATCCTTTTCTCTAGCTTGTCTAGCCTCTTGAATAAAATCTCTTGCTCCTCGGTGTCTTAACATTAACATATAACGAAGTGCATCATATGCGTGATCATCTGCCTTTGTATCTATATCTTCAGTATTAGTTTTATCTAGTGGTAGAGTAGGCAAAGTGCGAATTAAATTAGTACAAGTTTTAAAAATCTTTAGTTGTGGTTCTCCCTGACTGTTAAGCTGTAATCGTTTATGTATTGCTAGTTTACCTGCCATTCTATCTCTATCTGCAGGTATAAAACGTAATCCACTTTTTAATAAGGCTTCTGCTATACTAGGACCTGTCCCTGTCTTATTCCAACAGGAAGAATCAAGTACACCATGTAATATTGTTGGGTCATTTTGTTCTAGTTGTATAATTACATTTGCTAATACTTCACCGGTGTGACCTTTTACATATAGTTCTCGATATATCCATATAGTGCCATCCCAGTCAATTGCACCCCATAAAACACATGATGGTGATGAATACCCATAATCTGCAGATCTAAATCTGTTCCACCCTCTAGGTAATTCTATTGGATCTACAACATGGATAGTCTTATCAAATTCTCTAAATGCTGCACCTTCTGCAACATCCCAATCACCTTCGAGTAGTCGTTTTTTCTCCACTTCCGGTAGAGACATAAGCATAGCTTCATACTCTCCACCTCTTGTTAAGAACGGGTTATCCGTTAATCGTGCAGGAATAAACTTTCTGTGAAATAATGGTTTACCTGCTTTTTCTTCATCTGGAAAATTTTCCGGATATTTTAATTCTGTTTTTGTTTCTATATCTACTGCAGGAAAAGCTGTATTAGGTGGTGAAGGATCAATATACATTTTTTTAATCCACCAACCACCGACACTACCCGGATTTGCAGTACATCTCATATAGGGAATTATAGTTTTATCTGTTGTTCTTAAACGAGAACGAAGATATTCCCAAACATAAGGTGTTGGATAGTGCGTTATTTCATCAATTCCAATCCAAGAAAACGCTTGTCCTTGGTATCTTGTAACATCTGTATCTTTATCAAGATACGAAAATAATGCTGTGGCTCCACTAGGGAATTGCCATACACTTTTTGCTTCTTTAAATACAGCACCCGGAAATGCTTTCGGGTAAAACTGTTTACTTTTGTCTATTAACTCAGTAAGCTCCCCAAGAGTCCTACGAAGAAGAAGAGCACGATGATTACCATTATCAGCATAGCGGAGTAAATCAGCAAGCAACGCATAGCTTTTTCCCCCACCAGCAGCCCCACCATATAAGACATCTTCTTCAGGGCTCGCCAAGAAATCAGTTTGAGGTCCTTTATTAGGCTGAAAGACAACTGGTCTTCCTTCAATAATTTTTTTAACAATCGCTGTATCATCATATCTGTTTTCTACTATAGCACCTGTTAGTGCTTCTTGAATTCTTTTTGCTTTTGCTTTTGCAGAATCAGCTTTCTTTTTTGCCTGTTCGGCTTTCTTTTTTTCTTCCTTTATCTTTCTTCTAGCTTCGAGTTCTAGTTGGTGTTCACGAGTATAATGATAACTTCTTTTTACTTTTTTTTCTTTTACCATTGTTTACCAAATGTCCTTGACAATTAGACTTACCGTATTTTTTACTCTTGTTTGTCATCTTTAAAATCCTTCATAAATTCGTCAAAATCTTCTGTAGACTTTTTTTCTAAATCATCTATAGTGCCTTCTGTTCGTTTTTTTAATATTGTTTTAAAATAACTTACTATATCAACTGGTGTAACAACCATAGCAATATCTCTGCTTATTAATTTATTTGTTCTTTTCCAATCAGCATAGACTTTATTTGCTAAGCATTTAGCTACTTCTTGTAACATTTCTTCAAGATAAGTGATATCATCTTTTCTATCTTCTGGAACTACATTTATCATAATTATTTCGGTATTTTTACAGGACCTACTTTTTTATATGGTATATATTTTCCATTTACTACACCCATTATTTGTCCTCTTGTTTTACCACCTTTTATAACTCTTGTTGGTTTAACAGAAACCCATTTTCCATCTATATAAGCTTTACGCATAGAATCTTCTGGCGTAGCCTTTTCTTGTGTATTATATTTAATCACTATTTAGGTTGCATTGTATTCCTTTAAGGATAGTGTATTCCTTCGAAACCAAAGGGATGCCACAGCTGTAATGTACTAACTGTAAGTATACCTAATAATAATAGTATTATAATCATTTTAATAATCATTTATCTCTTGTTTGGCTTTGCACCATGAGGACCTGTATGTCCCGGTAACTTGCCACTCCTTCTAATAGTTGCAATATCTTTTATTAATCTTTTTATAGCTTCAGTATCCATATAAAAAATATTATGATAGCATAAAGAGCTGTTATATATAATACAAGCATGCCCCAATCATCACTTTGTATAGAAAATAAATCTATCATCGGATAAAGGGCATCATTAATTATTTCTCGAAATTTCTCCATCGTTTAGCCCATAGCCAATTTCCTAATTTAGTGTGTTGTTTCTGAACCCAATCCCAGAATCTGTTGTGATAAAATTTATGTGTCATACTGTGCTTTTCTAACAGAACCGCCATATTGTTTTTTAGATGAAATAGATTTACCTGTTTTAATATCCACTACATTTTTTCCGCCTTTTTTAGCCTTATAATTAGTATATATTGCCCTTGCTTTAGATATAATTTGGTTATCAGACATTGCCACATTTTTTAATTGTTTTATATACGTATTTGTAGCTATATTATAATCTGTTTGACTAAATTTTTTAATTGTATCTTTAACTACATTTTTACCTTTACCTGTTGCTAATGATTTTATGATCTTTATCCACAAGCCCATAGTTTCTATTCCTTTTTTGGTGGCAATACTACAATACCGTGGATTGCCCTCACGTTGTGGTCTATTGTTTCTTTCTTGCCAAGTCCTACCCTATTGAGTACGGATTCAGCAGCCTTCATGCGAAGTTCACTAGTCTTAACGTTATTACCATCATCATCCATTGTTTGCTTTAACCTATGGACTGCTTTTGGTCCGTGTGTGGCTAACTCTGTTTCGCATCTATTAATAATCTCTTGACGAAGTGTCTTGGATAGCCATTTTCTAGAATACTTTGAATACCCTGAATCAACAGTAGCTTTTGATATATTGCCACCATTTTCAAATAGTTTATTTAGAAATATTTCCTGTTTTTCTGTCAGTTCTCTTTTTACTGGTAGATTCATCCGGTTTACATTTACATCCTATTGTTTGTAACTTACTTTCGAGATGACCTGCTGTAAAATGATCTAATTTAGAACCCTCTTTTGTATGGGCAACAATCAAGTCATTTAACTTGGTTCTCAAGTCAACAACATCATCTATTAATTTTTTTGGGATTATTACATCGCCATCTTCTATCTTATAATGCATAATTAGTCCTTATATTTATTTTGTATATCCATAAAAGTTTTTGCATATACTTGTCCTATCCAACCATCCTCTCGTCTATTAATTACTACTTCTTTCGGTAAATAATATAATTTTCGTATTTGACTATCTGTTTTTAATATTTTTCCTTTTAAAAAAATATCTTCATTTCCTAATTGAGTAATTATACAGGGTACCGTTTTTATTTCTAATTCTTTACAAATTGTCATTCTACTATGCCCTATATTTACTCTTAATTCACTACAGTCTTTTTGACATATGTTAAATAAAAATAAAGGATCTAATAAACCTTTTTCCTGTATTGATTTTTTTAATGTATTATAAAACTGTCGTTCTTTTTGTTTAATAAGTGTAGGTCGTGTTCTATACACTATTTTATTAAAAGGTACTTTTTTAAAAATAGTATTAACCATTTTTTATATATTTATGTTTCATCTTCACAAATCTTGTAGCTTTAACTAAATCTACTCTACCTTTATTTCTTCTAACTTCAACTTCATTTGGTAAA
>Ga0310342_100003331_pt1 | contig 10535 bp, 5 predicted proteins | sample S15DNA20500_MG_FD_206155 | JGI IMG/M metagenome (GOLD analysis project Ga0310342, IMG submission 206155) | Marine microbial communities from station ALOHA, North Pacific Subtropical Gyre - S1503-DNA-20-500_MG | ecosystem: Environmental > Aquatic > Marine > Oceanic | place: Pacific Ocean: North... | reverse complement strand
CTGATTAATCCCTCACTTCCAATGGTTCCAATGGTCGGCCCGCGCAAGATAAACGGGATTTTTAACCCACCTTCGTAGATAGCTGTTTTCCCTCTGGAAAATTGCACCCCGTGGTCAGTGGCGAAGATGACGATCGTGTTGTCAGCCGTTCCTGAGTGTTGTAGATAATCTAATAGCAGACCAATACCTGAATCCAATCGATTGATGCAGCTATAGCAATCTGCTGTTTGTGTTCGCAGACGAGGGGTATCAATTCCTCTACAAACGGTAGCGTCTCCACATCCGTTGCTTGGTAAGGCTTCTCTGGCAGACCAAATTGCCGATGGTGAAATGGTAGGTGCGTGTCAGGATAGCTGACCATCAGGAAAAAAGGCGCGTCTGATGTTGTGATGAACGTTTCGGCCACTTGAGAGATCTTCTGCATATTCCTGTTGGCAAAGCGGATAAAATCGGGTTCATTCCACTAGAGATCGAAGGGAAACGCTGACTCAGGATTCACGTGTAGTTTTCCAATCAAACCGGTACGGTGGCCATTGGCCTTCAAGAGACCCGGTATGTTGGGAATCGGTTCCTCAGCCAATTGGTCAGAAAACATGGTGTATTTGTGGGTAGCCCGACCAATTTGGCCATTCTGATGCGGATAGAGACCAATCAAAATGCTGGCTCGAGCGGGACTACAAACAGCTTGCGTCGTGTAAGTATTGGTAAAACGAACGCCTTCTGTTGCTAACTGATCCAGATGAGGCATCTCGACAAAAGGATCACCATAACGACCTCGGTGAGGACCATTATCTTCCGAAACAATCAGCAAAATATTAGGTCGGTTGTTGGATGACATAAATTAGATTCCTTTCCAGGCTTTTAGTTGGGTTAGTAGCCAATAAGACCAGCTGAAGTCAGGCATCGAAATTAGGGCTGGAACTGTAATGTTGAAAACATTTAGGGGTTCCACCAGTAGGTCATTTTCGCCAAGACTGTTGTGTCGGTTCGCTTATCTTGACCGTCACCTGTGTCGTAGTTTTGGTTAATGACGATATAGAAGTCACTGCCAGGCTGATAAATATAGTTCAGCAGTAAGTTAGCGGATAACATATTGTCTTCATTAACCCATTGGGTAAACAGTTTGACAAAGAGGTTAGTTGAAAAAGCGTAGGTGGAACGGACACCGATCAGGTTTGCATTGAACGTATCTAATGGAAGACGAATACGGTTAAATTCATATCTGGGTTCCAGACTAAATCTGCTATTGGGCCGGAAGTCGGTCCGCAGACTGAATCCCCGCCGAGTACCATCATAAAACTGTCCAAAATTGGCGCCGAATCGACCGGAGATCACTTTACTATCGTCGGTCGAAATTGAGAACCTCATGGAATTAAATCGATATTTGCCGACTGGAATCAACACTTCTGGCCGAATCTCAAAATCCTCCACCAGTTGCTCTTGTGTCCGATGCACCTGGAAATTAAACCAACCGCCGCTTTCCAACTCGAACCAATTAACCAGTGCCACGTCTAGGGTTTCTAGCTGATCCTCGATATCGGGTTTGAGAATCAGATCTAACTCCGGACCAGCCCAGATGCGCCGAAGGCCAAACTTGTTAAGAAAAGGTGTATAACGGGTCTCGAGGCGAATTTGCCGCACTCCCTGTCGTCGAACATAGCCAACTTCAGGGCTGAATTGCTGCCCGATGTCGATATAAGACCCCACCAGACGATAATTCTCCTTTCGCCAACGTCCGCCAAGATACCAGGCGTTATTCCTGTCTTGAAACTCCTGGTTGAAGGTGCGAGCCCAAAGGCCGCGCAGGGTAAAGACATCGCTCGAGTTGAAGATGAAATCCAAACCACCAGCTCGATGATAGGCATCACTATCCTGTTTATTGATAGCGATCAGCCCGACACTCGACCCAGTCAAAATATCTCGCTTTAGTCTTAAAACCGAGTAGTTAGTTCTGCCTACACGGCCATCCTCCGGTGTCTGGAGTTTATCGGTCAATACGTTCAACAACCCAACTCCATAAGGGCCGACTTTACCGGTGACTTTCCCTCCTCCCAGAACCGGGATAGCTGACGAGCCGACCAGACCGATTCTTCGGCTGTAGAATAGGAGAAGTGGTGGAGGTCTTCGATAGCTGGTACGCGGAATGCCGAAGTCGAATAATCCCGCACCTTCCAGGAAGAAGGGGCGTTTTTCAGGGAAAAATAGGCTGAATCGGGTCAGGTTAACCTCTTCCTGGTCAGCTTCAACCTGGGCAAAGTCAGTATTAATAGTGAGATCACTGGTTAAGTTAGAGGCCAATCCAAACTTCAGGTCCATGCCGATATCGAAAACAGTATCGCTATTCCCGCTGGCCCGGCTGAGTCCAGAGAGAAAGTAGGGCAAAAATTCCAAATTCCGTTGTTTGGCTAAGATTGATGCGATCGAATCCAGGCCGGTGAGACGACCAAGATGGGCAGTTCGATATCTAGCTTCCCAACCGTAGGTGGCCGGAACCGGTGCCCAACTCCCCTCTTCGTTAAGTCGCCGGATAGATCGTCCGACGTTCAATCCCCAGGTCATCTCGCCTTTCTTATCAAATCGGAGTTGGCTAAAAGGGATTGCAATTTCTGCTGTCCAATCGTTCGGATTAATGCTAGTGCAGCACTCCCAAACCGCATCCCAGTTTTCGTTGCGGCTGTCTCCACTATCCATAATGGCGACGTCTTCTATAGCACCCAACGGGTTGACTCGGAAGAAAAAGCCGCTGCGTCCATCGTTATAGGTATCCAGAAGAATAAAGACGTTATCGTTATCGTAGAGTTGTGAGTCACGTCGCATCTTGTTCGCTACCAGTAGAGACATCTCTGAATCGATGCAGGTGAGCCCAAAGTAAATCTTGCTATCATCAAACAGAATTCGCACTTCGGTGGGTTGGGTCATCGGCTGACCCGCTGCCGGTTCAATTTGAACAAATTTACCGATAGGCGTGGCATCCTGCCAGCCTGGTTCATTGAGATGCCCATCAATTTCAATATCTCCAAATGTCCGACTTGCCCTAGCTACCGATTCCGCTACAACCCCCGCGGAGGAAACTTTATCTGGTATCGGTTCAGCCACGAGACCTGGCCTGTAAAACCAAGCAGAGACCCAAAAAATAGAGGTTATCCAGGGTAAATACCGGAATAGAAGGTGGGATGGTAGACCAAGCAGATGTATCTTAAGAAATTGTAGAAAGAGACAAGAATTCTGGCATTTTACTTTCATTTGTTAACTGATCCTAGTTGATATTCACCGTGCCTCCGGCGAATTTAGCTTGTAAATCGGTCATTTTCCGGATTGTATGTAGTAGCGGCCGGCTAGAAAATTGCATAGAAGGTTCGATAATGATATGCCATTGGAACCTTCAAAAGGGAATTATAAAAGCAACTCTAACTTTTTAGCGAATGAGGGTTAGAGTCGCAAAGAAAAGGATACACCGACGCCATAAAAAACGCAATCGGAAACAGGCTCAATCGCTGGTGTACCGCAGTATGCCATCGAAACGATTTCTGAAGGAAAGGATTTCATTGCTACAATTTATCAAGCCGTCGATATGTTAGACTAAACACAATTAGATCTCACCCTACCGATAAACTAGTATTGGCCACGTGGGGCGTCACCTCTTTGGATGAAATGTAGGCGCTTACATCTACCAGTTGAATTTAGGCTATGCTGAATCCTCTAGATAGCTTGTGATTTATCAATTTATCAAAGAGGTAACAGATTTTAACCAGATTGATAAGGGGTAAATTGGAGAAATGGGCGTATAAATTTGCCCTTGGATCGAAGAAAGAAAATAGGGTTGACGGCAAGAAATGGGTATGATAGATTAGTTGAAATGGTTTTCGTACAGTAGATTTAACGTAATGACAACGCAATTATACCTGATTGGAACCTGCTACTTGGCTCTGCTCTGTGAGTTTTACGTCGTCTTGCGCTCATTTCTATATGTACGGAGAGAACGGCGTCAACAGAGAGATAGTTACTTCCCCAAAGTTGCAGTGCTCGCACCACACTATGGTTGGGACGAGGAAACAGAGCAGAATGTTCGGCAACTACTGTGCCAGGATTATAGTGGCGACTACCAGATCTACTTCGTTACCCATGCCATCGGTAATCAGGGCGCAGATATTTCATTTCAATGTCTAAAGCGGGTAACTGAAGGTGTCTCTAACACTCAAGTTTTGCTGGCTCCCAACGTTGTAGATGCTGGTCTGTCGCGATCGCAGAAAGTTCAGAATTTGATCACTGTAATTGATAATCTCCCGTCGGATGTGGAGATTATTGCCTTTGTCGATGCCGACGCCTTTGTTCATCGAACATGGTTGACTAGTTTAGTTCAACCGTTACAAGACGCCCAAATCGGTGCAACGGTCGGCGCGCGATTATATGTTCCGTGTTCGTCGGGTATTGCCACATACATCGAAGCCGCCTGGATCAATTTTCAGATTGCACTCCAAGCTAATCCGACCATAACTATGGTTTGGGGGGGATCAAACGCTGTTCGTCGGCATCTGATCGCAGACGGGCAGGTTATCAGCCGATGGTCAAATGCTACTATTGAAGATCATAACCTGACACATGCGGTCAAAGATCTAAAACAGAAAATTCACTTTGTACCAGACTGCATTACCCTCAATCGGACGGCGGATCGAACCTGGAAACAAATCTTTGAGTTTACTAATCGGCAGATGATCATGACCTTCTGGATGGGACATCGGAAACAGTGGATCGGCACCTTGATCGGATCTTTACCGAAAACGCTGATCCTGTTACTTGCTTTACCGGGGCTGTTCCTATTTGGTCCGGTTCCGCTATCGTTAGTGTTTTTAGTCCCATTGTTAGAAATCCAATGTTATCGACTCACGTTTCGCTCTTTGCCCGAATGGCTGAGATCCGATCCAGAAGTGCTGGGAAACATCCGTCGCTCGTCTTTTGTCGCTCCTATTTCGACAGGCGTGGCAGCTTTCAACTCAATTTGGACGCTTTTCAAAAACGAGATTGTCTGGGGAGGTGTACGGTACAAGATATTATCCGCTACAAGGTCACAAGTTCTCGGACGAGTCCAAGCCGATTGAGTGCGCTCGACTTTAAAAACATACATACGATACCTGACTTTAGATAGAAGGAGAGAAAGAGAAAGGATATACAGACACTGAGTATAGCGACACCTTTTCTCCAGTTCCAATCAATATGCGAGTAAGAAGCCGAATTTCTCCCCGTTTTTTTGTCAAGCAGATTGCTGCTGTCATCAAAGAAGACCCTAAATTTGCTTTCAACTTCTTCAAATACCAAATAATGTCGAAGGAAGCTTTCAATATTCGACATCCGTTTGGGGCTCCTCACGGAAAAGGAGATGCAGTTGAACTCGTTAGTCTTCGGATTACCGATATGTGTAATTTACGTTGTCATACCTGTGGGCAATGGGGAGATAACGGCTACCTGCACGAGTACGAGATGAAGGAACTGAAAGCACGTGAAGTTCCTCTGGAAACCTACAAGAACCTGGTCGATCAAATCGCTGATAAAGGATGGTCTCCGATTTGGTATATTTGGGGCGGTGAACCAATGATGTATCCGGGCATGATTGAACTTCTGTATTACATCAAAGATAAGGGGATGCCGATTTCGATGGTGAGCAATGGAACCAAGATCGCTAAATACGCCAACGAGATTGCAGACACCTGTACCATTTTGTACCTCAGCGTCGATGGACCAAATGCCGAAATCCATGACAATCAACGCCCGGCAGTATCAAGCAGCTACAGTAACTTCAAAGATGTAGAAGCCGCTTTGGATGATGTCAAGGCTGAAAAGGAGAACCGAGGTTCCCTGTTCCCTTATATTGTGCCGTTGAGTTGCATCACGGCCTACAATATCGATTATGTTGTTGATCTCTACAAATTCACCAGCCAGTACGCAGACGCGCAAATCCTTTATCTAACCTGGTGGATTGATCAAGCATCTGCGATTGAACACTCCAAAGACTATGAAAGACGTTTTGGTAGCAAACCCCAAACGCACTATGGTTGGATTGGCGATTGGAAAGAATTCGATCACGGGGTCATTTTAGATAAATACATGGAGATGATCGAAATATCGAATAAAACTGGTAAATGTCCGCCAATGATGATGCCCGAGTTGACGACGAAGGAAGACATCAATACCTACTATAACGATCATACCGAAACTTTTGGCTATAACCAGTGCGTTAGTATTTATATGACCTTAGAAATTGATAGCAATGGGGATGTTAGCCTTTGCCGTGACTATCACGACTACGTAATCGGCAATATCCAAACTGATCGTGTCGAGGATATGTGGAACAACCCTGCGGCAATTAAATTTCGTCAGTCGATCAGTCAAGAGGGCGTAATGCCCGTTTGCCGTCGATGTTGCGGCCTGATGGGATTCTAAACTTTACCTTCGACCCATCGGGAAACAAGAACTGACCTCTTGGTCAGACTGGGTACTGCTTCCCCCTAATCTAGTTGAGGGCATAGAGCTACCAGGTTCAGATGCCAATCATTTTAACTGTCAATGCCGGCAGTTCATCTATCAAATACCAGTGTTTTGAAATGGTGGGTGAAGTTTGTCTCGCTACAGGTCAAATCGATCAGCTTGGTTCGGCGTCCCCCGAACTCTCCTACCGCCGTCACGACGGCGCCAACTACCGGCTGGAATTAAAAGCACAACCCTACGAAAAATGGTTGCCACTAATCTTTGCCACACTCACTGATGCGCAGTACGGTATTATCAACGATCTGAGTGCAATTACAGCCGTAGGTCACCGCGTAGTACACGGAGGGAACTACTTTTCCTCACCCGCTTTAATAACCCCCTCCGTAGAAGTCTTAATCGAACAACATGCGGATCTAGCCCCTCTTCATAATCCTTTCAATCTACGGAGTATCCGTGCTTCAGCACAAGTTTTGAAAGAGGTGCCACAAATCGCTGTTTTCGATACCGCTTTCCACCAGACAATTCCCGTCTATGCACACGTCTACCCAATTCCATACCACTTCTACCAAGAGCATGAGATTCGGCGTTATGGTTTTCACGGTACTTCCCACCGTTACGTGGCACAGCGAGCGGCTGATATGTTGGGACAACCGATAGAATCGCTAAAAATCATCTCTTGTCACCTGGGAAGTGGTGCTAGTGTAACTGCCATTGATGGTGGGAAATCAGTTGATACTAGTATGGGTTTAACCCCGCTAGAGGGGTTAATGATGGGAACGCGTTGTGGTAACATTGATCCTGCCCTGATTTTCCAACTGATCAACCAACATCAAATGTCGGTGGATCAAATTGAACAGATGCTCAATAATCGGAGTGGGTTATTGGGTGTTTCGGGGGTTAGCGCGGACATCCGAGATCTACTGGATCACTTGTCAGAACAGGAGGCCGTTAACAAACGAGTTTTACTCGCCCTGAATATGTTTTGCTATCGTGTCAGCCAGTATATTGGTCAATATGCAGCAACGTTAGGTGGATTAGATGTTTTAGTCTTTACCGGTGGTATCGGTGAGAATGTACCTCGTATCCGAACAAAGATTTGTCATAAGCTCGGTTTTTTAGGGATTGAACTCAGCAATCAGCAGAATGGCGCCAAAGGTCGAGAGAAAACGATCCATCAAGATCAAGCTGAGGTCAAAGTACTGGTAATTCCTACTGACGAGGGGTTGATGATTGCTCGCGATACACTTCAACTTCTACAGCAGGTTCCAGATCCTCCGAATCCAGTTGCAGAGTTCGAACGTCTGATTTCGCTAGTCGAAGAACGTGATCAAGCATCTCCGAAGATGGGTGCTGAGAAACAGTATATAGATACTATTTCTTGGACCAGCAAGCAGCAAATGGCCACCGAAGATCCGTTTGCGAAGACGCGAACTAAAGTTAGCCCGAAGAGTTCTGACTTAAATTCTTCAGTCGTTGAATCTAGTAAAACGAACAAGGATCGTAGCATCCAAGTTGGCGAGTACAGCGAGACGATTGAGGAAGAGTCACTGGTTGCTCCAAGCGCATGGCTTTCTGTTTACGATAAAACGTCGAATGAGACAGATTAAGGGTAGGTCGTAGAACCGGAATGCGTGGAACTACATCAGTTTATTTGGTGCTTGCGCTCTTATTGGTCAGCATCGCTTTTACCCAAGTTTCTCAACCCCAATCAGGGAATTCGATCGTACTACTGCAAAAGCTAGGGGATCCCAAGCCATTGATTCAGGAGTTCGCGTTTCAGAAACTTCGCGAGCAGGAACTGACGAAAGAAGATTACGATTTTATTCGGCAAAAATTTACGACTTTCGATCAAGATAATCCACCAGGTCGCAACCTAAGGCCAGAGACGCGGGCACAACTGGAGTATATTACGGCTCTACTCGTTGAGCCACAGTTGCCCACCAAATCCAGGTTCTCAACTCCGACCGAGGAACCGACGACACTCTCTCCTGCCATCCTAACCCTCTCATTTGCTCTAACCGTCAGTCATCCCGATATTCGCCAACAGGCTTTAGATACCTTGGCTCACTACGATGAACTCTCCCTGACCTTTCAACTGCTCAACAATACAGATGTTAACATTCGACGTAACATCGCCTATGCATTAGGTGAACTCCGCTTTGATGCCGAAGAATCTGTTTTAGCACTGGTCGAGTCGATGAAAGACCCGGACCCAATGGTTCAAAGCGAAGCCATTCAAGCCTTGGCTAAGATGCGAATCAGATTAAGCCAACAGGACTTGGTGTTTAATCAACTGGATTCGTTATACAGTCAATTTCAGTTCGACCTGCCGAGCCATTATCAACAACAATTGGTGGAAGGTAATAGGTTTCCAATTTTCACGCTGTCAGACAAGTATCGCACCGATTTGGATTCAGTGCTTGCAACAGAGATAACTCCTGCTCTGCGAGACCGATTTCAGGCAGCAGGATTCCCTCTTTCAAGGCAATCGGTAATTCGGATTAAAAAGAAGGATCAACAGTGGGCCATCACAGATTCTGATCGTCAGCAGATTTTTAAGATCTCAGCGGATTCTAACGGAAAACTGCAAGTGGTGAGAGAAAGTATTGCTCTCACTTTAATTCATGAATTTGAGAAGAAGGGGCTTCGTCGTTTATCCAGTGTAGCCAAGATTTCCCCTTTACCAACGATAAATCCGGTTATTAATCAGACGCAAGCGAAATCCTGGTTGCTGGTCAACCCTGAATCGAACGGAACTCAGAGTTATATTCTTCGACTAACTCAAGATCCCAACCCCCAAATTAAGGTCTTGCGCAATCATCCGAACTGGGAAATTCGGCGGCAAATTATCCTGGCAATGGCGAAGTTGAGACAGCAATCGGATTCGACAGACCAAATAGAGCGACGAGTTTTATCCTTTCTGATAAACAAGCTAACGGATCCCAATGACGCGGTTTGTCAAGCTGTCGCCAAAAGTATGAAATCTTTTACCCGACCGGATGTATTGAGCCCACCAACTCAAGCCAGTACCCCCTTGCTGGCCGGACTTCCCTACAACTTTAACAATCCTGCTGCCGAGATACTGAGTCGCTACCTGAACCTTAGTGCCGATCCGAATATGTCAACTCAACATGCGAATCGATTGCAATCTTTCACCGTCATGGCCTTGGGGGAAATTGGTCATCCAGCTTATAAATATCTGCCTGAAGTTGAGGCTCTTCTCAAGCAAAAAACACAACTTATTCCTGTTGTTGCCACCACAATTGGTAAAATAATTGCCAATGAATATCAAGCCTTCACTTTTCCCACTGAGAAAAAGTTGTCCTTACCCGACAACTTTAATTGGTCAACCTCCTCCTTGGAACTAACAAAAACGCTAAAAGATATCACCAGAGCAGGATTGGAACTTCCTCTCGACGCAGTAATCAAAGTCAAGCGACCGGGTCGTACCTGGGCTGTTGTGGATAGCCAGGGGCGAGCGTTTTACCAAATACGCTCCCATAGTGATGAAGTTAGTTCGTCGGACCGATCCTATGAAGTCTTTCAACAGACAACTTTTCATCAAGATTTAAAGCGGCTCGAATTGACGAAGGATTTACGTAAAGTATTTAGCGATGCTAAATTACCTTCCCCGGGCAACGCATACCTGCAGCAAACAGATTCTTCTTGGACAGTCTTCGAGGCCAACATAGCCGACCAACCGTTTTGTATGATCCGACCAATTACAACTCGTTCTTCAACCTTGACTCCATCACCTCGATTGGCAGCCTATTTTCGCATTACCGATCGTCGAAAAAAGGACGATTCGCTGGATCCACCAATCTCAGATGCAGATATTGAATCTGTTGTGTCGAACCTTAGCGAGCATTTAACTGATGGTAGCTTCATTATTCGACGAGCGATCCTAGCCTCGCTGGGCCAAATTGGTCCTCCAGCTAAGTTGGCTTTACCGGATGTGGTTAAACAACTGGATCATACTGATGCTACCGTTCGGCGCAATGCGATCATTAGCATTGAAAAAATTATGGATCGAGAATTATTACCTGAGGATATCA
>Ga0310342_100003330_pt1 | contig 10537 bp, 24 predicted proteins | sample S15DNA20500_MG_FD_206155 | JGI IMG/M metagenome (GOLD analysis project Ga0310342, IMG submission 206155) | Marine microbial communities from station ALOHA, North Pacific Subtropical Gyre - S1503-DNA-20-500_MG | ecosystem: Environmental > Aquatic > Marine > Oceanic | place: Pacific Ocean: North... | reverse complement strand
GCATTTTCTAAAATCAATTCTATGGTAAGGTTGCAGGTTTTTATTGCTGCCATCGCATTAAAGATAGGCCCTCTACCATAAACTTCTCCAGATGCTTTATTCCATCTAAAAATTAAATAAGGATTAGATCCAATTCCTTTATATGTTTCTTCTAATAAAATAATTTTAGGATTTTCTAAGAAGACACATAGTTGATGTTTTTCAGTATTACTTTCATCATAGTCTTTATAAACTGCTTCTATGATATTTAATTTTTTTGTTCTCTTTAATAGATCTTCAGGAACTTTAGCTTTAGGATATAATAAATTAATATCACTTGCCTTACATTGTCTGACTCTATAAATGGAATCTATTCTTCCATCAGGCCCTGAGTTTAAATAAACTCTTGGTAAAGGCACTGCTGTAAATTTAACAGGCTGAATAGAATCTCCTTCTTCAACAAGCATTACTCCAGTACCTACTGCAAGATCCATAAATGCTTCGTGAACTTCTTGATTGAAATTTGAATTTTGAATTACTTCAAATACATAATTAGTTATTTGATCTAATTCTAAATTAGTTTGAGGTTTAGCTTCTTCAGGTATTTCAGAACCAGCTTGGAAATCTGCCCATCTAGCAAAGGTTGGTGTGATACCTGCTTGGAGTCTAGATGCAAATTCTTGTACACCTACTACTGCTGTTTCATCAAAGATCTTATCTGTTCTTTTACTTCCTGGAGATTCATCATAAAATGATTCTCTATTTGGAAGGCAATATTCATATGCTTCTTCGAATTTAGCTTTCCAATGATCTTTAAGATCACGAGCTTCTTTATATTTTTTAATTAAGTGAACAACCTTTTCGTCTGAATTAACATCAGGTTGATCAGCTATATCTACGTATGCCATAATTAATCTTGATCAAAGTAACCTCTACCACCAGCTCTACCGAATAAAGATCTTGAACCTACCCATCCCATTCCTAAAGCAAAAGATTTTTCAGCTTGAGCTGCTTCTGCTTGTTTCTTTCTATCTTCTTCTCTTTTTCTTGCTGCAGCTAATTCTGCATCAAGCCTAGGATCTCTCTTAGGTGGTTCTTTTTTTTTACTAATTATTCCGCCCATTAATCTTCCTCTAATCTTTTTTTAAATGCCCTGTCCTCTATACTACAGCAAGTATCTTCAAGTTCATCAAGTAAATTATCTTCTTGATCGTGAAGTTCTCTAATTTCATCTATTATCTGTGCGTGAGTTCTTTTCTTTTTTTTGGCCATTTGTATTATAAAATGACGAATATCCATCTTTTATCAACGCACAATAAAGCTGATAAGGTGTAAATATATACCAACGATGATATCCTATCAACCTCATAATCCAGCTAACACAATTCATATCTTTGATTCTAAAGAGCTGCCAATCTCTGCGAACTGGACATCTAAGCATTTTAAAATCATACATATAATTAATAATATCATCAATCTCCTTTTGATTTAGATGTTCCATTGCAGTACCTTCGTGGGTAAATTCTAAATGAGTCCACAGCTTTTGATGTGGATCATAACCTAAAGCTCCACAATGTTTAAAACCTTTTTTTAAGAAGTACATCCAATCATACTTAGAATGATATGGAGCTTCATAAAAATAAACTAACCATTCCTTCTGAAGATATCCCATCTTGATTTTTTCCTTTGTTTATGTTTAGCAAATACATCCCAATGTCTTTCAGCAATAATAGGTTTAGAAGGTTTCTTACTAGCAATAAGAGCAGCTCCTTCTCCAGCTCCTAACATTAAATATTGTAAAGCATCGTGAACGTGAGAATATTTATTCTTAAATGGTTTCTCATCATAACGATCTCCTGTTGTTTGTATCCGTCTATAATGATATCCACCATTAAATCCTTTTCTTAAAGTTACACAATTTTTATTTAAAAGAAATCCTGGCTTACCATCAAGCAATCTTCTTAATGCTCCATCTACAGCTTCTGTTCTTAAAGCTACATCATTAGATGGTGCGGGTATTGCTTTTAATCCAGTTTGTCTTAAGATTTGAAATGGAGTTCTTTCATCTGTTTGAGATCTAAAATCTCCAGCAGGATCTCCATAGATTAATATTTCGTATCCTCTAAATTTTCTAGCTAATTCATTTTTAAGTAATTCTGAAAATCTAACAACTCCCATATCAAAGCAAACTAATTCTGAAAGAATCTGCCAACGACCTGTAGCAAGTCTTTGAGCAAAGACTGCTGCAGGTGTCAGACCAAAATCCAATCCAACGTAGATTGGTTGTTTGGTAACTAGAGGGAGGCTTTCACTAGCTATATGTAAATCATCTTTATAATTTGGATAAACAGGTTTACCTTCTTCAATAGATCCTAATTTATTAAGAACATAAACATCTATCCATCCTTTTGTCTTACCTTTTATAATATTTTCATAATATTTAGGTGTCAAGTTTTTTTGATTTTCAGCAAGGGGATTATATACATATCCTGATAATTCACCTTTAGGATCTTTAATAGTATTCATTGCTGGAGGTTGAGAATGAAAACTCCAGTTATCAGGCTTGATTAACATCAAGACTTCATCTCTAGATAAATGATCAGGGACAGGAACGTCCCCAGCCATTATGGGCCACCAATGATCTTCTTCAGGAGCATTTGAATCTGCGATGACTCCGTACCAAGTTGCTCCACCATCACGCATTGATGGAAACCGACCAACCCGCATAGTACAAGCATCAATAATGCTCTTAGGTATCTCTCTGGCTTCATTAATCCACACACCTGTAAGTTCAAGTGATAGAAGTTTTTTAACATCTTCAGGCCTATCAAGAGCAAGGAATATAACTTCAATTTCTATTTCTCCTTTTCTGATGTAATGGGTATAAGGAACTGACCAGGCAAAATCTCCCCACTCATCTTCAGGAAACCAATCCAACCACGTTTTAATTGTTGTGGTTCTTAATTGGGGATTGGTATTTCTTATAACTGCCCACCTTGTTCTTCTTATTCCATTCTTATTTTTTTCTTGGAGGAGTGATCTTCTAAATACTTCTATGCAGCAACTCACAGATTTACCACTACCTACTGGGCCTCTTAAACCTCTAAAGAAGTCATTAGACTTCATAAAGGTCTTTAATACTTGTCCTTCTGGTTTGTATTTGAAATTAATCGACATTAGTTCCTACATTTGACTTCAGCATATTATAAACTGTTTCTTCTCCAAATGCTTCAACTAATTTATCTGCCTCATAATCAGTAATCATATGTGTAGGATAATTTTTAAGATGAACTCTTTTTACAATCGTTCTTAATCTTCTTCTGTCTTTTAAAGATAAGTTATTAAGAAAAGACATCTTCCTGCTTTCTTAATAGTTCTACCTGCTCCAGAACTTGTTCTAGGATTTCTTTTTCTTTTCCATATATGGATTCGAATTTTCTTTTGGTTCTATGAATAGAGAATTGTCCCTGGTGATGTTCATAGCATAAAGGGATCACTTCGAAATGACTTGACCTTCTGCCTATACCCGTACCTTTTGGTCGGATATGATGTAATGATGCAGGGGATCTGCATATCCAACATCCTAAAGACGCAACCCTACTCATATGTTCTTTTTCTCTTTTGGTTGCCATATGAGTAAGGGTTACCTATTTAATATTTTCTACCCTTGGATTTCTTTCCAGGCTTCTTCTTCTTGTTTTTTTTCTTTTTCTTTTTTTTCATATTCCTCTTTGTTAATGACTTCATAAGTTGCTCTACAACCATCTGGAGTAGCAGCACTAGCTTGTTGCATAGCTTTAACATCGTCTGTTGAAGAATACAATATCTCTTTCTTAAGAGTATTACCCGTAGAGAGATCCCATATTTTAACTAAATAATCCATATTGTTTCTTATTTTTGTTGAAAGGATGAGCTTATATAAGTAAAAAAAATATTAAACGCACACAACCTATCTTCCTTGTCCACGATACTTCTTATAACTAAGTTTTTCTGATTTATTAAGACGTTTCTTATGCCGACCTATTTTAGGTTTAGATCGTTTTACGTAATTGTTAACACCCCACTTTGGTTTTGCCATTTAAATAATACACCTATCAGCAAAGAGGATTAGCAATAAACTATTCTAAAGCAACGTACTTTAAAATGGTTCTAATGTGTGGAGGACTCCTCTCGTTCTCAACTTCGTTGAGATTTTGGCCTCCCCCTCCCGAAAGTCGGGGTCGGCAAATGACGCTTCGTGCCGAAGCGACTCATTACTGCGAAAGAACTAGAGTTCTCTCGCCCTCTCTCCCAGCGATCGATTAAGTTAAGTCTATATTGACATTAATGTTTCCCTCGAATGAATGTCTAACTTTATCGGGAGCTCTTAACCCCACCCGATCTAGTATATCTCTACTCGCTTCGAGCTGAACATATTCAGATCGAGCACCACTAGATAACTCGATCAATCTCTTACTCGCACTAACTGCACCAAGTCCCAGAGTATTAGCAATACACTTGCTCATATAACTCTGTACCTTTGGTAAACGTAGTGTGCGAGATGCACTTACTCTACCTGCTTCAGCACTACCTTTATTAGAATAACCAGCCTTTTCTGACGCTTCCTTAATAGAACATCCTGTTGCTACGATAGTATCAACTAATGCTTTCTGTTTATCTGTTAACTCGTCAGTCATAATTCTATTCTGCCACTAACGTTAGTGGACAATTAGAATCCTCTTGTCAAGCATTATTATGATACTTTAGTTCATAATGATATGCACAATACTACATCTAGTCGAAAACCCCATCGGTTTTCGAACTTTCCCGCTAGATGCAATAGCATCTACGAGAACCGCAAATGGTTCTCGCACTCTCCTTGCAATAGAGTATTCTCTCAAAATTGATCCACCTGTCGCTAAATAAGTTTGAAAATCGTAAACGATTTACAACTAAACTTATTTATCTACCTAGAATAAACGAATCAATTTCGCTGCGAGTACACCTAATACCACACATCGGGATAACCGATATTAACAAGGACTCCCCCTCGCTGTTGCTCGGTTTCCCATCTGTCAACAGGACAATATTTCCACATATATAAGCAAGAATATATTGTCGCATCTAAAGATGCCAAGCTGTTGACATTGATAGGCCCACACCTCGTTAATTAATCGGTTACCCGATATGGGTATTCATTAATTATAAATAGAAAGGATATATTATGATGTTCAATGAATTAAATAACTTCATAGATACGATGTTAAGTGACTCTGATAAGAACAGAGTTAAAGAACTTAATAGTGTAAGAAATGAAGACAATAAGAAAGAAGTAGATGGTGAGTTATTCATCATCTATAATAAAGCTAATAATATGAAAGGAGTTGTATATGGATACAACAATTAGTGACATACAAGAACCTGATTTCTCTAATGATAGAATCACAGAAATGAGAAGTTTCTATGAATCTAGAAAAGAAGAAATCAAAAAAGGATTAGTTGATTATTTTAATCAAGTAATTGCTCCTGATGCAGAAGACAAGAATTGGTCTTGGATAGCATCAGCTAATGCAAGTACACTAATCCAAACTTGGAGATATCATCTAGATAGATGTACACAAACACTAGATAAAACTCTAGCTAAAATGAAAGATTTATCTAGAGAAGATAATGGAAATGAAATTGCCTTATTGCAAATGGAGAAAGTCATATTTGCAAAAAATGCACAGATTCTAAATGTAGAAAGAGCACAATATGCTTTAGATACATTAATAGAACATTATCCAAAAGTCTTTGGTAAAGAATATCAAATGGTATCTAAAGGTAAAAACAAAACTGATGTTAAAAAAGATCCTAAAGCACAAAAATGGATCAAAGAACAATTAACATTAGCATTAGAAAAGTAATATATCAAATTAAGCCCTGTCTTCTTCGGAAGATGGGGCTTTTTTTATCCTCGTGGAAAAAAAATGTGAAAGAACGAGAGTTCTCTCACACTCTCTCCCCGTAAGATGTAAGTTGATACCGAATAAATAACAAAGGAGTCAAAATGAGAATCGCAAGAGTAGTACAAATAACTTTACTGTTACTGATATTAATATTATTTATATATATAGCAATAGTAGATGAAACACACATAGTAACGATGTTTTATGCATCGGTATGTATGATTGTTGTAATAGGTCTATGGTTAATGAGAGGAACAGAAGAATTTGTTGACTATATGAATGAACAAATAAGAAATGAAAGGAGTAAAAATGACAGAGGCTAAAGCAAAAACAAAAGCTGATCCTGTAATCAATTGGAAAAGTTTCCAAAAGAATACATTAGATATGTTACCTGTCCAGGCTCTCAAAGGTAGAGCATTATGGATAGGTATATTTGTATATATATATCTAGGTTTAGGTGGTGGTTTTATAACAAGCTGTTTATTCTTGAATATAAATCCAACATTGATTCTATCTATAATTGGAGCACCAATATGGATTGGATTAGTTTTTTTAGCAAAGAAAATAACTGATATAGTTTATGACTATACACCTGAAGATACAGTAACAAAATCTGATGACACAAATACAAATACTAAATCAAATTCCAAAGATTAATTGGATTTGGTGGTTTGATATTAAAATGATGTTAACCCTTTTGGGTGTAATATTATTTTACATAGTAATAATAGATCAACTAAAGGAGTAGATATGTTGTGGTTAATAACATTCTGCATTATTGCAGGATACATAATCCATAAAGCTGATAAGTTTATGGAAGGAAAAACATTATCGATAATTAAACTAGAGGAAGGAGATAAGGATGATATTTAAAGCCATTATAATAGTATATACAATGCTATTTATGGCTATGGTTATGTATCATTTCTTATAAGAGTGAGTATGAATAAAATATTACAACTGTTAAAGATGATACCGAACAAGTATCATATGATGATATGGAATAAAGAAAAACTGTTCTATTCGGTATTGATAATAATAATATTAGTATATCTAATTCAATGAAGATAATCACACTAGCAATAATGCTATGTCTATTAAATAGCTGTACAGAATTTGCACTTATTGCAAGTGGAACAAGCCTGGCAGTAAATCAAAATATATATAGTAAAATGTATAATGGGACTAATGTCTTAACAGTTATAGGAACTGAAAAAGATATTAAAACCCATATAATAAATAAAATTAAAAAGGAAAAAAATGAACACAAGTAATATGATAGATAAAATGCATTTGATTGGTCAATTAAAAGTTATTCTTGAAATGATTATATCTTTACAAGAAAAGAAAACTAAACTTGAACAACAAATAAATAAACTAGAAAAGAAAGATAAAAATGAACAAAGTAAATCAATTGACTAGAGAAAAAATAGAAAAGCTTCAAGACGATTATGGTGAATGTAAAATAACAACGAAACAATTCACAGAAGAATTGACAAAGTTGGGATTTAATACACCAGAAGAAGTAGAAGATCTTATGCAAATAGCTGAAGATGCTAGATATGAACATAAGATAAATCAAATGAAAAATAAAGAAAAGTATATAGTCAAAGACGATCAAGGTAATGAGATCGATGCAAGAGAAACTATATTACCAATCGGAAAGGAGTAATAAATGAAAGATCAAGCAAAGATATTTGAAACAAAAGAATACAATAAATTCAAGTATTTAAAAGGTAATCGTTCTATCCAAGAAACTTGGGTTAGAAAATTAGTAGATCTAATTAAAGAGAACGATTTAGAAATACCTATCATTGTAAATGAAAAAATGGAAATCCAAGATGGACAACATAGATTAGAAGCATACAAAATTGTAGGCTTACCAGTTAAATATATTGTCAAAGATAAATTTAGTTTAGATGATGTGAGATCACTAAATTCTAATACTAAAAGATGGACATTAACAGATTATATGATGTCCTATGTTAAATTGGGCAATAGAGAATACCAACTATTAGAATGGTTTGTTAAAACATACGAACTTGGTATTCCAATGTCTATTGCTATGCTAAATAATAAAGGTTTTACTGATAGTAGAATCTTTAGAGAATATAAAGATGGAGAATTTAAGATCGAAGATCTTGAATGGGGAAAGACTCAAGCCAGAAGAATTATCTGGACTGGAGAGTATTTCCAATACTATAAGAAAAGACAGTTCATTTGTGCAATGTTATCTGTCTTTAAGAATAAAACTTTCAAGTGGGAAATATTTAAGAAAAGACTTGAAGGTAAATCAAGTAAGTTAAGAAATCAAGGTTCTAGAAATGATTTTATAGTGAATATAGAAAGAGTCTATAATCACGGAACTAATCCAAAGAATAAAATCAGATTAGAACTATATGATTATAAAAGATAGAAAGGAAAGAAAGATGAAGCCAGTAAGAAGTAATGAACTTCAGCATCTAGAATCTACCATTAATCGTAAGTTTAATGATAGAGAAGCTGAAGTTAAATCCGAAATGGAAAATGAAATTCAATCTTTGTCTGAAAAAAATTTAGATAGATTTAAAAAGAGATTGAATATCAAATCCAAAGCTCAAGCAGTTGCTAATGCAAAAAAAGAACTTGATGCTTTTGTAGAAACAAAAGAACAAGTTGAGTTAAAACTACAAAATAAATTAGATAATGTAGTTAAAACATTCTTCGATGCAATGGAAAACTGGAATAAAGTTAGACGTTGGAAATATGATTTTGATAAAAGTGATAAAGATTCAGATTCATTTGATCATATGTTTAGTGCTTTATGTCGACAAGAAACCGAAAAAGCTTATCACGCTAGTCCAAAAGGACAGGCTTTAAGAGTTCTTAAAAGACAAAGAGAAAGAGCTGAACATATAATATATTCTGGAGATAGTATCCAGAACGTATGGAGATATCTTGGTCAGGTATTTAATCAAGCGAAGATCGCTGCTGAAATACCAAGACAAATGCTACAACTACCAAAGGAGTAAGATGTATAAATTACATATATTTACTCCTGAAGGAGCAATAGAAAGTTACCCCTATGATCATAAACCTACATTCGAAGAAATGTATGGGCACATAGGATGTGATATGATCCAACCATCAACAGCATACTTACCGAAGTATTCTAATCGTAAAGATGGATACACAGAATTTTATATGGATGAAGAATTTCTCCTAAAAAATCCTGTACCTAATGTTAATGAAAAAATAACATCAGCTTGGTATGACTGGCAAAGAAAGACAGGTCATCAAGCATTACCAGGAAGTAAAATTCACGGAAAAGTAGCTGTGATACAAAAAACTGATGCTGCCGAAAGGAAGACAGCACCAGTAAAACAATAAGAAAGTTAAAATGAAAGATGTTTCTAATTCCGCTACCATAAAAAGCAAGAAAAATATACTCACATATATATTTAGGACAGTAAAGCTGACATTAATAGGCTTTTTATCGCTGTTAGCGTGGGGATTACACCTAACAGGTAGTGGAATTAACATCATAGTAACAATGATAACGAAAAAGAAAGGAGAATAATATGGGATTAGATATGATGGCAAATAAAGTTAAAAAGACCGAAATTGGTTCTTGGAGAAAACATAATAGACTTCACGGATGGATGGAATCTAGATGGAGAGAATTAGGTAATGAAGGAACATTTAATTCAGGATCATATTTCTATTTAGATTTAGATTTATTAAATCAATTAGAAAAAGCTATTAAAAATGATGGACTTCCAGCAACTAATGGATTTTTCTTCGGAGATGATAGTTATAAATGGGATGAAGATGGAACAACAAAAATAAAAGATCAAATGAAAAAAGAAGATCTTAAATTTGTTAAAGAAGCTAAACAAGCTATAAAAGATGGATATGATGTAGAATATACATCTTGGTGGTAATATGAAATTAATAAAACTATTACAAATTCAAAGCGTAATAGAAGGAAGAACTATACCTTCTGATATGCAAGAACAATGTAATCAAACATACTTCTCCGAATCAAAAGCAGAACATATACCGATTGGTGATATGGATCTGATACATTTTATTCGTGCTTTTAATAAGAAAGAAAGAACATATAAAAATAATTATACAAATGATTTAATTAATATGGTTAAAGAATTAGAAAGTATAGTAATAAAATGAAATGGATTATCAATTATTCAAGCTACTTCTTGAAATGTCATATGTTGACACTTTTGAAAAGGATGAAGAAATAAAAAAAAGATATAAAGAATATCTAAAGGAGAAAAAAAATGGACTACAAAAAAGTAGAAGAAGACCTTCAGTACCTAGCAAAGACTGATGAAAGATATGCCGAACTGAAAGCTGGAGTTGAACATATGAAAAATATGTTGAAGTCTGTAAAGGGTTCGTTTGTAACTAATTCTAAAGAATCTGTATCAAAAGCTACCGAAGCTTTCTATGCAGATAAAAACTATATTGATGTAAGAGATCGAATGAAAACTGTATATCAAGAGTTCTTTACTTTAGAAACTAAACGTCAAACAGCTGTATTAAGAATAGATGTTTGGAGAACACTAGAAGCAACAAGAAGGAAAGGAAATGTACATTAATGAAAATAAAAGATGATAGAAAAAAAGATC
>Ga0310342_100003329_pt1 | contig 10541 bp, 7 predicted proteins | sample S15DNA20500_MG_FD_206155 | JGI IMG/M metagenome (GOLD analysis project Ga0310342, IMG submission 206155) | Marine microbial communities from station ALOHA, North Pacific Subtropical Gyre - S1503-DNA-20-500_MG | ecosystem: Environmental > Aquatic > Marine > Oceanic | place: Pacific Ocean: North... | reverse complement strand
AAACCCGAAGAAGAGTGAGCGACTCCCCCGACAGGAAGGCAAGGAAGCAGCGGTCCATCGGTTGGTGGGTATTCCGTGTGATGGCGGGGTTTGAACTCGCCACCATCTGCCTGTTGCTGCTCTTCGTCGCGACGTTTTTCGGGACCCTGGAGCAGACCCAGGTGGGCCTTTACCTGACCCTCCAGAAGTACTTCGACATGGAGGCCCTTTTTATCATCCCGGAACTCAACGGGAAGATCATCCCCCTCCCACTGCCAGGAACATTCTGGGTCTGTGCCGTGCTGTGTGTGAATCTGACCCTGGGGGGATTGGTGAGGATCCGGAAGGGTTGGAAGACGGTGGGAGTGCTCATCGCGCATTTCAGCATGATTTTCCTGATGGTGGCTGGTGCAGTCTCGCAGGTGAGCAAGAAGGAGGGGGTCATGCACGTCTACCAGGGGGACCGCTCCGACTACGCCCGGAGCTACACCGAGCCCAGTATTGAGATTTATTCCCCCGGGGAGGACGGGGAGCGCGCTCGTCCCTACGTGGTTAAAAGTGAACACTTCGACGGGCTGGATCCCGATGAGAGGCTCACCATTCGTCTCCCGGAGCTTCCCTTCGATCTGGTGGTCAGCGGTTTCCGGCGAAGTTCGGAGTTGCTGCAGCTTTCGCGCTTCAAGGAACAGCACAAGGGAGAGCGGGTCGTGGATGGCTTCTTCCTGCAGGAGCGTCCGCGGGTCCAGCAGGAAGAAACAAACCTGACCGGGTGTTACCTGACCGTGCAGGACAAGGAAGGCAACTCCCTGCGGGAACTGATTCTCCATTACAACGGGATGCCCTTTCCCACTCCCGTCACCGCCATGGTGGAAGGCAAGCGCTATGAATTCTCCCTCACCCGTTGGATCTGGCCGATGCCCTTTGAAGTGGAGTTGGACAAGACGTTGGGTGAATACTGGCCGGGAACGGAGGCCCCGAGCTGGTTCCAGAGTGATATCACCAAGGTTGAGGATGACCTGCGGAAGAAGTATTCCATCGTGATGAATAAGCCCATGCGCCACGAGGGGATCACCCTTTACCAGGCCTCCTGGGCGCCCCCTGCCCCGGGAGGGCGGCCCAGTTCGGGGTTTGCCATTGTCCAGAATCCCTCGGACCAATGGCCCAAGTGGTCCCTCTACATCGCCTCCTTCGGGCTCATGCTGCACTTTGGCATGAAGCTGTTCCGGTTCCTGAGTTCCTCCCTGCCCTCCAAGAAGACCGATGCCTGAGAAAAGTTTCAATCGTGCGGCCCGGTGGACCGGGTTTGGCCTCGCCATCGTGGTGACGATCCTGATTGCGTTTGTCACCAACCAGGAAGGCTACAAGAAGCGCGAGTTCCGGGAGGTGCCGGGCTACGCGAAGTGGAGTGAGGAAGTGGTGGAGATCGCCAAGCGTATTCCCGTGCAGGATGGGGGACGGGTAAAGCCCTTTGAGACGAGGGCGGGCTTCCTGATGCTAAAGTTCCATGGGGCGCGCAAGATGAAGATCAAGAGTGGGGAGGAAAAGATCAGTATCGGTCCCACGGAATGGCTTCTCGATATTCTTTTCCGTCCCAAGTTGGCGATGAAGATGCCGACCTTCCGAGTGGACGATTCCGATCTCCTGAAAGAAGTCGGGATGGATGTCAAAAGTCGCCGCGACCGCTACAGCTACGAGGATCTCGAACCCTACCTCCAGGAAATTGGGAAAAAGGCGGGAGATATCCAGACGGAGGTCCACGAAGAGACCCAGAAGAACCCCGACTACAAGTTTCCGAGGAACCAGACCGATCCACGGGCCCTTGCGCGGAAGATCATGGAATACCAGGGCATGCTGGCTACTAATGACTTTGCACGTTACGGACTCACCCTCGACGAATCGGCGGCAATCGCGGACGGGGAAGAGATGAGGAAGGTGAGTTACTGGGTGAAGCTGATGCCGGTTCTGGGAGAAATGTTGCGGCAACAGGGATTGACCGAGGATGGGCAGATTCCTCCCCATGTGCAGAAGGTGCTCAACGAGATGAGCTTCCTGCTTGGCCGGGGAGAAGGAGGGATCGAGTGGTTGCCTCCCTACGAGGCCGAGGTGGTCCTCACCCCCGGGGGGCAGGCCAAGATTCATTCTGGCGATACGGTCAAGACCTTCCTGATCGGATGTGGTGAAGGCGAGGTAGAGGTGTTTGAAGGCAGTTCCAGCCTGGGATTACTCAAGGGGGGGAAGGAGACAAATTATCCGGGTGCCGAGCTGGTGGTAAGGAACAAGAGTGGCGAGAAAGCCGTCATCAAGGTGCAGGGCCGGGAGTGGATGTCGGCAGGAAAGCGCCTGGCGGTGGTTTCCAACGGCCTTGATCTTAAACACTGGGAACTTTTTTCGGAGGATCTCGCGGTCCTTGAGAATCTCTTTGTGGCGGCGAAGGGAAAGGAGAGTGAGTTTGCGGATCAACTGGATGATTGGCGTGAGGCGCTGACGGCCCGGGCCACTGCGCTGGGAGAAAAGGAATCCAAGATTGAATCGGAGGTGACCTACTACAAGAGGAACTATTTTATCCGGGGCCTGGTCTGGTTCATCCTGGCCTTCGTGGTTTCTGCCGTCAGCTGGCTGGCACCGGCCTCGGGATGGGGGAAGTGGACTTATCGAATCACGTGGGTGCTGGGAGTGCTTGGCGCAGTCTACCTGGTGGCAGGGATCATCCACCGGTGCATCCTGATGGGACGTCCGCCAGTGGGGAACCTGTATGATACCATCCCCTTCATTGCGGGTGGGGGAGTCCTGGTCCTGTTTCTCCTGGAGGCGGTGACCCGGCGCCGGATCGCCCTCGGGGCGGCCATTGCGGTGGGGCTCCTGGGCCTGTTTCTGGCACGGGCCTTTGAGGGGGTGGATGCCCAGGACCACATGGATCCCCTGCGCGCCGTCCTGCGTTCGAATTTCTGGCTCTCCACCCACGTCATCATCATCACGCTGGGCTACGCTGGAGGACTGATCGCAGCGGCCATGTCGCACATCTACCTTTATGCCCGGGCCTTCGGGTTGGACCGGAGCGATCGCTCCCTGCGTCGCTTCCTGACCCGCTCGGTCTATGGACTGGTGTGTTTCACCCTGTTTTTCTCCCTGGTGGGCACGGTGCTGGGCGGGATCTGGGCCAACGATTCCTGGGGACGCTTCTGGGGCTGGGATCCCAAGGAGAACGGGGCGATGCTCATCGTGCTCTGGTGCCTCATCATCCTGCACGCACGGATGGGCGGATACCTCAAGGAGTGGGGGCTTCACATCGCCTCCATCCTGGGTGCCATCGTGGTGGCCTTCTCCTGGTGGGGTGTCAACCTGCTCGGGACAGGACTGCACGCCTATGGATTCACGGACGGAGTCGGGGGTGCGGTGAAGATGTTCTACCTGTTCGAGTTCGTGGTAGCGCTGGGCGGCATCCTGCTCGCCGTGCTGGACAAGCGTAATCGCCGTATGAAGTCCCGGGTGGATGAAGGTGATGACCAAGGGGACTCCTCCGGCTACTCGTTAGATCAGGAAGCTCTCGAACAGTAGCCCGGACGCCAGGACCAGTAGCTGGTATTTCCTGATCGGGAGGTCATTCCAGCGGGCGACCGACGAGGATGTGCAGGTGGAGGTGGGGGACGGCTTCCCCTCCGTGGGTGTCATTGTTGATAACCACCTGGAAGCCGTTTTTACCCAGGCCTTCCTGTTCCGCAGTGACCCTGACCCGGGTGAGGAGATGGTCGAGGAGATCCTGGTGGAGGGGGTTGCAACGGGGGAACCACTGCCACGACCCCCCGGAGCTTATCCGCACTGCCCACGGCGTGGGCTATCGCTTTGAGCAAAGGATTATACGGAGGGCGATTCTTCGGGAGAGGGTTGAATTCACCTGTCTGTATTGTGAACAGGTCGAACAATGGGCGGCATGAATTCTCCAAGAGTTTTTTCAGACATGTAAACCATCCTGCGACCGTGATAGTTCTCACAAAAAAGGCAATGGGGAATGAACATGGCACGCCAAATGCTCCTTTCCTGACTCGTAAGAGAAAAGTCTGATCAAACCTCAAACCTGTAAAATTCCAATTCCATGATCCAGTTTATACAAACAATAAAGAAAATCGCCCAGGGTTCTATCCTTGGTAATATACTTTTAGCTGCCGCGACTCTTTGCCTGATGTCGTGCAAAGAAAAGAGCGAAGATACCGTAAAAGTGGGTGTTCTACACTCACTGAGCGGCACAATGGCGATCTCCGAGACATCCCTGAGAGACGTTCTTCTCTTTGCTTTCGATGAGATCAACGCCGCCGGTGGCGTGCTGGGCAAGCAGATTGAGCCCGTCGTTGCTGATGGTGCCTCTGACTGGCCGAATTTCGCCGAGAAGGCAAAGCAGTTGCTGCTTGATGACGAGGTCTCCGTGACTTTCGGTTGCTGGACCTCAGTGAGCCGTAAACACGTTCTGCCTGTGTTTGAGAGGAACAAGGGCCTGCTCTTCTATCCGGTCCAGTATGAGGGGGAGGAAATGTCACCGAATATTTTCTATACCGCGGAAGCCGTCAACCAGCAGGCAATTCCTGCCGTTGATTACCTCCTGGAGGCCGGGAAGAAAAAATTCTATCTTGTTGGCACAGATTACGTTTACCCGCAAACCACCAACCTTGTCCTCTTTGAATACCTGCTCTCGAAGGGAATCTCGGAAGAGAACATCGGCGGGGGCTTGCGCAAGGAGGGAGGCAAGACCGTCGGCGCGGGGAAATACACCCCGTTCAGCCATACTGATTACCAGGCCATTATCGGCGAGATCGAAGAATTCTCTGCCGGCGGTGATGCATGCGTGATCAATACAATCAATGGTGACAGCAATGTCCCTTTCTTCAAGGAATTCGCGGCTTCCGGGCTGACGGCGGAGGACTGTCCGGTAGTTTCGTTCTCGGTGTCTGAGGACGAGTTCAGAAGTCTGCCAACAAAGGATCTCGTTGGTCACCTGGGTTGCTGGACATATTTCATGTCGCTTGATACGCCGGCAAACAACAAGTTCACGAAGGCCTGGGCGGACTGGCTCGCCGACACGGATGAGAAAGGTGTTGTCAAGGACAACCGGGTCACATGCAGTCCCATGGTCCTCTCCTACAACGGAGTGTATCTTTGGAAGGCAGCAGTGGAGAAGGCGGGGACGTTTGATCCCACAGCGGTCATGAAGGCTTTGGAGGAAGGTATTTCATTTGATGGCCCGGCAGGAACAGTCACTACCCAGAAGAATCATCACCTTACGAAAAATGTCTACATCGGCGAGACTCGCTCAGATGGACAATTCGAAGTGGTCAAATCCTTCGATAATGTGGTTGGCGAGCCGTTCCTGAAAGGAACCTTCAAGTAGCCCTGACATTGTCCAGGGGGAACCGTTGTTTTTCAAACAGCACTTGTTTTATCAGCATAAAAAAGTGCACGGATCTTCTCTTGTAGTCACCAGATGTTGTGCATAGGAAGCGAGGCTAAAGGTTAACCGCTGCCTGTTAATGCGAATCCTAGGTTCAATCGTAACACTGCTGCTGCTGGCAATCCCCGGATTGCCAGCAGCAACTTTTTCAGGCTCCGCCGAGGTCAGGGAAAAACTTGCCGAGGCGGTCATTTCGGCGGAAGAAAAACAGATTCAGATTCTCGAGGATTTGATCGAGACCGGAGATCCTTTTATATCAAAGGTACTGACTGCATGGCGACGTGGTGAATTGTTCCTCATTGAGCACGAGGGTTCAACGATTCCGGCTCTTCTGGAGAACGCTGACAGCAAGGAGCCTGTCAAAGTGTTTATTCTGGAAAGCGGAGAAGTGCTGAAGGATAAGTCCGGCAAAGAACTTACAGTCATTCCTTCACGACAAAAAACCGCAGAAACAACACGAACTCTTCGCACACAGTTTAAGAAAACCATTGATTTACTGGGAATTTCAGATCCGGATCCGAAACTGCGGGAGAAAGCGGCATTCAAGCTTGGGAGCCGGGCAGATCCTGAATACTTCGCCGCCTTGATGGACAGGGCAGCCATCGAAAAAAACCCCAGGGTGCTCAAGAAGTTGAAGGAGGGCATGGCCATCAGTCAACTGAGCATTGGTGATGAAAAACAGAAGGTAGAGGCGGCTGCAAAGCTCGGTGAACTGCGATCCATTGGCGCGCTCGACCGTTTAAAGAAGATTGTCAGTGAGCAGGAAAAGTTGGCTGAAAACGAAAAGAATAATGATCTGATCAGTGAAGCCACGAGATCGATTAAGACAATTGAGGACTACAAGGGCTGGGTGGACCGGGGGGAGACAGTTTTCCGTGGAATTAACTACGGGGCTGTGCTGCTGATCGTGTCACTCGGACTGGCCATTACCTTCGGTCTCATGGGAGTTATCAACATGGCTCACGGTGAGATGATCGCGATCGGAGGCTACTCTGCTTACGTGATGCAGAAGTGGATGACAGGACTCTATGGGGATGAGGCACTCCAGTGGTATTTTCTCCTTGCCATTCCTTTTGCCTTCCTGACAGCTGCCACGGCTGGGCTCTTGCTGGAGCGAAGCGTGATTCGTTTCCTTTACCGTCGACCATTGGAATCACTGCTCGCGACGTGGGCGGTCTCCATGATTCTGCAGCAATGTTTCCGTCTTTATTTTGGTGCCGCGAATGTGCAGGTTAACTCCCCTGATTGGCTCATAGGAAGTGTGTCCCTGGGGGACATGGCTTTCAATTATAACCGGCTTTTTGTAATCGTGTTTGCAGCCATTATTGTCCTGGGAACCTGGTTCCTGATGTCCAAGACTCCGCTCGGATTGAGTATCAGGGCGGTGATGCAAAACCGCGACATGGCGGCGAGTATAGGCATAAGGGCTTCAAGGGTACGCATTGTCACTTTTGCTTTCGGGTCCGGGTTGGCTGGGTTGGCCGGGTGTTTTCTTTCGCAGATCGACAACGTGGGACCGGAGGTTGGTTCAAAATATATCATCGATAGCTTCATGGTGGTTGTTTCGGGTGGAGTAGGGAACCTCTTCGGCACAGTAACCGCGGCTCTGGGGATTGGCACTGCCGACAGAATGCTTGAGGCATGGTCTGATAGTCCTGTGGTGGGGAAGGTCATGGTTTTGTCCACCATCATTGTTTTTCTTCAGGTGCGTCCCGGTGGCTTGTTTGCAGCAAAGTCACGCAGTCTTGATTAGCCCATGCAGTTTGTTGAATCACGATTTCCCAGGTCTCACCTGATCACTTTGGCGGTATTGGCCTTTGTGACCTTGGCCATTGTGCCGCTGGCCTATTCCAACGGGATAATTGCTAATCACGATCTTCAGCGCTATGGCAAGTATCTTTGCTGGGCGGTTCTGGCAACCAGCCTGAATCTGCTGTGGGGATACACGGGACTGTTGTGCCTTGGGCAGTGCGTCTTTTTCGGACTCGGAGGTTACGCCTTCGGGATGTACCTGATGTTAAATGTCGGAGTCGATCCCGTTTACAAGACGTCCCTGCCGGACTTCATGGACTTCCTGGGTTACACAGAGCTTCCCCCTCACTGGAAACCTTTCGAGAATCTTGGGTTTGCGATGGCCGCGGTCATCTGCGTTCCCGGGGTAATGGCACTCATCTTCGGGTTCCTGGCATTCCGCTCACGGATTACCGGAGTCTACTTTGCCATCATGACGCAGGCGCTTACGTTTGTGGCCTGGATTCTCTTTCTTCGTAATGAATTTACCTTTGGCGGGAACAACGGGTTCACTGATTTCAAGAAGATCCTTGGAGCTAACCTTTACTCCCATCCCCATACATCAACCAATGGCAAGGAACTTCTATTCTTCATTCTCTCGGCCCTGTTGCTTATCGCCACGATTTCGCTGATGATTTCGCTGACCCGAACCCGTTTCGGAAAAGTTCAAAGGGCGATTCGTGACAGCGAGAACAGGGTGAGGTTCTCGGGCTACTGCACGGAGAATTTCAAGCTGTTTATCTTTACCTTGGCAGGCATCATCGCCGGGATCGCGGGAGCGCTCTGGTTGCCGCAGGCAGGGGGCATTAACGGGGATGTATTTTTTCCGCGAGAGTCCCTGTGGGTGGTTGTCTGGGTGGCAGTGGGAGGGCGCGGCACGATATGGGGCCCGGTCATCGGTGCGATCCTGATCAATGCCCTGAAAAGCTGGGCACAGAGCGAATATGAAAATACCTGGATCCTCATCCTGGGCGGCATTTTCCTGGTCATTGTGATTTTCCTGCCGGGAGGCATCGCCAGCTTGGGCAAAAAACTGCCCAAGTGGTTCCGGATTTGCCGGGACTGGATTGAGGCCTTTATGGCAACCCGCAAAAAGAAGGTCGATCCCAAGGAGGGCGGCGAAGGAACATCCTGATGAGCAAGTTACCGGAATTCATCCTTACGGTCGAAGATGTGAACAAGTCCTTTGATGGCTTTAAGGCCATATCGGAACTCAACTTCTATATGGATAAGGGTGAATTGAGGACAATTATAGGACCCAACGGAGCGGGCAAATCAACTTTTCTAGACCTGATTACGGGAAAAATAAAATCCGATAGCGGGAAGATTATCTTCGGTGAGGAGAACCATGACCTTACCAAGCTGCGCGAGTATGAAATCAACCGCCTGGGAATAGCCCGCAAGTTCCAGACTCCTTCAGTATATGAGGAGCATACCGTCTACGACAATATCATGCTGTCTTTACCTGAGTCCAGGGGGGTGTTCTCCTCAATATTTTTCCGGCTGGATTCGGTGGCGAGGGATCGGATCGCGGAAATCCTGAAAACCATTCGCCTTCAGGACATGGAAAGGGTGATCGCGGGTACACTCTCGCATGGGCAAAAGCAATGGCTTGAGATCGGCATGCTCCTTGTGCAGCAACCCAGGCTTCTACTTGTTGATGAGCCGGCAGCCGGCATGAGTGATGACGAGACCAGGAGGACAGGGGAGTTGCTCCTCAGCCTCGAGGGGAAACACAGCATTATCGTCATTGAGCACGACATGGAGTTCGTCAGGCAGATCGCCCGCAAGGTGACCGTGCTGCACCAGGGGAAAGTCCTCAAGGAGGGATCCATGGACAGTGTTCAAAGTGACCCAACCGTTGCCGAGGTTTATCTCGGTCGTAAACACTCAACCGTCGCCTGAATGAGTTCTCCGAGATTGAAGCTGGAAGATCTGGTGGTTGCCTATGGGCAATCGACCATCATCAGGGGCATTAATCTGGAAGTTCCTGAGAACGAGCTGGTTTGTCTGATGGGTCGTAATGGAGTGGGCAAGACCACGACCCTCAAGACCATTGTCGGGTTGCTTCGTCCTGAGTCCGGCGTCATCACCATGGACGGCAGGCAATTGGATCGTCTGCCGACATCGGAACGCGCGCGTTCCGGCATTGCCTATGTTCCGCAAGGACGTGATATTTTTCCGGGACTTACCGTCTGGGAAAATCTCCAGACAAGCATTGTGGTCAAGGGCAAGGCTGCCCGCGCACAAGTCGACCGCGTCTTTGAATTGTTTCCCGCCCTGAAAGGAATGCTTAAACGCAAGGGAGGAGTGCTCAGTGGAGGGGAGCAGCAACAGCTCGCCATCGGGCGGGCTCTGCTACTGGATCCCAAGCTACTGATACTTGATGAACCCACCGAGGGCATTCAGCCATCTATTATTGACCAGATTGAAGATACCCTGCTGGAGTTGAAGGCGGAAAAACGCATGAGCATTCTTCTTGTTGAACAGTATGTCGAATTCGCATTGGCGGTCAGTGATCGTTTCTGCATCATGGAGAGGGGCAGAATCGTCAAGGACGGGGAGATTTCCCAACTGGATGAGAAGACAGTTGCTGATCACCTCACGGTCTGAGGGGCACATACGCAATACTGCCCCTAGGGCATGGATTCTCCCCGGCCACAAGGATGTTTCATTTAGGACACTTGTTAACATTCCGGGTTTTTTTGTTCCTTTCCTTGATGCAATTACGAGGCTAATAAGTAAGTCCCAGCGATTCGTGTGGGAGGATGCTTCAAATATCAACCGGAGCAAATTCACCAATATTTGGCATGCTAATTGCTGTGACTACTGGGGTTAATGGCTCAAGGACATACTGTCCATAATGGGAAGAGACCCTGAAATTAACGAACTATTGAAATAAAGCCAATTAGACATACCATGAAAAGTAACTATCTTGTTGCCGCGATTATCGCTGTTGCGACACCCATCAGCCTTGTCCCTGTGAGGGCAGGCGAAGAAGCTCCGGCAGAAGCTGCCGCGAGTTCTGTTTCCGGTAGCTTCTCTCTGGGGATCAATTCTCATCATATGTCCTCGGGGCGGGATATCTGGGGCGACGGAAGCGGCTTCAACGACGTGCAATACAATCCCATGCTGAACTTGAACTTTGACCTGGGGAATGACGTGACCTTCAACATTGGTTCCTGGGCTGAGTTCAATGACAAGATCACAGGATCGGTTGATGGCGATGATTTCCAGGAGATCGATTTCTGGGCCGGGATCAGCTTTGCAGCAGGCAGTATTGATGTTTCGCTGAGCTATCAGGAATGGATTTATGCAGATGATTCTGAGCGGA
>Ga0310342_100003327_pt1 | contig 10542 bp, 10 predicted proteins | sample S15DNA20500_MG_FD_206155 | JGI IMG/M metagenome (GOLD analysis project Ga0310342, IMG submission 206155) | Marine microbial communities from station ALOHA, North Pacific Subtropical Gyre - S1503-DNA-20-500_MG | ecosystem: Environmental > Aquatic > Marine > Oceanic | place: Pacific Ocean: North... | reverse complement strand
AGTGGGCGATAGTTTCGTCGGTGATCAGACCCTCTTCCGTGCAGTTGTTCTGGTCCATCGCGGGCAGGACTATCCGGTTACGCACCTCAAGCGGACCAAGCCGTCCAGGAGAAAGCAGCTTCGGAAACAACGAGTTCACACCGTTCATCTTGCCGGATCGTCATCCCAATAACTCGACATTGCTGGTATCGCGCTGAACGAAGCGGTATGACTCACGTGGTAGAGCTGGCCCGCATCACGAGCTGGTCCTGGCCCCTGCCAAGCAATCTGATCGTTGCTTAACGGTAGCGGCGACGGTGACCGCGGTAAGGGAAAGGTCTAGTCTCGGACCGTGGAGACCCTCAAAGACAAGACAGCAGTCGTCACCGGAGCTGCCTCGGGGATAGGGCTTGCAATGGTTCGCCGTTTCGCGCGGGCAGGTGCGAAGCTAGTCCTATCTGACATAGACGACTCCAAGCTTGACCGGGCTTTGGAAGAGGTGATCGGGCTTGGAGCGACGGCGGTAGCTGTGACGACCGACGTCGCGGATGAAGCTCAAAATCACTCATTATTTGAAACTGCCATTAATGAGTTTGGGCGCGTCAATGTGGTGTGTCTTAACGCGGGCGTACAGGGATCGATCGGGCGATCATGGTCTCTATCCAAAGATGACTATGAATGGACTCTTGGCATTCTGCTCGGTGGGGTGATTCATGGTGTTCGGGCCTTCGTGCCTCACCTGATCGATCATGGTGACGGCCACGTAGTGATCACCGCCTCGGTCATGGGCCATGTTTCATCGCCATTCAACGCTCCCTACACCATCAGCAAACATGGCGCCGTGACCCTCGCTGAGACCCTCTTTCACGAACTAAAAACAGAGGGGTCCACTGTCGGTGTTACTTGTTTGTGTCCGGGATCCGTGAATACCAACATCGCGAACGCAATGGCCGCACGACCGCCGGGTTCGGTCGGTTCCGCTAAGGACGGCCTAGGTAACCACATCCTCGAAATATCCCAGCGCGCGTTGCTGGGTGGTTTGGATCCTGCGGTAGTAGGCGATCAGGTTCATGACGCAATACTCGGTGGTCATTTCTGGTTGTTTACCGACGAGAATTGGGATGCCCCGATAGCGGCGCGAGCTGCTGAAGTCGCGGGAAGACTTCAACCCCAGTTCCGGGCTCCGCCTCTGGGATAATCAGATTCAAGATCCCCAATTCGAGGATTCACAAGATGGAGCCGAGCCAAAGCAGCACAATGATCAACACCACTTGGATGATCAGGCGGATGATGTGTGCGGTCGTGCTCAAGATGCTTCCGTTGAAGGGCACGTCATTCAAGTACATGTTCAGATTGGCTAACGACATCAACACCACGAGAACAACGAGGCATCGAGCGGAGACGGTTCTAGTGGCTGGGATCATTATCCCGAGCCCCAAGACAATTTCTAAGACTCCGCTGGAGTAGGTCCAAAACGCCGGTGTCCCGAGATAGCTAGGAACGATCTCATTAAAAGCCTTGGGGTTTATGAAGTGCTGTATGCCGATCCAGAAAAAGGCTAGGCCAAGTAGGGCCCCAGTGATGTTTTGGGCAACATTCATAAAGCGATCTCAATGTACCGCCACTCCATGGGATAGGTCACCTTCAAAAAATGGAAAGGACAGCCACAATCAGGAATTCGGTAAGAACTACGACCTCCAAGATGGCGGCAGTGGGCGCAACAACCTTGGTGGCCTTTGCCATATGTCGTTGGTTCGCGTCTCAGCCACCTGGTAGGCCTTTGGTCTCAGTTGCTAACTAAGGAGAGTGGAACGTGACGAAGGCGTACGTAATAGCACTACTGAAAATTAATGATCCCAAAGCGATGGGTCCGTACCTGGAATCTGTGGAGAAAACAGTCACCGACCACGGAGGTAGTTATCTTGTTCGAGGAGGCACACAGCACTACACAGAAGACGACCCAAACCCCGTGGCAGTAGTGCTTGAGTTCCCCGACAGTGACTCAGCGATCGCCTGGAAAAGCTCAGTTGCATACCAGGACATCCTGCCTTTCCGTCTAGATAATTCCGAAGGGCCTCTAGTCATTTGCGATGGTGTTTAGCCGTTTTACTGATGTGTCGTAGACAGGGGGCCGCATAGAGGACGGCCTTTTGTCATCTCATAACGTCAGCGGGTTAGTCGCTATCGGAAGAGTTGGTTTTGCCGATCAAATAGACGGCCAACGCTGCAACGGGCCCCGTTGCAGCCGTAATGAACCAGGCTTTGTGGAAGGAGTCGAGATCTGTGCCTTGGCCGACGACGGTAATAAGTGCGGCGATACCGATTGTTGCGCCAACTTGTCGACCCACCTGGTTGAGCGAACCGCCAACCGCAAATTCAGATGGAGGGACCTCGCTCACGGCAGCTGCACTCACAATGGGGAACGTTGTCGCCACTCCGATCGCGACCAAGATCGACGCCGGTAACCAAAGACCCCAGTAGTTCGGGGTGTCAGTAACAAAAAGGGCGTATAGCAGCACACCTGTTCCCCACGAGAAAGAGCCTGGTACAGCGATACGTCGCACCCCATACCTTGTTCCGAGTTTTCCGATTAACGGGGCCATGCACGCCACGAAGAGCGGAAGCGGGGCGGTAGCGAGGCCGGCTGTGCGGATCGAGTAACCCCACCCTTGGGTGAGCCACAAAACATTGACAAGTAACGATGCTGAAAGCCCCGCCGACTGGACAGCGGTCGCGACGTTGGCCATTGAGAGAGACCGAATCCGGAAGAGGTGTGTGGGTAGAGCGGGCGCTCTATGAAAACGGCCTTTGAATAGTGTGGCTGCCAAAAGGAGCAAAGAAAGGGAAGCTGCGATCAGCACACCTGATGATGACCAACCCCATGGTCCGACCTGGATGATGGAAAACGCCAGTAACGCCATCGAGGCGGCAAGCAACATGGCCCCGACAACGTCGGGGAATGGTGCGTTTGCGTCAGGGGTTGTCCGAGGAAGTGTTTTCCTGCCAGTCAGGTAGCTCAGCAGGCAGAAGGGAGGTAAGACAAGAAATGCCCAGCGCCACCCATACGCGTCGACGATTAGAGCCCCAACTGCGGGACCAGTGGCTACGCCTAGAGCTGTTAACGAACCCCATTTTGCGACGGTGGCCATCCGCGCTGAATCAGGGGTTCCCGCGAGCAAGAGCCCCAGTGATGCAGGGGTGAGGAGAGCCCCGCCGACGCCTTGAGCCACGCGTGCTAGGACAACGACTGGGAAGGTCGGCGCCGCCCCAACTAGAAGTGACGCCAGAGCGAACACCACAAGGCCGATCATGAAAACGCGCCGTCGTCCGAACCGGTCAGCCAGTCGCCCTGCTGGAATCAGCAAGGCTGCGAAGGAAATCGTATAGGCGTTGAGAACCCATGTGAGAGAGCCTCGACTTGTCTCGGTGAATGTGCGCTCAAGATCAGGGAACGCCACATTCATCGTCGACACGTTGGCGGTGACGAGGAAGGCACCCAGTGCCGTGGACAAGAAAATGAGGCGTGTCCGTCTGAGGTCGCTCTTTTCGCTGAAAGAAGTTTCAGCCTTAGCAGAACTGAGCGACGCGACAGTAAATACTTGGGGGAGGGTGCTGCGTTGGAAGCCCGTTCGGGTAGTGGTCACTCCGGGCCGGACTCGATAAAGGCGAGTGCTTGGTTCACCATTCCACCTGGAAGAGCCCGACGCAGATATGCATCCCCGCACGGTAGTGGTCGTGGGCCTGGAGTGTTTTGGAACTGATTGAGAACAGGGCTGCTTGGGTCTAAGTGGAGTGCGGAGATGGCAGTCTCCGACTTTGTGAAACGGAAGTACCGTAGGGCTAGGCGCAAAGATGTGAAGAAAGCAACAAAATTGTGATGGTAGATGAGTAAACGAACCTGGCGCATTATCTTCGTGGTTATTCTCGTCGCCTACGTTTGGGCGGCAGCTCGAGCGATCTTGTGACTCAACCCCTTTTCCGAGGAGTGTCACATCGAGCAGCTTTTATTGCTTCGGTCACGCTTGCCCCAATAGTGGTTGTCTCAGCCCCAGGGGTCTGGCCTCGACTAATTACAGGGCTCTACAGCACAGCCATAACAGCGTTGTTCGGAGTGTCTGCTCTCTACCACCGCGTGAACTGGGGACCGGTAGGGAAGAAGAGGCTGCAGAAATTCGATCACGTGACCATATTCTTCGCAATCGCCGCGACTTATACCCCAGTAGCTGTATTTGCTTTGTCGGCTTGGGCCGCGAAGTTGGTGTTAGCGCTGGTCTGGGGAGGTGCCGTCATAGGTGCATTCATACGCATCCGATTCACTCAGGCCCCAAAATGGGTTGTCGCGGGCCCGTATCTAGTTGTTGGATGGTGTCTCTTAGCTGTGGTCCAAGATGCCTGGCACCAGCTTGGGGTGCTGGGGTTCGTTCTTTTTCTCACTGGCGGATTGCTGTATACCGCCGGGGCTGTTGTGTTCGCCTCTCAAAGACCTGACCCGTGGCCGAGTATGTTCGGATTCCACGAGATATTTCACTCCCTCACCGTCGCCGCGGCATCACTTCACTACATAGCTTTCGTCTTCGTTGTATTACCGAAAGCTTGATATGTGGGACACAGAAGAGTGGGAAACCAGCTTGCACCCTCAAAAAGTTCGGGGTTGCCCCCAATAGCCCAGAGCGGACCAGACGCCAGTGCAATACCATTCATTGTCTTAGAGGAGAGTCCCGCATGGTTTTAGCTATCACTGAAGGCAAATATCCGATTGATGCGGTCCACTCCCAACTGGGATTTTATGTGACTCATCTAGATATCTCATTAGTTAGAGGTACCTTCGATGTCTTCACCGGTTCGTTAACAGTTGGAAGCACTGTTGCCGACGTGACGGTGTCGATCGAGGCTGAGATGGCGTCGGTCAACACTGGTAACGCGGCACGAGATAAGCACATACTCGGAGGCGACTTCTTCGACGTGGCTAACCACCCCCAGATGACGTTCGCATCGACGTCGGTCTCCGAAACCAGTGATGGTTATGAACTGAAGGGTGACCTCACCATCAAGGGGATCACCAACACGGTTACTTTGGCTGGTACCTACAACGGCTCAGCGGTGTTCCCTATGGATGGGTCGACACACTACGGATTTAGCATGTCAGGCACGATTAGCCGCAGTGCGTTCGGCGTGAGCTACGGAGTACCAATGGTCACAGACGACGTGGAATTGGTGCTTGGAGCCCAGTTCATCGAAGCAGCTTCTGAGTAGCTGCGTCTGCTTTCTTAGGCATGTTTTGTTTCAATTCGTCTCACTATAAAACTGTAAGCAACGCTCTCTAGATCATTGCGCCAACGTCATTTGAGGCAAGAGGAGTTCGAAACGGGCGAAGACTGCTGTGTTATTTAACACTTGGGTGGTAATCCCAATAAGAACCTTCGTCACCGACTAGGACCGCTGATCATGCCCCGGTGCCGGCAGCATGGGAAAAGATATGCTGCTGGCGCGACCGCCGTCCTGAGACCTACGACGACTTGACTGCGAAATGAAGGAACAGAGATGAGGACTGCGATTACAGGGGGCACTGTCGTTACCGCTATTGAAACTGTCTTGGCTGATGTGTTAGTTGAAGGCGAGATTGTAGTGGGCGTGGTGCATCCCGATAGTGAGCTGACACGAACCTTCGCCGAGGGCGCCGATCGGGTGATTGATGCTCAGGGGAAGTTTGTCGTGCCAGGTGGTATTGATGCTCATACCCACTTGCAGGCGACTGGCCAGATCGCCCCTGTTCTCGAAACGTTTGAAACGGGTACCGTCGCGTCGGCGTTTGGTGGCACCACAACCATTATCGATTTTGCTTTCATGAGTGGCGATGAGCGGCTACCAGACGGCTACGAACGCCACCGAGAAAACGCTGCTGGCGAATGTGCGGTGGACTATGGATTTCACATCATGGTGGCCAACGTTGATGAGCAGTCTCCAAAGGAGATGGACCTGCTTGTTCGAGAAGGAGTCACCAGTTTTAAGATGTTTATGGCGTACCCGGGACGGGTTTATTCCGACGATGGTCAGATTCTTCGCATGATGCAACAGGCAGCCGAGAATGGCTCCTTGATTCAGATGCATGCCGAGAACGGGATAGCGATTGATGTCCTAAGAGAACAGGCCGCCGAGCGCGGCGATATCGAACCGCGGTTCCATGGAGTTACCCGCACCCCGATCCTCGAAGCTGAAGCTGTGCATCGTGCAATCGCCCTGTCCGAAGTTGCTGGCTCGCCGCTTTACATCGTCCACCTGTCCTCTTCAAACGCACTTGAAGAAGTGGTGGCTGCTCGAGATCGTGGACTTAATGTTTTCGCGGAGACGTGCCCTCAGTATCTGTTTCTCGACCTCAGTGACTTGGATCGACCTAATTTCGAGGGTTCGAAATTCGTGTGTTCACCGCCACTCCGACCTCAAGAACATCAAGACCATTTGTGGCGAGGGCTGCGTACCAATGACCTGCAAGTAGTCGCTACTGACCATTGCCCATTTTGTTGGGAGCAAAGAGAGATAGGGAGAAATGACTTTCGGAGCATCCCAAATGGGTTACCCACCCTGGAACATCGGATGGAGTTGATGTTCCAAGGCGCTGTTGCGGAAGGACGACTGTCACTTAATCGTTGGGTGGATATGTGTTCCCGAGCGCCAGCAAAAATGTTTGGTCTTTATCCTCGAAAGGGAACTATTGCACCGGGTTCAGATGCTGACATCGTTGTCTTCGATCCGAACAGTCCACACACACTGTCAGTTGAAACCCACCATATGAATGTTGACTACTCCTGCTATGAGGGCATGACGATGACCGGCCAGGTTGAGAAAGTGCTCTTGCGCGGCAAGGTCGTCGTTGACGGCACTGAATACCTAGGGACAAAAGGTGACGGTCAGTATCTTCCGCGAGATATCTGCTCGAATTTGCTTTGACGTGAACAAGGAATCACACCCTGTGAGGGATCACGTCTAGAGGATCCCGATGGGCAAGTGCGCCGTTGTTGAAGACAGCTCGAATGTCAGCTGCAGTGGCTTTATTCACGAGAGCTGCAACCGCATCGCTAACTGGGGCGAGATTGCCGGTTGTAGCGTCAATAAGAACAAGATCTGCGCGTTTGCCGACCTCGATAGAACCGCGTTCACGCACGCAGGTTTAGCGCGCGAAGGCTAAGAGAGTCAGCTATCTGAATCTGTGTCCAGTTCAGAACGAATCTCGTCGCCATGCTGGTTGAGTCTGGGTGCCCCGCGGTAAATGCCCGATGGGTCATCGCTGAACTTGATGGGGCTGTTCAACACGACAGTCGGGCGATGGTGATCGTGGTCAAGGCGGACAAGCATTTCTCGAGCTGCGACATGAGGGTCGTTAACCCAATCGGACGGATCGTACACGGGCCCTACCGGCACCTGGTTGCCGAGTGTTTCGACTACTTCGGCGGTGGTGCGCGCCGCTGCCCATCCGCCGATGGCTTCGTCCACATACTCTTTGTTGCGGACCCTTCGGCGATTGTTTCGGGATCGTTCATCGGTTATGAGGTCTTCTCGCCCAATAAGTTGACATAAGAGTTCGAAGTGTGGCTGGGTCGGAGTGGCAATGACACAATGCCCGTCTTTAGTGGGGTACACGTCGTACGGGCTGAGTCCATCGACACCGTTTCCCATCGGACGCATTGGACGGCCCATGTAGGACCACACCATTTGGCTTGCTTCAGACATCGTCATCATCACGTCAACCATGGCAATATCGATGAACTGACCTTTGCCGGTATCGCGAGCCCGCCACAATGCAGCCAACATGCCCAGAGAGGCCATAGTGCCAGGCACGGTATCGCCGATGGGTGGACCAACTTTCATGATGTGGTCTTCGTCTTGGCCAGTAGCAGCGATTACACCGCCCATCGCTTGCGCGATGAGATCGTAAGCAGGCCAGTTGGCATAAGGGCTCGGAGCAATTCGCGTATCACCAAATCCTCGAATTGCTGCATAGACAAGCTTTGGGTTGCGTTCATGACAAACCTCCCAACCCACCCCAAGGTGATCCATCACCCCAGCTCGCATGTTCTCGATAAGACCATCAGATGTCTCTACGAGACGAAGGAAGACTTCTCGATCCTCATCTGTTGTGAGATCAAGGCAAATGGATCGCTTATTGCGGTTGCGCATCGAGTAATTGCCAGAATAAAAACGGTCCTCGTCATCTCGGGTCCAAGGACCCTGGTGCCTAGTCATCTCTCCTTGTGGAGGTTCGACTTTGATCACATCTGCTCCCATATCAGCGAGGAGCATTGCTGCGAATGGTCCGGCGAGAGCGTGTGTGACATCAAGGATGCGTAGTCCTTGGAGTGGCCCTGTGGGGCCAGATGCCATTGGCGCCGCTGTTTGGTGGGCCTCAAGGTGGTCAGTCATAACCTCATTTTGCCTTGTCGTGCCTGTCGACGCGGCCCCGAATCAAACATGCAACACCTGTCAGCACGTTTAGCGAGGTCCTTTCGAGACCAAACAGTGGGTTTTTCTCGTCGAGTCGTTGCTTGTGCCACCCACTCGTGAAGCACCGAGGAATGACATCGGAAAGGATGTTCGTCGAATAATAAGAGCACCGTCGCACCCCGTGAATTGGTCTACAACTGGATGTTGGTGAGCATCGGCTAGAAGTTTTTGTTGCCACTCCGCGTATGGACGCGAATGCCCCTGGCTCGCAGGTTTTGCCAGTCATACCGCAGCCTGCCCGGATCACCCCGTGGCCAGGGGAAGTAGTGTTCGTGTACGAGTGCATGAAGTGGCGAGTCCCTCGGACTCTTGCAGTAGGAGTGATTGTGCGATTTTCGGTTCTTACTCTGGGAGACAACTATCCCTCCCTTCGGTCTCACCAACAGTTCTACCGTGAAGTAATCGACGAAGCTGTCACGGCCGAAGCACTTGGATATTGGGGTTTCTGGGTGGGTGAGCATCACTTCGGTGCCAGCCAGCGAGTCTTTCCGTCACCACAGTTGGTGCTGGCTGCAATTGCCGAGCGTACGGAACGGATTCGTTTGGGGACCGGAGTGAGCGTCCTGCCGGTAAATGATCCGATTCGTTTAGCTGAAGACCTTGCCAGCCTTGACCTGTTGAGTCAGGGACGAGTCGACGTTGGAGTAGGGCGCGGATATCAGCCGCACGAGTTTGCTGGGTTTAACGTTGACATAAACACCACGAAAGCTCGCTTTTGGGAGGCCCTGGAAGTTATTCACGGAGCGTGGACCCAAGAGCAATTCAGCTATGAGGGGGACTTCTACCAATACAGGGACATTGATCTTTTACCTCGACCGATTCAGCAGCCCCATCCGCCAGTGTGGGTCGCCGCGGCATCGCCGGGCTCAGCAGAAGAAGCGGCTAGTCGCGGGTATGCGTTCAGTGGAGCACCATTTGGGTCCGCCCGCTCTGCCAAAGAGATCCGCACCCAACTCGACATGTACGACCAGGTTTTTCGCGACGCGGGCCATGGCGAACCACCGAGAGATCTCCCCCACGTCGTTTGGTGCCACGTCGCAGATACGACAGCGCAGGCTTTGGCTAACGCAGAGAGGGGGATGAAACTTAAACTCGACAGCGCGACAAAGGTGTGGACTCCTCCCGGTACGAAAGGGTATGAAGCCATGGCTGAGATCGGGAAATTTTTGGCAACTGCAACTATCGACCAGTTGGACGAGCTATCAATTTTTGGTGATCCGGATCGGTGTCGAGAACGCGTGGAGGTTTACAAATCAGCTGGAGTTAAACATCTGATGTTGTACTTCGACTGGGGCGGTCTTTCGCATGCTGAAACCATTCACGCTCTGGAGCTGTTTGCCGAAGGTGTTATGCCACATTTCTCTGACGAACTGTTCGAAAAACCCTCACCCTAGAACGCCTTGTTGCAGTCAATATAGGTAGGGAAGCCTAGGAGGCGCTCCTACCCAGGCGAGGCTGGGGCAGCAGGTGCAATGATGGAGTGATGACCGATCGCTCCTACGTCAGTTTGACCTTTGACGTCGACACCATCTCCCTCTGGATGAGTCGGCAAGATCGCACCGCGTTCAGTCGAGGTGAATTTGGGGTTGTGGGTGCTCGTCGGATACTCAAACTTCTTGGGTCACGGTCGATACACGCAACTTTTTTTGTTCCAGGAGTAACGGCTTCGACATATCCAGATCTCCTGGAGGAAATTGTTGATGGTGGCCACGAGGTGGGCCATCACGGCAATCACCATGAAAACCCTGCACGGCTCGAGCGCGACGACGAGAAGCGAGTTCTTGAGGAAGGCCTAGCGATCCTTGAAGGTATGACTGGTAGACGACCGGTGGGTTGGCGGTCCCCAGGCGGATATGTGACTAGTAGTACTTTCGAGCTGCTCATCGAAGCCGGGTTCTCATATGACTCGTCATTAATGGGCCATGACGTGCGTCCATACCGGTGCCGGCTGAACGACCAATGGGTAAAAAACGAAGGTGTTGAATGGGGAGAGGAAGTCGATCTAGTTGAGTTGCCCTGGGCCTGGCACCTCGATGACTTCCCCTGGTTCGAGTACATCCCACCTCA
>Ga0310342_100003325_pt1 | contig 10545 bp, 9 predicted proteins | sample S15DNA20500_MG_FD_206155 | JGI IMG/M metagenome (GOLD analysis project Ga0310342, IMG submission 206155) | Marine microbial communities from station ALOHA, North Pacific Subtropical Gyre - S1503-DNA-20-500_MG | ecosystem: Environmental > Aquatic > Marine > Oceanic | place: Pacific Ocean: North... | reverse complement strand
ACCGAACCGATAACGGTTCACTCGCTCCGGCTCGCGAGCCCGGCCCGTGAGCGTGCCTTCGGGATGAGAGGTCCACGTCCCACCGTGCGTGCGGCAGAACGTGCACCCGCACTCTCGAGCGGCAATCATCGGCCCGGGTTCAGGGAGTCGGAACTCGAACGTGATCCCGCCACAGTGGCAGCTGCCGGTAATGCACCGCATTCAGGCGGCCTCGGAAACGAAGCAACCTCGGGCCACCACGAATGCGGGCGTGGACAGTGCGTTCAGGTCGTCAAGCGGGTCGCCATCGACGATCAGAAGATCCGCGGCAAACCCTGGCGCGATGCGTCCCGTAACGCCTCCTAGCCCAATCGCTTCGGCACCGTTCGACGTGGCGGCGCACAGGGTCTCCACGGGGCTCAGCCGCGCGAAATGGCTGAAGTACGGGAGCGCCCTCGGCAAGTCATAGTGGTATACCCCGGGAATGCCGGCGTCAGTCGACGCCATCAGCCGCACCCCGGCTTCGCGCATGCGATCGAAATTCGCGCCGACGCGTGCCTCGTAGTCCGTTCGGCCAAGATTACGTTTCCAGCCGGAATTGATGGTGGGCGAAACGAAAGTGCCCCCCCGGGCGATGGTCTGCGCCACCTCGTGCGAGTACTCGGTGTGCCACCCTTGCGGCCCCACCCACGAGCAGTGCTCGATCGTGCGGACCCTCGCATTGGCCGCATTGCGTATGCCGGCGGTACCGTGACAGTGCGCGGCGACGTGATGCCCGTGCGCACCAGCCGCACCCACGACCTGTTCGAGCACCGATTGGGAAAACTGGGCATCGACGGGCTGACTGCCGGGGGTGAGGTTTCCTCCGGTGGCCATCACCTTGATCAGGTCCACCCCGTGCTGAACTTGACGCTCCAGAACCGCCAAGGCTTGCTCGGCGTCCTCGGCCTCACCCCCCCAAAAATGGCAGTGTCCACCTGGCGAGGTGATCGGTTGCCCGGAGCACACGAGGCGTGGGCCGACTAACGCACCAGCGGCAATTCGGTCGCGCATCTCGAGATCGATCCACTCACCTCCGCCAAGATCGCGAGCGGTGGTGATCCCCGCCGAGACCATCTGATGCAGCCGGGCGGGCATCGCCTCACGTACCGCATCGCCGTTGGGTTGGTCGCTCGGTGCCCGGATATCAGGGTCGAGACAGAGGTGGACGTGGCCGTCGATAAGCCCCGGCAAGACCGTCAGCCCGCCGAGATCTCGGGCGTCGTGCGCATCGCCGTCATCGTTAAGCGCCGTAATGTGCTCTCCGTCGATGCGGAGACTATCGAAAGGTGAATAGCTCTCACTCACCCCGTCCCAGATCCGTACGTTGCGCAGCACTGTCATGATTCGCGTCCTGCCCTCATCAGCTCGAGGAAGTTGTTCCACATTTGCTCACGTGCCTCCTCGACCGCCCAGCCCTTGAGCTGCGCAAAGTAGGCCACCGTGCCTACGACATTCGCTGGCTCATTGCGCACGCCGCGCTCGGGGCCCAAGTACGGCGCATCGGTCTCGGTCAGCACCCGTTCCTCAGGCAGCTCGAGCAACATTTTTGTGAACGCTTCGCTCTTGCGCGCGTTCGCCGGGATCGAGAACCACCACCCGTCTTCTCGTGCCCAGCGCAACGCTTGTTTCACCTTTCCACCGTAACAGTGAAAATCCACGTATTTCGCGCCCAGACTCCGCAAAATTTCCGCCGCGCGTGATTCGCGCTTACGCGTATGAATAATAACGGGGAGGCGGTGGCGCATCGCGACGTCCACCAACGCCTCGAACACCCGTTCTTGGCTCGCAAACGTCGCCTCAGGCAACCAATGCCCATCGAGACCGCACTCGCCGATCGCGCGGAGGCGACCCGAGGCCGCCATCTCATCGATGTAGGCGATTTCCGTATCGACGTCGAAGCGAGAGACTGAGAGGGGAAAGTCTTCGGGCAGCTCGTGGTTGACCGCATCCACTGGGTAGATGCCGAGCGCGGGCCAAATGATCGCCTCTCGGGCCGCCATCTCGAGAATTTCCCGGTTCGACTTCGGCTCTAATCCGTTGACCACGATGGCTCTCAGCTCCGCTGCACGCGCACGTTCGATAGTCGCTTGCCGATCCTCGGCGAAACGGCAATGCGTTAGATGCGTGTGAACGTCGAAGTACATCGCGATAGCGCGCTCACTTGAACCGACCGGCATGATACCAGCGCACCCGGGTCCAGGTTGCAATGTCGTCATCGCGCCGCGCAGCTATACTCGCAGCCGGGGCGCGGCGATGAGCCCGGTCTGCCCCGGATCCGCTCGCCCCTTGGAAAACTGGGGCTCGCGCCCCGGGAGAACTCGGGGTTTGGCGCAGCAGGGCGAATGCCATCATAGCGGGAGGGCACGTTCGTCAAATGGCACTGGGTGATCTGCTCGTTGGCTTGTATTGGTTTGGCGACACGTACTCGCTTTGGGTGTTCGCCGCCGCATTGCTCATTCCCATCGTCGGCTCTCTCGCCGCGTGGATTGGTAAGGGCGGGCGCACCGATCGTGACGGCCGCTTCGTCGCGAGCGTGCTCGTCGGTTTCGGATTCGCGTTAGTCGCGATGGAGCTCCTCGCGGTTATCGCGGCACAAATGCTCTTCGATGCCTCCGTGCTCGAAGCCAATGCGTTGCTACTCGCTGCGCCCGTCGTGTGCCTGGCCGGCGCACTCCTGGGCGTGCACTTCCTATTTCCGCTCAATGAGCTTGGCTCGGTCCGCACGGCGTTCGACGTCGGCCTCTTTGTGCTTGGTTGCGCTGCCGTCATTTGGATCTTCTCCCAGTTCCGGGGCTGGGGCATCATCTTCTGGGGCGGAATCGGACAGCTCGTCATCATCGGAGCTGTCGGCTATTTCGTCATGCGCCGGCTTTACCGCCGTGCGTTTGGATCACGCCGTTAACGGGAGAGCAATGTGGGAGCCAAGCCTGCGAAAGACGCTATCGACCTGGGGATAGTCACCAACAATGGCGAAGAGATGGTCGCGTTTTACCGTGACGTGCTCGGCTTTGAGCACGAAGGCGACATCAATATGGAGGCGGTCGGTATCAAGGTGATGCACCGCCTCTGGTTCGCGGACTCGCTCATAAAGATCGTGGTGCCAGTCGACGCGCCGAGTAAGGCGGCAGCGCCGGGTGGTATCGCAGGTGCAACGGGCTATCGCTACTGGACGCTCACGGTGAGCAACCTCGACGAGATACTCGCCGCGGCCGACGCAGCCGGGCGGACAATCGTCTGGCCTCGCCGCGAAATCCGGCCGGGCGTCTCGGTCGCGATGGTAGAAGACCCGGACGGAAACTGGGTCGAATTCCTCGAGAAGGGCTAGCGTTGGCGGAGGCGCTCACTGAACCGGGAGAACATCGCAAGATGGCGCCCGCTCACGCTCGATAATCAGGCGCCTCCCGGTCGAGCTTGCGCATCCACGCTTCGAGCTCCCGAACCCCCGCCGCTGCGAACGGCCCGACCGCCGTGTCCACCGCTTGAAAGCGAGCCATCCGCTTGGCGTCGATCACGTTCAGCTCGGCCCGTCCACCGGCCTGGGCCAGGATCTGGACTTTACATGCCCGCTCTAAGTTGATCATGTGCGAGAAACTCTCCGCCACCGTCTCGCCCCAAGTGAGCGTGCCGTGATTACGCAGCAGCATCATGCGGCACTGCCCCAAATCAGCTACCAGGCGAGCTTTCTCCTCTGGATCGAGGGCCACGCCCTCGTAGTCGTGATACGCGACACCGCCGTAGTGAAAGACGTTGAACTGGCTGAGCGGAAGCAGTCCGTCGCGCTGCGCCGATACCGCCACGCCGTAGTCCGTGTGCAGGTGCATCACACAATGCGCCTGGGGCAAGGCCTCGTGCACCGCGGAGTGAATGATGTAACCCGCGGTGTTGATCTCGTGCGGATTGTCCCCATTGACCTTGTTGCCTTCGAGGTCGATCTTCACGAGGTTCGAGGCGGTTACCTCCTCGTACATCAATCCGAATGGATTGATGAGGAAGTGAGTATCCGGCCCCGGCACCCGGGCGGAGAGATGAGTGTAGATTAAATCGTCCATACCGAGCCTCGCGAAGGCACGGTAGACTGCCGCAAGCTTGGTCCGCTGCTCCCATTCGCTCTGTGCGTAGCTCATGCCGACTCCTGGTGGTTTGAAGGATTGTCAGGCGACTCATCGTCATCCGACGACGCCGGTATGCTACTTTCTCGCGCTCGATCACGGGAGACACGATATGGCGCGGTATCTGAAAACCGGCATCAGTGATGACGAAAAAGCTTCTGCCGATGCGAAGGTTCGTGAAACAGTCGAACGGATCCTCGGCGACATCGCCCAGCGGGGCGATACGGCGATCCGCGCCTATTCCGAGCAATTCGACCGCTGGTCCCCCGAGGCGTTTAGGCTCAGCCGTGCGACCATCGACGCGTGCTACGACGCGGTGAGCACCCGGGAACTCGAGGACATCAAGTTCGCGCAAACCCAGATCCGCAACTTCGCGCAGATCCAGAAAGACGCGCTGCGCGAGGTCGAGGAAGAAACGATGCCCGGCGTGATTCTCGGGCACAAGAACATCCCGGTGAATAGCGTGGGCTCCTACGTGCCGGGCGGCAAGTACCCGATGGTCGCTTCGGCACACATGAGCGTGGTCACTGCCAAAGTCGCCGGCGTGAAACGCATCATCACCTGCGCCCCACCCTATGAAGGCAAGCCCAACCCAGCAATCGTCGTTGCCCAGGACCTCGGCGGCGCCGACGAGATCTATTGCCTCGGAGGCGTACAAGCAGTGGGCGCCATGGCGCTCGGATCGGAGACGATCGCACCGGTCGACATGCTGGTGGGGCCCGGCAACATGTTCGTGGCCGAAGCGAAACGGCAGCTCTTTGGACGGGTGGGCATCGATCTGTTCGCCGGCCCCACCGAGACCTTGGTCATCGCCGACGAAACCGTCGATGGCGAGCTGTGCGCGGCCGACTTGCTTGGCCAGGCGGAGCACGGTCCCACGTCACCCGCGACGCTGCTCACCACCTCAGAGAAGCTTGCCCAAGACACCATGGCGGAGGTCGAACGTCAGCTCGGTATTCTGCCCACCGCCGAGATCGCCCGCGAGGCGTGGGAGACATTCGGTCAGGTCATCGTGTGCGACGACGAGGCAGAGATGGTGGCCGAAGCCGATCGGATCGCCGCCGAACACGTCCAGGTCATGACGCACGATCCGCAGTACTTCCTCGACAACATGACCAACTACGGCGCCCTCTTCTTGGGCCCAGAAACCAATGTCTCCTTCGGCGACAAGGTCATAGGAACCAACCACACACTGCCAACGAAGCGTGCGGCCCGCTATACCGGCGGATTGTGGGTCGGCAAGTTCATCAAGACCTGCACTTACCAGCGGATCACCGAGGACGCTGCGGTGACCGTCGGCGAGTACTGCTCGCGGCTGTGCGCCCTCGAGCACTTTGCCGGGCACAAGGAACAGGCCGATATCCGACTGCGCCGGTACGGCGGACAAAACGTCCGGGGTCTCGACGCCTTACCGGGCATTACCGATTAGCCTTGGCCCGGCCGCGCGCCCTGACCGGGCCGCGGCAGGCCAAGGAGCCCCCTGGGGCTAGTAGATTTTCGGCTCCGGCGTCGGATCGCCGTGGTGGAGGATATCGAGATCGCAACCCTGATCGGCCTGGGTGACGTGACTCAGGTACAGCGCACCGTAACCCCGCGTGTAATGGGGCGGCGGGCGCTTCCACACCGCTCTACGGGTGCGGAGTTCCTCGTCCGAAACATCCATCTCCAAGCGGCGCCCCTCGACGTCCAGCGTCACCAAATCACCGTCCTGGACCAAGGCTAGCGGACCGCCCACTGCCGCCTCCGGCGCAACGTGCAGCACGCAAGCGCCGTAGCTCGTGCCGCTCATACGGCAATCCGAGACGCGTACCATGTCCCGCACGCCTTGCTCGAGCAACTTCTTCGGGATCGGCAGCTGCCCCCATTCCGGCATGCCGGGGCCACCGTGTGGACCCGCGTTCTTGAGAACCAGCACCGAGTCGGCGGAAACATCGAGATCATCGTCGTCGATTCGGGCGTACAGATCGTCGATGTTCTCGAACACCACCGCGGGTCCCGTGTGCTTGAGCAAATGCGGCTCCGCCGCCGTCGGCTTGATGATTGCGCCGTCGGGCGCGAGATTGCCGCGAAGCACCGCGGTGCCGCCGGTGGGACTCAAGGGATTGTTTCGCGATCGGATCACCTCGTCGTCGAAGACGCCGGCCCCATCGATGTTCTCGCCGAGGGTAGCGCCGTTGACGGTGGGGCAGTCCAGATTCAACAGGTCGGGGATCTTCGCGAGCAGCGCCCGCAAACCCCCGGCGTAGTAAAAGTCTTCCATCAGGTACTTGCCCGACGGCTTCATGTTGGCGACCAGCGGAGTGGAGCGCGAGAGCTCGTCGAAGCGGTCGAGCGGAAGCCGGACCCCCGCCCGGCCAGCCATGGCGACGAGGTGGATGATGGCATTGGTCGAGCCGCCGAGCGCCATATCGACGGTGATCGCGTTGTCGAACGCGGCCTCGCTCAGGATGTCGGACGGCTTGAGATCCTCCCACACCATCTCTACGACGCGCCGCCCGGAGCGTGAAGCCATGTGAGAGTGGGTCGCGTCCACCGCGGGGATCGACGACGCCCCTGGCAAGGTAAACCCGAGGGTCTCGGCCAGCGACATCATGGTAGCCGCGGTGCCCATCGTCATGCAGGTACCGGGCGAGCGGGCGATGCCCTGCTCTATCTCGAACCACGCATCCTCATCGAGATTTCCCGCCCGGCGCTCGGCCCAGTACCGCCAGACATCGGTGCCCGATCCCAGCGTCTCGCCGCGCCAGTGACCGCGCAGCATTGCTCCGGCGGGCACGTAGATTGCAGGCAGGTCCATGGTGAACGCGCCCATCAGCAGACCCGGCGTCGTCTTGTCGCACCCCCCCATCAGCACGCACCCGTCCACGGGCTGGGAGCGCAGTAGCTCCTCGGTCTCCATCGCGAGAAAGTTCCGGTACAGCATGGAGGTCGGTTTCGTCATCTGCTCGCCCACCGACATCGCGGGCAGCTCGACGGGAAAGCCGCCCGCCTGCCACACACCCCGCTTGACCTCTTCGGCGCGTTGCCGCATGTGGCTGTGACAGGTGTTCGTCTCGCTCCACGTGTTCACGATGCCGATGACCGGCTTACCCGCGAAATCCTCCCGGGTGTAACCCATCTCGTAGGCTCGGGAGCGGTGCCCGAATGCCCGCATCGAATCTGGACCGAACCACCGGTGACTACGCAGCGCTTCCGGCGATTTCCGTGCCATGGTCTGTTCTCCTTGTGATGGTCCGCCGTACGCCTGCCGGGCGCGGGCGTTAAGTTACCCCGGTGAGAAATTCATCCAACAGCCGATTGACCACCACCGGCTGGTCAATATTCACCCCGTGACCGGCGTCGGGCACGACCACGTGCTTCGCATGGGGAATGCGCTGGCCCATGTACTCCGCTCCGGTCAGATACGGAGTATCGCCGTCCCCGATGACGATGAGGGTCGGTACCGCGATCCCCGGCAGGCTGTCGATTGCCTGTGCGTCGACCTGGCTCAGAATGCCGCGCGCGGCGTGAGCAAGCCCTTGGGCGCTGCCCTGCTGGCTCTTGCCCACTTCAGACGCCCCCCCGAGCGCAGCCAGGCCGCCCTCCTCGAGAGTGCGCGCGCGGCGCTCGGCCCGTTCGTTCCACGCCGCTCTCGAGCGCTCGCTTCGATAGCCCGGGCCGCAGCCTTGCAGATAGAGCGCCTTCACTCTGCCCGGATGACGAGCATGGAACGCGAGAGACATGAAACCGCCGAGGGAGTGACCGCCAATAACCGCCTGCTCCAGGCCCAGGTGGTCGAGAATCGCGACCATGTCGGCAACCGTTTCCGGCTGCGAGTACGCGGCGGGTTCCTGCGGCCCTTGGGTCAGCCCGTGCCCGCGCATGTCCCAGCGAATCAAGCGAAAGCGGTCGGCGAAGGCAGCCACCTGTTCATCCCACATCTCCGCCGAGGCGCCAAAGCCGTGGGTAAGCAGCACCGCAACCCCGGCCCCGGTATCCTCGTATCGCAATGTCACCCCATCGCGCGTAATCGTCGGCATGCCTATCTCCTCTCGTGCTCGGTCACGCCCGGCTCGCCGAGCACGCGCAGCGCATCGGCACGGAGATCCACCTTGCGGATCTTACCCGACGCCGTCATCGGGAACGCGTCGATGAAGACGACGTGCCGTGGAATCTTAAAGCTGGCGACCTTCCCTCGACAGTATTCGATGACCTCCTCGGCCTCGAGCCCCGATCCGGGCACCCGCTCGACGTAAGCGACCGCCACCTCCGACAACCGCTCGTCGGGGTAACCGACCACTGCCACCTGGAATACCTCCGGGTGTCCGAGCAGCAAGCCCTCCACTTCCATCGGATCGACGTTCTCACCACCCACCTTGAGCATGTCTTTGTATCGGCCGAGAAATCGAATGTAACCGTCTTCGCGCCATACCGCGGTGTCGCCAGTGCGGAACCAGCCATCCTCGGTGAAAGATTCCGCGGTCTCCTTTGGCTTCTTGTAATACTCGATCATCAGGCTGTAGCCACGCGCCTGCAGCTCCCCTTGCACCCCCGGCGGGCAGAGAGCCCCGGTCTCGGGGTCGATGACCCGCAGCTCGTAACCAAGGCCCGGGTAGCCCGAGCTTTCGAATCGACGCTCCTCGTCATCGTCGATGGAGCACAGCGCCGCGCCGAGCCAGATTTCCGTCATCCCAAACCCTGAGATCGCCTTCAACGGGGCGAGCACCGCTCCGCCGCGTCGGCAAACCGGGGTCGCGCTATGCATGCCGGCGGCAAACAGCCCAGTGCGCAAGCTCGAGATATCCCGCGGGCGGGCTTCTTGCGCCTCGGTCAAGCCCTTCATGTGGGCTTCGAAGCCGTGCATCACCGTAACGCGCTCGCGCTCGACGAGATCCAGCGACTCGCCGGGGTCAAACGTTTCCGTGACGATCTGCAACCCACCACACAACACGGCATTCAATGCCCCTTCGGAGTAGCCGAAGGCATGGAAGAGCGGTAGGTAATTCAAAATCACGTCGTTCTCGGTCATACCCATTCGAAACACGCGCTCTTCGTTGTTTCGTACGAGCTTATGGGTGTGCACCACGCCTTTAGGGAATCCGGTGGTTCCCGACGTATACATGATGAACACCGGCTCATCGGGATCAACCGCCTCAGCCCGCTCGGCGAGCGCCTCGTCGCTCACCGTGGCCGCGCCAGCGATGACGTCGGCCCACGCAGTGGTGCCCGCGTGTGCATCCGGCGCCACGATGAGCACCCCGCGCAGCGCCGGAAACCGCTCGTCGCTCACCGCGGTCCCCGACTCGGGCAGCGAGACGACCTCACGCACCATGCTCAGGTAGTCGATGGGTCCGCACACGTCGTGGGTGACGAGGTAATTGCTATCCGATTGCCGCAGCACGTATTCGAGATCGTGGGTCCGAAAGCGCGTGTTGACCGGGACCATCACCGCCCCGATTTTCGCCAGAGCAAACATGAGGAAGATCCAGTGGTCGCAGTTGTTCAACCACACCGACACGTGATCCCCCCGGCGCACCCCCATTGCCATCATGCCCTTGGCGCACTCGTCGACCGTTGCCGCGAGCGCTTCGTAGGTGTAGCGCCTGTCCTCGAATACCAACGCTTCGCGGTCGGGTACTCGGCGCGCAGTGTCGTCCACTAAGTCCCCGAACCGGCGTTTCGGATACCAGTCCATTTTCTCGCTCCCTCGCTTTCCAGCCCTTATGGGTGATGCGTTCGCATTGCTCCGCCAGCGCTGATGCTATGCGTCCGCGCACCATTATCCCAGGCCCGCTCGGTTACCGGGTTCGGCCTGAGCTCCCGCCGGCGGCCTCTCAGCCACGCAGCCTACGTGTACGGTTCTTGTACTCCCAGTCGATACGCCACCCTGGCAAGCGCGGCAGAAACCCCAGCGAAGGGGGCTGCGTCCCGCCCCCCGCAATCTGGACCAGGGTCGCTATCCGCGCAGGGACGTCGTAACGGATCTGGTAACGGATATTGCCCACACTCAACCGTCTGGGATGGGTGCGCTCGAGCGCCTGCGCCTCCCGCGGTGGCAACGGGTCGGGCATCAGATCGCTCGCCTCCAAGCAGGCCCAGTCAGCTTCCGTCTCGACACCAAGTGCTGCTAAATGGTCAAGCAGCCAGTCTCGAAACGCCGGCGTCTCGACGCCGGCAAAGCTGGCGTGGAGCGAGCGCAGCGCGTGCCGATCGCACGCCGCCTCCAGCGCGGATTCGAACAGACGGCCCGCAAGGAACAACTCGCAGATCGCTTCGCGCAGCACCGCGCCGGTAGGGTGTTGCTCGCGCCGCGCGATAACCTTCCCGGCATAGACCACATCGGCCTCGATCACGATCCGATTTCGGCGAAGCCGGGTACCGCGTATTTGCAGTCGCGTGAGACCCGCCTCGTCGAGCCAGCCGGCCGGAATCGGCA
>Ga0310342_100003324_pt1 | contig 10547 bp, 2 predicted proteins | sample S15DNA20500_MG_FD_206155 | JGI IMG/M metagenome (GOLD analysis project Ga0310342, IMG submission 206155) | Marine microbial communities from station ALOHA, North Pacific Subtropical Gyre - S1503-DNA-20-500_MG | ecosystem: Environmental > Aquatic > Marine > Oceanic | place: Pacific Ocean: North... | reverse complement strand
GCCACCACCGGAAATGCCTGGAATTCCAGTAGAAGGGGCACCCCCAGCAGGAGTGCAATAATACGTTATGGCAACAAAATTTCCAACACTAGTTAAAGAGGAAAGCCTGGACCAATTCAATGTCAAGAAGGGGTTACAGGATCTTCAAGATCTTAATAAAATAGCAATTAAACAAGAGCTTACAGAAAGATTACATGAAGTTAAAAAACAACTTGATACTCCTGTGCTTTTAAGGGATGGCAAATTTGAATGGAACCCTAAGACAGGCGATGTTTCTGCAACATTTAGCGATGAAACCATTGGAAAAACTCTTAGTTATGATGATGCAGGGGATATTATCACTAGGTGGTACGGGAATGATTATGAGCCTACTATGCGACCTGATCATGAAAGAAACAGAGACCTGGCTCCTGAAATACCACATGAAGACAAAGATGTACAAGAGTATCATGTTAAAACAGGACTAGACCAACTTAAGCGAATATTTTCTGAAACAAAATCAATGGGTGGTGGGGATCCAATCAGTTTAGTACAAGAAGAATCCATTCCTAAAACACAACAATCTATCGAGAATGTTGTTTATCCTGTTATAGGGTATGACTTAAAAGTAAATAACCCTTTTGGTGGCGAACAATACAGGGGTCCTACAATAGGTTCAACAGAAAATTTCCCCACTAAAAACAGCGGTGTAGATCTTTTTGCCCCCAAGAATACTCCTCTTGTATCGCCTCGTAAGGGAACAGTTCTTCAGGCTGGTAAATCTAATGTTACAGGGGCTCATCATGGATATGGAAACAGTGTACTTATTCAAGCCGATGATGGTTCTGTACATAGACTATCCCATTTAAATAAAATACAAATTAAGAAAGGCGACAAACTATTAGCAGGTGATGTTATTGGATTGTCTGGTGATACAGGAAATACAACAGGTCCACACTTAGATTATGAATTATATACTCCTGATGGAGTACTTGTTGATGCTACCCGACAATTTAATCTATCATTACAAGAAGCTTCGGGATCTGGTTCTACAGGTGGTGCTTTTTCCTCATTTAGAGATCTTAAGGGATGGTTAGGGGATCTCTTTACTAGTAATGAAACAAAAGCTATTCAAGAACAGGGAAACATACCATTTGATACTTGGACTCCTATTTCAGGGGAACCAACAAAACTTCCCTGGGAAGATGAGGAAACTAGTTTACCATTATCCCATGACGATTGGCTTGATCAAATGGAACTTACTCTTGACAAAGACGATCAACGATCTCATCAACATGATATAGAAAATCGAACTCTATATGGAAGAACCCTGACAAGCGATTCTATTTCCGAGAATCTTTTTGATAAAGAGAACATCCCATACAAAATTCCTGAAGCCCCTGATGTCATAGAAAAAAAGAAAATAGAAACAGTTACTCCTGCCCCTTTGTGGAAGAGTGTAGTCGGAGGACTTTTTGAAGGAGCCAAGGAAATAAATGATTTATGGGATATTCTTGGTTTTGTAGCTTGGTCAGCTCAATACACTTCGTTATCCCCCAAAGACGACATAGCACAAACAACAAAAACTATAAGAGCTGGTGCCGAAAAAATAGATGAATGGCTGATAGATATACAAAAAGAAGCCCACAATTTCGGTAAAGTTGAAGCTGGAAAAGAAGGCTACCGTGGTGTTATTGGTCGTGGTGCTCAGATAGGCATGGATGCTGTCTCTCGACAGATTTCATTGACCCTAAACCCAATAGGTACTCTTCTTGGGATTTTTGGAGAAAAGGAAGATGACAACTATTGGACATTGGGCGATATCAATCAGGCTGTAGCATCACAAGTCTGGGAAATTAAAGATAATATTAGGGCTATGGGGGACGATTGGGGGGAATTCCTTTTTGCGGTACAGGGTGACAAGGCATCTGTTACTGAACTCGGTGAACCGTCCTATCTTGATTCCTTAGAAAATTTGCAGGGCTGGGATAAGTCTGAGATGGGAAAGCAACTGCTTCAGTTTGGAGTGCATGGAGCAATGGCTATCTTCGAAATTCATCCATCCACAGCAAAGGTTGCATTAGTAGCAAGACTTGGCGCAGGGGAAATTATGGATGAACTCAAAACCCTGCCTGCTACTAAAGATTTAATGTCTCGTATGACTTATGAACAAGAACTTCGTATACAGGGGGCAGTAGGGGGTGGGCTTGAACTGGGTATTGGTCTAGGAAAAATAGCAGGCAGAATAGGTAAGAAATTTGGTCCTAGTCTTGGTTGGACAAATATCAAACTATTGGGAAATACCCTTAAAGAGAAATCCCCTGCGGCTTGGCATACAATGGGCAGGTTTGCACGTCATCCTATAAAGGAAGGAGCGTCGCCTGCAGTACGGCAAGTGATTGATGGCGCAAAAAAAATAATAGAAGTAACGAACACGAATATTACTAATGCAAGAACTACAGGAATAGTTGCAGGGGATATCTTGCCAGGGGGGAGGGCAGGGGGAAGCAACTATAGGAGGGAGTTAACACAGGAAGAATGGGATGGTCTCAACCCTAAGGTGCAGGCAACACTCACAAGGTTGGCAGACGATAAAATACAACTACAAAACGCTAAACAAGGTAAGGAAAACTACGGAGATGGGTATGCAGATATTATCAGCGCTGCGAGCGATGGAAATTTTTCTAAGACAGCAGATAATCCACCAAAACTATATACTCCTGTTTTCTTTGACGAGATGGGGGTAAACACAATAATAGATGGAATTGATAAATCGACGGACCTGAAACCAACAATCCTGGATTTGTCTCGAAAGTTTCAAGTTGCTCCAGGAGTTATTCTAAGAACGTATAGAGATCACCCGAGGGTATCGCAGGATGCAGCACAGAAGATTTTGAAGATACCTGAAGACCTTCTAACAACAGATGCAGAAATGAGAATAGTTGAACTTGCTGTGGAATGGACAGGGAGTGTGGATAGAAGGGCAAGGTCTTTATTTTCCGAACATGTTGCAAATGCTAATGATGTAGACAAGCTTATTGATCCAAAAACTACGAAACCTGTAGCAAGCGTAAAACGACTAGAGGAGATTATTAATAGTTTAAATTTGCCGAAACCAAGTGAGAGCTTTAAGGGGGCAAGGGGGGCAGCAGAAAGGGGTGGAAAACTAATGGTCACGCAGTCAATTCGAAAGGCTGATGGAAGTGAAGATTTTAAAGAAATACCTGCTTCTTCAGCCATAGAAGAACTTGTTCTGTTTGCTTACCAAATGAAAAATAAAGCTCCAGGTGCTGACATACAAAATGTATCAAAATTCAGAGGTGTTGTAAGGTTAGATGATCAAAAGTACGCGAACCCTGATTTTATTCTAGAACTCCCTAGCGGATATATAGTAATTGAAATCAAACCTATGTCGAAATTACTTAAGGACCCAACCCTGGTTTATAACCTTGACCGCACAAGAGATGTTCTTAATCAGCAAGGAATTGGATATCTTGTTTTAACAGAACGCGAGATTGTAAACCTAGCAACCGATGGCGAAAAAATTGCTACGCTAGGAACAACATCTTTCGATCTGGCAAAAACTGATCCCAGAAATTATTTGAACCTAATAGATAGTCTTCTTGAAAACGGTAATGCGTCTATCCGAACATTAAGCCAAGTGGCAGATACTACCCCACCTGGAAGTAGCAAAAGAATACGAAGGAATCTAAACCAGTTGCAAGAATGGCAAAAAAAATATAAGGAAACAATTAAGGCCCACGACGATGCTAAAAAAGCAGGCACAGCAGCTTACATTGCTTTTAGAGAAAAAGTAGACCAAGGAGATTGGACGATTGTTACCGATTCAATGCAAAATCCCTTTCATCCAAGTAATATAATATTAGGAATAAAAAGGATGCCCAAACGAAAGGGAGCAGTGCTTGGGGCAACTGATGAATTAAAAGAAAGGGAATATTATTATACCCTTCAAGATCTTTTTGATAATGTGAAGTGGAAGTCCCCAGGGATAAGTGATGGTGCCAATATCAACAAAGCAATCAATACTAATCCAGCTAATGTAGCACTAATTGGGGGATCGCTTATAGAAGGAAAATATTTTGAAGCAGGAATAAAGGGAATTGCAGGAGCAAAACAAGAAGAGGGCTTGTTCGATGAAGACACCCCGTTAGAAGAAAGACTTGTTAGATTTGCTGTTGCAGGAACCTTGGGAGCTTTTGGGACTAAAAGGGCTCTTCGGTTACTTAATCGTGTTAAAAGGGTTGGATTAAAAGAATGGTCTTTAGAATCTCCCAATTTAGGACTCGCTTCTGGAAAAGCAAAAAAGACAACGAACAGTAGAAAATCATTAGATGCAGAAGAGGCTAACTTACCATTAAAAATTGTTAAGGGGTCTAGAGTAGCTACCGCCGACGGTAGATTTGGTTATATTGAAAATATTGCCGATGGAAAAGCTACAATTAGATTAGAGGTGGGAAAAACCCCTGCAGGTACAGGATCAACCATAACAGAGAATTTAGATAAACTTAAACACCAACCCCTACCCAGAGAAGAACAAGTGGCGTTGCTTAGTGAACTCTCAAAGACTCCTGGTCTAGAGCCTCAACCAGGAGATGATTTTATAAAAGAAGTTAATAAGGGGTGGGGGCAATTATTAAAAAAAGCGCTAATAGATAGACACGCAGACCTTAGTAATTTTGAAAAGGTTCTAGAAAAAAGGATAGGGAGACCCTTAACACCAGAAGAACGAGTTTATGTTCTTCGGAGAATTTCATCTTCAACTACATCGCAGGAGGTGGGGCGATTACACAAAAATGAATTAGCCCCTATTGCAGGGAGAAAGATAGGGAGAATGAAACCCACTGAAGAGGGTTATCACGAGAGAATGAGTGCAACCGCTGAAAGGATGGTTAACTATCTGCTAAAAGCCGAGAAAAACAATCAGATAATAAGCTACTTGGAAAATCTTAAAAAAGCCGGAAAGATAACAAATAAAGCACTGATTGCTAGAATTAACAATTTTAGCAGGATCATCGAGAACGATATTGTTAATCTGATTGTTGAGAAGGAAGGTATGCTTGTTCCTGGAAAGATGGATATTGACAATCTTAAAGCCGCAATAAGAGAAAAACTACCTAATGATGAAGCGGAAAAAGTATTAGATGCTGTTGAGGGCATAAAAAAGGCGTGGAGTGGAGAGTGGAAGGGGCGAGTCAAAGAAGGTGGATATCTAGATGAATTAATTGAACAAGGGGTAATTACTAAAGGAGACAAAACAGCTTATCTGGAGAAATATGGGGATTTGACCATTGCTAATTTAGGGACGACTAAGGAGGTACAGGCTGTTAGCAAGAGAGCAGTAGCAGAGAAAATAACCGCCGGCAGACTTCTTGAATTTACTGAAGAAGAACTGATAGAGCTTGTTGAAGATCCACAGGCGGCGCTTAGGGCTTATACGTACACAAGGATAGCCTTGGCGGAACAAACCACAATACGCGAAATTGCACAAAAGATATTCGAATTGTCACGTTTAACAGGTAATGATAACAAGATAATAGAAACGGGGATAGAGAGTTATCGACAGGTTGATTATGGGGAGATGGTTGATGGGAAGCATAAATTTGTTGGAAGATGGTTTAGATTAATAAACGATCCCAATAATCCTGGGAGCCTGAAAGTGGATCCCGAGAATATAAACGGAAAACCTGAAAAGGACTGGGGTTATAGCAAGAAAGATATTGATAAGCTTAGGGCGAAAAAGAAGAGTGTAACCTTTTCACGATCGGGGGAATCAAGACCACCAATAGGACCAGGCCTGGGTAGTGGCGGTTTACCAGAAAAGATAATGATGATTTATCCCGAGGAACTTGATTCCGTTTTTAATTCATCTACATGGCAAGAGGCAGATGCTAAGCTCAAACTAGCGGGCAGACTTCTTGGCGTTCCTTTGTTCAAATGGGTAACGACTACTGTTGCTCCAGGGTTCATTACTTATAATATGATAAGCGATGCGATAACCTTTATACAGAGATCAGGAACATGGCTAAAGAAAAATCCCAAGGTTTCTGGTGGAGCATTGGCCCAGGCTTATATAGACTTGGTTCTTGCTAATCAATCAGCAATTATAGGTGGTAGTGCTATTCTTGGTGGTGGCGTAGGTGCTACACAAGGACGAACTCTAGATGAAAGAATGAGGAATGCTGCGAAAGGGGCTGCACTGGCGGCCGTAACAGGAACAGGGGCTAGACACATAATGGGAAGACCAGGCATTCCTAAGGATTGGGAAGATTTTGTTATAGGTGGGGGAAGTCAATCTAACATGTGGATTGGTGCAAGATCAGTAAGGGAGCATACTCAAGATCTCGTTAGAAATCCGATTGGGAACAATCCAACTGAAATCTGGCAGAAATACAAAGAACTCGGATTGATAGAGGGGGTATTACATCCTATTTATGATAGCAATGCCTTTGTCCGCCATGTAACCGATATTCTTACCTTGAAACCTGTACGTGATTTTGGGGAAGTAGTAGAAGACGCTCCAAGGTTAGCAGCATATAGATTGGCAGGATCCATGGATGACACTAAAAATCCCATGTCTGAAAAAGATCGTATAATGATGGGAAGAGAGATAACCCTTGATTATCAGAAAGCAGGTTGGTTTACCAGGCAAGCAAATTACATAATTCCCTATCTGAATCCAGCTGTCCAGGGCGTATCAACATATTTTGCAAAGGATTTTTCTCGCTTAGGTAAAAAAGATACAGTAGCCAGGGCTGCTCTCTATAGTGTCCTTCCCCTTGTTACGGCAACTGTTGCTGTAACGGTATATGGAAGAGCGCAAGATCCTGAAGCATGGGGGAATATTCATCCTAAGCTCAAACAAACAGGTCTTACTTGGCTAACCCCTACTGATACAGGACATTTTCCTGATGGAACAAAGAGACCCGATATGATTGGTTGGTTTCCTGCGGGTAGGAGAGAAGACCAAGCCATGATGATATTTATTGTTCATGCCTTGGAAAGTATTTTAGGGCAGAACCCAGATCATTGGAAAGCTGCACGTAATATGCTCGAGGCAGCAGCAGGGGATCCAGATGTTTCTGGTTTTATACCTCCCCTTCCTCGATTAATTTTTGAACAAGTAGCAAACTATGACTTTTATAGAAACCGAGACATTATCAATCAGTCAATTACGGCATTTCCCACAGAATATCAGCTAAGCGAAAGATATACATCGGAAACAGCAGAGAAAATTGCTCCGACAATAAAAAAAATAGTGGACCCCCTAAGTAAGGCTCTACCCTTTGACTTAAAGCAGCTTGCCGCGCCTGTCAATATAGATCATATAGTTCAGACAGTGCTCGGAAGTTATGGGAGAGAAATCTTTGGTGTAACGGATACATTGATAGGTAGAGACGAAAGAAAAAGAGAAGGAGAAAAAATAAGATTACAAAAAGAAGAAGAGGGTAGATATCTAGATGAATTAGTTGACCAAGGGATAATTACTGAAGAAGACAAACTTGATTCCCTGGAAATGATAAAAGGTGATTTTGTTTTACCGAGGGATGTTCCTGGTCTAGCTGGAAGTGCTATTGGCCGATTTTTGAAAGTTACTGGTGGACAAATAGCACGGGATAGAGCAGAAAAAGGAAAAATCCGGATGGAAGATCGAATGAGAACCGTGATTGAGTATCTTAATGAAAATGTAGCTAAGTTGGAGAAAGGAATCCCTGCTGAGGAATTCCAAAACTCCGAGCTATATCGCCTGATGCAACTAGAAATAGGAGTAGGTGGACAGAAATTAAAGCTAAGAGAGAAAAAGAATGCAACGATAAAATTCATGGTAAGGAAAATAGTAACTAACCAGGCAATAGAAACAGGGGAATTAGGAGTAGTTATTGGTGGTAACAAGGAAAAGATGGACTATGATTTAAAGAAGATGGTAATAAATCTTATTGATAATGGTTTTAGTATTAATTTGCCAACACACCCTGCAAATATAAAGACACCTGCGATTGAAGAACGAGGTCTGGTAGTGAAGGAGGGGGGAGAATTTGAAATAAGCAAAGAGCAGGAAAAAGAATACTATGATATACTGAAAAAAGAGGCTATATTGTCTCTCAAACGAGAGGGTATACAAACTTATGAAGACTATTTTAATATAGTAGTATTTCCATATATGAAAGATCGCATTCCCCTCGGTAAAAATCTTACGCGCCAGGAATTAGAAGACCAGGCAAAGATCCTTGATGACTTCTTTTCGATCTTAAGACATCGTGCAATAGGAATACTAACGGAGCGACATACATATTTAGCGTTGCGAAGGGAACCATCTAGATCATCACCTTCCCTATACGCTGGTAGTGCAGGAGGTAGATAATTATGGGAGTGCCAGATCCAATTGGTTATACTATTGACATAACCGGAAAAATGAAAATTGCAGACGCATTAATCGAAGAGCTGTTCGGCGCGAATTTTAACGGCGAGGGCAAGTTGGGGACGAGTGAAAAGACTGAACATGAATTGCGTGACTTTCACGTAGATGCCATACGTAAAATTGCGGATAGGCTAGAGACAGTAAAAGATGCTCAGATAAGGGACGCAGTAATCAGCACAATTGGTCAGAACCAAAAATATACCCACTATGCACCGTATCTTACGCAAATATATGTCCTTCAGGATCCAGCCAATAGAATGCAGATAGTTGGAAGAGTTAATAATTTACTTGAAGCTCAACGAAGAAACAGAGGCATCCCCGCTGGAGGGGGCACACTTGATTCACAGATAGTTCGCTTAGGGGATGCCTATGTTTCTAGCTATGGAACAGCAATTAGAGCGGAAAAGAATGACATTATTGATCCAAAAAGTAGACAAGGACAACTACTAGAAGTACAATTAAATATTGCGAAAGAAAACCTTGATAGGTTGCAAAGGAATGTACCTTCGTCAGCAGCAACAATGGATGAGATCCAACTTCGACAAAATAGTGTTCAAGAAAGCAATATAAGATTGCAGGCATTAAAGGATGAACTAGCGTATGAACAGAGTGACGATGGAAAAGATGCACTAAAAAGAAAGATAGCACAAGAAGTAGCTCGCTTGGCACTGGCTGAGATTAATCTTGCCAATGCACGGAAAACACAAGTAACAGACACACAAGTAACACAAAAGACTGCAGTCGCAGCAAACAATGTTCAACTAAGCAATGACCAGGTTGAAACAAGCGAAATCAACCTAAATATACTGAGGGAGAAAAGAGCTAAGGCAGAAAGTCAAGATGAAAAAGATAGAATTAAAGTCCAAATAGACAGTGAAATAACAGCCCTGGCTAGAAGTAAGAATGCGTTAGAGATAGCAAAATTACAACTAGAAAAACTACGGCAAGGTCCAGTTGGTCCAACACCAGAACAAAGGGAAAAAATAAGTTTACAAATCAAACAAGCAAGATTGTCCCTAAAAGCATCAACAGATCAATACAACGAGTGGGCTAATGATAACCAAGTGGCTGCAAGGGATCTTGGTGCTCAAGTCCAAATTGCAGAAGCAAGGAAGATTCTAGAAAACATTCAAGAACAATCTGCTGGGAATAAAGACATACGGGCAACATTCCAAGACGTAATGGGACGATGGCAGGAGGTAATAGCCAATATTGATCCGAACGATCCAGACAGTTGGGGTCAAAAAGATGAGGCAACGGCGGGCTTAGTCCAAGGATTGATGTCAGCTGGGGGCAAAACCATTGCAACCTGGGAAGATGCCATGGCGTTGTTAGGACCACTACAATCTACTCTTGACAGAATAGAATCAAGAGAAAGAGCAGACGAAAGACTTAGAATAGAAGCAGAAGAACGTGCAAGGCGAATTAAACTAGAAGATGAAGCAAGAGAAGCAGAAAAAGAAAGAATAAGAAAAGAAGAAGAAAGTCTAAGATTACAAGAAGAAGGACTTGGTAGAACTGTTGAATCTATGACTTCGATGTTTGCTCCTGGAGCTGTAGAAGTTGCTCCTGCACCTATTAGTGCTGCCCCTCCACCTCCTCCTGCTGCTCCTCCACCTCCTGCTGCTGCCCCTGTTGAGGGTGTAGCATCCGATGAAGATGTTAGTGCTGAAGTAAATAAATTATTAGGTATTTCTGGAGGTGGTGGCAATCCCCCTATTGGGATACAGGAAGTATTAGATAAATATAATGGAACGGGCGGTGGGGATCCCTATCATGAGTCAGAAGAATTAGATTTAGATGGTAGCGATAACAATGGAGAGGAGGTAATTATTGAAGAGATATCCTTTATGCCCCCGCATCCTATTAAGAAGTTTGCCCCACCTGTTGCCAGTGGAGCGCCCCCAATAATCATTAATATTGGTACCGGAGGATTTACTCCTCCCATTATATAAAAGAGGGAATAGATATTATGACGAATGTTGAAGGATGGATTAACAGTCAGAAACGTTATTGGGTCGAACAAGGAAAGAACCCTGATGCTGAAGCCCAATGGGTAAGAACCCATCTAGCAGACTTTTCATCCATGATTGCAGAATGGGAAGCAAGGGAAGTAGTAGAAAAGGAAGAG
>Ga0310342_100003321_pt1 | contig 10554 bp, 6 predicted proteins | sample S15DNA20500_MG_FD_206155 | JGI IMG/M metagenome (GOLD analysis project Ga0310342, IMG submission 206155) | Marine microbial communities from station ALOHA, North Pacific Subtropical Gyre - S1503-DNA-20-500_MG | ecosystem: Environmental > Aquatic > Marine > Oceanic | place: Pacific Ocean: North... | reverse complement strand
CGGAGAGATCCCGACCCGCATCTCCATCTGAATCCCGCCATCCGCCCGCGGGGTGACCACCTGACTGTGATGCCAGACCCGTTCCCGAACATAGGGGGCCACGTCCCGACGAAAACCTAGACGCACCGCTTCGACCGGGCCACCGATGATGCCAAAGCAGTCCGAGACCAACGCAAGCGGATCGAAGGCCTCGGGGTAGACAAACCGCTCCCCACGCTGACGTTGGAATACCCGGAACCTGTCGACAGCAAAGGTCTTCACCTTGCCGGCCTCCAGATCCATCGCAAACAGGTACAAGCCCTGACGCCAGTGCGCCAGCGTGTACGGGTGGAGTTGATAGGTTCGGATCTGGCCCCCCACCCGGGCATACATGGCCTCCGCCGGGTTCTGCCGAAGCAAGGCGGTGAGGATCTCGTCCAGGGCGTCTGCATCCCGGGTGTGGTCCTTGAAGTGCTCAGGTACCGCCACAAACTTCCGGTCGAGATCGGTGACCGCTCCGTGGGTACCGTCCCCGCCCGACCAGGTACTGATCCGCTCCAGCGCATCATCCATGTCCTCTGCAAATCCAGTGCCCTCCAGGAAGTCGAATAGGCTGCGACCAAAGCGTAGACTGACCAGCTCCAGCAGACTCAGCTGCACCCCGCGTCGCCCATAGTTTGGGTCCAGACTGAGGACCCGCTCCAGGCCGCGACCTTCATCCTTCACCGGCACATCGATGCCCCGCAGGTCTGAGAGGTACCGACGCAGGGTACGGTCATCGAGTTCATACTTCTCGATCAAGGTGTCGGCTGGGATTCCGCCCGGGCGTTGAAGTTCAGAGAGGATTCGAACGAACTTCTGGGACTTGTTCAGGGGGTCTGTCGCGGGATTCATGAGGGCTCCACAGGGCTAGGCGGGGGACGATTCTCCAGCACGGCGATGAGATTGTCTGCGGCAAGCTCGGCCATGCGCCTTCGGGTACTCCAGGTGGCGCTACCCAGGTGTGGCAGGAGCACCACATTGGGCAGCCCCATCAGGCCTGGGTACACCGCAGGCTCCCGCTCGTAGACATCCAGGCCCGCTGCAGCGATGCCACCACTGGCCAATGCATGGGCCAAGGCCTTCTCATCTACGACAGGTCCGCGGGAGGTGTTGATGAGGATGGCGCTGGATTTCATCTTTGCGATCGCCGCGCCGTCGATGAGGTGTCGTGTCTGCAGCGAGAGCGGCGTGTGCAGACTGACCACATCTGCGGCCTGTAGAAGCTGGTTCAACGGGATGCCTGAGCTCCGGCTGTGGTGCACCACATTCATTCCGAAGGGTGCCGCCCGCGCCGCCACCGCTTGCCCGATTCGTCCCATCCCCACAATGCCCAGGGTGGCACCGCGCAGGTCCATTCCGCGCAGCATGGTGGGGCGCCAACCCTCGAAATCTCCTTGGGACACAAGCTGGTGGCCCTCGACCACCCGACGTGCACATGCCAGCAGCAGCGCCATCGTCAGATCCGCCGTCGCATCGGTGAGTACACCGGGGGTGTTGGTGACTTGTATGCCACGATCGGTGGCGGCCTGCAGATCCACATTGTCCACCCCCACTGCGTGGTTGGCGATGACCTGCAGCGGACCAGCATCCATCACTCCGGCATCGATCTTATCGGTCGGCATGGGGATCAGCCCCACACACCCTGCCACCCGTGTCAGGAGCGCTTGTCGTGGAATCGGCGCTGGCCCTGGCCACACATCTACGTCCAGCCCCGCTGCAGCGAGCGCAGCCATTCCTGCATCGTCAATGGTCTGGGTAATGAAAACTCTCATGAATTCTCCGGCCCTATCTGTTCTACAGGACTGCACTCCGTATAATCCGGACAGTTAATGTCCGCATATGGGCTTGACTTGCTGTATAGCTGTTCAGTATGTTCTGTACATCTGTTCAGGAGATACTCATGCCGACACCACTCGATCCCATCACTCTCGATCTCATCTTCACCGTCACGGCCTGCTTCGGGCTGATCATTTCTGGGGCGGCCACCATCGCGGCGCTGCCGTGGACGGCGGCCGAAATCGCTGAGACCGAGCGCGCCTTCTGCTCACTCTTGTCCGTCGACGACACGCGTTCCCGTCGCGCCCGGGTCGCGCGGTAGACCTTCGCTTGGTTAGAGGGGCCGCCGGAGGTGCCCCATGGGGGAGACAAACCACCGCTACAATCCGGACATCATCGAGCCCAGATGGCAGGCACGCTGGGATGAGACTGGCGCCTTCGACGCCAAGGATGATTCGGGAAAACCCAAGTACTACGTGCTGAGCATGTTCCCGTACCCGTCTGGCAGCGGACTGCATGTGGGCCACCCCTTGAGCTACACCGCCGTCGACATCATCGCCCGGTACAAGCGAATGACGGGCCACGCCGTCCTCAACCCCATGGGGTGGGACGCATTTGGTCTGCCTGCAGAGCGCAGCGCCATCATCGAGAATCGGCACCCTGCCGAGATCACGGCCGAGCGGGTGGCGTACTTCAAGCAGCAACTCAAGCGGCTCGGATTCTCCTTTTCCTGGAACCGTGAGGTCAACACCACAGATCCCAAGTACTACCGCTGGACCCAGTGGATATTCTTGAAGCTCCATGAGATGGGACTGGCGTATCTGGATGAGGTGCCGGTCAACTGGTGCGCCGCGCAGGGCACCGTGCTCGCCAACGAGGAGGTCCAGGACGGCAAATACGTAGAGACTGGTGATCCGGTCGAGCGCAAGATGATGCGTCAGTGGATGCTGAAGATCACCGCCTATGCCCAGCGCCTGCTCGATGACCTGGATGGACTGGACTGGCCTGACGGAATTCTGGAGATGCAGCGGCAGTGGATCGGTCGGTCTGAGGGTGCAGAGGTCACCTTTGAGGTCGCGGATTCAGGCGGAAGTTTTGTGGTCTTTACCACCCGCCCAGACACGCTCTTTGGTGCCACCTACTGTGTACTCGCACCAGAGCACCCACTCGTCGGCAAGATCACGACCGAAGACCGCAAGGCAGCGGTCGAGGCCTATGTCTCCACAGCCAAGAACCGCTCGGACATGGATCGGCAGCTCGCCGCAGAGAAGGAGAAGACCGGCGAGTTCACCGGCGCCTACGCCATCAATCCAGTCAGCGGCGCCCGCGTTCCCATCTGGGTCGCCGACTACGTACTCATGACCTACGGAACTGGCGCCATCATGGCGGTGCCGGCCCACGACGAGCGGGACCACGCTTTTGCCAAGGCCTTCGATCTCCCCATCGTAGAGGTCATCGGCAGTCCAGAGGGCCACCACATCCAGGAGAGCGCCTACACCGGCGATGGGCTCGCTGTGAATTCGGGAACCTATGACGGGATGCAGGTCGCCGAGTTCAAGGCTGCCATCACCGACTGGCTGGAGGACAATGGCCGCGGGAAGCGAAAAGTGAACTTCAAGCTCCGGGACTGGCTGTTCTCCCGTCAGCGGTACTGGGGCGAACCCTTCCCGGTGGTCCACACCGCAGACGGCGAGATCCATGCCCTGGACCCTGATGACCTGCCCATCACCTTGCCTCATGTCGACGCATACAAGCCCACCGCAGACGGCAAGCCCCCGCTCGCCCGAGCACATGAGTGGCTGCACACCGAGCACCAGGGCCAGCCCGCCACCCGCGAGACCAACACCATGCCCCAGTGGGCCGGCAGCTGCTGGTACTACCTGCGCTACATGGATCCAGACAACGATACCGCCCCCTTCGACACGGAAAAGGAGCGGTACTGGGGACCTGTCGATCTCTACATTGGGGGCGTCGAGCACGCGGTGCTCCATCTGCTGTACGCCCGGTTCTGGCACAAGGTGCTCTACGACTGCGGGCTCGTCCACACAGTCGAGCCATTCAAGAAGCTCTTCAACCAGGGAATGATCCTGGCCTACAGCTACCGGGATGAGAAGGGAAAGTACTACCACCCAACCGAGGTGGAGCAGCGCGATGAGGACTGGTTTGTGAAAGGCACCGATACGGTGGTCAAGACCCAGGTCGAGAAGATGGGCAAGTCCAAGAAGAACGTGGAGGACCCGCTCGACATCGTCGCCAGGTATGGGGCGGATGCGCTTCGGACCTATGAGATGTTCATGGGGCCACTGGAGCAGGTCAAGCCCTGGCAGACCTCAGGCTGTGAGGGGGTCTACCGCTTCCTCGGAAGGGTCTGGCGCCTCCTGGTAGACGAGCAAACAGGAGAGATCCGAACCTCTGAGGAAACACCCGAGGCAGCCCACCGTGCGCTGCACCTGGCCATCAAGGAGACCACCGATGGCATCGAGCAACTCAAGTTCAACACCCCGGTGAGCCGGATGATGGAGTTTGTGAACGCCTCCGGCGGTCAGGCGCCGAGCGCAGATGACGCCAAGCGCTTTGTGCAGATCCTCTCGCCGTACGCACCGCATATTGCTGAAGAGCTCTGGCATCGCATGGGGTGCGAGGAAGTCCTCATGACCTCCACCTGGCCCACATTCGATCCGGACGTCCTGGTCGAGGACACCATCGAGATTGTGGTGCAGGTCATGGGCAAGGTCCGAGGCAAGGTACAGATCGCAGCAGACGCCGACAAGGATGCCGTGCTGAGCGCGGCCAAGGCCCTACCGAACGTGGCCAAATACCTGGACGGAAAGACAATCCGAAAGGAAATCTTCGTTCCCGGACGATTGGTGAATTTTGTCGCGACCTAGACGAACCGTCCCAAAAAGCGTGGAGATCTTCTTTTGTCAATATCTATAGGTATTTGACAAAAAATATAAGAAGTTCGATCTCCGTCTACCCTTGGCATGTCAACCCTGGTATGCTGGACGCCCTACCTCTGGGCCTCCTGTGCCCGGATCCAGCTTCCCAGGACCAGCATGCAGACCGCCGTCGATCCCTTCCAGCCGCTCCTTACAGTCATCCAGCGCTATCGAAACGATGTCCACAACCTCCGGCCGCCGGCCACGGAGGAGGCACTCGCACAGGCTGCACTGCACCTGACGGCACCGATTCCCAAGACCCTGCTGCGATTCCTGCACCGCTGGAATGGTGCCGTCCTGTTCAGGGGGGTGCTGCAGATTCGTACCGTGGCCGATCTCTGCCCCGCCGCCGAGAATGCCCCACACGTCATCGTGTTCGCCGACGGCCCCACCGAGGCCGATCGCTGGGCCTATGCCCCCAACGGGAACGGAACCTCTGTCTTCGGTCGTTGGGATGGCACACGCTTCTGTCCGCTGCACGATCGCTTTGATCGATGGCTAGCCGCCACCATTCAGATTCTGGACCAGAACATCCGTGAGCCACATCAGCAGCTTGCTGTCCGACTGGATCTCGACCGGGACTCCGGCTTCCTGCTGCTGGCGACCGCCGAGCAGATCCTTGCAGAAGGAGATCCCGACGCTGCACGCGATCTACTGCGCAAGGCTACGGCCAATGATCCGAGCCTGGCCCGGGCCTGGAAGCGCCTGGGCGACTGCCTCATGGGAGACAACTCAGATCAGGCCCGCTTCGCCTACCTCAAGGCCTTGCGTGCCATACGCCTGCCAGTGGACCTTCCCACCACACACACACCCAGCCAAGGGCTGATCTCTACCCTGGCCCGACTCTTTCCCCCCGCCGATCCTGGCTGGGAGCGCGAGCTGATTCACTTCCTCGAAGAGGCGGTGACCGATGTGGGCACCCATGAAGAACTCGCATTGTTCGAGACGGCAGTGGTCGAGCTGAGTCGTGCGCATCTCTCACGTGAGGACCGCCTGGCCGCCCACCAATGCCTGGTAGATGCCATCGAGCGCTCGCGCGGGTTTGCCATCCGCGGCCCCATGCCAGAGGCGATCCTCCAGCTCGCCAAGATCGAGATCGATCTGGGGCACCATGATGACGCCGAGCGACGTCTTCGTTCCCTCCGAGTGGCCCCATCCCCCACCTCCGACAAGGCCCGAATCCTGATCGGCGCCATCGCTGCCTCCCGACAGGAGCCCTGGTGCGAAAACATCCTTGAAGAGGCGCTGGCCGGGGAAACCGAGGGCCGCGAGCGTGCCCGCGCGCTCCTGCTGCTTGGCGAGCACCACATGCTCCAGGAGCGAACCGACATCGCGCAGTCTCACTTTGAAGAGGCTCGGCACCTGGCAGATCAGCTGCACGACCCCCAGCTGAGCGCCCGTGCCTGTCTGGGGATGGGAGACATTCATCTGCAAGGGGGCCGCCTGGCAGAAGCGGCACAACACTATCAAGAGGGAAAGAGCCTGGCGGGAGAGGACCCGGTGCTTCTGCAGCGCGTGCTGCTTCGCCGAGGCGATCTGTTCCGTGCCAAAGACGACCACGAGCGGGCCCTCGATGACTACCGCCGTGCCGCAGATGAGTACAACCGCCTGAACCTGCCCATTCGCGAAGCGTGGGCCCGCCTGCGGATGGCACAGGTCGGGGGAGAGGGCGCTTCCGAGCAGGCCCACCTCCTCTTCAAGAATGCCGACCACGCCGCTGGCGTGGCAGCATCCGATGCCATCTCCGGCAACCCCACCCGCAGTCTGGACTGGCACCTGAACCGCTCATCTCACCACGCCCGGGATCGTTCGAATGCGCGGCGCGCCCGCCCGCCGCTGACCCGAGCCGACGCTGAGCGACCCGAGCGCCGCATTGGTGCCCACCGAACCGCTGTGAGCGCATGTGATGTTCGGGTGGTCCACTCCCTCATCCGCGAGCTCGATGCACTCTCAAAGAGCCTGGATCTGGCCAGCCCACGCAGCACAGATCCCAACCTGGCCCGGTATGTGGCAGCGGCAGATTTGCTCAGCGCACATCGCTCCTACGAGGCCGCATCCGCGCTTCTCCGACACCTCCTCGAGATTCGCACCGGCGGTCTGGCGGGGCGATCATTGGTCGCTTCGATGGCTCGCTCCCCCAATGCCGCCCTGGTCGATGGCCTGCTCAACGCGCTGGAAGAGTCATGCGAGCCCACAGGCATCGCAGCGGCCGCCGAGATCCTGGGCTGGAGACGGGAACCGGCCGCCATCGAGGCACTCAAGGGCCTCACCAGCAGCAACACCAACCCCACAATCCGCAAGGCCGCCATCGTGGCACTCGGACGAATCGGAGATCGAGACGCCATCGATTCCCTGCTGCCTGCGATGGATGACCCGGATCTGGCAGAGGTCGCCAGCGTCGCCCTCCTCCTGCTCGGTGAGTGGAGAGGCGTGGACTACCAGGCCCAGGCACTGACCGCCCAGAAACCCGGCATGTCCCGCTCACTGGGTGAGATCGTCGGCAGATACGGAGGACCCAACTATCTGCTCTTGCTGTTCCGGAGCGTGGACCTGGACGGCCCGGCAGGACTCGGTGCCCTGCAGGGCCTGGGCTACCTGGGAGAGGCCAAGACCGTCCCGCGCCTGCTCGACGCTACCGCGAGCCGCGATCCTGCGCGCGCCCGCGTCGCCAGCGGTGCCCTGGAGCTTCTCACCGGACACCATGAGGACCCCGAGGAGTCACTGCTCCGCAACCGTTGGGTCCAGTGGTGGGAGTCCCACGGTGAACACTTCGAGCCCGGCTTCCGGTATCGACACGGTCGCCTCATGGATCCTGGTCTGCTCATCGACCGTATGTGCCACGATGACCCGATGGTTCGACGCGCGACCTACGACGAGTTGGTGATCGCCACCGGCCAGCGTCTGCCCTTTGATGCCGAAGGCCCCTACCGGGTCCAACTCACCCACATCGCCGCATGGCGGGCGTGGTGGCAAGAGAATCGAGAGCGCTTCCCCAGCGGTCGCTGGACCTTCCACGGGGATCAGGTCGGCTAAATAATCCGCAGCTTGTAGGGATTGTGGTTGTCTGTGGCCTTCTTGTCCGCAGCACCCTTGGCCTTCTCCAGCCACTCCTTCATGATCTCGTTGTCCGGCTCAAAGTTGAGTGCGAACTGGATGTTCATCGTGCATCCCTTGTAGTTCTTCTCTCGCCAGTCTTTCAGCGCCATCTTCCAGTACTTCTCCGCCTTGGGGTGGCTGGCGGCATGCTCCGGATTGTCGGCCTTCTGGCGTTCCTTCTCGGCCAAGGCCATCGCATCCTCGGTCATGCGCAGGATGCCCGAGGCCAGAATCTCATCGTATTGCGCACGCTGATCAGGATCGGAGAGGGTCTCTCCCGCCTCCTTGAGACGCTGGTAGATCACGTCTGCCATTTTGGAGACTTCATCATCCCCCAGCGCGGCGACACGGTCTGGGTGGCGGCTCCGATTCTCCCTGCGTACCGCGCCCTCGATCTCGCCTTGCAGGCAGTCGCTATCCAGACACAGGATCTGGTAGTAGTTCAACTCATCGATGATCCCGTGAAGAACCTCGACCTCAATCTGCATGCGCGCCTTGCCGTCCATCGGCCCTCCCTGCCCTGTTCAGCATACCCCGAGGGAAACCTGACATGTGCTAATGCTCAGGCTCCAATCCGAATTCATCGGTGTCTTCATCCAGGTCGATCTCCTGGGTGGCATCATCCAATTCCAATTCCTGGGTGGCATCATCCAGCTCAATATTGTCTGAAAAATCGACCCGCCCTCCGGGAAGATCAGGGGCTCCACCAAAGTCCTCCATCCCGCCACCTCCCGCGTCCTCAGCCATTTCCAGCTCGACGTCATCGTCAAACTCGTCATGGACCTCGCCCAGGTCATCGTCCATGGCCCCACCCAGCGCCAGCACGCTCTCTTCGGCATCCGGCGCATCCGCTTCGGCATCCGGCGCATCCGCTTCGGCATCCGGCGCATCCGCTTCGGCATCCGGCGCATCCGCTTCGGCGTCCAGCGCATCAAACAGATCTCGACCATCGTCGCTGAGCGCAGCCTCGGAGGCGTCGTCCTGCGAGAATTCATCGAAGCGCAATGCTTCCACCTGACCGGCATTGAGGTTGGTGGAGGCCTCCACCCTCATGCCACGAGAATTGCCCGTAGCGGAGTCCTCCGCAGTCACGTTCACAATGCCGTTGGCATCAATGGCAAAAGTGATGCGAACCCGGACCTCGCCGCGTGCTTCCGGGGGAAGGCCGTCCAGGATGAACTCGCCCAGGAGATAGTTCTTCCGCGTCTCCCGATGGTCACCCTGGTAGACCCGCACCCGCACTTCGGTCTGGTTGTCGGTCGCAGTGTGGAAGATCTTTGAGGACATGGTGGGAATCGATGTGTTGCGCATCACCAGTGGCTCATGAAAGCCTCCAGCAGTCCCAATACCCAGGGTCTGCGGCGTCACGTCCAGGAGCACTGGCGCGGGCTCCGCACTGAAGGTGGTCAGGTTGCTCGCCTGAATGGCTGCACCCACCGCTACCACCTCATCGGGATTGATCGAATCGATGGGCTTGACGCCAAAATATGCTTCCACCGCCTCTTTCACCGGTGGAAAGCGGGTCATGCCTCCCACCAGCAGCACGCCATCGATCTGAGCGGGCGTAAGGCCCGCCTGGGCAATGGCATCATCACAGACCACAAAGCTTCGCTGCAGCAGGCTCAGCGTCAGCTTCTTGGCCAGATGGAGGTTCAGGCCGACCTTGATATCCACCGCCTTGCCGTCTTGGCGACCCAGGCCAGGCAGCTTGAATTCGACGCTCTCGTGATCGGAGAGCGCTCGCTTCACCCGCTCGGCAGCCACCCTCAACCGCACCCGATTGATGTGGGTATCCTGGATGGTCACACCGTCCTGGCCCTCCGACGACCGCCGAATATGATTGGAGATGGCCTCATCAAAGTCATCCCCACCCAGGAAGGTGTCGCCAGCAGTGGAGACCACCTCGATCAGATCGTCCCCGAGGTGAAGCACACTGACGTCGAAGGTGCCGCCGCCCAGGTCGTAGACCACCAGGCGCTGGTTCTTGCGCTCGGCATAGCCATAGGCCATCGCTGCTGCAGTCGGTTCATTGATGATTCGAAGGCAGTTCAGCCGGGCAATCTCAGCCGCATCCCGGGTGGCCTGACGCTGCTGGTCATTGAAGTAGGCCGGAACGGTGATGACTGCCCCATCCACCGTCTCTCCGGTAGACGTCTCGGCGAGTTTCGCCAGGTGGGCGAGGATGTGTGCACTGACCTCCTGGACCGTGATCTGCCGGCCCTGAAGGGCGATCCGCGCCTCTCCCTGCTCCCCTTGGCAAATCCGCCAAGCGACCTGAGAGCGCATCCGCCGGACCTCATCGTCCGTGAAACGCCGACCAATCAATCGCTTGACGCTGGAGATGGTGGTGTCCGGCGCGTAGGCCAATTGCTGGCGAGCCACCTGTCCCACCACCGGCTTCCCGCCGTGGCCCATCGCGACCACACTGGGTTGCAGGCTTCGGTCGGAGTTGTCCTTGAGCACAACAGGGCCGTCCTCAGTCATCACTGCGACAACCGAGTTCGATGTACCTAGATCGATGCCGATCGAGATGCCCATGATCCCCTTACTATTGGGACCCTATCAATTCCCGGAAAACATCGCTCATCTCACGATGAATCAATCCGTTGCTCGCGAGCATTCGACAGCTTCCGAGATCCAGCGTTCCACCGTCCACATCCGTGACCTGGCCACCCGCTTCCTGAACCAACAATGCCCCAGCCGCCACGTCCCATGGGCTCAA
>Ga0310342_100003320_pt1 | contig 10556 bp, 6 predicted proteins | sample S15DNA20500_MG_FD_206155 | JGI IMG/M metagenome (GOLD analysis project Ga0310342, IMG submission 206155) | Marine microbial communities from station ALOHA, North Pacific Subtropical Gyre - S1503-DNA-20-500_MG | ecosystem: Environmental > Aquatic > Marine > Oceanic | place: Pacific Ocean: North... | reverse complement strand
ATTAGAGATCATCCCTACAGGTGAAGCCCTCGGCGCAGAAATTAGAGGAGCGGATCTGACTCGCCGCCTACCCGAAACTTTTGTAATTAGCCTCCGAAAGGCTTTACTGGAGCATTGCCTGATTTTATTTAAGAACCAGTGTATCACCGAGAAAGACCAAGTTGATTTTACCCGTTACTTTGGAGAGCCGGTTGAGCACGTACGCAAACAGCTCGATCGACCAATCAAGGAGATTTTTCTCATCTCCAATCTTCAGAAAGACGGCCAGCCCATTGGGGCTCTTAGTAATGAGGAGATTGGTTTTCACTCGGACCTTTCATACTTGCCTCAGCCAGGGACTATTTCAACCCTTTATGCCGTTGAGATTCCTCAAGAGGGTGGCGTCACGCAATGGTGTAATAGTTATGCTGCCTATGAGGCTCTTGATTCTGTCCTCAAGAAAAAACTCCAAGGATTCAAGGCAGTACACCGACACTCTGTGAAAGAACAGAACCACTCTCAGCCTGTAGCTCACCCTGTTTGCTGCACCCATCCGGAAACGGGCCGAAAGTCTCTGTACGTGAGTCCCCATTTCACCAAATACATTGTTGGCCTGAATGAATCTCAGAGTCTCCGGCTCCTCAACCAGCTCTTTCAACATCTCTCTCTCTCTCGGTTCATTTGGACACACCGCTGGCAGCATGGAGATCTGGTGGTTTGGGATAATCGATGTACGATGCATCGTCGGGCAGGATTTCCCCCTACCCAACGACGTCTCCTAAAACGAACCCAGATCTTTAACAACCAGATTCCATATGAGTAATCAATAGATGTATCACTCTTGCTGCTGATCAAACGAAAAATTTTCAGGTCCTAAAACTGTGAAAACTCTAATTACTTAGATTCCCACAAGCTGAGGTAGGACCTGGCTGATGTTGCCCCTAAATACAAAATCTGCGAATCTATCTAGAGGAGTTTCGCTCTGATTGACGATGATGAGTTTGGCCCCCGCCTGTTTGGCTAGAAGCGGAAGAGAGGCAGCTGGTTCCACGACAAGTGAAGAACCCACTGCCAGGAAAACCGTGCAGGTCTGGGCGGCCTGGCGAGATTTGTGCAATACATTCATGGGAAGGGTCTGGCCAAAAGAGACCGTGGCTGGTTTCAGGAGGCCTCGGCAAAGACGGCACTTCGGGGCTAAGTCACCCTGGCTGATTCGCTTAGACGCCTCATCCATTGAAATGTCATCTCGGCAGGTCAGGCAAGTGACTTTACTGGTGGTTCCGTGGAGTTCTAGGACTAAGTCAGCTTTGACTCCAGACCGCTGGTGAAGGCCATCGATGTTCTGAGTAATCAAGGCAATCAATTTATGTTTTCGGGCCAGTTTAACAAATGCAATATGACCTGGATTCGGGCTGGCATCACGCATGACAGGCCAGCTTTCCACTTTTTGACGCCAATATTCGATCCGATCGGTCTCATTATTCAAAAATTCCTGAAAATAGACCGTTCGGTTACGGGACCAAACCCCGTTGGGACTTCGAAAATCTGGGATACCTGATTCGGTAGAGATGCCAGCTCCAGTGAAACCGGCCACTGATTTGCCTGTCGTAATCCAGTGTTTAGCTAGATCAAAATTCATGTTAAGTGGCAACAGCCAAGAGCCCAGGATCCCTGGAAGTACCAATAGGCAAAGTGTCAATTAGAATAGTCCCTGGAATAGCCGCAGGCTACTTCTGACTTTACAGACGAAGAGTATCAAAGGTTCCCTCCTGCAGCAATACGCCTTGTTTTGAGGGGTATTGCTTCGATTGCGAGAGAGTATTCATGGACTTCCATCTGATCTTTCTAAGGTTCAAGTCAAGACGAGCTATCCTCAATGACCCCTAACTTAATGACAAAGAGCTCTTGCAATTTTATGGAACCAGGTAAATTTTCATTTCGATGGAAGTGATGAACCATCTCCAGCAGCCCCGTGAACTTGTCAAAGGCCAGCCGTTATTCGATCTTTGGTCCTAGACAAGGGTCTTTTCCTCGAGACCGCTAACCTATTGGAATCTATAAAAATGCCTACATAAGATTGGTGTCGGCTACACCTGCCCAATAATCAGATCACTGTCTGCTTAGCCGATTTTTGTCTGACAGGCCCATCCGGTGTAGTTCGTATAGTAGAGTTTCTTGGAGTCCTTCCTCCAAAGGCCTTGGATTGAAGCCCAATTCCTGACGGGCTTTGTTGTTGCTACCGATGTAGGTGGTACCAGCAATGACACGAAGACTCTCTGCCGTATAGGGAGGGGGTAAAGGTAAGACGGTCTCCAAGAGTTTCATACCAGCTGCCATAGTGCGCATCACCTTGGGAGTTGGATGAAAACTAGGTGCTTTAATTCCAGTAATTCTCTCTGCTATTTCAAAGACAGCACGAAACCTGTGTACTGGGCCGGCGATGATGTAGCTTTCTCCTAATCGACCTTTTTCCATTGCCAGAAGATGCGCTCCGGCTGTGTCCTCAACGTGTGCCCAGCAGAAGGCCGTCTCTGCAGGAGTCAAGGGGAGTTTGCCTTTTAAGTATTGATTGAGGGCCTTCCCGATGGCACTGGTATCGTTGGGTCCATAAACCACACCTGGTTGGACTATGACGAGTGGCAGGCCAGCCTTCGCTAGAGGTGCGGCTACCTCATAATGGGCAATCCACTTAGTGCGGTCATATTCACTTAGCCAAGGTCCTTTGTGATGAAACGTTTCGTCAACCAGCGTGCCGCCCGTGTCTGAGAAAACTGCCAGGGTACTTGTATACACGATCTTAGGGATATTCAGATCCTTAGCCATTTCTAGTACCTGCTGAGTCCCGTGGACGTTGATGTGATAGGCAGCTCGTTTATCTCTAGTGCCGATGTTGTACCACGCGGCCAAATGAAATACTCCATCCACTCCAGTCATAGGTCCCCGAAGGCTAGAGCGATTGGTAATGTCGCCCTGGCGAACGTTTATACCTAAAGAAGATAGATGCATAGCTTTTTTGGGATTACGAACTAGAGCCACAACCATATGGCCAGACTGTACGAGCTGTTTAGCCAAACATCCACCGATGAATCCCGTAGCACCCGTGACTAAGTATTTCATCGAATTACTAAAATCTCCTTTAAGGATTTAGGTCCAGGATATTACGAATGCTGTAGAAAGAATCTATTAGAGGAATCTTTTTTGACTTATAGATAACCCGACGGCTTTCAGATGGGTCATAAGAAGAGGTTTCGTATGTCCTGTTACTACAATGTTTCGAGTATCGCTTAATTTGAAATTTCTAGATAGTACCTTGGTAAAGAAATGAAGGAGTTACTTGCTTTTGCTTCCACTTGCTTGACGGCCTAGTGCTGAAAGTCATAGTATTAATATAATCTAAAAGATAGTGTTTTTCAAAAATCCTGTTGAAGTGGAAACGTCCACTTTGGGAGTGTCTGATTCATAGAGTCCTCTCTGGTTATTCGTCTAACCGTTGATTATCTGAACATTTTGGTGTTTTTCTGGTAGATCAAAGCTGTTCAGTACGAGCAAGCTATGTTAGTTTTTTTCCAATACGAAAAGGTAGAACCCTGGTCAGGCTCTTTGTGTTGATCCAACAGGAAAGTGCGTCCAAGAAATGAGGGGAAGTTAGAATCTGCCTGTCAGTGGCTATCATAATACCCAGCTTAGGTGACATTGATTGTTGCTATCCCCGACGTGGTGTACAGCTGCTTAATTTATTTTTGTGAAAAGGGGGAATATGGAAACCAGTGTGATATTACCAGAAGGGTTTGAAGAAATACTGCCAATCCCCAATGCATCCAGCCGACTTCAAGAGGCAAAGAAAGTGGGTGATCAACTCCTGGGAGCAGGCATCCCCCTACTAGACAATGCGGATCACTATGCAATTTTTTCAGAGCCTCCACGTCTTTTGGCGGAGCCGCTAAGAAGTTTAGGGTACGTCGTCGGCTTGGACAACCGGTGTTATCCTTCGCCAGTAGATGGTTGCGATTACATAAATGTGTCGGCCTCCCTGCCTGAATTAAGTCCAGCCCGAAAGAAGGGGTGGCCTGATCACATTGCAGTGGTTCATCCCCTGGATGAGATAGGTTACCGTCGCATGATGGACCAAGGATATGGAAATCCTTTTATCCATCACATCACTTGGGGTATTCAGCCTCCAACTGAACCTACTTCTAATGAGATCGAGTTTGCTAGGGGATTAATCTCGAGGATGGCTAAAATCCGTCAGCAGATTTATACGCTTCTTGAAGCCCCTCCAGGGACTCTAATTATGGCTCTTCCTCGTAGAGTTGTGAACGCTTGCGAGTTTCAGAACCAGCTAGGGAATGTACTTGGCACAACTCCTCCTGAGGAGTATCAAATAGAAGTGATGGAAGGGGGCGGGTATCTACTCCAGTTTTTTGTGCTGACAGGAGGTCGAATCGAAGTAGCTCTAAGAGTTGGAACAGGGCAAACCTTCAACCCGAAGAGTGTCCATAAGATTTCCAAGGATGAATTAAGTGTTGACCAGGGCAGAATTTCTGGGGCTGAAATCATGTAGAGACAACGAGGAATGGGAGTAACGTAGCCTTCTTCATCTAGGTATGGAAGGTTATCCTAAAAAAATACTTTTCTAAGGCTTTTTGAAGATTATAGAAATGGGAATACCTTCTCTCCAAAAGAAACTGGAGAGAAATCAATTGAGCCAGTTTTCTTTTGAGGGAATCTAACCAGTCCCAGGTAATTACTGAGGGGAAAGGGCTGTGGCTGAAAATGGGTGTCCGAGAAATTAATTCTTCGTGGGGTATTCGATTAAATTCTTCGTTATATTTGCACTAGCCATAAATTGACTTTCTTAGGACCGATTACTTCGTCGGTTATCTTTTTCTCAATTGGGGAGAATTTATATGGTTCAAAGCGACAGAGCTGATGTTGGGCTGATCGGTTTAGCCGTGATGGGTGAGAACCTTGCCCTTAATATAGCTGATCATGGATTTAAGGTTGCTGTTTTCAATCGCACGTTAGAAGTGATGGAGAAATTCATTGCCAAGTATCCCGATACTCCTGGTGGCCTCCTGGGCTGTACTACTCTGAGTAACTTTGTAACGGCTATCAAGAAACCAAGAAGGGTGATCATTTTAGTCAAGGCGGGTCCAGCTGTTGATACTGTAGTGCAGCAACTATTGGAGGCAGGTATCGAGCATGATGACGTAGTAGTCGATTGTGGGAACAGTTTGTGGACGGACACGATTCAACGAGAGCAGAAATACTTGGGACGCTGCCAATTTTTTGGCTCAGGAGTTTCCGGAGGGGAATTGGGAGCCCGGTTTGGTCCTTCGCTTATGCCAGGTGGGCGGGCTAGCTCTTGGAGGCACCTGGAGCCGATTTGGAGGAGTATTGCAGCCAAAGTAGATGAGAAGACTGGTAAACCCATTGAAACGAACACCCCTGGTTGTCCGGTTCTGGGTGGTGTTCCTTGTACTAGCTATATTGGGGAGAACGGAGCAGGACACTATGTCAAAATGATCCATAATGGTATTGAGTACATAGACATGCAACTCATCGGTGAGGCGTACTTCCTCTTAAGAAAGTTGTTAGTACTCAGGTCTGATGAACTATCGGATATTTTTGCCGAGTGGAATCAAGGGGATCTGGATTCGTATCTCATTCAGATTACGGCTGACATCCTTCGCCAGCCTGACCCAACTGTTTTGGAGGGATTCTTGGTGGATCACATTTTGGATGTAGCCCAGCACAAAGGGACGGGCAAGTGGACTAGTGTGAATGCTCTGGAGATGGGTGTCCCAGCCAACTCCATTGTGGAAGCTGTCTTTGCCCGTTATCTCAGTGCCCTGAAGAATGAGCGCGTAGAGGCGTCTAAGCAACTATCAGGGCCCAACTACTCCTATCAAGGAAGTCGGCAAGAACTTATTGTAGCGGTTAGGGATGCCCTTTATTGTTCAAAGATTTGTGCTTATGCCCAAGGTTTTCAACTCATGCGCGAGGCTCAGCGTGAATACGCTTGGAAATTAGACTTTGCTGCCATCGCCAGTATCTGGAGGGGTGGCTGCATAATTCGGGCTCGATTTCTACAGAAGATCATGGACGCCTACCAGCAAAATCCAAACTTAGTCAATCTAATGCTGGATCCCTACTTCAATGGTCAAATCAAGCAGGGACAAATGCGATGGCGCACTGTTGTAGGTTTGGCGGCCCAAGCAGGTGTCGCGACCCCTGCCTTTATGTCAGCCCTGGCCTATTATGATGGCTATCGCTCAGAAGTTTTGCCAGCTAATCTACTTCAGGGCCAGAGAGACTATTTTGGTGCTCACAACTATCAACGGACCGACCAACCCCGTGGAACTCTTTTTCATCTGGATTGGCCAGCTAAGAAGCGAATTCAGATCAATGTGGATCATGATAAACAGTGATTTTTTTCACTGTGACCTCGCATAAAGCCGATCTAGTAAAAATTGGACTAAGGTCGAATAGTTTCGGCTTTCAACCGCAGTTTTAAGATATTGCTTCCTCTAGATCTAGAACTCAAGCTCGATTCCTGCTACCACACTCACACCAGGATTGCGAAACCCGTTCTCATAGTATTCTTTGTCTAGTAGGTTATCGACCCTACTGAAAAATCGAAGACTTTGGAATTCAGTCAATGGTAGCCGATAGCCTGTACCTAAATCGGCCTTGGCCATCCCATCAAACTTGAAAACTCGGCTGGAAAAATTTTCTGAATTAAAGAGAGGTGCAAGATAGTTGCTTGACAACACTAGGTCTAGGTTGACAAAGAAGCGAGGTCCTATCCATTGTGTGATTAGAAACGACCACTGGTTTTCGGGTACAACGAACGATTGGAGGATGTCACCGACAAGCGGTTCTCGTTGATCGGCATTAGTATAGGTGTAGGCTAGCCTAAGATTTGTTGAGGTTAGGGGCCGAGCAGTGACAGATAGCTCCAATCCTCGGGCTAGACCCCCTCGAGTATTGCGATATCCAAAAAATCGTCCGAAAGGGTCAGACAGAGGATTAATAACTCCAGAGACATCAAAAACGATGTTTTCCTGTAGACGGGTGTAGAAATAGGTCACGGAAGTTTGTAGACGATCTCTCAAGAGTGTTTGATCCAATCCTACATCAATGGCAATGGATCGGTCAGGACGAAGCCGTGGATCTCCGTAGGTCGCGTAGCCAAAACTGGAGAAAGCGGTGCCGAAGCGCTCAAAGAGGGATGGTGAGCGATAACCATTACCAACGTGAGTCCGAATCTTAGTTCTAGTCTCAGGAATGAAATAGGAGACAGAGCTGTCGCCGGTGTAGGCTGTCGGGGGAGAGCTAAAGGTGAGCCCCTTGTAAGGGGCAGTGTTTGATGGTGATAGGAGAGGGTTTTGAAGTGAAAACCACTGAACTCGAAAGGCTGCTGAGAGCTGTAATTTTCCTTGTAAGAGTTGTGCCTGATCTTGAATATGGAAGGTGTTGGCACGTTGAGAGACGTCGGAGGAGGAATTATTAATGGGTAATTCTGGAAAAGACAGATTAATGAACCTTTCATTCTCAAACTCATAACCCGCATTAATCAAGTGGGAAGACCCAAGACGCAGGTTGGTGCGAGCATTAAAGGTTTGGGAACGTCCCTCAATTTCCGAGCGAACAGTGCCGTTTGGTTGGAAGCCTATGCCTCCGGGACCATCATAATTGGTCCGGTTGGTGTTCAAGCTGTGGTAGGAAAGGCTGTATCCGAACTGAGTAATAGGCTGTTGTTTAAACACAAAGGCGGCGGAAACAAAGTCAGCTGCTCTATGTTTGTCAGGGTCGTTCACAGCTGGAATAAAAGTGGCTAATCCAACGTCCAGTTGACTCCGTGGGGTTCCTGCTTCATAGCGTCTGAGCTGGTTGGGTGCCAACGGACTTGCAGTCACGACTCCGGTTACGGATGGGGGGGGAGCACTCTCTGGTGAGGTGTTGAGTTTGAGAAAGGATTTAGCTCCAAAAAATCGTGCTGAAAGATTGGATGTGGGAGAAAGATGCAGACGTAGTCGTCCCTGGCCACTGTGTTGCGAAAGGCATCGTCTCCATCGACACCTTTTGAAATGTTGAGGTGAGTGAGTCCTAAGCTGTAGGTTAGGTGGTCTTCCCTTATCCCCCCTGACAACCTGGCTCGTCCACGGAGATGACCGAGGGAACCACCCTCTGCCAAGAAGCTCCCACGAGTCCGGCCCCCACCTTCTGCAGAGATGATGTTTACCACCCCTCCAATGGCATTGGTCCCGTAGAGGGATGAAGCTGATCCTCTCAGTACTTCCAAGCGGTCCGTATCTGTGACAAGCAAATCGGATAAAAAACCCGTGGCATCTCCCTGGGGTGCTGCCGGGTCGCGAAAACGCAAACCATCAATTAGAAATCCGGTGTCCTCGTTACGAAGACCACGCATTCGAATCGTCATTAGCGTCCCGGGGCTTCCTCGCTGCTGAACACGCAAGCCTGGAACAGGCCGTAAAGTTTCCGCGATGCTTATTTCCCCCCGTTGTTGTATTTCTTGTCCACTGATGACGGTTAAAACCTTAGAAATCTCATCGGCAGACTGAGGTGTCCCGGAGGCGGTGACCACCACTTCCTCTCTTCGAACGGCCAATTTAAGTATGATGTTCTGGACTAGATTCATCCCTGCTTCTAGTCGAAGATTAGGCACAGTAACGGGCGCAAAGTTACGAGCTTCGGCTTCCAGAATGTATTTCCCGGGACGTAATTTTTGGAAATGATAACCTCCTGAAGTATCGCTACTAACCTTGAAGCGTTCGCCGCTCCCTCGGTTATAGAGAGTGATCAGGACGTCCGCTGTTTTTTCTCCTTGAGGATCACTGACTTCTCCACTGAGCGATGCTGGTTTACTCGGACTCGCAACCAGCGTCAGAGAACATAGTAAAATCCAGGATGTGACGATCATTTTTCCCAGTATGAAAATCATGCTGATAGTCCTTCCCGGATTTGGGTAGGGGGGTAATGAGAACGGCTGTTACAGGTACGACTCAGCAGAGGGCCCTCACCGAACTTTCAAGAATGCATGGCTCATCCAGGAGGAAGATGAATTTCCTCAACAACATAAACACGTGGACTCTTAAGGGGTAATCAAAAAGGAACGCTGTGGATGGGAATAAGATGGGGGTAAAAGTACTTTAACTAGTACTGAAAAGGATTTATTGCGCTTTTGTTGACCCCAACTGCTCTCATGCGGAGCACAGTGTGCCTTGTCGATCCCAAGGTAGGTCTCCTGACTAACAGTTCAATGCGTAACTGGCTGCCTTCCCGTTGCGTACAACAACAGTGGCACTTCTTGCCAGTTCACTCACTGATTACAGTGGCGCGACCGTGCGGGGATTACACCCGCTTCCCTTTTTGCTCACCTGCGAGCACCTTGGACCATCGAATTTAAACATACTATAGGAAAAGGGAAGCGTCAAGGTTCTGCTCGTCAAAATAAGTGCGATGGAGGCGTCATTGGAAATTGAAAGGTCGTGGTCCTAGTTGAAATCTGCGACCATTCATCATATGCTAAAGTTACGTAGATCTTTGGAGGATAAATCAAATTGAGGGTTATATGCTCAGGTACATCGTTTATTTCTTCCTTGCTTTTAATTTTGTGCTCCCTTTCGGATGGTCGCAAGACAACCAATTAAACCTACCAACGTCAAGGGAGCATTACCGGATCTTCGATGTGGACCAAGCAGCTCGGCAGTTTCTGCCTCAGCTCCTGATGCAGCTGGATCCTGAGTCACGTCAAATCGTGTTGCAAGTTGTTCAGCAAAGCTCTGTTCAGAAACTACCGGATATTTCCAAGAAGCAGGTTAGGGAAATACTGGATGGAGTTGATTGGAACAAGAGACAAGTTCTAGAGCAGTTAGTTCACCGCTCCCATGTGCTGGACATGGTCCCGGAAAAAACTCGTGATCTTTGGCTGCCGATTGTTCACGATGCACTTATCTTGTTCTTGGGCCACCTATCGGAAGATCGACTATTTGAACATATTTGGAACTTGGCCCAAATGCCGCCCGAATTACCTCGTGGGGAACGTATTCTCAAGTTTAGTAGTAAGATTCCAACCCTGCAAAAAATAGGCCAGATTCTTGCTCGTAATGAGTTCATCCCCATAGATATTAAGAAATCTCTCCAAGCTCTGGAGAATTCGATCCGGACTACTACCCGTGATCAGCTCGTCAGTTTTATTACTCAGGATCTTGGCCCAGAAAGAGTGGCGAAATATCAACTAGAATTTGAGAATGAGGTCCTGGCGGAGGCTAGTGTTGGAGCCGTGATGTTGGGTTCGGGGGTTCTCGGAAGAGGGAAGCAGCGCCAGGCCATTGTATTCAAGATTATAAAGCCCTATGCGATGGAAGGACTGCCGGAAGAATTGGAGATTATTGGGAGGATCACTCAATTTTTTGAAGAACACCAGCAATTCTATGGGCTAGGAGAGCTGGCTCTCAGTGAGGTGTTTGAAGATCTCAAAGATGCCCTCTCAGATGAGATCCGGGTTACTGAGGAACAAGCTAATTTCAAGCGGGCTTACCACTATTACG
>Ga0310342_100003317_pt1 | contig 10557 bp, 17 predicted proteins | sample S15DNA20500_MG_FD_206155 | JGI IMG/M metagenome (GOLD analysis project Ga0310342, IMG submission 206155) | Marine microbial communities from station ALOHA, North Pacific Subtropical Gyre - S1503-DNA-20-500_MG | ecosystem: Environmental > Aquatic > Marine > Oceanic | place: Pacific Ocean: North... | reverse complement strand
CTTCGGTGGCTGCCTGAAGACGTTTCTTGTTCTCAAGCGCCTTACCGACACCCCGATTGACGACGATCTTCCCGATCCTCGGGCTACTCAAGGCATTTCCGATGCCATACTTCTCCCGCAACTTCGGAAGAATCTCTTCGTCGTACATGGTCTTCAATCTTGCCATCGTTATTTTTCCGTGCCGGTCTAGACCGGCTCTCCACTCTTGACGGAAACCCGCACCTTGTTGCCGTTTCCATCTATTTTCATTCGAATCCGCGTCGGCTTTCCGCTTTTCGGATCAACCAGAAGCACATTGGAGAGGTCGAAAGCCGCCTCCAGCTGGATACGTCCACCCTGGGGATGCTTCTGACTCTTCCGCAGGTGCTTGTAAACCATGTTCACGCCCTGGACGGTAATCCGTTGGACACTACGATCCACGCGCAGCACCTTGCCACGCTTCCCTTTCTCGGCACCGCTGACAACCTCTACGAGATCGCCACTCTTCAGCCGGGACATCTCCATCGCCTCTCTTTAAGCCTTAGACCACTTCCGGTGCAAGGCTGATGATCTTCATGTAATTCTTCTGGCGTAGTTCGCGCGCAACAGCACCGAAAATTCGGGTGCCTTTCGGATTTCCATCGTTATCGACAATCACCACCGCATTGCGATCAAAACGTACATAGGAGCCATCCTTACGATGGATTCTCTTTTTCGTTCTCACGATCACACCGCGAATCACCGATCCAGCTTTGATCTCACTGGAAGGAAGAGCTTTCTTGACCGAGCAAACGATGACATCCCCGACATGGGCGAATTGGCGCTTGCTACCGCCCAGCACCTTGATGCACATCACCCTCTTGGCACCGCTGTTATCAGCCACATCGAGCTGGGTTTGCATTTGAATCATGCATCACCCTCCTCGATCTCCACGGCTGTTTCTTCCGGACTAGGAGCATTGTCCCTGGGGGCCATCCGGATGATTTCCTTCAACTCCCAGCGTTTCAGTTTCGACAGGGGTCGGCACATCACCAGTTCGACAAAGTCCCCCACCGCTGCCTGCTCCGTTTCATCGTGCGCGTAGTACTTGGTGTATTTTCGAATGTACTTGTGGTACTTCCGATGCCGCACTATGCGCTCGGCATTGACAACAAGGGTCTTCGACATCGAATCGCTCACAACGATTCCACGTACCGTCCGGCGAATCTTCTCCACCGGCTTCGGGGAAGCATCCGGAGCATCGTTTTGAACGAGATCGATTTCGTCGTTCATCTTCAGGCCTCCTGTTCCCCGGCGCTTTCGCGCTCGCTGGCTCTTTCTCGCAAAACCGTATTCATTCGAGCAATGTCCTTGCGCATTTCCCGGAGATCTCCGGCACGCTGCGTTTCTTCGTTGGCAGCCTTGAGCCGGATCTGGAACAGGCCTTCCTGCCTCTTGCGGATCTCAATTGCGAGGTCCTCATCCGGCAACTGGCGAAATTCACTAACCTTCATACCGTCGGTCTCCTACCCACCATTCGCGTTCTCAGACCCAGCTTGTGGGCCATCCGATTGCACGCCAGTCGCGCAGTTTCCTGCGGTGATCCCTGGATTTCGTAGAGAACCTGGCCTGGACGTACCACAGCACACCAGAATTCCGGTTCTCCTTTGCCCTTTCCCATCCGCGTTTCGGCGGGGGTAGCGGTGATCGGTTTGTCCGGAAAAATCCGGATGTGAATTTTTCCTGTTTCGCCAAGAGCACGGTTGCCTGCAACACGACCGGCTTCGATCTGCGTCGCAGAAATCCACCCCGGCTCAACGGCCGCCAGGCCGTACTCACCGATGTGAACAAAGTTCCCACGGGTAGCGTTGCCACGTACTCGTCCGCGCTGGACTTTTCTACGTTTGACCCGTTTGGGCATCATCGACATGACGCACGCTTCCCTTCCGACTCTTTTCCGCCATCACTTCGCCACGGAAAACCCAGGTTTTCACCCCGACGATCCCGTAGGTAGTTCTTGCTTCGGCAAACCCGTAGTCCACATCCGCCCGCATCGTCGAGAGCGGAATGCTGCCATCGGAAGACTGTTCCGTTCGCGCAATTTCGGCACCGCCGAGGCGCCCCGAGACCATGATCTTCACGCCTTTGGCTCCCGACTCCATCGTGACTCGCACCATCTGCTTGAGGACACGTCGGAAAGGCATACGGCGACGTATTTGATCGGACACGTTCTCTGCCAGCAATTGGGCGTTCAGGTCCGGGTTCTGCACTTCTTTGATGTTGAGATTGAGATCCGCTTCTTTGCCTACGATCCCCTGCAGATCTTCCCGGAGTTGCTCCACCTTGGCACCACGTTTACCGATGACGACTCCAGGACGAGCAGCATGGAGATGGATGGTCACATGGTGACCACTTCGCTCGATCTCGATCTCCGGAATTCCCGCAGAATAGAACTCATGCTTGATGTAATTACGAATTCTATGGTCCTGCACCAGCAACGGACCGAAGTCCTTCTTGTTGGCGTACCAGCGCGAGGTCCAGTTGCGCGTGATTCCAAGGCGTAGACTAGTCGGTCTGACCTTATGACCCATGGAGCTAGCTCCCCTTCTTCGCGGCTGCGCCGACTTCACCGCGATCGGCAAGGAATATGTTGATGTGAGAGGTTCTCTTCAGGATTGGAAAGGCCATACCCCGTGCCCTGGGACGCCAACGTTTCATCGTCGGTCCCTCGTTGATCATCGCGCGCCTGATCACCAGATTCTCGGGGTTGGCCCCGCCCTCCTGGATCGCGTTGTGCAACGCAGACTTGATCACCTTGGCGATCATCGGAGCTGCCCTTCGGTCGCTGAATTTCAGCATGTCCAGGGCCGCTTCGACAGGCATATTCCGCACCTGATCGATCACGTAACGAGCCTTTCGCGCAGTGATTCGCGCGTATCTGTGACTCGCTTTGTATTCCATGACCATCAATCCCTCACCTCCGGGTTCGACCACACCTGGGTGCGGCGACCCGACCACTACTTACCTTTACCATGTCCACCTAAACGACGGGTCACACTGAACTCACCCAGTTTGTGCCCCACCATATTTTCCGAAACCTGAACCGATTTGAAATCCCTGCCGTTATGGACAAGAAAAGTCTGCCCCACAAACTCGGGGCTGATGGTGCAAGCACGAGACCAAGTCTTGATGGGCTCGGTTGAACCCGCCTCGATGTTCTTTTGCACCTTCTTCAACAGTTTCAGGTCCACGTAGGGACCCTTCTTCAAGGATCTACCCATATCTATTTCTTCTTCCGGTGTCGCACGATGCTCTTGTTGCTCGGTTTACCAGGACTACGAGTCTTACCACCCTTGGAAAGTACTCCTGTTGCAGAACAAGGATGTCGTCCTCCAGCAGTACGACCTTCGCCGCCACCCATCGGGTGAGCGACCGGGTTTTTGGCAGTTCCACGGACCTTGGGACGACGCCCTAACCAGCGAGACCGACCGGCTTTACCGAGTTTGACGAGGTTATGATCCTCATTCCCGACAATTCCGATGGTCGCACGGCAAGAAGCGTTCACCTGACGGATTTCGCCTGAAGGAAGCACCAGGGTTGCGGTCTTCCCCTCACGTGCCAGAAACTGAGCACTTCCCCCGGCAGAACGAACCAGCTTGGCTCCTTGACCCGGTACCAGTTCAACATTGTGGACCGACAATCCGATCGGGATATCTGACAAAATCAGCGTATTACCCGGTTTCGGTTCAGCGCCAAGCCCTGAACTAACACGATCTCCAACATTGAGCCCCCTGGGCGCCAGAATGTAACGTTTCTCACCATCGGCATAATGCAGTAGCGCGATCCTGGCAGTCCGGTTCGGATCGTACTCGATGGTCGCGACGCGAGCTGGCACCCCGTCCTTATCGCGACGGAAATCGATCCGGCGATAGAGACGCTTATGCCCACCACCACGGTTCTTCGAGGTGATGTGTCCCTGGTTGTTCCGACCGCCAGTCTTGTGCAACGGTTCGCACAGAGACTTCTCGGGCCGCTTTGCCGTGATCTCCTTGAAATCGGAGACCGAGGCATTTCGTCTACCAGGAGAAACTGGCTTGTACTTACGGACGCCCATGCCGTCCTCATCTCCTTCACCGATCCAATGATCGGCACTCATGTTTCTCGGCCAGGATCAAAACCCACTCGAATCAACGAGCAGAAGATCCCCACCATTTTCGTCCGTCACCGACAACCACTGTCGGGACGGGAATGGCTCATAGAAGATCGATTTCGTAACCCGGTTCCAGGGTCACAACCGCCTTCTTGAACCGATTGGTAAAACCGATCGACCGGCCCACCCTACGGCGCTTACCGGACTGATTGATCGTGTTCACCTTTCTTACTTTCACATCAAAAATCTGCTCGATGGCACTTTTGACCTGGATCCGATTCGAATCGGTCGCCACCTTGAAGACGTACGCGTTCTGACTCTCGGTCTGAAACGTACTCTTCTCGGTAATCACGGGCTCGATGATGATCGTATGCGGATCTCTCATTGCGCCCCTCCCTGGTCAGAAAGCGCACTCTCAAGCTGCTGTACTTCGTCGAACGCAGCTTCGGTCAGTAACAAATTCTGGCACTTCAACAGCGACAGAGCGTTGAAATCGCATACCGGCAACACTTCGACTGCTTCGAGATTCCGCGCCGACATCCAGATGCTGCGACGGTCTTCGACCGACATCTCGGTCGGAAGACCGATCAAGAATGACCTGTCCAGGCCCAGACTATCGGCGAGTTTGCGGAAGGAAGAGGTGGAGGGTTTCTGTACTGAGATTTCCTGAATGACTCGGGTTTCGCCATCGATCAGTTTGGAGAGCAGTGCGTGGCGAGTGGCGATGCGACGTTGCTTTCGAGACAAGCCGTAATCGTAGGAACGTGGCCGAGGTCCAAAAGCGATACCGCCCCCCTTCCAAATCGGGGACTTTTTGCTACCGGCTCGGGCTCGACCTGTACCCTTCTGCCGCCATGGCTTGCGCGGACTACCATGGATCTCACCACGAGTCTTGGTCTTGGCAGTTCCTCGTCGCAATCGACCCTGGTAACGCCTCACTGCTTCCTTGAGAAGTGTGAAGTTGGGGAAATTGCTAACCCCACCGGGAGCGAAGGACTTTGTCCCCTGCTCCTGACCTTCGGCCCCATAAAAGGGGACCTCGACCGGGTCCAGTGTCTGAACCTCTCTCGGTTTATCGAGTCCGGTACTCACAGCTCTCGTCTCATTCCATCATGCCCGTCGTCATCACTTCGATGACGGCAGTTCCAATGTTGTTAAAGGCTCTCTTCAACTGTCAGGTACGCTCCGGTGGCTCCAGGTACGGCACCCTGCACGACGAGCAAATTTTGCTCAGTGTCAGTACGAACCACCTTGAGATTCCTGACCTTCACTTTCACATTGCCAAGTTGGCCTGGCATCTTCTTACCTTTGATTACACGACCAGGGTCTTGCATCATTCCGGTCGATCCGATGGACCGCTTGCTCTTCGAACCGTGTCCTTGTGGACCGATGTGATGGTTCCAGCGCTTCACCGTTCCGGCGAAACCCTTTCCCTTACTCACTCCCTGGACATCGACCATCTCTACACCCTCAAACAGGGACAGATTGAAGTCTTGCCCAGCTTCCAGATCCTGACCCTCGAACAGGGGGATCTCCCGGATCACGCGTTTCGCTTCAGATTTGACCTTCTCGAAAAGACCAGCACGGGGCTTCCCCGTGTTCTTTTCGGTTCCATCAAAACCAACCTGCAACGCCTCGTAACCGTCCGTATCAACGTTCTTGACCTGGAGGACGGTACAGGGCCCAGCCTCGATCAAGGTCACGGGAATCCACTTGCCCGATTCATCGAACAACTGGGACATTCCCAGCTTCTTCCCGAGGATCGTCTTTCGTATTCGGCGAGCCAAGGGACCTCCTAGATCTTAATTCTGATGTTCACGCCCGCAGGCATGTTGATCTTCGTCAACGCATCCATCGTCTTCGAGCTCGCCTCGCTGATTTCGATGACTCTTTTATGAGTCCGCATCTCGAACTGCTCGCGAGACTTCTTATTGACATGGGGGGATCGCAGAACCGTGTAGCGTTCAATGCGTGTGGGCAGGGGAATTGGTCCATGAACACGGGCACCAGTCCGCTTGGCCGTTTCCACGATGGATGCAGACGCACCATCGAGGACCTCATGATCATAGGCTTCCATGCGTATCCGGATCTTGTTCTTTTGCATGGGCGCTTGTTCTCCCGCTTCCCAGATTTATTCCGCCGCCGGACAACCATCGCTGTCCGATCCGCCACTACATCGCTGTAGATCACTACCACGCTAGTTCGCAACGAGTCACTTCACTCGCGCCGTAACGAACTGGGTCGCATTGTGTTCGAACTCATCTCGAACACGACAAACAGCGAGAGACCTGCACGAGGACCCACCTCCGCGAGCATCCGGGCAGCAATCAGCCTGGACCCACGACGGTTTCTCGTGCGATTTCACGCACCGGTTCCCAATCAGCCAAAGAGCAAACCCGATCACAAGGATCAGGCGAACCTCTCGAAGACACGCTCACGAAGTTTCCTTCGTCGAGAATATCCTCCGGCACTCTGTCAACTCGTCCTTCGCCATCCGTCACCACTCGAGTCACACAAAAAAAGCGCCCGTGGGCACCTTTTCCGAGCCTAGTTTGGGCAAACGGGCGAAGTCGTCGAAAGCGTGTGATTGTAAGAAGTTGGGACGAACTGTCAACGCCGACAAGGGCAATTTGGCACAGAATAAGCCAGGAAACTACGGCGGAGCCCGAGAAGAGTCGAGATCAGTAGCGAAACCGCTCCGCAACCTCTTCGGGAGCCTGAGCAAAACCGACCGGTTCGAGCGAAACCCCGGCCCTGCCTTGAGATAGCGATCTCAGTGCGGTGGTATAGCCAAATACCTCCGCCAACGGTACTCGACCTTCAATTTTCCGCAATTCCTGGACCATATCGACCTTTTCGATCTGAGCCCGTCGGCGCACCAGATCCTGGTGTACTGCCCCGAAATAATCCTCTGGCGTCGTCACCTGAAACGCCATCAGAGGCTCCAGAAGAAGGTCTCCAGCCTTCTTATGGGCCCTCTGGAAAGCATCGCTAGCTGCCACGATGAGCCCCATCTCGGTGGTCAAGGGACTGACAGGAGGCAATTGAATCCGAGCTTGCACGCGGATGAAGGGGAATCCCAGTTCCCCTCCGCCGTTCAGGCAGGAGTTGACCGTATCCTCCAGCGCCTGGCGCCATTCTGGCGGAATCGCCGGAGGACCCCCTTCCCACTGCACCAGGGAAGCCCCTTCTTCGTCAGATTGAGTCGGAGCCAGGGTGATCTGGACTTCTCCGAAGTGATCTTTACCACCCATCTGTCGCTCCAGACGAACCGAGGCAGATCCTTCCCGAACGACCATCTGACGGTAGGCCACGCGCGGCTTGCCTATGTTGGCGTTGACCTTGAAGTCCCGCTCCAGACGATTCCGGATCACTTCGAGATGGAGCTCTCCCATCCCCGACATGACAAACTGTCCCGTTTCACGGTTCACTTCGATACGAAAAGTAGGATCCTCGCGCTCGATCCGGTTCAGGACCTCTTGCAGTTTCTCGCGATCACCACTGGAGCGAGGTTCGACAGCCATCGAGATGACAGTCTCCGGAAACACCGGCTCCTCCAACAGCACCTGGTTTTTGGCATCACAGAGAGTATCTCCGGTATTACTGAAGCGGGGACCCGTGGTCGCAACGATGTCACCGGCGACAGCTACCTTTAAATTCTCACGCGAATTCGCATGCATTCGATACATCGCGTTGATTCTCTCGCGCTTCCCGGTGCGCGGATTCATCGCCGTCTTCCCCTTCTCCAGCGATCCAGAATAAACCCTCATGTACAGCAACTCGCCATGAGAATCGATCTGGATCTTGAATAGAAGACCACTGAAGGGAGCGTCCTCACCACACTGCACCTGCACGGGATCCCCCGACTTGGGATCTCGCCCCGAAATGGTCTCAACGTCACTGGGAGAAGGAAGGTAGTGAATCACGGCATCCAGAAGTGGCTGGATACCCTTGTTCCCGAGAGCACTTCCTCCCAGTACAGGCACCCAGTAACGCTCAAGGGTTCCTCGTCGAATCGCCTGCCTCAACAGGTCCTCCGACACTTCTTTTCCTTCAAGCACCTGCTCCATCACCTCCTCATCGTGATCGGCGATTCGTTCGAGAAGATCTCCTCGCCACAGGTCGGCAGTTTCTTTCAGATCGTCTTCGATGTCGGTCTCGATCACATCGGCACCGAGGCTCTCTTCATCGAAAGTAAATTGCCGCATGGAGATGAGATCAATAACGCCTCGGAACCCGGACTCTGTACCCACCGGGATATTGAGGGGAAGGGTACGGCAACGCAGGTCTTCGGCGATGGTATCGACAACACGAAAGTAGTCTGCCCCAACGCGATCAAGTTTGTTGATGAAGGCGATGCGAGGCACCTGATAATGATTGGCCTGTCGCCAGACCGTTTCCGACTGGGCCTGAACTCCTGCGACGCCACAGAAAACCCCAACAGCTCCGTCCAACACCCGAAGAGATCTTTCCACCTCTGCCGTGAAATCAACGTGACCAGGGGTATCGATGAGGTTCACCATGGTATCCAACCACTCGAAAGTGGTGGCAGCGCTGGTGATGGTGATCCCCCGTTCCTGCTCCTCCACCAACCAATCCATGTGGGCACTACCATCATGGACTTCTCCCATACGGTATTCTTTCCCGGAGTAGTACAGGAAACGTTCCGAAACGGTGGTCTTACCCGCATCGATGTGGGCGATGATCCCTATGTTGCGAGTCGGATTCATCTGCGCGGCCCCATCCCTGTTGTTTCCAGTTGGCGACAAGCTCGCGCGATTCTGAGCCAATCGACGATAACACTCAAGGGAAGCAGTAGCGGCCAGATGCAGATCAGTTGGACTTCATCGGCTTCAGACGAGATGCGAAACGCCCTCTGGCCTCCATCGGAAGCAAGAGGGCGCTGGTGGGTAAAGATCGTCAGCAGCGAAAACAACGGAGGGCCCCCCCTCCTTTCCTTACCAGGCGTAATGAGCAAACAGCTTATTCGCCTCTGCCATCTTATGGGTATTTTCTCGCCAGGTGATCGAGGCACCTTCCTTGCGGAACGCCTGAGCCAGCTCTTCGGCAAGCCTCTCGGCCATCGGTTTGCCACTACGACCCCGACACGTTTCCACGATGGTACGAATCGCAAGGGCCTGTGCCCGGCGACGAGTGACCTCGACCGGTACCTGATAGGTTGCGCCCCCGACACGGCGAGACCGCACTTCGACTTGAGGCATTACGTTCTGGATGGCTCCAAGGAAGATATCGAGTGGCTCTGTGTCCGAAACTTTTTTGCCGATAATATCCATCGCCTCGTAGACGATGGCGCTGGCGATTGCCTTTTTCCCGTCCCACATCAGCCGATTGATGAACTTCGTCACGACCATGCTGTTGTAACGAGGGTCGACTTTCTGGAACCGCTGAGTAGAGCGGAACTTCTGCTTAACGACCTTGTTCTTCTTCTTTCCCAAGCTTCGCTCCCGATTTATTTCTGTCTCTTGCCGTACTTAGAACGGCCTTGCTTACGATCATCCACCCCCGAGCAGTCGAGGGTTCCACGTACCACGTGATAACGAACACCTGGAAGATCTCGAACCCTGCCACCACGAACCAACACGATCGAGTGCTCTTGAAGGTTATGGCCCTCGCCACCGATGTAGGCCGTAATCTCTTTCCCATTGGAAAGTCGAACACGGGCCACCTTCCGCAGAGCGGAGTTCGGCTTCTTCGGGGTCATCGTCTTCACTTGCAGACACACTCCACGACGCTGCGGACACGAGTCCAGCACCGGGGACTTGCTCTTCTTCTGTGGCTTCTTGCGGCCCTTACGGACCAACTGGTTGATCGTCGGCATGCGCTGTCGTTCTCTCCCGTTCGCTCCTCAAGCCGTAATGTCTCGGGATCTCACCCGAACACGGCCGAGCATTGTAGCCTTATTCATCCACTTCATCTGCAGATTTTGGCGGTTCCTCAGATTCCTTTTCGGTGAAGGGCACTGACTTATCATCGGGCTCCGAAGCCTCTTCAGGGGCTTCTACCGACAAATCATCGCCACCAACCTGTTCGAAAGTCTGTTCGGCGACCGGATCTTCGGCGACCGGATCTTCAATGACCGGATCTTCAATGACCGGATCTGCAATGACCGGATCTGCAATGACCGGATCTTCAATGACCGGATCTTCGGCGATCGGATCTTCAATGACCGGATCTGCAATGACCGGATCTTCGACGACCGGATCTTCGACGACCGGATCTTCGACGATCGGATCTTCGACGATCGGATCTGCAATGACCGGATCTCCGGCGACCGGATCTTCGGCGATCGGATCTGCAATGACCGGATCTGCAATGACCGGATCTTCGGCGACCGGATCTGCAGTGCCCGGATCTTCGGGACTTCCTCCGATCAAACCCTCTCCACTCGAAACTGTACTGGACCGTCCCATCAAGAAATCCCTCAATGG
>Ga0310342_100003316_pt1 | contig 10558 bp, 5 predicted proteins | sample S15DNA20500_MG_FD_206155 | JGI IMG/M metagenome (GOLD analysis project Ga0310342, IMG submission 206155) | Marine microbial communities from station ALOHA, North Pacific Subtropical Gyre - S1503-DNA-20-500_MG | ecosystem: Environmental > Aquatic > Marine > Oceanic | place: Pacific Ocean: North... | reverse complement strand
CTATGGCAATAGAGACGGAAAGGGAGATTGCGGTTGCCGGATCATCTGTCTGTAAATCCAAAATGAATGAAGATCCAACCGCCATTTAAAAGCCGGATTATGTTCTGATCCCGGTCATAAAGTTGAAGACGGGGATCAGCAAAGCAATCCCTGCTCTAATCCAGCGATTAACGGGGTAGCTTGAAACATCACGCCAACCGATTGACTGTTGTTGTCTTTAGAGGTCAGGACCTTTTTCAAACGACCAACCGAAATATGGTCGTAAATGGCGTATACTCTTTTCCATCCAGCCAATCGGTAAATATTGTCTTTACCATATCTCCAGTGTAAATATTGAAGCCAAAACGAGGACCGTCTCGCTCCAGCGAAATTGGTTCTGATGCCCGGAACAAAGGTTGAGACTCTCAATCCGATATGGGCAAGTTGGTTGCGAGTTGTGCTGCTTCCAGATGATCCTGTTTGATTTTCAGACTCATGTCTAGATCGACTGGAACTGGGACCAGTCCGTAATGCTGAATCAACCGGACCATCTGCGGAATCGTGATGGTAGAGACCAGTACCTAACTTCCGGCAGAAAGATCTAAGATTTCCAATAAAAGATCGAAACCTGTTCAAACTGGGTAACAAATTAAAGTCCCCTCATCGCTTGGCCATCTGTTTTTAACGCGTTGTTGCTATTCCATTCGATCTAGTTTTTTGGCACAATTGAGGATTCCACCCAACAGATCAGTAGCCTGAATAGCTCTAAGTACTTACGGGCGCAAATTGTCTTTTGTACCCGGTTAGTAAGCTTAACAAAAATTAGAACGAGCTGGATATTCAATTTTTGTGCAACTAGCATGTGATCCTGTTACCGGCTTTGAAGATTGAGTATTATAAATATGTAAGAATAATCATGTTATCCTGCTACACTACCAATCTTCAAATTCCCGGTCTGGCACTGAAAACGGAACTATTCTGAGTGTCTAGAGAGGTGCGACATTTGTGGCACAGTTGAGTGCAGCGTGCTCTAATCGATCTGTGATTTTTATATTTACAATTTCGAAATATCGGGTATAATAGTAGGAAGGTTTTGGTCTGGATTAGACCGTCTTCCAATATACTTTCAACATCGGGTTAGGTTAATTTGCCGGAATAAATATAACGTTCGATACGGAGCTTCAAAATGTTGTCAAATACGAGAAGTGATTTTCTAAAAACTGTTGAACCTGGACACCGTGGTATTGTCTGCCCAGCGTGTGGGACGGTCATGGGTATCCGTAAAGGAAGCTATAGGATGGTACTGACGCAAAATGCGCGTTTTGAACTCAACGACGCCGTCAGTGAGTATCGCCTATTTCTGCAACGACTCGAAGATAAATTGGAACTGATTAACATTGAAGGGATTAATCGACCGCCGGTTAATAGATATCCTTATGAGAAAGAGAAGCGGGATTTTCCCACGCTCAGTTATTCCGGCCTCTATGAACAGACCAGATGGGAACGGAGTTCTAAGGAGTTCGTAGCCGATATCGATTACCTCGGATGGAACACTTTGTATCATAAATTCCCTCGTTATAAAGATTTTAATGGTCAAAATCGGGATGAATCACGAAGTTTAGAAGGCACCTTCACCACCATCAATAACACTATTATCGCGGGATTTGAACCGATCTCCTCGGTTGGGCCATTGATGGATATTGTGTTTGAACAAGGCTATGTCAAAGAGTGGATGCAACAGTTCAGCACGCACGATGCCGATAATCCGAAGAAATTGGAGATCCTCAATGATTTATTGAAGACGGTTTGCCCCAGTTTGGCCGAGTACCTCGATTTCTTGAAAGAAAATGCGGCTGTTAGTAGTGATGGAGGGCGGTTAACTGAAGGCATCCTGAGATTTCAGTTTTACCTCGCGATCCTGCTGGGGCACAAATCGAAAGTTGGGAAACAGCAAAAAGTCGTCGAGAAGTTAGGTGTCGATCAAGAGCCGTTTCAACTGCCACGAGTGGTCAGTATTTCGCCAGAACTGTTGGAAAATCTGGTTAAATCTGAACTGTTAATTGGCAATTTGGGGATTGAATGGCCTAGCGAGTTCAAGGAACTTCGACAAGACCTCATTAAACGATCGGCTCCTGAAGCTTTCCAGCTTGCCATATCAGAATTGGAAGAGAATGCAACTGACGGTATTGAGACGGTGAAAGAGGTTCTCAAAGATTATATGAGTTCCGACAATGGCAAAAATGGGCAAGACAAAATTAAGAAGGCTATTGGCGTTTTAAAGGAGCAGATCCATCGAGTAGTCGATTTCACCTGTCCCGGCCCACCTGGTGAACGGGTTGAAGTGAGTGAAGACGACATTACATCAGACGAGAGTTTGCGCTTTTGTGGTTGGGCCCCCAAACAAGAGAAAACACATTCCGTTATCTTTATCGGGAGCCCTGGTACAGGTAAATCAACGGTGATGTTATCTGGTTTTACCGCTTTTTACAATAATATCGGTTCTTTAGGCGCAACCATCACTTTCGATTCCCCCTCTGATGAAGCGCAAATGAAAGTGCTGTCGAGCGACTATTGGCGTGGGAAATTGCCCGAAAAGACCGAAAAAGGGTTCCGGCGCAGTATCAAGTTTTCGCTCGACTTCTTCAATGATTATAGCGGTCCGCTAACCAGGTCTAATTTTGTCTTTTCAGATATCCCAGGTGAAAAGGCTACTGTTAGCTTGACTGAAAGTGGATCCGATCCTTTTGTTTCTCGAATCCTGAAAAACGCCGAAGCAATTGTATTTTTCTTCGACCTCTCGGTTGAAGCTTCGATTCGAGAGAAGATTAAAGGACTGGGCAATGTTAAAGAGAACTTTGATCAAATGGACAGAGCCCGCGACGGTAAAGCAGATATTAGCCAGCGACAGTTGTTACAAAAGCTGGTTAGCGACCTGTTGGTTCAGCGTGGAGCCGATAAACTGAAGGGAACCCGGTTTATCTGTGTTATCCCTAAAACCGATCTATATGTTGCTGACGCTAGTTCGGATGAAAAAGAATGTTACTTCCTAACCGAGTTTTGTCAAGACTTACAAAATGAAGGGATACTGGTGCCTTCCCAGTTTGCGCTGGAACACGGTAATGGATCTTACAATGGGTTATGCTCACTTGGCGGCGCAGGTCTGGCTAATGCAGATCAGGATAAATTGCAGTATCAACGCGAGGTTGCACGGTTGATCTCAAATAAATCGATTCTTCATTTGGAGCAGATTGGGAGGGCCATCGGTAATTCGGATGAATTGCAACATCATCGGGATGCCCTGGCCGATCAACTTCGGAGTATGAAGTTGATGTTGCAATACCACTTTGGTCGGGACAACGTTTACTTCTTACCTGTGTCAGCGCAGGGAGAAAATGTTAGACGACTAGAGGAAGTAGTAGAAGAACCGGATCAATTTACTTTCCTGGAAATGCCAGAGCAATCTAGTGAACTAAACAGAGATAGTAACGGAGAAGTGCAGAACAGCAGTTCGCTTGAACTCGGCTATCCACCCAACCAGAAATTAGCCGAATACGTCTTCATTTTGCCCGTCACACTCCTGGCTGATCATCAATCCGATGCTGTAGGTGAGGGAATTGAATCTTCACTGAAAACAGAATTGATAGCTCCCGACAACGGCAATGCAACTGTGGAGGAATCCTTTGGCAATCCAGAGGAACAGTTGCCAACTGTGGTCAGCACAGAGTAGCAATATACGGTTTCTACCAATTGGCCCCCTAAAATAGGGTGCTGAGACTAGTGGTTAAATTCAAGCCTGGTGCGCTGATTCCGGAGCCGTGCTGACGATACCGCCGGTTAAGGAGGTTTTCGATGCTTGCGTTTAGGTCGACAAACTGACCCAGCTTAACCCCACTTCGTAAGTTGAGCGTGTACCAGCCCGGTGTACCAGCGTCAATAGCTAGCCCATTTAGATCGAACTGAACCGACTTTGGATCTCTGGTTTTCCCCTGGATGCGAGGATCCCGGATGTCCCCCTGACTCAAGCGGCGCTGCTGCATTGCGCCATGAATATAAAACTCGCTCCAAAACCTTTGCCTGCCATCTTGCCAACGCCAGTTGACCATTCCCATAGGTGGTGGTTCACGGCGGATTCGTTCTGACCACGGGTTGCTCGTATCTGGTGCGGAACCCTTTACCTGTAAAACTCGTCCCCGTGTTACCGTCCAGTGACCGTACATGGTGAAATTAGCCGCTAGTTGCATTGTACCTGAAAACTCCAGTCCCCGGATTTGCGTTCGATCGATATTTTCTTGGATGAAAATTTCTGTTTCCGGGTTTTCTTGCTGGATGTTTCGATACAGTTGTGGCCAATCGCCTCTGTAGGCTTCCTGCACTGGTACACGCGAAATTAAGTCGGAGATTTGGCTATGATAGAGCGTGACCGACCCAATAATGCGAGAGAAGTTAGCTTTCAAGCCGATTTCGGCTGTCCAACCCCGTTCAGGTGTTACATCGAGGCTAGGAGCATCAATCCCTTCGTTAGTGACTTCGACTACAGTGGTATCATTCAGATTGGGCGCGCGAAAGGCGGTGCCAAAGTTGGTAACCCAGTTAAGGTTGTCTGTGATCCCAAAGACTAAACCTGCACTACCCGTTAGAGCCTGCCCAGATTTCTGGTAGAGGCCAAAACTTTGATCTCTCGAACTCAGATCCGCCTCCAGTGCATAGTGGGTAAACCGCCCTCCAAATATCAATTGTAAATTAGTCCTAACCTCCACCTCATTTTGAGCAAACAGGTTGAAATCTAGAGCCGTAGAACCGTTAGGAAATCGCCCCCAGTCCAGATTCTCCATTTTCTGGTTGGTTGAAAGCTCAGTTTTGACTGTTTTGCTAGACAACGAATCAAAATAGAACTCCCCTCCAATAATGATACGTTGGTGAGAAAGTGCCGTACTCACAACTTGACCACCGAGGCCATAGGTATGAACCAGATCGAACCGTTCTTTTTGCTGGGTCGCTTTGGCTTTAATCTCTCGTCGACCTTCATATTGCCGGTGATAAGAGGCTGTCAAGTTAGCTTCATCGACAAAGCTGAGTGGGCGTCGCAACACATAATTAGCGTAAAGAAGATTTCGGTTCTGTGGTGCAAACTGGTAGAGTTCGTACTCTCCGGTGGAGATTTTATCGTATCGATTGGTTTCCGGCTGCCGCCACGCTTGATAGGCCAGCGAAACTTGCTGATCTGGATTGATCTGATAACCAGCCTTTGCTGTTGCATCGACTGCCGACCAGCCAAGAGGCGACTCATCCTCAACCAACCATCTATCTTCAGACACTAAACCTGGTTGTTGATCCACAATTTCGAATTTTCGATTTGGGTAGTGGAGATTGTAACCTTTGCCCAGTTTCAGGTCACCAAACCGTCTAGCAGAGGCATTGAGAGAGAAAGCCAGCTGATTATTACCACCTTTCAGCCCCAACTGCCCGACTCGTCCTGACTGAGCCGTCGAAAACCGAACTCGTGCCTGAGGGGTAAGATCGATTTTACCGCTATCCGAAAAGCGGAGCTTATCGGTGAAAACGCTGATTACTCCACCCATAGCACCACTGCCGTAGAGCATCGATCCAGGTCCCCGTAAGACTTTTATCCGATCTAAATTGTGAGGTGCAATGGTGGATAGGTATTGGTTCGGACCAGAGCGGAAGGTCGAGTTGTTGAGACGAACACCATCGATGTTGATTGAAGTTCGATAACCGGTTAAGCCTCTTAAAACAGGAGAGCCTTGCCCCACAGTCGTCTGCTGAGCAAAAACGCCACCCACCTCCGACAGGATTTGGGGCATAATTGTCGGACTCATACGATCAATCTGTTGACGCTCAATCACGGAGATTGAGTTTGGTGTGCGAAATGTCTCTTTGGCGATTCGTGTGGCAGAAACCGCGATTTCGCTCAATCGGATGGTCTCGGGTTCCTGAGATTGACTAAAGGTTACCCCCCAAACCATCAAGGTAGTCCAAATCAGTAATCTATTCATGTGTTACGCCTCCTATCGGGTAAGATCACCCAACATTAGGCAAGTTGTATGCCATCTTTTTCAGCCCTTTTCCCTTAATTTCTCCCTTAAAGCGTTCCAAAGTTGACGACAGGTGTCCAACTTCTGAACACCAATTTCCTAGCGACCCAGTTTCGGAACAAAGTATAATTGACAGCTTAAAGATTACAAATCGGATGTCTGATATTGAATCTGTCTTTTGAATTGACATGGTCTACCGCTCAGCGCAGATTCCTAACCCGGTTGGATATCAGATTAGAACACGTAAACTTTAGATAGCCGGTTTCGTCCAAAGCCTTGTGGATTTTAGGATTCCAAACTTAGCGTTAAGTCACATGGAGAAGTATATGGGAAAACGAATAGCTGTCATTCAGGCTAAAGCATACATCGCATTAATATTTGGGTTATTGATTTCAATTAAGGTTGGACTTTTGATGCCAACCTTTGCCGAAATAGAGGCAATTGATTTGTCTGCCTCGCTGACGCTCGAACAGTGTCTTCAACTCGCACTGGAAAATTCAACCTCCGTCAAAAACAACCAAATCAGCTTGGCCATACAAAACCTCCGGATCAAGGATGCAGAATCCAATTTCTACCCCGATTTCAGTCTGAGTGGTAATTACACGCTTTCCGATCAATTGCGCCGGATGCAGCGAATCCGTGAAAATTTGGACAAAGACACCTTCGTCTTACTAGAGCAAGGCGAAAACTACAATTTCGGTCTGACAGGGCGATACACCATTTGGGATTTTGGTCAGCGATGGTTAAACTTGTTACAAGAAAAAGAGTCACTGAAATCACAGGAAAGTCGAAACGAGCGAACCCGTCAAAGTCTAATTTATGAGGTCACGCAAGCCTACTACGAAGTACTGAAATCCCAAGCCCTGGTCATAGTCAATAAAGAAATTTTGCAGCGGTCCAGGGATAATCGACAGCGAGTTGAAGCCTTCGTTGAAGCCGGGATTCAGATCGAAGCCGACATCGCTGCTGCTCAAGTGCAGGAAGCTAACAACGAGCTAACTCTACTCAATAATCAAAACCAATTGGATATTGCTCTGTCTAATTTACCCCGTGTAATGGGGTTAGATCCCAGCATCCGCATTAGTTTGGCCGAAATAGAGAAACCAATGACATCGGTTACACCGCCTAACGTTACGCTTGACAAGGCAATCGAAAAAGCGCTGAAAAATCGGCCTGAGTTCGTTGAAAATACCGCTACCTCAAACCGCCTTCAATATTCACTGCAATTAGCTCGAATACAACGCTTACCCACGGTCGGTGTCGAGTATTTACACAACATGGATTTGGACACCTATTTCGATGATTTTTTTGATACATACGAGCATTTGGAACACTTGAGAGATTGGCGAGCGGCAGCTACCTTTAACTTCCCACTGTTTGATTCTGGTGTCCGAAAGCGTCAAGTCCAAAATGTAGAACTACAATTGGAGCAGAGCCAGGAAAATATCGAAGACTTGAAAAGGACAATCGCCCTGGATGCGAGGCAATCCTATCTAAATCTAGCATCTAGGGCTAAGGCAACAGATATTGCGGAGAAGCAAGTCAGAAATGCCCGCTTAAATTTGGATGTTACCAAAGGACGATACGATCTGGAACGTGCTTTTCTACTCGAATTACTGCAAGCACAAACCGATTATGCACAAGCATTAACCAACCAAGTGCGCTCTTTCTACGATTACAAAATTGCGCGAACTGCGCTCCAAAAAGCTATGGGAGATCTATAACTGCGATGAAGAATGGGGGAGTTCTGGTATTGGTGGCTATCCTTTTATCCACGGTTATTAGTTGCAATAGAGACAAAAAGAAGGAAGAGCCGACCGAAAAAACGGAAATGGTGCGCCACGGCGAATTTGTAGTCAAGATCCGAGAAACCGGCAGTTTAGAACCGCGGCTTTTTGTGGAAGTGAAGTCGAATGTCTCTGGCCAGGTTAAACAATTATTTGTTAAAGAAGGCGATTACGTCGAAAAAGATCAGGAACTACTAAAAATTGACGATGATAAGGTTCTCCAACGAAAGAAACAGGCTGAAGCCCGACTTGAATCTAGCCAAGCGTCAGTAGAACAGTCCCAGCTCCAAACTTTCTTGACTGGAAAAGGGAGGTCATCCGACATCCTGCAGTACGAGAATAGTTTAGAGTCGGCAAAAGCCGCATTGGCTTCAACCAAAGCTACGGCGCTGCAACAATTGAGTTCAGCCAAAACGGACATTGAAAGCACCAAAAATCTGTTGGAGCAAGACCGCATTACACTTAGTCAGACGAAGATCACCCTACAACAAGCCGAGCTTCAGTTGGACCAAAATAAATCTAATGAGGCTTCAGTTAAAATCGAACTAGATAATGCTAGGGCCGAATATGACCGATCGAAAGACCTCTATGAGAAAAAATTTGTCTCCAAAAAATCACTTGAAGATGCTGAACTGCGTTTTTCCAGAGCCGAATCTGCCTACGAATCTGCCCAAAAAAATGTTATCTCTCAGGTCAAATCAATAGAATCTCAGCAGCAAAATATAGATGCCCGAAAGCGGGCTATAGAAAATCGACAAGCCACTTTACGCCTAATAGAACAGAATTTGGGTACCATTCAGACTTCCCAAGAGGCGAGTACCAAACAAGCGACAGCTAATCTGAAAAATGCAAAAATTCGTTTGCAACAAGCAATTGAAACCATAGAAGAACAAACAGCGATGAGTCTCACTGCAGAGGCTCAAGCCCAATCGGGACTGATTCAAGCCGAGACTACCTTGCAAGATAATATTATCGATCTGGATTGGACGGTTGTTAAAGCACCTCTTTCAGGACGTATTACCAGAATGAGCCTTGAAGCGGGAGATTCAGTAATGGGAGCTCGTGGAGGTTATTCTCAAGCGCCACCTGTTTTAACCATATCAGATTTGTCAAAAATGGAGGTCACGACTCGGATTAACGAGGCCGAAATTGGTAAAGTAGCTCTTGGCCAACAGGCTGAAATCAAACTTGAATCCCACCCGGATCAAGTGTTCACCGGGCAGGTGACAGAGATTGCGCCGAGTGCCCCAAATTTTGGGCGGCAAGGTAGTAGTGGATCTCAAGGTGTGGTTACCTTTAAAGTGGTTATTGAAATTGATGATTCAGAATCTGAACTGCTGCCCGGCATGACTGCCGATGTCGACATCATTGTTTTTGATAAAAAAAATGTCCTACAATTACCTATTGAAGCGGTTATTGTCACCAATATTATGACAGCTAATACTACTGTAGCCGAGTCTGATTTGGACTTGCTGGTTTCCAATCAACTCGTTAAGGTGGAGACTTTAGTTGGGAAAAAACACGATGCAACCATCGGTAAAATCCATCGAGATAAAGATCGCTACAACGTCGAAATTTTACTCAAGGGCAATCCTAGTGACTTACGTGCTGGCCCAACTTCGATTCACCTAGTGGCGGAAAGCAAGTTTAACTTACGGAATCTGCCTGCCAACCTCGACAGTGAACGGAAGCACTTTGTTCAGCTAAATGACCCCAATGTGCCGGACAAGCCCAAAAAAAAGAAAAAGAAATTTACCTTTAAAGGTAAAAAATCAAAGAAAGAGGAACTGAAAGGGGTTAGAACGCGGGTTGAGGTAGGGCAACGTAACAACACCCACTTTCAAATCCTAAGCGGTGTTTCGGAAGGCGACCTTGTCTACGTTCCTTCGTTAGAACAACTGACACGAAACGAGGAAGATGACGACAAATAACAAACAAGTAGTAAAAAAGCCTCGAAACTCGACGAAATCGAGCCTTGAGGCTTCAATAGTTTGGAAAAACTGACGCGCAAGCGGTAGCCAAGTTTAACTTGATAGAAAACCCTACTCTGTCAAAGAATCATAGTAGTCGGCGACAACCTGCCAAGCCTTACCCCCCATAAATCCTTTGGGTGGTGACTCCCCATTTCGAGCGTATTCCCGCATTTTTGACCCTGAAATCGTCAAGAAGTCCTTAGCTCGACTGGGGTCAAAGAAACTCATCTGTTCAGCTACCGTATCGTAAGCGGCAAACCTGAACTCAATGATTTTGAGCCTTTCTAAGCTGGGGGCTGATTGTAGCACCTTCATGCCGTGGAACGGGTCATAGATTGGAGCGCCTGTTGCAGGATGGTTCATTCCCGCCGGATCGCGACCAACTATGTAATGGTCAGCACCAGCATTAATACGTGCTTTAGCATGCCATTGCACCTCTGTCGGTCCACCGTAAATCATCGGACTCGGAAAAATGGCCACGATGGTTGTTTCTGGATCTAAGATTCCATCTTCTAACACTGCATCATGTTGCTTCATTCTAACGTCCAATGGAACGTCATCTTCTTTAGTCCAACCGCCAAGCGGATGCAACAGTAAGATTGGATTCCCAAAACCTTCCGCTTTCAGTTGCCTCCTAGTATCGTTCATCAACAAGGCGTGTCCGTTGTGAACCGGATTTCGCAGTTGAAAGGCATAAACCGCATCTGCTCCCCGGCGTTCAAACTCGGCTCTAAGTTCAGCGGGGGAGCGTCTATAATGATCTAGC
>Ga0310342_100003315_pt1 | contig 10559 bp, 10 predicted proteins | sample S15DNA20500_MG_FD_206155 | JGI IMG/M metagenome (GOLD analysis project Ga0310342, IMG submission 206155) | Marine microbial communities from station ALOHA, North Pacific Subtropical Gyre - S1503-DNA-20-500_MG | ecosystem: Environmental > Aquatic > Marine > Oceanic | place: Pacific Ocean: North... | reverse complement strand
CATATATTGAGTATAATAAACTTCTGGAAAAACAACAGGCGCATCTCCAAAATTCATCCCAAAAAAATATGCGCTTGCATTCATATATGATATAAAAGCAAGAGTAACGAATGCTCTAAAAATAAAAGTTGAATCTTCACCAAATAAATTATCTATTGAGTATCCTTCACCAAGAAAAGATACCATAAAAATCAAAAATAGTGGAAATAATATAATTAATAGGAAAAATATTTTTTTGTTATTTATAAAGTAATTCTTAAAGAAACCAAAAAATAATATTAATAAAAAAATACCTACTATAGATCTAGTATTACTGAATAATATAAATAAACTTTGAAATAAAAAAATTGGAACCCAAATAGAAATACGTTTAGAAAATTTTGATATTATTTGAGATAACGAGAAAAAAGCACCTACAATTAGCACTTCTAAATCGGGCTTTTCAAAAATTCTATTATCTGAAAAACTGTCGGAAAAATTTATGATATCCAACCAATTAGAGTAGATACCTGGTAAAAACCCCATATATCTTAAACTGCCTATTGAGATATAAATTATTGAAATATAGAAAATGCCTTTATATATATTTAATATTCTTTCCTCTGGCAACTTATAAATTGAAAAGAAAAGAATATTTGAAAAAAAGAATAAAAAATGTCTTCCACCAACTATGGCACTAGTGCCGTAAAAAATAGATGAATAAAATATTTTAACTACAACTATAAGTAAAATTAATGTTGAAACCTTTAAATAGTTTGAATGTAAAAAATCTTTATTAATAGAAAGCTGCCTAAAAACAAAAAATAATAGAAAAATAATTTGTGAGATAAAAAATATATCATTGAAATAAACAGAAACACCCAATACATCAATGCCACTTTCCCTGGGATCTAATCTTAATGCACTAAAAATTGCCGTAAAAAAAAGGTTTAAAATAAAAAAAAATTCAACGTTCACAAAAAGGACCATCAGAAGAAAAATAGATAAAAATAAAGTTAAAAATAATCCAATCATTTATATAACAATTTGTTGATTTTTATTTTTCATTTTTCTTTCAAAGGCTCAGATATAATTTAAGATCTTGATATTTATTCTTAATAAAATTTAAAGATACAATCATATTTATCAATAAGATTAAAATTAAATAAGAAACAAATGGGATTAATTTTAATTCATTATCAAATGGGATTATTAATCTTGATTCACTTAAGTATGATACTGACAAAATAAAAAAGAATATATTACTAACTAGTAGTAACGATAAATAAGAGAAATAATTGAATAATTTTCTAATAACTATTTTTTCTTTAAACAAAGTAAACATTAAAAAAATTGAAATTATAAAATATGACGATTCTGAAATTATTTTAATTTTTAAAAAATCTTCAACTTGTAAAGGGTTAAAGATCAAGCATAGTACAGAGAAAATTATAAGTGATGTTCCTAGAATTATCGGATAGAAATAAATTTTATTTATAGATTTTAAAAAATCTCTTAGAACCCACAAAGACCATTTGGCAATTGAAATCAAAGAAAGGTAAATACAAATAATATTAAGTCCATCCCAACTAGTAAGATACCAGTCGAAGATAAAAAATGAAGAAATAGCCGCTAAAAAAGCTACTGAAATATTTATTGAAAATACCGCCTGAAAAATTGTATCAAATACTTTGAATCGGTTATCATATGATTTACTTAAAGATCCAAAAATTGAAAGCATTATGTTGTATAACGGTCTATTTACTACATTAAAAACAACAGTTATAAGATTTTTACCAAGATTGTAAACACCAACAACTCCTGGCCCTAAAAATGATATAAAAAATGTATCAATAGTATTTGAAGAGTAATCAATTATTCGTTCTATGCTTATCCACTTGAAGAATGTTTTAGTTTTCTTTAAAAAAACTTTGTTTGGAAGCTTAAACCCTATTCCATTCAGATAAATATATGATAAACTTGATAATAACCTATTTGAAAAATCTCTTGAAATAAGAGCTAATAAACCATAACCCTTTAAAGCTAGAGGTAACGCAATAAATAAAAAAGAGAGAACTGGTATTAATTCAATAAAAAATATTTTTTTAAAATCTACTTTTTGAACAGTAATAGCTTCAGGTACTAAACCTATTCCCATTATTGGCAAGGCAAAGCTTAATATGAATAAAGTATTAGATATATCTTTAGATTCATAAAACAGAGGCATTAAAAATGATAAGCTGATACAAACAACAAAAAAAATTAACGACCAAAATAATGCTATAAAATTTAACATCTTAAGATCATCTTTATCTGTTATTGAATTACTTAGAATGAAATCTCTGATTCCAGAGCCCATTACAACATCAAGAAAACCAAAATAAATATAAACAGTTGCAAAAATACCGTAATTAATCACTCCTACAATTGGAATGATAATTAGTCTAAGTGATTGGACTATAAATTCGCCAAATAAAGTTTTCAAAAAAGACCACTTATACGCTTTTTTAAATTTAGAAACTAAACTCATAGATCATTCAATAATTAGATTTACTAATCATTAATTTTTAGATAATCTTATAATTTTTTGTGAAAATTAATTTATACATTACATAGAATAAAGATAACACGATACCAAATAAAATTGATCCGATCATGATAAATATTCTTCTATTAGTTTTTATTGGAAGAACTTCAGCTTCCTCAAGAATTAGCACCTCGTGAACTTCATTATAAACCTCAAGTTGAGTAGTCTCTAATTTTTGCAGAAGCATTGAGACCAATGAAGTGTAAATATTTAAATCTCTTTCGATTGCTTTTCTTTCAATATTTAATGCCGGTGATTGACTTATTGACTTATTTTCATTTTGAAATTCAACATACTTTTTTTCAATTTTTTCTAGCTCTTGCTTTCCTTTTTCTAAACGTTGAAAAATAAAATCTGTTTTTTGTATAGCTGTATTTTTTTGAAGAAAATTGAGGTGTTCATTCAACATAATTATAATTTCATTTAAAATGTCATATGTAAGTTGTGCATTATTAGTTTCTACAGATATGGTAATTAAACTTGTCATTCTATGTTTACTAACTTCGTACATTTTTTCAGTAAAACGTTTATTTGCCAAATGAAGAAATTCAGCATCTGTTAATTTATCAGATCCTTTAAAAATAATCTTATATAATGGCATATCTATCTTTGTCTCTGGGTTGAAAAAATTCCTTTTAAGAATTTTTTTGGAAAAAGAATCACTCTTTAAAACCTGAAGGACTACCTCAGAAGCTGGAGTTTTTGTAACAGATGATCCTGGAATTGCTATTCCCAAAGAATTAAGACTGAATTCCCCAGATGACTGTGCATCAAAAGTATTTCCATGATGTGAAACAATAACTGAATCCTTAAACAGTGGCGGATGAATAAATAATAAGTATATTAGAGTGATGAAAGCTATTAAAGAAATAGTAGCTACAATTTCTTTAATACTATTTTTAATTTCTTTAATAATTATATTAAGATTTAAGTTTTTGTCCATCTTATTCAGCTCATTAATCTTTCAAAATATAAAATAGTTTTTTCTAACCCAACTTCAAAGGGAACTTTAGGTTTAAAATTAATTTTTTCTTCCGCTAATTTAATATCAGGCCTTCTTTGAAGTGGGTCATTTTCAGGTAATGATTTGAAGATAATTTGCGATTTTGAATTTGTTAACTCAATTATCATCTCTGCAGTACTCAAAATTGATCTTTCCTTAACATTGCCAATATTAATTGGCTTAGAAAAATCTGAATTCATTAAAGATGTTAAACCTAAAATCATATCATCAATATAACAAAAGGACCTTGTCTGTTTTCCATCTCCATAAATTGTAATATTTTTTCCTAAAAGCGATTGATTAATAAAATTGGAAATCACTCTCCCATCATCAACTTCCATGTATGGGCCAAAGGTATTAAAAATTCTAGCAACTCTTACATCTGCTGCAAATAAATTCTTATAATTGTAAAATATTGTTTCAGCCATTCTTTTACCTTCATCATAACATGACCTTGGACCATTTAAATTAACATTTCCAAAATATTGTTCATCTTGCGGGTGAACTATTGGATCTCCGTAGATTTCACTTGTAGATGCCTGTAAAATAACAGCGTTATTTTGAATTGCTAAATCTAATAAAGATCTTGAACCGTCGATACATGCTTGGATTGTTTCCAACGGTAAATTTTGATATCTCTTAGGAGAAGCTGGGCAAGCAAGATTATATATTTGATCTACTTTGATATCTAATGATTCACAAATATTATGATTAATAAATTGAAAATTTTTTTTATTTTTTAAATGAGAGATATTTTTATCTGAACTTGAAGAAAAATTATCGATGCAAATCACATGATTATCATTAGATAAGTAATCACAAAGATTAGTTCCAATAAATCCACTTCCTCCCGCTACAATAATTTTTTTCATAATGTAATATGTTGACTAAATTTGTTTAGTTCATTTGAATAAATACTTAAGGTTAATTTATATATAAAATATAAAAAAATTTATCTTTCTAATTAATTTTATAATAATTAAAAAAACATATACAATATTAGGTATCAAATCTTTCAATTGAATGATGATTTATACAATAATTTTGAGCAAGTGTTCTGAAGAATAGATAAGTTGCTAGAATCATAAATAGCCTGTAGGAGAAATCTCTTATTCTTTATAAATTTAAAAAATGAACGCTATTAATAATATTAAAATTCTTCTTAAAACCTCTATTTCAGTTAAAGAAGAAATCCTTCAAAATGAAGAGATTATTAAAAATTTATCTACAGCAATTCAATCTATAAGCCTAGCTATTAAAACAAATAATTTTATCTTTTTTTGTGGTAATGGTGGAAGTGCGGCTGATGCGCAACATATTGCTGCGGAATTAACAGGAAGATTTAAAATTAATCGGAAATCTTTAAAAGGTGTTGTTTTGGGATCGAACCTTAGCTCTATAACAGCGATAGCAAATGATTATGGCTATGATGATGTTTTTTCTAGAGAACTATCTGCTATGGGTTCAAATGGAGATATATTGATCGCGTATAGTACTTCGGGTAATTCTGAAAGTGTAGTTAATGCACTAAAAGTGGCTAAAAAAATAGGTATAACATCTATCATTTTTACCGGAGAAAACGGAGGCTTATGTAAGGATATAGCAGATATAAATATCTGTGTCCCATCAAATGATACTGCTCGAATTCAAGAGTCTCATATTACTTTATCTCATATTATGCTGGAAGTATTTGAAAAAAGTTTCTAAAAATATAATCAGAGGGCCCATAGCTCAATTGGTTAGAGCAACGGACTCATAATCCGCAGGTTCGGGGTTCAAGTCCCTGTGGGCCCACAAATGAGTAGTCATTCTTACATATCGAATCAAAAAAATGAAAATATTTTTATTAATATCAATGGAGAACTTTTTCATAGAAAAGAAGCAAAAATTTCTGTTTTTGACAGTGGATTCTTGCTAGGAGATGGTGTTTGGGAAGGCATTCGACTTCATAAATCAAAGCTAGTCTTTATTGAAGATCATTTGGATAGACTATACGCAAGTGCAAAAGGTATTTCATTGCATATACCCTACTCAAAAAAAGAAATTCTTAATCAAATAAATAGAGTTTTAGATAAGAATAAGATGGATGATAATATACACATTCGCTTAGTTGTATCTAGAGGAGATAAGATTACTCCATATCAAAATCCTAATGCAAATGTAGGTCCGGTTAATTTAGTGATTATTCCTGAGCACAAAAAAACAGATCCTAATACTTACATTAAAGGAGTATCTATTGGAAGAGTTCCTAACATTAGACCAAATGAAAGCATATTAAGCCCCCATTACAATACCTTAAGTAAGCTGAATTGTATTTTAGCAAGCATAGAGGCAAATAAACTTGGCTATAATGAAGGTATTATGAATGATATGAATGGCAATATTAGCACATGCAATTCTACTAATCTATTTTTTATTAAAAATGACATAGTTTTGACTTCTACTGGAAAATATTGTTTAAATGGAATTACAAGATCGAAAGCTATTACAGTGTGTAATCAAAATAATATAAAGTGTGTTGAATCTAATTTTACATTCAAAGATATTAAAAACTGCAATGAAGCTTTTGTAACTGGTACTTTTGCAGGTATTATTCCTGTATCGCACTTAGAAGGCAGAAAACTAGAATCGATTAATTCTGATTCTTTAGTTAATAAAATTAGAATGCTATACAATCAAGAAATTCAAGACTACATAGACTAATATGAGAATTGCTTGTTGGTCAGGTCCAAGAAATATATCTACTGCATTGATGAGATCTTGGTCTTCTAGAGAAGATTCATTTGTTTCTGATGAGCCTTTTTATGCTTATTACCTAAGAGAGAAGCAGTTAAAGCATCCAATGTATAAAGAAATTATTGATTGTTATCCTGATAAATATAATGATGTAGTTGCAAGCCTTACTTCTGAAATACCTAATGGGAAAAAACATTGGTATCAAAAACATATGGCACATCATTTAATTGATTTAAGCAATATTGATTGGATTAAAAATTTTGAAAACTGTATTCTAATTCGTCATCCTAAGGATGTAATAAGCTCTTATATTAAGAAAAATACTCTCAATCATGTAGATGAACTTGGATATCCTCAGCAATATAAAATCATGAAATATTTAGATAGTATCGATAAAAAATTTATTGTGATTGATTCAAATATTTTGCTGAATAATCCTAAAAAAATATTATCACAATGGTGCAGTAGCATTGATTTAGAATTTGATATCTCTATGTTGCAGTGGGAGAAAGGAAATCATCCTCAAGATGGTATTTGGTGGAAGCATTGGTATGATAATGTTATTACTACAACCCATTTCCAGAAGTTTTCATCTAATGAAGATCAATTAGATCAAAAATATCAATCGATTTATAATGAAGCTTTAGATTATTATGAAAAATTATATTATTTTGTAGTTCAATGAATTTATTATTAAAACTTTGGAATCAACCTAATTGGATAAAATGGATCATATACATAGGTATTATTTATATCCTTTTCTTAATAAAAGATGCTTTCGCAATTGTATTATGGGTACTATTCTGTTTTTTATTGTACTATATTATTTTTGCAAAAAATATGATTCAAGGAACAACTTATTATGAGAAAAAAATCGATTAACATATTATTTCTATTGTTAATAATTATTGCTTGTCAAAACCCTAGGCCACATGGAGGAAATGAGATTCCTCCATTAAGTAGAAATAACTACCTAATGGGTTTTCTCAATGAACACCGTGCTTCATATGATGTAACCTATTATGATATTAATATTGATTTTGATATTGAAAATAAATCTTTGGATGGATTTGTAACAATAAAAGCAAAAAGTCTAAATGACATAGAGAAATTACAAGTTGATCTAGTAAAAGATTTAAAGATTAAAAAAATCACCTATAAAAATAAAGAATTAGAATATAGTCGAGAAGAAGATGCTGTATTGGTTGTTTTTGAAAAAATAATACCTAAGAATAGTTTGTTTGATTTTACTGTACACTATGAAGGTTTGCCACAAGGCGCTGCTAATCCACCTTGGGCAGGTGGGTTTACATGGTCTAAAGACAAAAACGGTAGAGACTGGGTTGCTGTTTCTTGTGAAGGTGAAGGGGCAAGAATTTGGTGGCCAAACAAAGATCATATAACTGAAGAACCAGATAGTGTAAGAATGGCATTTACAGTCCCATCAGATTTAATGTGTGTAGCAAATGGACAATTAGAGAATGTCATACAAAATGAAGAAAAAACTACATATGAATGGTTTGTGAACAATCCAATCAATAATTATAACATATCAGTCCAAATTGGACACTATGTTGCTGTACAAGATACTTTTATCAAAGACGATGTCATTCATAATATTAAACATTACGTATTGGATTACAATAAAGATGTCGCAGAAAACTACTTTACACAAGCAAAAGAAGTGATTCGTTTCTATGAGAAGTATTTTGGAGATTATCAATGGTGGGAAGACGGATATAAACTAGTAGAAGCTCCATATTTAGGCATGGAACATCAATCAGCTGTGACCTATGGAAATGGTTTCAGTATTTATAATGGTGTGAGGAGTAGTAGTTGGGCTATGTATGGTGTAATAGATCCATTAATTATTCATGAAACCGGTCATGAATGGTTTGGAAACAGTGTGACTGCTTCAGACCCAACACATATATGGATTCATGAAGGATTACAAGTCTATTCTGAAGCACTTTATTTTGAAGACAAGTTTGATAGCTATCCAGTAAGTGTAGATTACTTAAAAAGTATAAAAGGCAGAATTGCTAACAAGATTCCAATTGTTGGTAATGAAGATGAAAATCATTGGGCTCTCAGTGGAGACACATACATGAAAGGTGCTTGGATAATGCATACTCTAAGAAGTGCAATCAATGATGATGATATTTGGTTTGCAATTCTTAAAGAGTTCATGATTGAAAATGCTCGTTCACATGTTAATACTGAAGATTTCTTTGCTAAAGTGAAAGAAAAAACAGGAAATGATTATTCATATTTTTCTGAACAATATTTTTATACACCAAACCAACCTAAGCTTGAGTATTATCAAACAGATACTCAATTTTATTATAGATGGAATAATATAAATGATAATTTTGTTATGCCAATAGATCTACTTATAAATGGATTAGAAAAAAGAGTGTTTCCATCTCAAGAATTTCAGTCAATTGATATTTCGAAACATGCAACAATTGAAGTGATGGATTGGAAATTCTATGTCAAACCAAAAAAGTGGATTAGAAAATAAAATGATAATATGGCTAACAGGACAACCGGGTAGCGGGAAAACAACTCTTGCTAATTCAATTATTGATACTCTTTCGAAAGATAAACCTGATCTTGAAATTATTAATTTAGATGGAGACGATTTAAGAAATATCAATAAAAATAAAGATTATTCAAAAAAAGGAAGGATTAAAAATATATCGACTGCTATTTCAATTATGCGATTTTTAGCAAACAAAGGTTATCTTTGTGTTGTATCAATTGTAGCTCCATATAAATTTTTACGAGATGAATTAAAAGAAGAGTTTCCATTTATAGAAGTTTATCTATATACATCTGAAGTTAGAGGTAGAGAACAATATTTTGCAAAAGACTATGAAATACCTACAGATCCTAAAACTTTAAAATTAGATACTGGAGAATTAAGAATTAAAGAATGTACAAATCAAATACTAGATGAGTACAAAAAGTGAAGTATGTTCTATAAATTTTTAATATTATTTTTTTTACTAATCAATACAGTATTGATATCACAAGAACAAGAAGTAATATTTCAATTTAGATCAAACCCTACAGATTCAGGATATTGGTGGCTTGAAAAAAATAATTCTGGTATAAAACCTAATAATTTTGATTTTCAAATAAAATGGAAGCTAAACAAACCAAAAGCTACATATATAATCGATATTCTTGGACAAGATGATTCACAAAAGATTTATTTCAAAGAATCTTACATTAAATACAATTTCTCTGATAAAACATTTATACGAATGGGAAGATATTATAGAGATTTTAGCAAGTATTTAAATGATAATATTAGTTCTGGTCATATGCTAATAAGTCATAACGCAAGACCTATGCCAAAAATTGGTCTTGTGACATCAAAAAATATAGAAAAGTTTAACAAACTAACATTTGAAGGTGGAATAGCACATGGTTTTTTTGAAAAAGAAAACTATTATACCAAAGCTCCGTTGCTTCACGAGAAATTTATTTATATGCACATAAAAAACAATAACTATAGAATTAGCTTGGGATTGGTTCATGAAGCAATGTGGGGTGGTGGATATCCAGGACAAAATTTTTCTCACTCTTTTAAAGATTTTTTAAAAATATTTACAGCAGAAGATGGATTTGATCTACATGAAGGATCACATCAAAATGCACTAGGGAATCATGTTGCGATATGGGATTTTATATTTGAAAAAACAAACAATGAAAGGTTAACCAAGTTTTACTATCAACATATTTTTGAAGATACTAGCGGATTAAGATTTAAAAATAGATTTGATGGTCTATGGGGTTTAGAGTTAATAAACTATATTCCGAAAACTAATCTTTTGATTGAATATTTAGTCACATCAAATCAATTTAGAAATCCGAATCATCATGAGAAATTATATTATTATCATTATCATTATAGATTAGGATGGAGTTACAATAATTATATATTAGGTAATCCATATATTAAATTGCCTGTTCCAGAAAACTATCCAAATTGGCCACTTGAAAAAGTTGATGTAATACATTTTGGTATTAATGGTGAAATTTTATCCAATTATTATGAAATAAAATTTGGAAGGAGAACTAGTGTTAATGATAGTTTTCAATATAAAATTTCTATTGGTAAAGAAATAAAAAATTCTTTAGATGTTAAATTATTTTTAGCAAATGATAGTAGAAAAATAGGTACAGGGTTCGTCATTTCACGAAGCTTTTAACAAAAAAAGGGGAAATAAGTTATAATGAATA
>Ga0310342_100003314_pt1 | contig 10559 bp, 8 predicted proteins | sample S15DNA20500_MG_FD_206155 | JGI IMG/M metagenome (GOLD analysis project Ga0310342, IMG submission 206155) | Marine microbial communities from station ALOHA, North Pacific Subtropical Gyre - S1503-DNA-20-500_MG | ecosystem: Environmental > Aquatic > Marine > Oceanic | place: Pacific Ocean: North... | reverse complement strand
CATCATCTAACCACCGCTTCACCAGATTGACGTAAACTTTTCCCTCCAGCAAGGCCAGGCTATATCCCTGCTCTTTTTCAAGCTCCAAGGTTCGAGACAGGATCACTCCCCCTTGAGCTCCTAGAGGGTATACCCAGGCTCCCAGGGAAAACCTATCATAAAAACCAAAATTGCCAAGATCCCCAGCGTTGATAAACCGGCTACCATCAAAACTGGCAGCTTTATTGATCTGACCGGCAGAAAACGACCCCTGGCCTTCTTCAAACTTGGCCTTGACCCTTTTCCCCTTCCTAGATCCCTGGCTTGATCGTTTTGTTCCACGAGTGTTCCCATCTAGGGGGAAATAAGCCAGCAACCCTTCCGAAATAGACCAGTGGATGGGTTTCCGCGGCTTGAAGGAAGTTTCCCATTTTTTCTGAGCCTTATTTAATTCATACTCGAATTCCTTGAATTCTACTTGCGCTGCCTCCAGCTTTCGTTCCAGGTCGGACAACCTCTGCTGCTCCTGCTTGGTGGGAGCTTTGATCATTGGGGGAGAATTCCCATATTTATAGACCTTGCCACGCTCGGGAATATTATTAAAGAAGGCGAATGTTTGATAGAATTCCTTCTGGCTAAATGGGTCATACTTGTGGTCGTGACAGCGAGCACACCCCAGGGTCAAGCCCAGCCACACCGTAGAAGTTGTCTCAACACGATCTACCACATACTCCACAGCAAACTCCTCGGGAATGATTCCTCCTTCACCGTTACCTCGATGGTTGCGATTAAAACCAGTGGCAATCCGTTGGTCTAGCGTTGGCTGTGGAAGTAAGTCTCCGGCCAGCTGCTCAATCGTAAACTGGTCAAAGGACATGTTCGTATTAAAGGCATCAATCACCCAGTCACGCCACCGCCACATAGTCCGCTCACCATCTGTCTGGTAGCCGTTGCTATCCGCATAACGCGCTGCATCCAGCCACCGTAGTGCCATGTGCTCGCCATACCGCGCAGATCGCAGCAAACGATCCACTACTTTTTCATAGGCATTTGTGGAGTCATCAGCTAGAAAAGCATCCACTTCCTGGAGGGTTGGTGGCAACCCTGTTATGTCTAAGCTAACTCGCCGGATAAGTGAGGTCGGTTCTGCCTCCACTGATTGAGTTACCCCCTCCTTACGCAGTTTATCCAGAACAAAGAAATCAATACCGTTGCGAGGCCAGCCTGTCTTCGAAACCTTCGGCAGCGGCAGTCGTTTAGGCGGAATAAACGACCAGTGAACTTGCCACTTGGCACCCTGTTCTATCCATAATCGGATGAGCTCAATCTCCTCTTGGCTTAACTTTAGTCCGGAATAAGCGGGCGGCATCCGCAGAGATAACTCCTTGGAGCTAATCCGCTGAAACATCCCGCTCTTGGCTACATTTCCGGGCACGATAGCATATCGTCCTCCAAGATCTCTAAAGGTCCCTTCTCGTGTATCGAAACGCAAGTCGGTTGTACGGTTAGCCTCGTCAGGTCCGTGGCAAGCATAGCAACGGTCCGATAGAATCGGACGAATATCGCGATCAAATTCAATCACTCGGGTTTCGTTACTTTGAGCCAGAACGATGGTACTCCCCCACACCACCAGCCCCGACCAAGTCAACAAGAAACCTTTGATTCCTAGCTTAGCCCTCATCTTCATGTGTTTACCTCAATCTGGATATGTATCCTTCGACGTCACAGACGTTCTACCTTGCCATTAACATCTGTAATTACTCCTTGTGATCTTACCGCGACCAAATACAAAATTCTCTAATAATAATTCTTTAGTCTATCGCTCTGGGTTTTGTCCCTCAATCAAAAACTGAATGTTGGTCTAAGCTCCTTGGGCCAGATATCTCCAGTAATACTTTAGAAACTTATCGCTCTGGGTCCTCTTTAGTTACAATTATTGTGTGGAGTCCGGAAGTTGACTCAACTAAGTAACCATGTTACGTTCGCAGCTCTTATCCTGAAGGTTTGTCGGAAACTGAGGCTGCGTGTCATCTGGACTGGAACATACACTCACATAGCTCCAGAGCAAGAATTTCTGATTAGTGCTTTGACCAATGCGTTACATGTTGGCCCCCTGGGTGGATCTTTGGGATAGCGAAAAGCAGCCTAGCGCTGCCAACTCTAGCTCATATACAGTTTCTATCTTAGGGTCGATTTCAATCTATAGACCCTTTCAATATTTGAAGCAACTACAGGAAAAATTCGCATCTGCCCTAATTGGCGCGACCAGATTCACGTTGGTTGAATTATCAATACCTTGGAAAACTCCAGCTGTTATCTCACATACTTTATATGACCTACTTCCGAGAACAATTCTATTTTGGGAAGCATAAAAGATTCCGAGCTAATGTCCTTTTCTTGCCGGCCAATTTTCAGGGCGGGGCTGACGACCTCTACATCTTAGCCTTCCAGAACTGTGACCGTTTTAGTGATCTGATTGAGTCAATGAAAACTTCATTAGACCTCGACCTCTAGAGACAATCTTTTATAACGTTATGGTGCCTGACAAGTTAGGTTTTCGCTTTAAAGAGAGACAAGTAAAACCAGAAACTCGTCTGTAGGATTGGTCATCTGAAATCTCACCGGTCAAACTTGAGAAAAAAAGAGGAGATCAATAGGGATGCACAATGCTAACCAGTTGAAGGACAAGTTGCGCCAAGGCCAGTTTTGCTTAGGTGTGGGCATTAGTTTCAATGATTCGGCCGTAACTGAAGCTCTCGGCAAGGTCTACGACTTTGCATGGATTGATATGGAGCACAACGGGATGACTTTAGAAAGAGTCGAGGGACATATCATTGCAACCAGAGCCACTGGTTCCACGGCACTCGTTCGAGTGCCGTGGAATGATCCGGTTCTAATCAAGCCCGTTCTAGATATTGGGGCGGATGGGGTCATAATCCCAATGGTTCGAACCCCCGAGGATGTGCACAATGCCGTGGCGGCCTGCCGTTATCCACCCCAAGGGATACGTGGCTATGGTCCGCGACGACCGAGTAACTTTGCTCGAGACGGGGGACCTGACTACTGCAGAAAAGCAAATCAAACTGTGTTAACTGTCGTGCAAATTGAAACTGCTGAAGCTGTAGAGAACTTGGATGCAATTCTAGAAGTGCCAGGCTTAACTAGTGTAGTGATTGGCCCGAATGATTTATCCGGGGCGTTAGGTCATATGGCCAATCCAGGTCATCCCGAAGTAGCGAGCGTCATAGAATCGGTCATTTCCAAGGCTTGCCGTACATCTGTCTTTGTGGGAATTGCAGTTGGCTCCGATCCCAGGCAAGGAATCCATTGGATGGAAAAGGGTGTTCATTGGCTCCAGTTTGGTGTCGACTTCGGACTAATGGTCGAAAGAGCCGATGAAGTTTGCAGAAAAGTCCGCGGGCACTTTAACTCGAGCAAAAAGCAATAGTTCGATGAAAGTAGATTTACAGGGTCAAGTGGCCCTCGTAACTGGGGGAGCTCAAGGTATCGGCCGAGCCATTGTTGAGCTGTTGATCAAAAACGGTGCAGCAGTGGTGAGTGTTGACATTGACCGGGAAACTAACGAGAGAAGCAGTCAAGAACTTTCTAAGAATGGGTTGTCTTGTGTTCCTTTAACGGGCGATGTTTCTGATCGGAAGCAAATGGAGCAGGTTGTTGCTGGAACCCTGAAGCAACTAGGTGGCCTGCACATCCTGGTTAATAACGCTGGCATCAACACCTTGAGCGACCGAGTACCTCTACACCAGTTTTCCAACAGGGACTGGGACCGTATTCTAAAAGTTGATCTAACTGGAGTTTTTGTCACAAGCCAAGCGGCGATTCCGGCACTGCTGAAAAATTCCAGTGGACGCGTTGTCAACATTAGCTCGGTTGCAGGTATGGTGCCACTTCGTCTACAAAGTGCCTTCGTAGCTGCCAAGGCCGGCGTTATCAATCTAACTCGATCAATGGCCCTGGAACTGGGGCCTCATGGAATTCTAGTTAATGCCGTAGCTCCGGGCTCTACCCTGACTCAAGGAACCAAAGCTCTTTTCTATGGTCCGGAGGGAGCCTATTCGGAAAGAGCCACCAGCTTGATCTCGCATATTCCTCTGGGCCGGCCAGCTCGGGTCGAAGAAATTGCTCATGCTGTTCTATTCCTGGTGGCCCCGGAATCTAGCTATATCAACGGATCCACTTTGGTAGTGGATGGCGGTTGGACCGCCGGCTATCATCGGGATTGGTAGGCCAGAAGTGGATTTCTGTATTGAAACCTCAACTCTCGAGGAATCCTTCGAAAGCATTTCGTCAGATCGTAAACGTGGATGCTTGGAGAACTACGTTTCCGAGACTCCAGGGAGATCTTAATTTTCTTGGGGCCATCCAGGTAAAAACAAGATGGATGGGTACGTTCCATCGAGCCAGATAAAGTCATCAAAAAGGGGCAAACTAGTCTCCCCCAGAGGTTCCGGTTTAGGATCAAGCCTCGATGATTAAGCATAATTTAAGATAAGTTTCGAGAAAAGACTAGATGAAGGTAAGAGGAATGACCAGTAACTGGGTAGTTGGCCTGGAACAGAGTACCGATCAAAAGATCACCTCAGGTTCCCTTAAGAATATTGCTGCGGCAGTCAGGCGGGGAGCCGACCTACGACTCTATCTGACCACGGAGACTTACGAAGAAACTCTCTATTTTCAGCAAACCTACGCTGGCGAAGACGACGCTTTTGCCGGCCTCATGAGTCACCACCATTCCTTGGTACATCGAGGAAAGACCGCCGAACAACCCTACTTCTGTCTATTCAAGTACGATGCTTTAGGCCAATTTTCATTACTTAAATGGATGCTAAACAACCAAGTACTTCATGAGAGTGGCGCCTATCCATATGGGATTTATCGTTGGTTTTTCTGTGATCGATGGAGGCTTGTCTATGAACACGATGCCACTGGCTTTAGGCTTTTTGGAGATCTAGAGGAACTGAAGGAACTTGTCAGGCAGGGTCAGACTCTCCAGGTAGGCATACGTCAACTCTTCGGACTGGGGACCGACTGCATCCAAGGACCTGCACATATCTCTTTCGTGACAACCATGCAGCCCGTCATTCAGAAGGGACATGTGTTCTCCAATTGCGATTTAGTCTTGGCAGGCCCTCCTCAGTGGCCCTTCAGCTGGCAAGATGGACTCCACTTTTGTGTCATGCGGCCCTCGACCTCAGGTGAGATTGAATGTTATCTAACCAAGCCGGGAATTTTTCCCTTTCGCTGGAAGGTGCCCCGTCGTGGAATGCAGTGGATGGTTGCTGACCTTGCGTGATAAAACTCTATGACCTCCGTCCCCTTTCAGAAAAGAAAAAGCTTTAATTCAGAGTACTAAGCTTTCTCCAGGGAGTCAGATTTTATATGTCTCAATTAATAATCTAGGAAGCTCCAATCTAAATCAGGGCTGCAACAAACAGCACCGCGCTTGAATTTCCAATTGGTCATGGCAGTCCAGCAGACTCTAGAGTTTGTCTACAGTAAACAGCTTTTTCACCTGGTATTTTCGGCTCTGGGGGTGCCTGTTCTGAGGACCTTCTCTCTCCTGGCCCAAACAGAATCCTTTTGAATTAGACAATTATTTCCGTCCTGTTCAAGCCAAATTCTCTAGAGGAAAGTATGGGTGGTTTCAGCCTGAACAAAACTTGATCAACACCCAACAAAAGTTCTAATGCCTAAAAGAAAACCACCGTTCAAGGATAGATTTCCCGTCTCCGGTGATGCAATATACTTAAACCGTTTCCCTAAAAAACAGAATTGTCCAGTATCTTTAGGATTTTGGGGATGGGTGTTTCTTAAAAAAACAACCAAGTCTTACCAACAAATCTAAAGTAACATTCGGGGTTCTTGCCACCAGAATTCGCCAAAATTAGCTAAGGGCGCCAGTGGTAACTACGTGCAGTTGGTAACTGGCTAATTAACTTTATTCAATATATGATAGGTTTGGGAAAGTTTCTGGCTAACATTGATAGTATTTGGTATTTTCAAAATAGTAAGGGTGGACGTCAAACATTAGACCTGAGTTATGAATCTTGATCAAATTAGAAATTTTCTGGCTGTGGCCGTCAACAAGAGCTTCACTATAGCCGCAGAAAAGCTTTTCCGCACACAACCGGCCATTAGCACACAAGTTCGGATGTTAGAAGAAGAGTTAGATGCTAAGCTCTTCGATCGCATCGGCAAGAAGGTCAGCCTAACCCAGGCAGGGGATGTGCTTGTCACCTACGCTGAGCGACTGTTAACTTTACACGACGAAGCTAAGCTAGCGGTGGCCGCGCTTAACACCACCCCAAAAGGTAGGATATTGATTGGAGCCAATGAGGCAACCTGTCTGTATGTTTTGCCTCAAATCTTTACGATCTTCAAAAACAAATACCCTGACGTACAGATTAGTATCTATCGAAACTTTTCCAAGAAAGTGTTGGACAAGGTACGCAGCAATCAGTTGGATTTTGGAATCGTCACCCTTCCTGTTCCAGAGCACGAGTTGAATATCTTGCCAATCGCTGAGGACGAATTGTGGCTGATCACCAGTCCCGATCATCCTCTGTCCATGAAACCATCACTCGAGATGGAGGACGTGACTGATTATCCCTTCATTTTCCACTCAACTGGAACCACCCGTGAGCGACTCATGAAACACTTTGGTAGCATGTGGAATCAACTCAACATCTCAATGGAGCTGGCCAGCATCGAAACTATCAAGAAATTTGTTTCCATTGGAATGGGCATCTCTATCATCCCCAAGATTTATGCTAAACAAGAGAGTGAGCAAGGTACTCTGTGCTTATTACCTTTGAAAAATCTTAACCTTATCCGTAAACTCGGGCTCATTTATAGGAGAAACCGCTATTTGTCCCGCGCCTGTTTAGTTTTTCTGGAAGTAGTGCAACAATCCATGGAGGCCATACCAACACCGGAGAAGTGACCTTTCTCTGGCACCTTTGTTGACAGATAAAGGACATATGAAGAGTGATAACCAAGAACCTACCCAACCCATGGATACCAGGACTGCTCCTGGGGGGGGGCACAGCTTTCGGGCCGAGTTGGTGGGATCTTCTCGAAAACGCAACTGGATCCTGGCCGTGATTGTTATTGCCGCTATCCTTTTCTTTTTCGGTTCAGTAATCTCGTCGTCGGGAGTTCTGGATGCTTGGCTGCCCTGGACCCAGGAATATGCCCAACGTAGCATTCCACAAGCGCCTGATGGAGATGCCCCGATAGAACTACTTGAGTTTACCCAGAACCAAACAGATGAGACCATTACTGTTATAGGAAGAGTCCGGAATCGAACAGAAGAACCTATTGAAGATCTGATTGCAACATTGACTCTGATTACTTCTCTCGCGATCCCTGCCGTGGAAGATGTGCCTCTAACACCCCAACGATTAGAAGCCGGCGCAGAAGGCTCTTTTGAGTGGATAAAACCGCTCACGGGTCAAGCTGGGGCACTAAAAATCAAGTTCAAGCTTGTCAATGGAGCTGTCCTCCAACACAAGGATAGCCGTTATGAGGAAATGGAGAAATCACCGGCCGAGTAGATTTTGATTGTCTCTCTGGGATTTATTTACTTATAGTTTTCTAGTATGTTTTTCGATTTCCTGAGATCGTCCTAGTTCAATAAGTCATCATTCGGACTCTGAGACGGAGTTGGAGGCTACTCCTACCTATTAGTGAGACAACCATGAGTAATAAGATGCGGTTACGCAGGCGGGCGCTGGCAGCTCAGAGGTACTTGAGAGAATGGCATATGGTTGCCAAAGCCCTGTTATCCACTAAGCACCCCGTATTGGCTCACCTCATCCCAACTCGTCGCTGCAATCTTTCTTGCACCTATTGCAACGAGTATGACAGTGTTTCGCCTCCCGTTCCTGTAGAAGATCTGTTGGAACGTGTGGATCGTTTGGCTTGGCTTGGCACAACAACCATCACTATTAGTGGGGGAGAGCCGCTTTTACATCCTCAACTTGACAAAGTGGTGCGCCAGATACGCCGCAGGAAGGTGATAGCTGGGATGATTACTAACGGCTACCTATTGAACGTGAAACGGATCGAACAATTAAATCAGGCCGGATTAGAGTATCTACAAATAAGCATCGACAATGCCAATCCTGATGAGGTTTCCAAGAAAAGTCTTAAAGTATTGGATCGTAAGCTCGTTATGCTCGCAGAACATGCAGATTTTGCTGTCAACATCAACTCGGTGATAGGCTCCGGTATCAGTCATCCTGAAGATGGTTTGACAGTCGCACGCAGAGCTGTCTCACTGGGATTTTCAGGTACTGTTGGTATAATTCATGATGGTAAAGGCCAGTTGCAGCCACTCAGTCCAAGTGAACGCACAGTTTATCGGCAAATTCAACAGCTTGGGAAAAAATCTTTCGCCCGAATTAACAAATTCCAGGAAAACATTACCCATGGCAAGCCTAACAATTGGCGGTGTCGAGCAGGTGGCCGGTACTTATACGTGTGCGAGAATGGTCTAGTACATTATTGCTCTCAGCAGCGGGGCTATCCAGCTATTCCTTTACAGGACTACACACGGGAACATATCTTGCGGGAATTCAACACTCGCAAAGCATGTGCCCCATACTGCACGGTCTCCTGCGTCCAGCAGGTTGGCGTACTCGACAACTGGCGTGCTCCCCAAACCGCCACTTCCGCACTCACCCCAGAAATGACTCCGATGCAGTCCCCTGATTCAAGTACCCTCCACTAGGCTCCTTTCCTAACCCAGCAGTTGCCATGGGTTAATTAACCAATCTTAGAATACAAGATCAAAATTCAAACTCTATAAATAAGATCTGGCTCTCTGCTGGCCCGGCGACCCCTTAGCCGTTCACCCCTTACCCAATCCTCCTAAAAAAATCACGAAATCGTCACGAGCGGGTTGAGGTGTACACGGGCTCCTTGCTACGGATTCTACACTAGGAGGAGGTACATAATCGGGGGTATCAAACTCAATACTCCCAGGACTTTCTGGGTCGAGGAAATAGACTGATGAAATCTCGAAAGCTTGGATCTCTAAGAAGGACCTTTTAGCTCCGAAAAATAGCAATGACCCGAAACTATACAGCATGGTGTTCGACGTAATAAGCAACCTCCAGAAATTAGGTCCTGTTCTTGTACTTGAACTCCTCTACGTTTTGGATATAGCTAGTTAATTTTCATCCGAAATAATATTATAACTTTTCGTTTTCCTCTGGTTCGTACTAACTACAGACGTCGATCCTAAAACGTAAACGATGTTATCAATACCAAGGCAGTTTACTGTTTTTTCGCAGGAAAATCTGCTAACCTCAACGCCCTATTAACTTGGAGGTGGGTATGCTGCATGGGAAATTTGGAGTCATTTTTGGGGTGGCTAACAAACGAAGCATTGCCTGGAGTATCGCCGAAGCCTGGCACAAGGCAGGCGTTCGGTTGGCGTTGACATATCAAGGAGAACGATTGCGGGAGAATGTCACTGAGCTAGCAAGGAACTTAGGAAGCGATGTGGTCCTCTATCCATGCGACGTCACCAAGGATCTGGAAATCGAGAATGTTTTCCAGCACCTAGCACGAGATTTCGGGCGGATAGATCTGATACTACACAGTGTTGCTTTTGCCCCCAGAGAGGCTTTGGAGGGAAACTTCGTTGATACCACCCGGGAGGCCTTCAGGCTGGCCCACGACATAAGTGCTTATTCCCTAGTAGCTGTTTCTCGGGCAGCCTTGCCTCTAATGAGAGAGGGAGGGAGTATTGTAACTATGACTTATTACGGATCTGAAAAAGTAGTACCACACTATAACGTCATGGGAGTCGCCAAAGCTTCCCTGGAAGCCACCGTGAGGTATTTAGCTTACGATCTAGGTGCCCACAATATACGAGTCAACGCAATCAGCGCCGGACCAATAAAAACCTTGGCAGCTCGGGGCATCCAAGGATTTACCAGCATGCTCAAACACCATGCAGAAAATGCTCCCCTGAAGCGAAATGTGAACCCTAAAGAATTAGGTAACACTGGACTGTACCTGGCTAGTGATCTATCGGCTGGAGTCACCGGAGAGGTGATTTACGTGGATTGTGGATATAACATCATGGGTGTGTGAATGGCCTCACCTTTTGTATGAGAAGTGTTGGAATGATGCTCAAAACATAGGTTATTTTTCAGAAACTCAGTTCGGGGAAATCACGTGAAGTCGTCCGACTAAAACTCATCGGCAAGATTGGAAAAAGAAGGAGGAATCAACTTGGACCAAGCAAGCTACATTAAATATTCTAAGATCCCTGGTTTGACCGGCAAACACTTAAGACAAAGCTCTACCTACTGGGCAAAACTGATCTTGCTAGCTGGATTCCTATTGCTCACGGGCTGTGCTGGTGAGAGTGTTTCCGACGCTGAACCTGCTTCATTAACTTCCTCAAGTATAGCTCCCCCCGGACACCAGAAAACTCTCGGACCTTTCACATTAGAAGTTCCTTCCGGCTGGATTGAGCAGACCCCTAACTCACGAATGCGTAAGGCTCAATTTAGGCTTCCCCGCGCCAATGGAGACAACGA
>Ga0310342_100003312_pt1 | contig 10563 bp, 7 predicted proteins | sample S15DNA20500_MG_FD_206155 | JGI IMG/M metagenome (GOLD analysis project Ga0310342, IMG submission 206155) | Marine microbial communities from station ALOHA, North Pacific Subtropical Gyre - S1503-DNA-20-500_MG | ecosystem: Environmental > Aquatic > Marine > Oceanic | place: Pacific Ocean: North... | reverse complement strand
GGAGTCAATTATTTCTCGTCGAGGGAGTTAGGGTAGGAGACTTAATGCTATGGACCTGGGATTGAAGGGGAAAAGAGCGATCGTTACGGGAGGCAGTCGCGGTATTGGGCGCTCTTGTGCTTTGGCAATTGCTGCTGAGGGCGGTTGCGTCTGCGTTACAGCCCGAACTAAGGAGTTATTAGACAAGGTTAAGGACGAAATCAACCAAGCCGGTGGTGAAGCACATGCTGTGACGAGCAACTTGACTACTCTAGCGGGCTGCAGAAAAGTTGTTAATGCAGCCGTAGAGCGATTGGGAGGCGTCGACATTTTGATAAACTGCGCTGGAGCTGCCAAGGGAGGAGATATTTTAGGGCTTCCCACGGAGTTGATTAATGAGGCGCTAACTTTGAAGAGCTACGGCTATTTGCGTATGGCCCAACTAGTGATGCCACATATGAAACGGAACTATTGGGGCCGAATCGTCAACATTGCTGGCGGTGCTGGTGCTAGCCCGGCACAGGGGAATATCCCAGTGAGTCTAGCTAACATCACCGTTTTGAATATGACGCGAGCCCTTTCAGATGCGGTATCCAAGGATGGGATCCTGGTAAACACCATCTGTCCGGGAATAACCAACACACAGAGGGCAAGAGATTTATATCAGGAGAAAGCAAAACAGGAAGGGAGCAATGTGGAAGAGATTCTGAAACAAGAGGCCAGACGGATTCCTGCGGGCCGTCTGGCTGAGCCGGAGGAGATTGCCCGGGTTGTGACCTTTTTGGCTTCAGACGCATGTTCCTACATGTTTGGTAGTTCCATCTACATGGACGGAGGTGAGAGGAGGAGCACACCTTAGTTGCTGTTTGATTGGCTCTTGATGGACTGTTAATTAAATAACTAACTGGGATGACAGCATTTGGTTGCAGGAAAGAGGCCTCATTAGGTAGGATTATTCTGGCATCTCGGAAACATTAAGCAGCGATTACTGAAAATTTATGTCGGTCAATTTTGAGTTATAGATGAGTTTTATCGTCAATCTTGGATCTCAATTAAAGTTACACTAGAAGGATAGCTCATGAATACGAAGACCTCGAATTCTGAATCTCGAATATTTCGAACTTATTCTAACGAGACACCTACCTCGGCTGAACTCTACCGTCGAGCACAGGCTGTTTTTCCGATGGGGGTTACGCATCAATCACGACAGCTGGCCCCTCATCCCATCTTTGTGGCTCGAGCCCAGGGATCCCATAAGTGGGATGTAGATAATCGAGAGTACATAGACTACTTTGGCGGACACGGGGCCCTGATTCTTGGTCATAACCATCCAGTTGTACAGGAAGCGGTGAGTGCACAGCTGTCCCGAGGGGTTCACTATGGAGCTTCCCACAAGTTGGAGTTGGAGTGGGCTGAGCTGATCAAATCCTTGATTCCCCATGTCGAAAAAGTTCGATTCACCGTAACAGGAACCGAGGCAACCCACTTGGCTCTCCGAGTCGCCAGGGCGTACACCGGAAGATCCAAAGTTGTCCGTTTGGCTACCCACTTCCATGGATGGCATGATCACGTGGCCTTCGGCAAGGATACCGCATCGAGCACGCCACCGCCGGGCATACTCCAGGAGATCGTTGACAATGTGCTAGTGTGCCCACCAGGAAACATCTCTCAACTAACTGAGTTTTGTGCAAATCGTGATGATTTGGCGGCGGTGATTTTGGAACCGACCGGGGCCACCTTTGGTAAAGTACCTTTAGCCCCACAATTTTTATCAGACATCAGACAGTGGACTTCTCAACGCGGTATCATCTTAATTTTCGACGAAGTCATTTCGGGATTTCGCTGTTCCTTGGGAGGAGCTCAGACGTTTTATGGTGTGACTCCTGACCTAACGACCTTAGCTAAGATTTTGGGAGGGGGGTACCCGGCAGCGGCCTTGGTGGGACGAGCTGAAGTTATGAATGTAATGGACTATCAGCGAGGAGAAGATGGCGTGCGGCCCCCGTTGGTTATCCACCATGGAACCTACAACGCAGGACCCATTTCAGCAAGTGCAGGCATCGCCACCCTGAAATTCCTTCAGTCCACAGCTACGATTGATGTGGCTAACCGAAGTGCGGCTATGCTCCGCCAGGAGATGAACGCAGTTCTTAAACAGCTAGGGGTTGACTGGTGCGTTTACGGAGAGTTTTCGGCCTTCCATATATTTACGAATCCCGACCACGAATCGGTGACTCCAGAGGATGTCATGGCAGGCCGAGTGGATTTCTGGAAGTTAAGAGGGGCAACTTCGGCGGAGCTACTAAACAAGATAAGGGTCGGCTTTCTCTGTGGTGGCGTGGACATCGTACCTTGGCCGGGAGGTTTAGTCTCGGGTGTTCATAGTGGTGAGGATTTGGAAAAGACGATCGTCGCTTTCGAGAACCTCCTGAAGATGCTTACCGAAGAGGGGATCATGGGGTAAGGAACAGCTCTGACTGTAATCTTTTTCCGACTATAAACATTTGCGTTAGATGTAACATTTCATGGACATCGCGATGAGAGATTGGCTCAAAACATTCCCTACGACCTCGTTGAGTTTGCTTAGGTTATCAAGTTCTTTTCTTTAATGATTTGCATCGAAGACCAGTCCCTTTCTCTCAACTTAACCTGGTATATTCGGGATCGATTCACTAACGAAATTCTTTTCGCTGATTATATGTGACCTGAAAGTGATTAGTCAGTCTGAGGTTATAGATCAAGATAATTATGGCCAAGCAAAAGCTTGCCAAACCAGCCTTTAGCCACCTTAACCAGAGTAGTCATCAACAACACTAACAGACGAGGGAAATGTGTTTCATAGTATCTCATACTGGATGGAAGAGCCGGTTTGCGAACTCTTCCCCGATTGGCCCAGGACATCCTTAGAATTTCTCAAATCTTTTAAACGACTGTACAAGTTTTAAAAACTTAGAATAGACATTGAAGCCGTATTGATTCAAGGAGTTAGTCTGATTTGCCTAGTTGGCGTACAAGACTGACTAGGATTGGCTCATCGGCAGGAAAGACGGTGCGTAGATCAATCAGGACCGCGTTGTTGTCACATCTTACCAAGACTGGGGGAGTCGAGTTTCTTAAAAGAGACTCTAATTTGGCTGCTGACTGCGTATGGGACCGTACTCTAATGAGTTTAGTGGCTAAGTTCTGGGATGGAGTTGAGCCGCCACCAATCACAGAATAGCCTTCAACCAGGTCGATTGTCAACGCGGCTTGAGGCGTGGACAATCGGTTGACTATTTCCAGAGCCCTCTTCTCGATAGAAGACGTTCCCAGTCGCATCATACGTACGACGGGTATTTCAACTCCCTCTCTCTCAGTCAGATAGGAGATTAGTGTTGACTCCAGCACAGCTAAGGCCAATTTGTCCACCCGGAGAGCTCGGAAGAGAGGATTTTGTCGAATTCTTTGAACATATGCAGAGCTTCCGGCAATAATGCCTGCCTGCCCTCCCCCCAGCAATTTGTCACCACTGAAGCAAACCACCTGTACCCCGGAGGCTATACTCTCAATGGGGTTAGGGTCGCTCTTAATGCCAATGGTGTTTAGATCGGTCAAGCAGCCACTGCCTAAATCTTCAACGAGAGGTAGAGATCTTGAGGAGCAAAACTCCGTTAGCTCGAGAAGACTTGGCTTAGATGTGAAGCCTGTAATTTGAAAGTTGCTGGGATGGACTCTCAGAATCAGTTTAGTTTTTTCAGTGATCCCCTCTTGGTAATCTGCCAGTCGGGTTTTGTTGGTCGTACCGACTTCCCTAAGACTTGCCCCGCTTTTCTTCAAGATGTCAGGAATGCGGAAGGAATCTCCGATCTCAATCATCTCGCCACGTGAGATCAATACCTCACCCCCTTCCGCTAGAGAGTTAAGAATAAGAAAGACAGCTGCAGCGTTGTTGTTCACCACGATGGCCTGCTGGCAATGCAGCACTTCTTTCAAAAGACGGCTGGCATACAAGTCTCTTTTGTGGCGTCTTCCATGAGCCAAGTCGAATTCAAGAGTAGAATAATTTGAGGCTATTTCTGCAAGCTGGGATCGGGCGTGCTCACCGACTGGGGCACGCCCTAAGTTGGTATGCAAGATCACTCCCGTAGCATTGATGACCTTTCTAAGGGCGGGTTGGATCCAGAAATCAAACTTCGTCTGAAGGTTATCAAGAATATAATTTTCCAAATCACTTGCCGTCCATTCTTTTTCTATACTCTGTGCCAGTTCTTGGCGAAGACTATCAAGGACGCGGCGGACCAGGGTGATAACGAAAGCATGGCTAGTCCGGCTGATCAGTGGTGCTACCTTTGGACTGTCAATAATCTTGTCGACCGCTGGAATATGGCGGTAAGCTTTGTCAATAGTCTTGGCCATAGCTTTGTTTAGGATACCATCACGAATTGACTACTCGGGCATCTTTTTAATTGACCCGACTCCACGTGCCACTTACCATCGGCAACTGATTAGGAAAGTATCGATTGAGTCAATATAACTAGTATCTACATCGATGAAGCACTGGCCTCCCTCTGGAGTGCAATCCGTTGACTTAAGATCAAGAATTGTTTCAAGAGCTTATTTGAGGCCAACCAGCGGTGTGGAGGGAAGCTTGATAATGTGTAGGTCCGATTATTTTGGGAATCTATTGTAGAAAAATCCCAAAAGAGGAAAAATTATTTTCACAGCAAATTCTTTTATTACACTATTTCAATGGAAATGGGCAAGGGTACGTTACTTGCTAAAACTAGGTGTCTAGACCTTTACCCCGTAGGGAACCCATTGTCATTGTTCTTGATTGGGTCAAGTTAGACCTACGGGTGAATTCTATTTCTAGGGGCTTCTTGTTCTATATAGTATTTTCCAGGTAACTTTTCAGCTAGGGGATCAATCCCTGAAGTGAAGAAACCCGAGCCAAGTGAGGGCTACTGAATAACAAACCTTAGTTAGTTAGGGGTTAGGGAACCTTGCTTGGCTGGTGGTACTGCTATACCCTCTAACATTATCAACCCTCGGCCCCCAACAGCCTAGATAAGTCAGGAAACATGTCTTGCCCGTGATAATAGAAGCTGTTGTGCACCGATGAGCACATGGGGAAATTTAGTTGCTTCAGTTATCTATGGCCAACCAAATCAAGAAGTCCTACTAGTCCCCCGAGGTCTTCTCTATAGCTTGGCCTAGCTGTTCTATCCCTATACTATCAATGATATTACATGATTCTAGTGTCATGCTTGAAAGTCCACCAATAAAGGCATATCAGGCCTACCCAAGTTTTGCTCTCGTTTGTGATCAGCTAGAGACTTGTAGAACAGTAGTTTCCAAACTATGATGTCATTTTTTCTCATTAGTGTCTTTTTGAAGGGAGGTCTGCCTTGACGGGTCGTCGCCGAGTTCTAGTGAGTGTGTCAGACAAGAAACTCCTTCTAGATTTTGTCCAGGGCCTGCAAAGTCTCAATTTCGAAATCATCTCTACGGGAGGGACAGCCACATTTTTACGAGAGAAAGGGGTTGCGGTAACCGATGTCTCTCAAGTTACCGGCTTCCCTGAGATTTTGGGAGGACGGGTTAAAACTCTCCACCCCAAAATTCACGGAGGACTATTGGGCATTAGAGATAATGTAGGACATCATAGGCAAATGCAAGAACAGGCAATCTGCCCCATTGATATGGTTGTGGTAAATCTTTATCCATTCCGAGAAACACTATCAATCCCAGGAGTCAGTTTCGAGGAGGTTATTGAACAGATTGATATCGGGGGACCTGCAATGGTCCGATCCGCTGCCAAGAACTTCCAGAACGTAGTGGTGGTTGTTGAGGAGGAAGACTACACTTGGGTCTTTCGTGAACTCGAACAAAAAAACGGAGATCTCTCACTACAGTCAAGATTCCGGTTAGCCCAAAAGGCTTTTGCCCTCACCGCCCAATATGATGCCGTGATTGCTACCTATCTCTCACGAATCGAGCCGACCGACAGGAGCGTTAAGCCTGATTTCACTAGTTTCCCTCAGCGATTGATGATTGATCTGGAGAAGACTATGGAACTACGTTATGGAGAAAATCCCCACCAGCGAGCGGCCTTTTATCGCGAACCTTTCCACGACTACTCACTGTTACCAGATGCTGTACAGCTACAGGGAAAGGAGCTCTCTTTCAACAACTTGATGGATCTAAACGCAGCCTATGAGGTTTCGGCAGAATTCGATATTCCATGTGCAGTTATTATTAAGCATAACAACCCGTGTGGAGTAGCCATCTCTCAACAGGCACTTACTGAAGCTTACCTTAAGGCTCGTGATTGTGATCCGGTGTCGGCATTCGGTTCAGTGTTAGGCTTCAACCGACTGGTTGACCTAAAAACAGCCGAGAAGATCGTAGAGACGTTCGTTGAGGCGATCATCGCACCAGATTATGCGCCAGAAGCTCTCCAGGAATTTAAAAGGAAGAAGAATCTGCGACTGCTTAAATATGGGGTTTCTCCGCCCAGTCTTCATCCCTGGGATTACAAACGGGTCGAGGGGGGGGTCCTTGTGCAGCAGGTTGATCGAGGCAGTGAAGACGAAAGCAAGTGGACAGTAGCCACGGAACGATCGCCGACCCCTGAGGAGTGGGCCGCCTTGCGACTAAGCTGGAAAGTGGTCAAACATGTCAAGTCGAACGCTATCGTCTATAGTAATTCCCAGCAAACTATCGGCATCGGTGCAGGACAAATGAGTCGTGTCGATTCTGCCAAGCTGGCCATCTCCAAAGCCTTGCAGCCGTTGAAAGATTGTGTTATGGCCTCAGATGCTTTTTTTCCCTTTCGCGATGGAATAGACGTTGCCTCGAAAACAGGTATCGTTGCAGTGATCCAACCTGGCGGTTCTGTTCGCGATGGAGAGGTGGTGAAGGCAGCTAACGAATTGGGAATGGCTATGGTATTGACGGGTAGGCGCCACTTCCGACACTAAGATGCCTTGACTCTCTGGTCTTCAACTATAAACAAAACGCTAAGTCCTAAATTATAAGAGCCTGAAGAGGGCAAAAAGTTTCGTGTCCTAAGAACACTTCTTCAGGCCGGCACTTACTACTTGATGATGGCTCAGCCGATTAAACATGATGACGGGACTAAGAATGACTAGTAAGCGTTTGACTTGAAATTAAGCCACATGAGATAATTTTGTTATATGAAAGGGTGGTTCTCTGAATGAAATTTTGTTGTTTTGTGAGCAAGTTTCCCCGATTACTCAGCTGGGGGTTCATGCCCCTCATGGGCATCTGGGTCATTCTCCCAATGTTTGCTAAACCGCCAGGGGATTCTCCTCTGCGTACTCTTGAGAGGGAAACCCAGCCAGTCAATCGTGCGACGGCGTACTATCACTTCAGTATGGCCCGACTGATGGAGGAGAGCGGGAACTTCCTTAAAGCTGAGGCCGAATACCGAAAAGCGCTGGAACATGACCCTCGATCCTCCTACCTCCTTACGGAATTGGCCAATGCATATCTTCGTCATAATCGCGTCACTGAAGCCATCCAAGAATTTGAAAAGGCCATCCAATTTAATTCCAATAACTTAAGAGCTCACAAGTTGTTGGGTGCCATCTATCTTTCGATTCTTGAAAGAGAGCAGTCTGGCCATAAGATTCCGTCTGGAGACACGTTGACCAAAGCTATCCGAGAGTACAAATCCGTCGGCCAGCTCGACCCGAAGAATTCTGACTCTCTGCTGGTGCTGGGCAGGTTGTATCGGTATGCGGGAAAGTTTGATCAGGCCATTGAAACTCTGAAGAGTTCTATGGAAATTACAGCCGCTTCTGAGGAAACAATGAGTATGCTTGGTCAGCTCTACCGCGATCAAAATCAGATGCAAGAAGCAATAGATCTTTTTCAGCGTGCTCTGCAGTTCAATCCAAGCTCCCCTGTACTTTTGCTACAGCTGGGACTCGCTTATGAGCAGGTTGGCAATTTTAAAAAAGCTGTTGAAACTTACAGGAATGGAATAGATAGTGATTCGATCAACGCTGAATTTCTCCGCAAGAATTTGGCTCATGTGCTGATGTACGAGGGACAAATTGAGTTGGCTGAAGAAGAGTACCTCAAGATCCTAGAGACTGATCCTTACGACGGAGAGGCTCATCTAGGATTAGGCAAGATTTGCCTCAAACGTCAGCGGTACGACAAGGCGCTGGAACATCTGAGCAAAGGAGAAGCTTCCCTCGACAATAATCTTGAGGTTGCCTACGAATTGGCCAAGCTTTATCAGGACCTCGGTCAATTTGAAGAAGCGGAACAAAGCTTTGTCCGCTTATTGAAGTTGTATGAAAAACCTAACGATAGTTATTCCGCCGGTGAATTGAAGAATAGAAGCATCTTTCTAACGCATCTCGGACTTATATCGCAACAACTTGCGAACTATAAGAAGGCCGCAGGCTATTTCCAGGAATTACAGAGATTAGGCAAGAAATACCACAGCCATGCAAATAAAAAACTACAGAAGCTGGGGAAAGAAAATCAAAACCGAGCCACGGTTTTCATGATTACTCTCTACCGCGGTTCCAGGCAGATTCCTCAAGCACTCTCCGTCTGCAAGGCGACCAAGCAAGCTGATCCGTCGCTGATTGTTAAAGCCCTTTGCGCTGATGTTTTGGCCGAAAGTGGTGATCCCGAGCAGGGATTGCAAGAGCTGGAAGGCCTGTTACAGGGTAGCAAGAAAGACATTGAGGTCTATCATTACATTCTGCAGATCTACCAAAGGGAGAAACGCTATAAGGACGCTGAGACAAAACTTTATGAAGCAGAAGAGTATTTTGACAATGAAGAATCCTTCTACTTTATGCTGGGCGCGTTGCAGGAGAGGCAAAAAGAATTTGATAAAGCCGCAAACACCTTCAGAAAAGTCATCGACCTAGATCCGAAACATGCTTCAGCCCTGAACTACCTTGGCTACATGTGGGCCGAGCAAGGAGTGCGCCTTAATGAGGCCCTGGATTTAATCAAGAAGGCGGTTGCTTTAGAACCAAACAACGGTGCCTATCTGGATAGTTTGGGCTGGGTTTATTTCAAATTGGATCGGATCAAGGAGGCAGAGCTTTATTTGGTGCGTGCCATGGATCGAGTTCGTAGGGACCCCACGATTCACGAGCATTTAGGAGACCTGTATGACAAAAAGGGTGATTACCAAGAAGCTCGCTTAGCTTGGCAACGATCCATCTCCTATGGTCAAGATGAAGAGGAAACGCTTAAGGTCAAAAAGAAAATAACGGATTTAGAAACGAAGCTGGCCTTATCCTCGAAAGAAAAATAGCCCAACAAGGCTGTCTTCGATGGTTACAGTCCAATCTCGGTGGATTGGACTTTTTTTGTGCACGATTTTAGCTCAATAGCTCATGAAATCAGTGCTTATTAGGCTACGAAGTTATGCCAAAGTTAATCTAGGCCTCCACATTCTGGGAAAACGGACGGATGGATACCACGAGATTCGCACTGTTTTTCAGGCCATTGACCTCCATGATACGTTGGAGATTTGGGTCATAGATGGTTGCGGTCTTGAGTTTGAAAGTAACGTCATTGAATTAAGCAAACGTGATAATCTGGTCGTCAGGGCTATCCAAGCGGTTAGGCGCTATACGGGTGTGAAGGCCAATCTTGCTGTTCGGCTGGAAAAAAGAATTCCGATGGGTGCTGGTTTGGGTGGCGGAAGCAGTAATGCCGCTGCTGCGGTCATGGGGCTGGATCAGCTTCTCAACTTGAAAATGTCCAAGCAGGACTGGTTTAAAATCGGCGGTCAGCTAGGTGCAGATGTCCCATTTTTCTTTGTAGGTGGCCGGGCTATTGGTTTGGGTAGAGGTTCGGAGGTTTATCCGCTGCAGGACGCAGTCCCTTGCTACACACTGATTGTTGTCCCATCCCATCCCATGCCAACGGCGGAGGCCTTTCGGCGTTTGCGGTTGACAAGCCTGGTCAACAAAAGTAAGATTCCGATTTTCTGTCCAGCCGTCTTAGAAAGCTTGGAATCAGGAGATAGGCTGGAAAATCAGTTTGAATCAGTGGTTTTTCGATGGCAGCCTGAACTTAAGCACCTGAAGGAGAAGCTGCTGGAAGCGGGCGCCAAATGGGCTGGCCTCACAGGGAGCGGCTCAGCGTTGGTGGGTCTTTTTGGCTCTAAACGGTTACTGAGTCGGGCTCAGCTGGCCCTCCAGGGTGAAGATGTTCGGCTCATAGAAACTCGAACCATGACTCGGGAACAATATAAGAATTCCCTTGTCGAATGTCTCCACCAGGCAACCAGATGATGGGGCGTCGTCAAGTGGTAAGACACGGGTCTTTGGCACCCGCATTCGGAGGTTCGAATCCTCCCGCCCCAGCCAACTGTTTTCCCGACTACCTTGCTTTTGGTTAGAAGGAAGTTTTAACCGCAGGACTCAGAGGTGAAGCTCTTGAAGAATGACATCAAGATCTTTACAGGAACCTCTCATCGTGCCCTGGCCGAAGAGATTTGTAGGTCACTCGATGTTCCCTTGGGTAAAGCTTCTATCTCGCGATTTAGCGATGGAGAATGTTATTTCCAAATTCTTGAGAATGTTAGGGGTGAAG
>Ga0310342_100003311_pt1 | contig 10568 bp, 8 predicted proteins | sample S15DNA20500_MG_FD_206155 | JGI IMG/M metagenome (GOLD analysis project Ga0310342, IMG submission 206155) | Marine microbial communities from station ALOHA, North Pacific Subtropical Gyre - S1503-DNA-20-500_MG | ecosystem: Environmental > Aquatic > Marine > Oceanic | place: Pacific Ocean: North... | reverse complement strand
CCCATCAGCTATTCGAAGGAGGCTAATGGAGTCATTACCCACTATTTGGCTTTTAGCAAGGTAGTACCCTCGTAGGTCCAAGGAGCGGAGGATTCTCTGATAAGCTCCATTACCGATTCGCTTAAAAAAGAAGAGGTGGGTTTGCCATCAATGTCCAACATACTAGATGAAATAGTCGCCGCAAAGATGAAAGAGTTGGTGCTGCAGAAAGACCAGGTAGGACAGGCCGAACTGGAAACACGAATGGCGGCTCAGGCGCCGCCATTGAACCTGTCTGGGGCTTTGATGGGTGGAGGGGTGCGATTAATCGCCGAGGTTAAAAAGGCCTCTCCGTCGCGAGGGCTGTTGCGCCCAGAATTCGATCCTGTTGATCTAGCCCAGACCTACGTAGATAACGGCGCCGCCGCCGTGTCCGTTTTGACCGACGCTCGCTTCCAGGGAGAGCCTGAGCATTTAGCTAATATCAAAAGTTCGGGCGCGTCCGGCCGAGCTCCTGTGCTGCGCAAAGATTTCATCTTCGATCCCTACCAGATTTACGAAGCCCGGTCGATCGGGGCTGACGCTTTATTGCTGATTGTTGCCATTCTTGGGCCCGTTCAACTCAAGCAGCTACTGACTATGAGTATGAGCATGTGGATGCAGTGTCTGGTGGAGGTTCACGACAAAGTCCAGTTGGAGGTAGCGCTGGAGGCTGGTGCGGAAATCATCGGTATCAATAATCGGGACCTGCGGACCTTCACCACGGATTTAGCGGTGACGGAGCAGTTGGCCCCGCTGATCCCACGAGGTAAGATTATCGTTAGCGAGAGTGGGATCAACAGCAAGGCAGACCTGGCCCGCCTAGGGTCGATCGGGGTCAACGCAACGTTGGTGGGCGAGGCTCTGGTGACCGCTCCCGACGTTGCTGGTAAGGTTAGAGAGTTCACAAGGCAGGCTGCCACCGGGTAACGAGATGATTCACAAAGCAACACAAGTCAAGATTTGTGGCATAAGAAAGCTGGAAGAAGCTGAGATCACCGCCCAGGCTGGAGCGGATTACATCGGCTTGGTGTTCGTTCCGGGCCGGCCCCGGCGCCTGGATCTTGACTCAGCTCGGGAAATCACCACTGGGATAAAGAATCTGGGAGCCGACGCCCCTAGAGTGGTGGGATTGTTTGCCGACCAGCCGTTGGATGAAGTCAACCGAACGATTAACGACTGCGGCTTAGACCTGGCTCAACTATGTGGGCAAGAACCGTTAAGTTACTGTGAAAACACCGAGGCTGAAGTTATCAAAGTCGTTCATGTGAAGGCTGGCATAGATTTAAACCTTGGAGTCGAAGAGGAAGGTTCGGTTATTAGAGACCTGATAAACCTGGAGGACCGGGTTAATTTATATACCGGCCCAGGGCACATCGTGACCCTGGACAGGCTGGTCGACGGGATACCGGGTGGTACTGGCCAAAGCTTTAATTGGGATGTGGCTGCCCATTTGTCAGGCCACGGCCACTCCTTTATCTTGGCTGGAGGGCTTACTCCCGATACCGTGGCCCAAGCGATCGACGTTGTCCAACCATGGGGTGTAGACGTGTCCAGCGGCGTCGAAACCGGCGGAGTGAAAGACCCCGATAAGATACGGACATTCATTCGGAATGCCAAAGGCGCGTTGGCTCAGGCCGAACCAAATGTGGTGGAAGAGGTATGAACTAATGTCCGTAAATCAGCAGGTGAGCATGCCCGATGAGCGGGGACGCTTCGGCGACTTTGGGGGGAAATTTGTTCCTGAGACGCTCATGGCCGCCCTTGCTGAATTGGAAGGTTCTTATGAACAAGCCAGGGCTAGTGTAGATTTTCAAGAGCGCCTGAACCACCTTTTGCGGAACTATGCTGGTCGGCCGACCCCCCTTTATTACGCCGAGAATCTGACCCGGGACTCCGGCGGAGCGAAGATATATCTGAAACGGGAAGACTTAGCTCATACCGGCGCTCATAAGATCAACAACGCTCTAGGTCAGGCGTTGCTGGCCAAACATATGGGGAAGGAGCGAATCATCGCTGAGACTGGAGCAGGGCAGCACGGCGTGGCTTCGGCCACCGCTTGCGCCATGCTGGGGCTCCAATGCATCGTCTACATGGGGTCCGAGGATATTCGTCGCCAATCGCTGAACGTCTTCCGAATGAGGCTACTAGAAGCCGATGTGATTTCGGTAGAGTCGGGCACCCGTACCCTCAAGGATGCCATCAACGAGGCCATCCGGGATTGGGTGACCAACGTCGAAACCACTCATTACCTGATAGGGAGTGTGGTGGGCCCTCATCCGTATCCCATGTTGGTCCGCGACTTTCAAGCGGTGATTGGGCAGGAAGCCCGGAGACAGATTCTGGATGTCGAGGATAAACTGCCTGATCACGTGATGGCTTGTGTCGGCGGGGGAAGTAACGCCATCGGTACCTTCCATGCCTTCATTCCCGACGAATCGGTCCAGTTGACTGGGGTCGAAGCTGGAGGGAAAGGTGTTTCCAGCGAAAAGCACTCAGCCACCCTGAGCGCCGGCCGGCCGGGTGTTCTCCACGGGTCCATGTCTTATCTACTTCAGGATGCCCATGGCCAAGTGGTTGAAACCCACAGCATCTCTGCGGGACTGGATTATCCTGGAGTTGGCCCCGAGCACAGTTTTTTAAAGGATTCCGGCCGGGCAAAATATGTGTCGGTTACCGACGATGAAGCGTTGGAAGGTTTCCACCTGCTCTGCCGCACCGAAGGAATCATCCCGGCGTTGGAATCATCCCACGCTATATACTATGCAGCTAAGGTAGCGGCAGGACTGCCGCAGGACCAAAGCATCGTGGTCTGCCTAAGCGGCCGCGGGGACAAGGACATCCATATAGTGGCGGAGGCGTCGGGCATAGAGGTTTAGCCGGAATCGAATTTGACGGAACTTGACCGGTTGTTATAATGGGCTGCCGTTGGCTTAGCCTCACAGCCCAGGTTGGCCCGTTCTTGAATCCTCGGGCCCACTGAGCTGGCTTCGATAAGGAGAATAAGACATGGACATGGGATTGGATGACAAAGTAGCCATTATCACCGGTGGAAGTGAAGGCATTGGAAAAGCCGCAGCCTTGGGCATGGCAAAAGAAGGGGCAAAAGTAATCATAGTGGCCCGCCGCCAAGAGGTTTTAGACCAGGCCGCTACTGAAATCAGGACCGCTACCGAAGGAGTCGTGCTGCCTTTGGCCGCCGACGTTTCCGATAAAGGTGCGGCCCGTCGAGTGGTGCAGGCCGCACTGGATAACTACGGAAGAGTGGATATCCTGGTTAACAATGCCGGTACTTCCATGGCGAAAGAGTTTGAAGAGGTTTCCGACGAGGATTGGGATTATGACTTCGAACTGAAAGTGTGGGGCGCAGTTCGACTCATCCGTGAGTCCATACCCGAAATGCGCAAAGTTGGTGGAGGACGGATCATCAACGTGACTAACCTGGGCGGGCGGACTCCCGGTCCAGCTTCCATGCCGACGTCTATCTCCCGTGCCGCCGGCATCGGCATCACCAAGGGTCTTTCCAAAGACCTGGCCAAAGACAACATACTGGTAAGCACCGTTTGTATCGGTTTGGTCAAGAGCGGACAGCATGAGAGACGGTACCAACGGCTGATTGAGACAAATCCAAGCCTGACCATGGACCAATTCTGGGATGACACGGTGCAACGCCGGGGCGTTCCCCTAGGTCGTATGGCCGAGGCCAGCGAGGCAGGAGACGTTATCACGTTTCTCGCTTCCGAACGGGCCAGCTATCTCACTGGCATAGCCGTAAATATCGATGGTGGGACCTCGGCAGTGGTTTAGGCAACAAAATCTTCGGGTAAAGATGATTCGCGACTTAATAGGGATTCCGACTAGATGTGGACCCGGAGATAGTCATGTAGGCCATCCGGAAAACTCGAGCAGATCTTAGGAGGACCCAGTTGACCAATTCTTATATGGATGAACCAGATATTCCTCGACGGGTATTGCTGGGACCTGGCCCTAGTTCGGTACACCCTCGAGTTCTACAGGCGATGGCGCAACCGGTGGTGGGTCACTTGGACCCCAAGTTCTTCCAAGTGATGGATGACGTCGGAGAGATGCTTCGGCAGGTCTTCAACACATCAAATTATATGACGGCCCCTATTTCATCCACGGGCACGGGTGCCATGGAAACCGCCTGCGTCAACATATTGGAGCAGGGAGATACCATGGTGGTTTGTCGTAATGGGTATTTCGGTCTCCGCCTGGCGGATATCGCGGAAAGGTGTGGGGCAGAGACCTACAATTTGGATGTTCCATGGGGTAAAGCGGTGGATGTCCAGGCATTGGAAGACGAACTGAAGAAACATCAGAAGGTTAAAGCTGTGGGAGTGGTGCACGCCGAGACCTCCACGGGAGTCCTAACGCCTCTTCCGGAAATCTGCGACTTGGCTCACCGCTATGGTGCAGTGGTGATTGTCGATGCCGTAACATCCTTGGGAGGACATGAGGTCAGGATGGACGAGTGGGATATTGACGTGTGTTACAGTGCTACTCAGAAGTGCCTGGGTGCGCCTCCGGGACTGGCTCCCATAAGTTTCGGCCCGCGGGCCATGGAGATCATCCATAACCGGGAGTCCAGTGTCCAAAGTTTCTACTTCAACCTCAAAGACTTGGAAAGCTACTGGAACCAGACCAGGGCATATCACCATACGTCGCCCATTTCCATGACCTATGCGCTGCGGGAATCGTTGCGCATGATGATGGAAGAAGGTGTGGATAACCGTATCGAACGTCATGCTAGAACGGCGACGGCGCTACGGGCTGGTTTGACGGCTATGGGTATCGAGTTGCTGGCCGATCAAAATTACCGATTGAATCCATTAACCACGGCCAAGATACCCGAAGGTATAGACGACGCTGCTGTCAGGGCCCAGCTGTTGAACGGGTTTGACATCGAAGTTGGAGGTGGGCTGGGTGAACTGCGCGGCAAAGCTTGGCGCATAGGATTGATGGGCGAGTCGGCCCGAGAGACCAACGTTTTCGCCCTGCTGTCGGCGCTGGAATTGATCTTGTCCAAGATGGACTATGAGGTGGCGGCAGGAGCTAGCCTTTCCGCGGCTCAACGGGCATTGGTGGATTTCAACGAATAGGGGTGGAATCACGCCATGCGATGCTAGAACAGGACCATGATACTTTAGTAGTGGACACTACTAGACAATCACTACCGGGGACAACGCCGGGCGGTAGGTGCAGCACTCTTCCATTGCTGTCGGAACCGCTAGCATGTCGGCCATAAGCTACTATGAAGCGGATAAACGCCGCGTGAATGTGGACCTTTTTAGTGGACCCACCTCGTTGATGCCTAGCGGATTTCCGAATTGGCTTGGTGCCTTGCCTGGCAACCGTTCATCCGTAGTGGAAGTTTAATCTGCGTTATTTGGCTAGTTCGGTTCTGCATGGTAGGCCTCGTCAAGTATGTCTACTACATGGCATATGCCACCAGAAAGGCCCAAGTCTCGAAGACTCGGATCTATTTGAATCATGCATCCGGGATTCGCCGTGACAACCTGCTCAGCTCCGGTGGCGGCTATGTTAGTCAGCTTGCTGGCCAATATTCGGGTGGACATCTCTTCCTGTACTGTGGAATAGATTCCTGCTCCACCGCAACAAACACTGGCTTGCTCCATCTCTACTAGTTCTAGGCCCGGGATTGAGTTCAAGATTGCCCGGGGCTGGCTGGTGATTCCCTGTGCATGGGCCAGATGGCATGGGTCTTGATAAGTGATTCGCCGGTTTACTCGCCCTTCGGGGGTCTCCCAAGGAATAGAAGCGAGAAACTCGGTGATGTCCACCGTCAGCCGGCTTAACCGAGCGGCCTTTTCCCGATAGTCTTCATCGTTCCCAAGGAGTTCTGGGTATTCTTTCATGGCGGCACTACACCCCGCCGAAGCCACAACGACACGTTCGACACCTGCTGCAAGGAACACATCGATATTCTGCCTGGCCATATCTCGGGCGGTTTCCAGGTCGCCACTGTGGGCGTTGAGTGCCCCACAACAGCCCTGACCCATCGGTACGGCCACGTCGCAGCCGTTACGGGTCAGCACCCTTACTGCGGCATCCATGGTGGCGCCTTGTACCAGGGGCATCACGCATCCGGAAAGCAGGCCGACTGTGCGGGTTTTCTCGCCCACCGCCGGAATGATCGTTTTTGAGGGTCTAAAAAGCCGGTTGCCTATGGCCGGCAATTTCGATTCGAACAGAGAGAGGTGTCCTGGCAATAGCTTTAGCAGCCTGGACATACGGACTAGGCGCTGAATGCCCCAACGTTGATAAATCCGAAGAAGATGGGCGCCAAACCGCATGCGTCGGGGATGAGGCAATGCCGCTTCCAGGAATAGACGACTGACGCTGGCTAGTTTGGCGGATCGTTTACCTTGTTTGAAAACTTGGGCTCTGGTATTCTCCATGAGCCAGCCGTAGGGTACTCCGGAGGGACAGACGGCTTCGCAAGCCCTGCATTGCAGGCAAAGCTCCCAATGTGAAACCACTCGGCTCGAGATGCCGATTCGGCCCTCATTAACGGCTTTCATCAAAGCTAATCTGCCCCTAGGGGATTCGGTTTCCACGCCCAATTGTAGATACGTGGGGCAGGCGCTTAGGCAGAGGCCGCAGTGGATGCACCGGTAAAGGTCCGATTCGGTGGGGGCGTCGGGGCTAACAAACCCCGGAAATCCTGAAAGACCAGGCTGGGTCATCAAAGCCTCCCTACGAACCGGCCGGGATTAAGAATCCCGGAAGGATCGAATTTATATTTTATTCTCCGCATGATTTCGATGCTTTGGGGTGGCTCGCCCCATACGTCTATTTGCTGTTTGATGGTCTGCGAGCATCGTTCTACGACGGCGCTTCCTCCGGCGGCGCTGGCCAGGTCTCTAACCTCTCGAATAGTTGCTAGCGTCAGATACTCGAACGTATCATCGGGGGCCTTGGAATCTTGTTCCGGCCACCAAAATAGTCTGATCGCGCCGAATCCGATGTCAGCTATCACCCCGGGCCTGCCATTTTCTCCTCCACCAGCCGATGCATCTTCACTGCAGATTTTTTCCACTAGGCTTTCTACTCGAGAAGGAGGAACGTTTATTTTCATGGCTAAGGATGGTGTCGAACCTTCGGTCCATCCGAGATCGGTGATCTGGTTCAGAATAGACGAATATTGTAGACCTGTGAGAGTATATGTGTCAGCGCCTTTGGAGTCTCCGAGCAACCGAGAGCATTCTCGGACACGCCTTTCCACCAGTGGGGCGCTGGATGCCTCGAAGAATGCTACAACAAATGCCCCGTGGACCTCGGGAACCCCTAGATTCAACCTCCGGGACGCGGTGGGGTTGAGTGTTTGGACGCCTTTGGGGGAATAAGGCTGGTTTAGGAGAAGCTCGCTGGCCTCAACCGCGGCGCTGATAGAATCAAAAGCAGCTATCAGAGCCTGGAAATGGGTTGGCAGCGGAGCCAATTTGAAACTTGCCTCCACAATCACGCCCAATGTTCCCAATGATCCTGTGTATAGCCGGTTCAAATCGTATCCGGTGACGTTTTTGACTACCTTGCCACCTGCTTTGGTTTCGGTGCCGTCGGCTGAAATCGCTGAGATGCCGATCAGCCAATCCCGGGGTAACCCGTATGCAAACCTCCGAGGTCCAGAAGCGCTGGTAGACAGAATGCCCCCAACGGTGGCCTCTTGGGCCAAGGGAGCTTCCAAGGGCAAGTACATGCCACCTTGGGCCAGGGTCTCCTGCAAATTTTTTAAATGGATACCGGCCTCCACCGTCACGGTAAGGTCCGCTGGTTGGAAGTCAAGAATCTGGTCCAACTTCGCCAGTTCTACCACCAGGTCTATTTTAGTTGGGGTGTTTCCTAGGGAAAGAAGAGTTCCTCCGCCTCTGGGTGAGACCGTTACGGTCTGTGAAAACGCCCATCCCAACGTGCGGGCAACCTCACTGCGATTAGCTGGGCGCACCACCGCTTCGGGTATGAGTCCTTCAACGGCATACCATGCCAGATCCTTATCAGGGACGGCTGCTTGGGATCCTAGGAGATCCTTGAGTGGTTCGGAAATAGATGGAGCCAAATCGGTCACAGCGCCTGCTAACGTTCCATAACTTCGGCTGACGGCTACGCTGACATTCCGGCAGAGGGACGGTAGGCTGGAGGTTGGTACGGTTCGCCGTCGGGGAAGATCTTTCCCGGGTTTAGCCGGTTCTTTGGAGCAAAGGAGTCCCGTACTCGCTGCATCGCCGCCATATCTTCTCCAGTGAACACCAGGGGCATGTACTCCTTTTTCTCCAAACCCACCCCGTGCTCGCCTGACAGGGTGCCACCGGCAGCTACGCAAACCCTTAGTATCTCGCCGCTGGCCTCGGTGGCACGTTCCAGCGCGCCGGGCTCCCGCTCATCGAACAAAATGCAGGGATGGAGGTTACCGTCGCCTGCGTGGAAAACGTTGGCGATGACTATGCCGTATTGTCGGCCAATCTCTTCCACTTCGGCCAAGACCTGTGTCAGCTTGGTCCGCGGAACCACCCCATCGACCAGATACATGTTGGGAGCGATATTACCGAAGGCCCCGAAGGCTGTTTTACGGCCTAGCCACAATTTAACCCTTTCTTCTTCTTGATGGGCGACACTGACTTGAACCGCGCCCGTGTCCCACAGGGCTGCTTCCACTCGGTTCCCGTCCTCTTCCACCTCTTCGGCGAGCCCTTCCAACTCAACCAGTAACACCGCTCCGGCGTCGTTGGGATACCCGGCATCCATGGTCGCTTGAACCGCCCTTATGGTGTTGGCGTCCATCATTTCGAGGGCGGCTGGCATTATTCCTTGGGCGATTATCGATGACACGGAGGTGCAGGCCTCATTGATATCCGCAAACGCGCCCAGTATCGTTTTAACTGTCTGAGGGACTGGCAGAAGCCGTACCACAATCTTGGTAGCTATGCCGAAGGTGCCTTCAGAGCCCACGAAGGCACCGCGAAGATCGTATCCGGGGACCTCGCGGACCGGTTCGTCAATTGGGCTGCCCAGATTAACCATGGATCCGTCCTCCAGGACCACTTCCATGCCCAGCACATGGTTGGTGGTGGTACCGTAGGCCAAGCAGTGGGGTCCGCCAGCGTTTTCGGCGATGTTGCCCCCCAGGCTGCAGGCTCTCTGGCTGGACGGGTCGGGAGCGTAACGAAGACCGGATTTTCGGACATGGTTGTCCAAGTCCAGATTTATGACGCCGGGTTCCACTACGGCTGTCCGATTCTCGGTGTCTACTTCAAGGATTCGATTCATTCTAGTGAAGGCGATTTGCATACCTCCCGGAGCAGCGATCGCTCCCCCGCTCAGGCCTGTTCCCGAACCCCGGCCGGCAACCGGCATGCCTTCCTGGTATGCCAATGCTACGACTCGACTTACCTCATCGCTGTTTCCCGGTAAGACAACCATGCTGGGAATACCTCGGTCCACGGAGCCGTCGTATTCATAAACCAGCAAGTCGTCGGGATGGAAGACGACGTTGGATCTCCCAACGATTTTTCCGAGTTCCTGTAAAAGTTCGGCTCGTTCCATCGGCTGAGGTCTCCGGTACAAGAGTGCATCTGATCTTCTGATTGGTAGAAATCATAGACCAACTGGTTGATTCGTGGCAAGGAATGGTTCTGGTTCCGGTCTTGCTAAACACTGGTTGAAGTAGGCCGACCAGAGGCTGTTATTGGGTTGAGTCACCGAGTGTTTGAAGGGGTATTGGTTTACTTGTATACTGATGGCCGTTTTCATCTTTTCCACTACAACCTTTCATTTCAGCAGGAGGCGCGCGTTGGAATTTAATATCGCCGTTTTAGCTGGCGATGGCATCGGTCCGGAAGTAACCGGGCAAAGTGTTGCGGTGCTGAAGGCGCTTGAGGGTCTCTTTGGACACCGGTTCAACTTTCAGGAAGGTGCCATAGGTGGCATTTCCATAGACAAGCATGGCACCCCGGTGAAGGACGACGTGCTAGAGATAGCATCATCGGCCGATGCGGTTCTCTTTGGCGCTGTGGGCGGTCCCAAGTGGGACGACCCGTCGGCCTCCATGCGTCCTGAGCAGGCCATCCTTGAACTCAGAGCCCATCTAGGAGTGTTTGCCAACATCAGGCCGGTCAAGGTGAATCCATTATTGGCCGATTCCAGCGTTTTAAGACCGTCGGTGATCGAGGATGTTGACCTAGTAGTCGTACGTGAGTTGACCGGAGGAGTTTACTATGCTCTGCCCAAGGAGCAGATTGAAACTGCCCAGGGTTGGTCCGCAGTGGACACCATGCGTTACAGCGAAGCGGAGATTAACCGTATCCTAAGGGTGGGATTCGAGCTGGCCCGCAGCCGGCAAAAGAAATTGACTTCGGTGGATAAGGCTAACGTCTTGGAATGCTCCCGTCTGTGGCGGTACTTGGCTACTCAGATGTCGGACGAATACCCTGATGTCCAGTTAGAACATGTACTGGTTGATTCCTGCGCCATGCAATTGATCCAACAGCCAAAAAGGTTCGATGTCATCGTGG
>Ga0310342_100003310_pt1 | contig 10568 bp, 10 predicted proteins | sample S15DNA20500_MG_FD_206155 | JGI IMG/M metagenome (GOLD analysis project Ga0310342, IMG submission 206155) | Marine microbial communities from station ALOHA, North Pacific Subtropical Gyre - S1503-DNA-20-500_MG | ecosystem: Environmental > Aquatic > Marine > Oceanic | place: Pacific Ocean: North... | reverse complement strand
AGAGGTGAGAAATATGAGTCAGGATGTTTCTTTGATGGCCCATCTTATGAGACGGGCTGGGTTCGGTGCCACTCGTAATGAATTGGATGAGTATTTGGGCGATGGTTATGAGACCACGGTGGATAATTTACTAGATCCTGGTGAATCCAACCACATGCCGGATGACCTAATTCGAAGGTATCACGTTGACCAATCAGAATTGAGACAATTAGATGGTGCGGGTGCTTATTGGCTTTACCGTATGCTGACGACGAGCAACCCCCTTGAAGAGAAATTAGCTTTATTTTGGCATGGATTGTTTGCGACAGGCTACGCTAAACTAAATCAAGCCCGTGCATTACTCAACCAAATTGACATGTTTCGACAATATGGATTTGGTAGTTTCCGGGATTTACTAGTTGAATTGTCTAGAGATCCTGCAATGATTCTGTGGTTAGATAATAATGAAAATCATAAAGAGGCCATCAACGAGAACTACGGTAGAGAATTGCTCGAATTATTCTCTATGGGTATTGGTAATTATTCGGAACACGACATTAAAGAATGCGCTAAAGCTTTCACTGGGTGGACTTTAAAAAATGCTGAATACATGTCAGTAAGGGCAAGTAAGGATTCTATATGGCCTTATGGCAGAATAGCCTGGCATTACGAATATCGGGCAGATGATCATGATAGTGGTGAGAAAAAATTCTTAGGGGAAGTTGGGAATTTCAATGGTGAGGATATTGTTGACATAATTGTCACCCAGGAACCTACTGCCAGGTTTTTATCGACAAGGTTGTTTCAATATTTCGCCTCTGATGAAGTAGATGATGATGGCGTGGAGGTAATAAAAGAAATGATGGATTCTTATTTTGAATCCGGATTTAAAGTGTCAGCTGTATTGAGAACTCTTTTTAACTCGGATTATTTCAAATCAGAAAAATGCCGATATTCGAGAGTAAAAGGCCCTGTAGAATCTGTCGTAGGCACAGCGAGATTAGCTGGTAGTTATCAGGAACCCACTTTGGACGTGCATTCTTTATGGGCACAAACAATGTTTATGGGACAGGGATTGCTTGCCCCACCGACAGTTGAAGGGTGGCATGAAGGAGTGGAGTGGATAGATAGCGGTTCCTTGGTTGAGCGTATCAATTTTGCAGCTAAGGAATTAAGCGACCCGACAAAAGGCGGTGTTCAAGACATAATTAGGAGAGTCACTTCTGGTTATAAAGATTTTATTCATGCTGAAAATTTAGTAGATTCATGTCTGGATTTTATGGGCCCCATACAAGTGGGAGCAAATACAAGGGAAGGCTTAATTGAATTTGCGGAATCCCTAGGCGAACTACAGCTGAAAAATGGGAAAACTGATCAAGATGGATCTGCCCAAGTTGCTCGCCTGATTGGAATGATTGCCTCGACCCGAGAATACCAGCTAGCTTAAACCACGAAAATATAGAGGTTGAAATCATGGTGATTACTAATACGATTAGTATTAGGTACCTTAAAACAATAGGTATAGTTAATAATGGTTTCAATGGCCGTGGATTCGCTAACCCATACGATGTTGCCATTGGCCCAGAGGGCAATATATTTGTATTGAATCGATGTGATCCTGCCAGAAGAAACGCGATAAGGGTAGGGGTCTGTAATCTTGATGAAGAGTATCTATATGAATTTGGTTATGGATTCGGAGATGGTGACGGCCAAATGATGTTGCCTGTGGCGATGGCATTTGATGCGGAAGGTCGACTACTAATAACAGATGAGCACACTAACAGGATAACAATTTACTCTGATGAAGGTGAGGTTCTAGGTAAATGGGGTCAGAAAGGTGAGTCGGAAGGCGAATTCAACGGCCCGGCGGGGATAGCCACTGATTCATCTGGAACAGTTTATATCTGCGATCAACGAAACCATAGGGTTCAGAAATACACTGCGGATGGTATGTTTTTGACTCAATGGGGTTCTCAAGGAACAAGGGCAGGTGAATTTAATTTACCATGGGGTTTGGGCTTAGATGCAGACGACAATGTTTATGTAGCAGACTGGAGAAATGATAGGATCCAAAAATTTGATTCCAATGGGCATCATTTGAAAACTATTGGAGATTCGGGAGTGGAGGAAGACCAACTAATAAGGCCGTCGGCCGTATCAATAGATCAAAGCGGCAACATATATGTCGCCGACTGGGGTAATGAGAGGCTTCAGGTATTTAATTCCGAGGGTAAAGTGATGGCTAGCCTTCGAGGCGAGGCGACTCTTTCTCATTGGGCAAAAGATTTTTTTGAATCAAATCCAGATGAGATGGAGACCCGGGAAATATCTGATTTGAACCCGGATGTTCCGGATCATTTGAATAACCCATATCATATATCTTCTCAAACCGAGCCTTTTTTTTGGGGACCTGTGTCGGTAAGGATAGATGGCAATAATCAGTTATACGTTGTGGAATCTAACCGTCATAGAATCCAGATTTACGAGATTGAATAACATTTAACCGGCCTGTATAAATTCCAGCCAATTTCCTTCAGGGTCTTGGCAATAGCAAATTCCATGTCTGCCTCCAGTCTCCGTATCGGTCATTATCGGCGGCGTTACGAATTTGACCCCTTTATTTGTGAGATCTTGATAAAGTTCCTCTATGTTTTCAACATTGAAACAGACGTGAGCTGCTCCCAATTGGTTACGGTTCAAATGTCCACTAGGACTGTCCGGATAAATGTAGTACACCAATTCCAGAGCGTGTCCACCACCTTTCCCCACAAATATCAAAGTCCTATGGGCTCCTGGGATACCGGTATGGTCACCAGTTTCAGGGGCTCTACTGTCGATCTCTCTTTCGATTTGGAGTCCCAAATCATCCCGGTAAAAGGAAACCATTTTGTCCAGGTCTCTGACTACAAACCCTGAATGATTGAATCCTGTAATCATACTTTCCTCCAGATAGGTGAGTTGTAATTTGAGTATGCGCTTATCACATTGCAAACGATATAATCGCAGTGTATTCTTCAGAGTATGAATGAACTCATTAATATACTCAAACTGCCTTACTTGTGGGGCGGCATAGGTGCAGCTCTTGGTGCTGGGTTGGGCGTCAACAATTTATCGGTTTGGCTACTCGCTGTGTTGTTGGGATTATTTTTTGTAACCATGAGAATCACCGGCCCGCCAGAAGAAGGTAAAGAAGGTAGATTGTTCGCAGGGGGGAGTTTGCTTATGCTTGGTTGGATTTTGGCTTTTTCAATACGTGGGATAGTTATTTAATCCCTAAACTGCATAGAAACTTTGAGAATATACGCTTTTTAACAAGTTAAGAGGAACAAAAAATCGTGTCTGCCAAAGTTTCCTTATTTGCAACATGTATCCTTAATAATTTCTATCCGGATGTTGCATTTAGTGTGGTTAGGGTTTTGGGTAGATTGGGAGTAGATGTTACGGTTCGTCAGGATCAAACGTGCTGTGGACAGCCGTTTTTTAATTCCGGACATTGGAACGATTCATCCAAGTTGATGAGAAAATTCGTTGAAAGCTATTCCGGTGGCCAAGAAGATATAGTGCTGCCGTCAGGGTCATGTACTAGCATGGTAAGAAATCATTATTTTGAAGTATGCAATGAGGATGACATTAGTGGAATAAGAGATGTGTCAGGCAGGACTTTTGAATTCACAGAGTATATAACTAGAGAATTGGGTATAACTGACCTGACCCCGTTCCAATCTACTATAAATAAAAAAATTAATGTGACGTATCATGAATCTTGCCATCTCAAAAGGGAATTGGGTGTTTCCAGTGAACCGATTGATCTTCTACGCTCACTTGAAAATGTAACATTAATGAATATGGATCAACCTGAAGTTTGTTGCGGTTTTGGAGGTACCTTCGCTACAAAATATCCGGAAATATCCACCGTTATGGGTGAAGAAAAAGTCGCTAATATAATAAAAAGCGGCGCCGATATCGTTACCGCATCAGACATGAGTTGCTTGATGCATATTGACGGGCTGATTGCACGAAAAAATATTCCTCTCAAAAGCATGCACATTTCTCAAGTAATAGAGCAATCTTTAAATATGGAATATCAAAAATGAAACCAGAGACGAAAAATTTCAATACGAAATCCAAAGAGACCTTATTGGATCCTCAGATTCAAAAGAATTTGTCAGGGCTTTATGGAGGGTTCCATAGTGCGCGTATCAAAGCATCCTCAGACACAGCTGATTGGGAAGAATTGCAAACAAAAGGTAGGGAGATCAAAAAACACGTAATAAATCATTTGGATCAGTATCTGGAGTTATTGGAATCTAACGTGATCTCCTCTGGTGGTAATGTTTATTTTGCTGAGACAGCTGAAGATGCTACTCAATACGTTATAAATCTAGCGAAGGAGAAAGGCGTTAAGACGGTTGTTAAAAGTAAATCTATGTTGTCAGAGGAAATGTCGCTCAACGAGGAATTGATCAAGCATGGAATAGATCCATATGAGACTGACTTGGGCGAATACATTGTACAGCTGGCAGAAGAGACTCCTTACCACATTATTGCTCCAGCAATACATAAATCCAGGCAAGAAGTGTCTGAATTGTTCGCCGATAAAATCGGTACAGACCAGACTGAGAATATAGAAACTTTAACCTCAGAGGCGCGAGACCAATTAAGAGATAAATTTATTGAAGCTGATATGGGAATAACTGGGGGCAATTTTTTAGTAGCCGAAACTGGCACATTGGCCTTGGTATCCAACGAAGGTAACGGTCGGATGTGTACCTCAATGCCTCCTATACATGTCGCTATTGTCGGCATGGAAAAAATTATTCCATCTATGGAAGATTTGGGCACATTTTTACGTTTGCTTATAAGGTCAGCAACGGGCCAGTGGATCTCAAGTTATGTGACCATGATCTCGGGACCACGGAAAAGTACGGATATAGACGGGCCAGAAGAATTCCACTTGGTCATCGTAGACAATGGGAGATCTAAAATGCTGGCGGACCCTCATTTGAGAGAGGCACTATATTGCCTGAGATGCGGGGCATGTTTAAACGCATGCCCTGTTTACAGAAAAGTTGGGGGACATTCCTACGGTTGGGTTTATCCGGGGCCAATTGGGTCTATTGTGTCCCCTATTTTGACCGGGTTGTCAGATGCCAAGAATTTGCCCTTTGCTTCCAGTTTATGCGGGGCTTGTAAAGAGGCATGTCCGGTCAAAATAGATATTCCTAGGATGCTTTTGTATTTGCGTAATCAGCTTGTGGAAGGTAAGGAGTATCCGGATCAGCAGTCGGTGGGGTTAGGAGAGCGAGTTGTTTCTAAATTTCTGTCTTCTTTGTTATCAAACAATAAGGCAGTTGGGTTTATCCTACGATCGGCCAACTTGATTGCAGCCATAGCCCCTTTTGTTCGTAAGCCATTCCCGCCTTCATGGACGAAAAGCAGGGAATCTCCAACATTGGCAAAAAAGACATTTGTAGATCAATGGGTTTCTTTAGATTTGGACGGGTCTTTACGCAAAAAGCATTAACTCGATTTAGGACTTCTTCGTTTTTTGTCGTATTAACTGCAATAGCTCTGCTGTTGAGCTGACAGGAAGTTCGCAAACATAATTTTCGCATAAGTAAGCTGTTGCTATATCTGGTTTGGGTTTGCGGTCATTAAGTAGGGGATAAGTATCCCATTTGTTCCTAGCTTTTTCTGTGTGGCTGAAATAGGCGTTTCCACAAAAAATATGATTTGGGATATAGGACTCGTATAAACAATCACGCAGTTTCAAAGCATGTTTTGCATTATCTGCAATAATTGCTATTTCGATGGTTGGATAAATATAAGAATCGTAAACACATAGCCAATTACCAAAAGAGATTGGATGCTCACTTGCGATGGTGGCAGTAGATTTCATTAATGATATCAATATATCTTTATATTCTGAGTTATCAGTTATTAAAGATAACTTAAATAATGCCTCTGCAGTCATGGACGAGCCTGAGGGTGTGGCGTTGTCATAGTTTTCACTAGGCCTAATAATGAGGTCATCCCCATCTTCTGGAGTGTCATACAGTCGTGTTTCGTGACTATCCCAGAATGAAGACACTAAGGTATCTGCTATTTTTTCGGTTTTAGCCAGCCATTCCAGGTCCAATGTTGCTTCATGCATAGCCAGCATAGCCAGCATAAGGGATGAATAATCCTCTAGGTAGCCATAACTGCCGATTTGGCCTTCCTTAGATGAATGAAAGAGCCCAGAATTAGATTCAATGAGTACTAATAGTGAATTAATGTTTAGTTTTGCTTTTTGCAACCACTTTTCATCTCCGGTTATAAGGTATCCGTCTATAAAAGAGAGTGACATGAGAGCGTTCCAAGATAGAAGGCTTTTATTGTCTTTGAATGGCTTCGGCCGACTATTCCTTATATTAAGTAATTTTTTCCTTATATTAAGTAAATTCGGGTTCTCGTTTCCCAAAAATCCAAAATCCATTTCTTTTGCATTGTAATGGAGAATGGTTTTGCCTTCGAAGTCACCCTCTTCTCCTAGGCTAAAGGTTGATTTGAATAACGTCATCTCTGAATCAGTTAAATGGCGCCTAAATTCGTTAGGGTCCCATAGGTAATAGGTTCCTTCTTCGCCTTCGCTGTCCGCGTCTTCGGCGGAACAAAACAGGCCATTTTCATCGGTCATCTCCCTATCAATGTATTCGTATATGTCTTTTGCAACCCAAAGATAGAAATTGTTACCTGTAACCTGGAAAGCGTGAACGTAAAGTCTCGACAGTAAAGCATTGTCATACAGCATTTTTTCGAAATGAGGCACCAACCATTTCTTATCAGTCGAATATCTGTGGAATCCTCCCCCTAAATGGTCGTACATACCTCCAGAGGCCATCTTTTGAAGGGATGTCTCAACCATTTCTAGGGCCCGAGAATCAGGATGCTTTAAGTGGTATCTGAGCAGGAACTCTAAGGCCATGGGCTGCGGGAATTTTATCGAATCCCCAAACCCACCCCATTCCCAATCGCATTGTGTAAGAAGCTGTTCGTATGCTTGGTCAAACAAACCAGGTTCAAAATTAATGGTGGCAGGAGTCTCTGTTACCGAAGCCTTTATATGCTCTCGGAGATACGAGCCTGATTCTTCTATCTCGGGCCGCCTATTTTTGTATGCATCTGATATAGCCAAAAGTATTTGAGTAAAACCAGGCATACCTCCTCGAGGTTCTGGGGGGTAATATGTACCTCCAAAGAACGGCAACCCTTCTGAGGTCAGAAAAACCGTCAAAGGCCAGCCACCCTGGCCCGTCATAGACTGAACCGCTGACATGTAGATGGAGTCTATGTCAGGCCTTTCTTCACGGTCTACCTTCACACTTACGAAATTATCATTCATCGTTTTTGCGATCTCTTCATTCTCAAAAGATTCGTATTCCATTACATGGCACCAATGGCAGGATGAGTAACCGACACTTAGAAGGATGGGCACGTCGCGGGCTTTAGACTCTGCAAAAGCATCTAGCCCCCAGGCAAACCAGTTGACGGGGTTGTTCTTATGCTGCAAAAGATAAGGGCTAGATTCGTTGGAAAGTTTGTTTGCCATGTGAGGTTCCGGTATTTATCTGTGGGGTAGGGGGTAGTGTCTTTCTCTTCTTGGTAAATGAAAGGGTGGCGACCCTGGGGGGATTCGAACCCACGACTTACTGCTTAGAAGGCAGTCGCTCTATCCACTGAGCTACAGGGCCACGTAATTATTTTCCAAGTTTGGATGGCAAACGTCAAATTAACGACCGAAGGGATATCAAACTATACTTAAAGATAAAAACGGTTATGCCCCCTGAGGAGTTAATAGCGTTAAGCACTGGATGCGGCGTAGGGTGGGTTTTGAAATCATTAGAAAAGGGCCAGAAATGATTGAAAACTTCGTTGACATTGCCTGGTTTGGTAAATAATATCTATTAGTCTTCGAAATTAACGGAGGAATTGATGGCAACAAGAAAAACAAAAAAGATGATTGCGGTTGAGGAAAGGTTTCGTCAACCACTTGAAAAAATGCTTCCTGAAATGGTTACTGAGCAAGGTTTGAGTGCTACAGCCGATTACCTTGGAGTGAGTAAGGCGACTTTGGCCTATTGGCTACTCAAGTTCAGGATCGACGTGAGAAGAGTGGCTCTTGCGCCTGGAGATACCATGCATGTGACTCGGTTAGACGGCTAGTTGGTCTACGAAGGGTAAAAAGGGTGTGAATTTTGAATTCGTATCCTTTTCTTTATTGTAATTCCCGACGTATCGCCTCTTGCGCATCTCTCGATCTTTCTTTCTCAATGATTGCCCTTCTCTTATCGTAACGTCTTTTGCCTCTGCCTATCCCTATTGATAATTTTGCGAAATGACCCGATAAATAGAGCTTCAACGGTACTATTGAATAACCTTTTTGTTGGGCCGCAGCGATGAATTTTCTGAGTTCTTGTTTTCTCAACAATAATTTCCGGCTTCTAAGCGGGTGGTGGTTCTGTCCCTTGGAGTAGGGGTACTGTGCAATATGGGCGTTATGCAGCCATAGTTCTCCATTTGACGGAAATGCATATGAACCCGCCAAATTTACTCTGTGATCTCGTATTGATTTTATTTCCGAAGACTGAAGGACAAGGCCGGCCTCTATGGTTTCCAATATCTCATAATCATAGTAAGCCCGGCGATTCGATGCTATTAAGGTGTTCGACATTCGATTATCTCGTTAGTCATTTAATAGTTTATTTAATTCCTTATAGGCTTCGTCAACTTGCTTTATGTCTGCTTCTTTGCTATCTCGCGATGTGACCAATATATCTGGTGTGAGACCTTCCCCCTCGATTGGCCTTTTGTTAGGGGTGTACCAACGCCCGACAGACATATAAAGACCGCCCCCATTACTCAATTTTCTGAAGACATTGACCGTACCTTTACCAAAGGTTTGTTCTCCTATTACTGTAGCCCTTTCGTTATCTTGGAAAGCCCCCATTAGGATTTCACTCCCGCTGGCACTGTACTTATTTACTAGAACCACCATTGGTAGCTTTGAGGCAAATCCACCGCCTGAGGCCTGCCATGTTACATTTTCGCTTTGCCGTTCTTCAAGAAGGATTACTCCGTCATCTAAAAACATGTTGGCAATATCAAAAACCTGTTGTAAATAGCCACCAGGGTTACTTCTTAAGTCGAGTATTAGGCCTTTAGATCCGGCCTCCAACTCCTTACTTAAAATTTCAGAAAGCCGGATTGGAGTATCACCTTTAAACTCTGTAATCCGTATGTGAGTTATGTCATCCCCCGGATCAGTCCTGAGTAATACACTAGGTAAGGCTATAACGTCTCTACTGACGTCTATAATCGTTGTATCAAGTTCCCCTATATGTTTCACTGTGAGAGAAACTATACTACCTTTGGGGCCCCTTATTTTTGATACGGCCTCTAAGAGTTCCAGTCCCTCTATTGATTCTCCATCGACAGCCAAAATGATATCCCCAGCCAATATTCCAGCGGCCTCTGCCGGCCCCCCTTCGATAGGGCTTATAATCTGTATCATGCCGTCTTCTCGTCTTCTTACATGGGCGCCAATACCTTCAAATTGTCCAGATAAATCTGTTTGTTCAATTTGTAACACAAGAGGATCCACGTATGAAGTATGGGTATCTTCCACAGAATCAATTAACCCTTTGATTGCGGATTCCTCAAAAGTTCCCGCCTCAAAAGATGCCCGGTCAATATGTTCCTTGTTTAAAAGGGACCAGGCCTCCCATACGGCTTCCAGTTCCCTCGGTGTCCCCTCAGAGGAGCCCAATGGCTCTTTGGGAAGCGTCGATGTCATCGGGTAGGGAGCACTACTGCCAGAGTATTTGGCTGGCGTGGGTAAATCTGGCTGCTCGGTTATATCGGAAGAACAGGCTAGGGGGATTGAAATGAAAGACACTACACATAGGAAAGTGAGTAATTTTGTCATTTTGTTCTATTTGGTCCTAGTAAAATAATTAGAGTTAAGAATCGAGTCTAGCTCTATTTTATCAATATGTAGCGAAAGGAAATAGACGTTAAGATCAAAAAAACCCAAAAAGTGATTGACATTTTTTACAAGATCCGTATATTTATTTCAAAATCATTTCAAAAAAAGGGTTGAAGTTTGAAATAACATGAATAAAGATGATTTTCGCAGGACTCGCAGGGTTCGGGGTTATCCGGCCCATACGATAAAAGACACGTTGGCAATCGCCAAGGCGATATATCATGATAATGCAGGATTGCCTTTAGATAGGAAGCTTTTGGCCAATCATCTAGGCATCAGCCCTAGAAGCAGTAGTTTCACCACTCTCTTAGCAGCTTCTGAGCAATATGGATTCACTAAAGGGAGATATAGAGACGAGACCATTTCTTTGACTGACCTAGGGATTTCAATTTCAATCCCGAAGTCGAGTGAAGAACTTACAGAATCTGTCTTAAAAGCTGCTTATATGCCTGAAAAATTCGGAAAACTAAAAAAACTCCTAAAGGAAGGAGAACTTCCTAAACCGGAATTTCTGACTAATTTATTGGTAAGAGACCTAGGCATTACTATTGATCAGACCGAT
>Ga0310342_100003308_pt1 | contig 10571 bp, 8 predicted proteins | sample S15DNA20500_MG_FD_206155 | JGI IMG/M metagenome (GOLD analysis project Ga0310342, IMG submission 206155) | Marine microbial communities from station ALOHA, North Pacific Subtropical Gyre - S1503-DNA-20-500_MG | ecosystem: Environmental > Aquatic > Marine > Oceanic | place: Pacific Ocean: North... | reverse complement strand
GAAACCCTAGCATGACAAGCGCCCCAACACCTGCAACCAACAGCCCGACGAGGACCAGTGCTTTCCCCATATCTGGTAGGTCGGAGTGCTGAGACCAAAAAAACATGGCCCCGTCCCATTGCCTGTCCCTCTACCCGATCTCTAGACCGCGGAAGAAATACCTCAACTCAAATGCCGCAGTCTCAGCAGCGTCCGAGCCGTGAGTGGCATTTCGTTCGATAGTGGTACCAAATTCTCGACGGAGCGTCCCCTCACCCGCCTGAGCCGGATCAGTGTGACCCATCAACCTACGCCAATGCTTGATCGCATCCGGCGCTTCGAGCGCTATCGCGACCGCCGCACCGGAAGACATGAAGTCCGTAAGGCTGTCGAAGAAAGGCTTTTCCTTGTGCACCGCATAAAAGCCTGTCGCATCAAATTTACTTAAACGAACCAGCCGCATCGCGCGGATCTCAAGCGCTTCCGCTTCAATCCGCGTCACGATTGGACCCACCAACCGCTGTTCAACTGCGTCCGGTTTGATAATGGCAAGGGTACGCTGCATGACGCTGATTATATGTCTAGTGGCAAAGACTCAGGACGACCTGAAGAGCCGGACACATGGGCAGCCAACTCATTCCCCGTACGTATGCGAAGGTTGTTCGCAATTTTAGTATCCCGCGACACCCGCCGGGATAGAGGCTACACACCTCCAGTCGACAGCGCGCAGAAAACAAGCGCCGCTATACTTCAACCAGAGCCGTTCTAACGAAGGCCGTCCATGATTTCTTCAAGAACCTGTTTAGGCGGGCGGACACGCTCTTGGGACAGGGTCGCCAACGGCTCATCGACCATGTTCAGGACCTCAAGGAAGTCGGGTTTCTTCGGTTCCACGTAGATAAGTCCGGTTGCGAATTCCCCACGGGCTCTGGTATCGGACAGCACCTTCACCGCCTGATTCTTATCGAGTGGATTGTAGTCGTCGTCGAGTTTCTTTAGATACAACGTCGACCCGTCGTGGAGCACAACCTCCTGCGTCGTGCCCGGCTCATGGTCAACGGTAATGTCGTCGAAATATGGAACAAAACTCAGTTCCTCAAGTGGGTCGTCGTGACTCTTGGCATAGGCGTAGCTCTTAGTCGAACCTTCGTGATCGTTGAACGTCACACACGGCGATAGCACATCGAGCATCGCCGTACCACGATGGCTAAGCGCCGCCTTTAGAACGGCGGTCAACTGTTTCTTGTCACCCGAAAACGATCGCGCCACGAACGACGCACCCAACTCGACCGCCAACGCGCACATATCAATCGGTGGCAAGTCATTCACGACACCGGTCTTCAGCTTCGACCCAAGGTCAGCCGTCGGAGAAAACTGTCCTTTCGTGAGCCCGTAGCAACCGTTATCCTCAATAATGTAGATAATCGGTAGATTGCGACGCATCAGGTGCACGAACTGCCCTATCCCGATAGCGCCCGTATCACCGTCCCCGCTCACTCCGATGGCAATCAGCTTGCGATTCGCAAGCAACGCGCCGGTGCCAACCGACGGCATCCGACCATGCACTGCATTAAAACCATGTGCCGAACCGAGAAAGTAGGCCGGGCTCTTGCTAGAGCAGCCTATACCCGAAAGCTTAACGACTAGGGCCGGATCGATCCCCATATCGAAACACGCATTGATAATGCGCTCCGAGATCGCATTGTGCCCGCAACCGGCGCACAACGTAGTTTTGGTACCACGGTATTGCGGCGCCTCAAGGCCGATACGATTGACTTTCTTACCACGAGAAGGTGATGTAACGGACGCCACGGCTATATCCCTCTATCCGTCTGATGGAACGCTCTACTCGCCGCCAACTCCTGCGTTTCGGGGAACTATTGACGTTGCGGCGCCAGTCTTTTCCACTCGGTAGCCCTCTTGGAGCAAGATACTGTCGGTAATCGTCCGAGCATCAATTGGATTACCTGTGTAATGGAGTACGCTCCGGAGCCGGCTCGCTAGTTCGGGTGCAAGGTCGAGCTTCATCAGGCTCAGCATCTGTGCGTCGCGGTTCTGCTCGATAACGTACACCCGATCGTGACGCTCGATGAACGACGCCATCGCCGTACGGAACGGATATGCACAAACCCGATAGTATGAAGTCCCGACATCAGCCTCGGCCTTCAGTTGGTCACGGCTCTCAACGACCGCCCAGTGCGTGGTCCCATACGCGATAACCCCGATCGACGCCTTGCGGTCAATTTCTACCTCGGGCGCGGGCATCCAGTTCCGTGCAGTCTCGAACTTACGCGCAAGGCGGTCGATATTACGCTGATAGTCGTCCGGCCTTTCACTGTACTGAGCCCATTCATTGTGACCCGATCCTCTACAGAAATATGCGGGCATCTTGTCACCCGGCACACTGCGATACGCCACGCCGTCACCGTCAACGTCCCTATAGCGACCGAACTTGCCAATTCGCTCCAGTGTCTCTTCGTCAAGAACTTTTCCGCGATCCAGCGGCTTAGTCGGGTAATTAAACGGTTTCGACATCCAAGTGTTCATACCGAGATCTAGATCGCTCATCACAAACACCGGGGCCTGAAAGCGTTCCGCCAGATCGAACGCCTCGATCGCCATCTCGTAGCATTCCTCGACGGTCGACGGAAAGACCATCAAGTGACGGGTATCTCCATGGGAAAGGAACGCCGTCGTCAGAACATCTCCCTGCGCTGTCCGAGTAGGTAACCCTGTTGACGGCCCGACGCGCTGGATGTCGAAAATCACTGCAGGAACCTCGGCGTAATACGCCAAGCCCGCAAACTCACCCATTAGCGATACACCAGGACCCGATGTCGAGGTCATGCTGCGTGCACCTGCCCATCCGGCCCCGATAGTCATGCCAATCGCAGCGATCTCATCCTCGGCTTGTACCACTGCGAAGGTCGCCTTCTCCGTCTTCTCATCAATCCGGTACTTACGTAGGTAGTCAATAAGCGTTTCGCAAAGCGACGAAGATGGCGTAATGGGATACCACGCGACAACTGTGACACCCGCCATCAGTGCACCGACCGCGGCAGCAGCATTTCCCTCGATAAGGATAAGGCCCTTGGTAGCGTCCATCGGTTTAATACAAAAAGGGTCCCGTTTCTCTAGATGCGTTTCGGCGAACTCGAATCCAACTTCCAGTGCACCCTTATTGAGCGTCACCGCCTTCGGTTTACGGCCCAGTTGCCTGCTCAGAGCCTTCTCCATCTGAGACAGATCGACCTGCATCAGATTAGACAGGACACCGTCATAAATCATGTTCCGCACCAAGCGCCGGAGCTTCGCATCGGTACAAACGCCAGCCACCAATTTATCGAACGGAACCGGGTAAAAGAAAAGATCGTCGCGGAGGACGTCGAGCTTCAGTGGCTCATCGTAAACAACGGCCGCACCAGGTCCTAAAGAGAGCACGTCCTCGCGGGCTGTCTCTGGGTTCATGGCAACCAAGAAATCGATCTCCTTCTTCCGAGCTATATAACCGTCCTTGTTGACACGGATGGTGTACCAGGTCGGGAGACCTGCGATATTCGAAGGAAAGAGATTCTTACCCGAAACGGGCACGCCCATCTGAAAGATGGACCGAAGAAGCACGAGATTCGCCGTCTGACTTCCGGAGCCGTTTACCGTCGCAACTTGAATACTGAAATCGTTAACAACCCGCTCAGCAGGCTGACCTGTAGAAACTTCTTGGACCGCAACCTCAGAAGGCACCATTCATGGCCTCAGCCGAAGGACCCCAGCACACCATTACACTTGCGAACTGGTGACGCTTGTCATTCCACAACTCCAAATTATAGCACGACTTACGCTCATTCACTGGCCGCTTAGCGACTATCAAGGTGTCAAGCCGTATCAGTTGACCGCCGGCGAGAGGCCATCGAGCCGTGCGGCAATGGCGATACCAATTTCGGCCGGGCTCTTAACGACGGTGACTCCGGCATCCTCAAGGGCTCTCATCTTTTCGGCAGCTGTTCCTCTACCACCCGAGATGATCGCGCCCGCATGCCCCATCCGTCGCCCCGGCGGCGCGGTCTGGCCAGCTATGAAAGCGACGACCGGCTTCGAAAAGCCGTCGCGGATGAAAGCGGCAGCTTCTTCTTCTGCCGAACCACCGATTTCACCGATTAACACGACGGCCTCGGTTAAGTCATCACCGGATAACAACTGCAGCGCGTCGACGAAACTTGTCCCGATAAGGGGATCTCCGCCAATGCCGACGCATGTCGTCTGACCGAGGCCAAGCTGAGTCAACTGGTGGATCGCCTCGTAAGTCAACGTACCACTCTTCGACACGATTCCAACGCGTCCCTCGCGACAAATGTGCCCCGGAATAATCCCCACCTTCGCCTTACCGGGTGAGATTACACCAGGGCAATTCGGTCCGACGAGACGCGTCACGCGGCCTTCAAGAAACGTGAGCACCCTGAGCATGTCGAACGTGGGGATCCCCTCTGTAATACAAACAACCAGCGGCAGGTCAGCATCAGCTGCTTCGAGAATTGCGTCACCGGCCACACGTGGCGGCACGAATACGACCGAGGCGTTAGCACCAGTGCTGCGAACGGCCGCGTCAACAGTGTCAAATACAGGCCATCCTTCGTGCGTGATGCCGCCTTTACCCGGAGTCACCCCACCGACCACTGTAGTGCCAAATGCCGCCGCCTGCTTCGCGTGAAATGTTCCTTCCCTACCCGTCAGGCCTTGCACTAAGAGCCGAGTCTGTTCATCAATTAGAATTGCCATTTACTAAGACTTAAGGCTCAGGAACCAGGGGCAGCCAAGGCGACGACCTTCCTAGCCGCATCGTCCATCCCGTCCGCTGTCGTGAAACTGAGGCCACTCTCAAGAAGCATAGCCTTACCTTGCTCTACGTTGGTACCCTCCATCCGGATGACGACAGGCTGGCGCACCTCTAGCTCCTTAACCGCAGCAATTATCCCCTCCGCAAGCACATCGCATCGGAGGATTCCTCCAAAGATATTTATCAGCACAGCTTTCACGTTACGATCCGACATGAGAATCCGGAACGCATTGCGAATTTGATCCGCGTTGGCACCCCCGCCAACATCGAGAAAGTTCGCCGGCTCCCCACCAGCCAACTTGATGATGTCCATGGTTGCCATCGCAAGACCAGCACCATTAACCATGCAACCGATCGTTCCGTCCAGACGAATGTAGTTCAGAGAATGCTTCGACGCCTCGACCTCAAGTCCTTCTTCTTCAGAAAGATCCCGCAACTCTTGAATGTCACTATGTCGAAACAGCGCGTTGTCATCGAGACTGATTTTCGCGTCGAGTGCCAAAACATCGCCCCCACTGGTTACGACAAGTGGATTGATCTCGACAAGCGACGCATCGATTTCGCGAAAGCCGGTGTAGACACCCAGCATCGCTTTTACTGCATTTACCATCACCTCACCATCCAACCCCAACCCGAACGCGAGACGTCTAGCCTGGAACGGAAGAAGACCGACGGCCGGGTCGATCGTCTCGCGCAGGATAAGTTCGGGGGTCTCGGTAGCCACCTGCTCGATCTCCATGCCACCGGCAGAACTCACCATCAGCACCGGGCGCGCTAGCGCACGATCGATAACGAGTCCAAGGTAGAGCTCACGCGCAATATCAAGGCCTTCTTCGATCAGTACTCGCCCAACCACTTGACCATCCGGGCCGGTCTGAACGGTCACGAGCGTCATGCCGAGCATCTTCTTCGCGACCTGCTCCGCATCGTCCGCCCCATCGACCACCTTGACCCCGCCACCCTTTCCACGACCACCAGCATGAATCTGTGCTTTGACCACCACACAGCCACCCAGTTGCTCAGCCGCAGACCGCGCCTCGCTAGCGGTAAATGCCACCATGCCGCGTGGGACCGGCAAGCCAAATTGCGACAGAAGACTTTTAGCCTGGTACTCGTGGATTTTCACTCGATGTCCTTACGGGCGTGCCGACGTACGTTAGAGGGTTCCGGCTACTCCGAAACCGCTGGCACCAAGGAATTCTAGTACCTTGTCCTAGGCATTGATTACTTGCACGAGCTCACGAACAGCGGCGGCAGATTTCTGCAAGGCAGCGTCTTCTTCTGGCGTGAGTGTGATCTGAACGATCTCCTCAAGCCCACGCTCGCCTAGCTTGACGGGGACCCCAACGAAGACATCGTGAATACCGTACTCGCCCTGCAAAAACACCGAGCACGGGAGAATCTTCTTCTTGTCCTTCAACACCGCTTCGACCATCTCGACTATAGCCGAGCCCGGCGCATAATAGGCACTGCCCGTCCCCAGCAGCTTCACGATTTCAGCGCCCCCTTGCGCGGTCCGTTTAACGATCGCGTCAACCCTGTCGGCCTCCATCAGCTCCGTGATTGGGATCCCTGCTACCGTCGAGTAGCGGGGTAAAGGAACCATCGTGTCACCATGACCACCAAGGACGAACGCATGGGTATTCTCGACCGACACGTTGAGTTCCTGAGCGATAAACGCACGCATGCGCGCCGAATCCAGCACTCCGGCCATTCCGATGACGCGTTCACGTGGAAGTCCGCTAACACGGTAAACGACCTGAGCCATTGCGTCGAGCGGGTTGGTGACCGGGAGAATGATGCAGTCCGGCGAATGAGTCATTACCTGTTCGGTAACGCTCTTAATGATCTCGCTGTTTTTCATCAGGAGATCATCACGACTCATACCTGGCTTTCGCGCGAGTCCTGCCGTAATGACCACGATGTCCGAGCGAGCCGTATCGGCGTAGTCGTTGGTTCCGAGCACGCGAGCGTCCGATCCTTCAACCGGACATGCTTCCAACATATCCAGTCCCTTGCCTTGCGGTACTCCTTCGAGAATGTCAAGAATGACGACGTCGGCCAATTCCTTATCCGCAATGCTACGAGCTGCCGTCGCACCGACATGTCCGGACCCGACCACGGTGACTTTACGATTCATGGGTTTATCCCCGCTCCTGTGCTAATGACACTGCGGGGTGCGTACCCGTTCGGACAACCGGTAAACCCCGCTGCGAACTTTCCAGCTCTGTTTCTGCTTACATGTTCCGGATAACGGCGTCTGCGTATTCGGACGTCTTCAGTTTCTTCGCACCTTCCATCAGACGCTCCAGATCGTACGTCACCGTCTTTTCTTGAATAGTGCGCTCGATGCCCTTCTCTATCCGGGTCGAGACATCAGGCCACCCCATATAACGGAACATCATGGCCCCAGACATCATCAACGAGCTAGGGTTAATTACATCCTTGTCCGCGTACTTTGGTGCTGTGCCATGGGTAGCCTCAAAAAATCCAACCGTGTCACCTATGTTCGCACCGGGCGCCAACCCGAGCCCACCAACCTGCGCGGCGCAGGCATCCGATAAATAATCGCCGTTGAGGTTCGTCGTGGCCACCACGTCGTACTCCGCAGTTCGTGTCAGGATTTGTTGGAGCATGCTGTCAGCGATGCGGTCCTTTATGACCAACTTGCCGTTCGGCGCATCGTCCCATTCCTCTGCGGTCTGCTCGCCGAACTCCTCTTTTGCCAATTCGTAACCCCAGTCACGGAACGCCCCTTCCGTAAACTTCATGATGTTGCCCTTATGCACCAAAGTTACGCTCTTCCGATTGTTATCGAGCGCGTATTTGATTGCCATTCGGACCAGCCGTTTGCTACAGGTGATAGAGACTGGTTTGATACCAATCCCCGAGTCTGGTCGCACACGTTTTCCCAACTCTCTCGAGAGGAACTCAATGAGCTTTGCTGCCTGCGGCGAGCCCTGTTCCCATTCAATGCCGGCATAAACGTCTTCGGTGTTTTCTCGAAAGATCACGACATCCATCAGCTCTGGATGGCGAACCGGTGACGGCGTGCCCGCAAAATAGCGTACCGGCCGCACACACGCGTAGAGATCCAGGATCTGACGAATAGACACGTTGAGGCTACGAATACCGCCGCCCACTGGGGTGCTGAGTGGCCCTTTAATCGCAACCTTGTAAAACTTAGCCGCCTCGATCGTGTCGGTCGGCAGCCACTCTCCACTCTGCGCCTTGGCCTTTTCCCCAGCCAGCACCTCAAACCAGACCACACGCTTGTTTCCGTCGAACGTCTTGGCGACCGCCGCGTCGAAGACACGAACTGACGCGCGCCAAATATCCCGTCCGATCCCATCGCCCTCAATGAACGGAATAATAGGATCGTCGGGAACAAGCAGCTCACCATTCTTATGTGTGATCGCCGTCCCTTTCACAGGCGGCGTCACGTTCCGGAACTGTACCATTTAACTTAGTTAACCTCCGATGCGCTCTACCGGTACCGCAAGGCATGCACCTTTTAGGTCACGTCCCTGCGAACCGTTACAAGATCTTCAACAGAAAGTGTGGAAAACCTTGTGGAAAAATGCCCTATCAGATCAGAGTAGCCCGCATCAAACGGGCCATTCTAGCGATTTGCACCATCCTGGTGCCGGCTAGCAGCAGTAACCGCTTTCGTTAAAACGGCGACACATTATACTGTACGCACGTTACTCTAATCGTGCTTTGTCCTGAACTCACTTCATGAAGATTACCATTGTCGATCCTCTACCGAAATCCGCTGGCGATCTGCTGCGTGCCGAAGGATGGACGGTAGAGGAGCGACTAGCCCAACAAGACACTGAACTCGCTACCGACCTAACCGACACGGACGCCATCATCGTTCGCGGCGCAACGAAGGTCACCGCTGATTTGATCGCCGCTAGCCCGCACCTACGTGTGATTGCACGTGCCGGTACGGGTGTCGACAACATCGATCTCGACGCAGCAAGCGCGCGTGGCATCCTCGTGCTCAATGCACCTGGTACTAATAGCGTCAGCGTCGCCGAGCACGCCTGCGCCTTGATGCTGGCCTCGGCACGGGCGATCACCTTAGCGGACGCTCAGATGAAGAACAGGCAATGGACCAAGAAAGAAATTCACGGCGCTGAGCTGAGGGGAAAGATCCTCGGGGTCGTTGGACTCGGGCGCATCGGCCGCGAGGTGGCCCGGCGCGCGCGTGCATTCGACATGGAAATCATAGCTCACGATCCGTTCATCTCGAACCAGATCGCCTCCGACCTCGGGATCGACCTCGTTACACTGGACGCGTTGTGCGAACGCTCAGACTTCATCACGTTACACCTTCCATCCACGGACGCCACCCGTGGGCTTTTCGATCGTGCACGTTTCCAGCGTTGCAAGCATGGCGTCCGGATCATCAACACGGCCCGTGGTGACCTCATCGACGAATCTGCACTGGGAGAGGCGCTTGCGAGCGGACAAGTCAGCGGTGCAGCTCTCGACGTATTTCAACACGAACCTCCGAACAGCACCGAGTTAATCGGTCTGACTCAAGTCGTCGCAACGCCGCACATCGCAGCCTCGACCGTGGAAGCACAGGAACTCGTTGGACTGGAAACGGCCGCGTGCGTACGCGATTTTCTTCGCGCTGGAGTTGTGCGTAACGCGGTTAATTTTCCGGCGGTGGCACCCGAAGATCTTGCTCGCCTCCGTCCCTACATCATCCTGGCCGAAAGGCTCGGCAGTCTCGTCGCGCAGCTAACCGAAGAGCGCATGGAAACCGTTGGCATTCGGTACTATGGCGCCCTGACGGATATCAACCACGAGATGCTCGTCGGAGCGACGTTGATCGGAATGCTGGGACAGGTCCTCTCATCAACCGTCACACTCGTCAATGCGCGTAGTATCGCCGCGCAGCGCGGCCTCGAGATTATCGAGTCCCGCAGCACGCGCACGCGGCACTTCACCAGCCTCATGTCACTCAAACTGCACACGACCACTGGCGAGCGCTGGGTGGAAGGGGCAGTCTTCGAGCCAGGCACCCCCCGGCTCGTATTGCTGGACGGCGTCGAGGTCGAAGTCCCGCTCGAAGGTACCCTTATAGTGATCCGTAACAACGATCAGCCGGGGGTCATTGGCCAGGTCGGGTCGATTCTTGGCCACTACGGAATTAACATCGTGACTTTTGCGCTCGGGCGCGGCACCACCGGCGCTGTCGGTGTCGTTAGAGTCGAACAGGATACCGATTCAAAATCCGGGACCTCATTACCGATAAGCACGGATGTACTCGACGAGATTCGCGAGATACCGGCTGTGCGTTCCGTTTGGCTAGTAAGATTCTAGGGGTTATTGCCACTACGGCAGTCGGAGTCGCCGTTCCACACCGGTATCGCCATCACGTAAAAGCACACCGTTCGGTGACATCGCCGTGACAGTCAAGCGCCCCCCAACGGTGTCACCTACTCTGACGAGTAATACCTCACCCATAGCAGATACGATCGCGGTGCGTTCTGTTCCAGCCGTGGTCTGGTTTTCAGCCATACCGAGCAACGCCATATCCGGCACTGACGGAGCAACTGGTTCTGGAGTGATACCGAGCTGAACATCAACCGCTGCAGTCGACATGGGAAACTGTTCCGCGGTCAATTCAAAGGGGTTTCTCACACTCTCGCGTGGTACCGGTGCATCCCCGAGACGCTGACGTAGCCGTACCACCTCGTCCGCAAGCTCTAATGCCTCGTTACTCGGCGTCACCACTGGAGCC
>Ga0310342_100003307_pt1 | contig 10572 bp, 26 predicted proteins | sample S15DNA20500_MG_FD_206155 | JGI IMG/M metagenome (GOLD analysis project Ga0310342, IMG submission 206155) | Marine microbial communities from station ALOHA, North Pacific Subtropical Gyre - S1503-DNA-20-500_MG | ecosystem: Environmental > Aquatic > Marine > Oceanic | place: Pacific Ocean: North... | reverse complement strand
TAATGGGTTATACACATTACTGGAAATTAAATTTGGACTACGAGATTAATAGTGAAAAGTGGAAAGAAATTGTAGATGATTTCAATAAGATACTTGATGTAGAAATTAATATCGCTGACAATAATATTTATGCTGGAACAGGTGGAATGACAAGTCTACGAAAAATCTTGGAACCATATTCAAATCAAAAGTTAGAGATAACAGATGAGGAAATTCGATTTAATGGAAGGGAGGAAGGCGACAGAGGACATGAAACTTTCTCACTGCAAAGAAAGTCAGATAAAAGACTTGAAGATTATGCTAGTAGATTGAATAGGAAATATATCTTTGACTTTTGTAAAACTGCACGCAAGCCATATGATATTGTTGTATGCTGTCTTTTAGTTATTCTAAAGCATCGTCTTGGAAATATGATTGAGATTAGCAGTGATGGTAGAGATGGAACTAATGATGGAGTGTATTATGAGGTTGACGGGGCATGGAGTAATGCAATTAAATTATGTGTAGAAAATCTTAGTTATGATCTTAATTATGATGATATACTCGAACATCTATTTGATGAATTCTTGATGGGTAATTATCGACTAGGTGTTAATAATAAGAAAGAGATTGATTTCATAGATCAACTACATCAGTATGGAGTTGGAAGTTGACTGAAGTTTCAGGTAAGGCAGTATGTACGTGCCCACAATGTGCATATGAGTTTGAACAAGAGGTAACGATTGATGTTGATCCTGATACATTTAGGGATGATCATGACTAAGATGACAATAAATATTTTTGCCGTTTATATCCAAAACGGCATAGAGTATGAGGAGGTGAAACTGTGAAAAGAATAGTAAATGGAGTAATCTATAACGATGAAGCAGCACAAAAAATAGCAAGTGATTGGAATGGAACTGATAGTAGGGATTTTCATTATTTCTGTGAAGATCTAATGATTACTAAGAAAGGAAACCTATTCATATCAGGATCAGGTGGTGCATTAACAAAGTATGCAGAATCATGTGGTAGAAATCAAACTACTGGTAGTAATAGAATAAAACCACTAACACCAGAGGAAGCGATGGAATGGTGTGAACAAGCCAATGTTGGTGAAGAAGGTATAGAGAAACTCACAAAAGTCCTAAAGAAACAAGGTGTAAAACTTGAGGAGGCATAATGATTTATGAACGTGAAAAACGGTTTCTTTATTTACCTCTCCTATTTAGTGATGAGTGTATATGGAGGTCATATGTAAATGACGATTGAAGAAGGATTGGGCTCAATGTCAGCTATGCTGATAATAATATCAATCATCACAATCGGAGCTATAATGGCAGTACGAAATAAAACACGAGGCACTGTCAGTAAAAAGACAGAGTCGAAACCACAACCAGAACCAGAACCAGTCACTGATACAGCAACTACTGATATTGATGATAAGCTTGATCAATTAAAAAGAGACGTTCAAGACGAGTGACTGTTCTTTTATTTTTATCTCGCCATTGGGTGTGATGAGTAAATGAAATTAAGAGTAACCGTAGATACTGAAAAAATTGATCTTTCAGAACATGGAGGTATGAATATTGGTGAATTTGGTTGTGATATTGATGGTTTGTATCTCTCATGGTATCGCAGTCCAAGTTATCTATTAGACTTTGAAGATATTGAAGTGTTGGAGTGTAAGCATGATTGGCATGATTACAAAAGAGATTGGCATGACAATCGTGTAATAATAGATTCCAATACTTGTTATGATTGCAAGGCAGTAAGAAATGATAACGGTGATGTCATTGAAAACAGAAGTTACGGTAGGTACGTTCCAGCATGACCATGATAAAATTAGCCGATGGTACGGTAATTATTACTAATGATAAGAAAGGTAAGAAAAAGAGTAAAAAGAAAAAGACAAAGGTTGTAGAAAATGATGAGGCTGGTTTCGATTATCAGAAAATTGGCAGGAGTTTTACATGACGAATGAGTTAAATGAGGAGAGAAAGTATAGGAGCAATGGAGTATAGATATGAAAGCTGGTTATAAAGGAGCTAGAAAATCACTAACATCAAGAGGCGAGCAAATATTCGGCTCGATTCAGAAACCTTTACAGGAAAAAGAAACAGAGGATCTAAACATAATGAGGGATGCGCCAATAGGTTGTGGACTTAAATTTCCATCCTGTCCAAAGGAGGAAATTAAATGCTGTTCTACAGGCAACCATCCATACTATTTGGTTAAGTGGCATTATGTAGAAATAAAGAAAAAGAAACAGATAGGCAACCAAGAGGGAAATGTAATCGTAAAGCAAAAACTTGCAGAACCTAAGAAAATTTATTGGAATTTATGCCCAAATAGGTTTACATACGCTACAAGACCAAAAGTGTTAAAAGATGTGTTTGATTCAACTATACCTATAGTGGAGTTACCAAAAAAAAGTGAGTGGTGGAAACGAAATAGAACCTTGGTTGAAAAAGAACAGTATGGGAGGAATAGAGTATTTTGATCTATAGGTCCCAACAGCAAATATTTGCCGAAGTGCTAGAGGTTTGCGAATCCAATGTAGCAATAACAGATTTGTGCCGTAAGGCTAATCTACCATATGGAAGACTGAAGAAATTATCCCAAAATCTAATATCGTCAGGACTTTTGAATACGATAGAATATGACGGTAAGAATACGTTTGTGATCACTGAAAAGGGAAAATTATATCTTGAAGAATATAGGCGATTTTCAGATATAACAGAATCTTTTGGGTTGGAGATGTAGTAGTATGAAAATAGAATCTTTATTAGATTTAATACAAAGACAAAAACGAGGTGATAAGTGTGAGTAGTGAAAAATTCCTAGCGTCAATAGACGAAGAGATTATGCGACTACGTGGTGAACTTGAAAAGGTCAAGCAGAACATAGTAGCGGCACAGCAAATAGTCGAAGAGGCAAACCAAAAACAGAGACGATTAGCCGAGGAAATGAAGGCAGTCGATATGATGAAAGTCACTCTGGTAAACTTCGGACAGCAACAACAACCACAACAACAGGAACCAGTTTATGAAACGCAAGAGAGTAACCAAACGGAAGACGAAGAGCAATACTAGACCAAAGTTTGTAGACATTTACGGTCGTTTGCAATACGCTGGTCTTATAGCCGAGGTATATGATGTTGAGGCAAATGTAAAGAAGTATATGATAACACCCAAGGGTATTGAATGGTTTGAGGCTTTATCAGGGATAATCCCGGAGATTTCGCCAAAAGAAAAGCAGTCTTTTATGGATAAGATAAAATCGTCAATAAGCGAGGAGAAGATAAATTCGACAAGTCCACATCGTTGGAAAAAGGGAACTGGAAAAAATATAAATAATAAAATAAACACTGGCATGAACAAGATACTCGATGTGATGGAAGGCGTAGCAAAGTTCGGTAATCAGATTGATAAAGCAACTGGTGGTATTAAGAAAAATGGAATTGACGAGTCTTTGTTTAGTCCACCCAAGCCCTTTGGAGGTTTTGGAGTAAAAAAGAAAAATGCAAAGACCAAATCTTACTAATGAGGAATGGCGTGCGCTTGCTAATAGACTTGAAGCGAATTATTGGCTTATAGATTCATACGACCCAAAGAATGGGAAGAGGTGTTGGCGTGCAACAAAATGGGGCGAACGACATTATCAAAAGGCGTGTATGTTAGTTAACGTTGAAAAACTTTTTTCAGGCAAGACATTAGAGAAACTCAAGCACGCTGATTTTAGCGATGTTAACGCATCAGATAAACATCTGTATGATCTTGGGTTGATAACAGAAGTTTTTGACGATGTCAATTGGCATGATACGAAAGAATTGACAAGACAGGGATTTGAATGGTTTTATGCTTACACGAAATTACAGGGCAGAAAAAAGGGACGCTATGACGGAAACAGTCCAATCAAGATGGCTGTAAATGGTATCCTTGGCACAATCTTCATCATTTTTTATATTTTAGCCCACAAACTTTGGGATGGCTCTAAGAAATGAAAAAGAAACGATTTAAGATTGATAAGATGCCAACAAGAGAACCAGATTTTAGAATTAGATATAACAGATGGTTTAAGCCACCATACACATTGATTGTGTGGGATGTTAAGAATAAAAAAGAATATTGTACTAATCATTTTGATTTTGACAATTGCGTAATACAGATGAAATATAAAAATTCTATCAAGCAGGAAAAGGAGTGCGGCTCTAAAGTAATTTTATTGGTATGGAAAAAAAGGAGGAGAAAACAGAATGAAACTCTTTGAGGTTTATGTTACAGCAACGTATCAAGCACAGGAAGATATCACGGTAAAATTTGAGGCTACTAACAAAGATGAAGCTGAAATAATCGCACAGAAACTTGCTGAAAATGGTAAGTTTATTGGTGATAACGAATATCTAGTAGATGGTCGTGGAACTGGTTTTAATATATACTGTCAATATGGTGATATCGACTATGAAGCAACTGTCATAAAAGAGGTTGAAGATTAATGGCTCCAGTATGTCACGGTATATGTCATCGCTATAAACCAAACTGGAAAGGTATGGCTGCAGGCAGTGTTCGTTATAGTAGTACTACGTGCAGATGTAAAACGTGTAGATGTTGGTTAATTATTGAAACTGGTACAACTAATAATAGATGTAATTGTTGTAACATATTGGTGAAACGAAGCCGTCATGGGAAAACCCATAAGGAAAGAATGTTGGTGTGTAAAATTGAATGAGGAATCGAAAAGTCTTACAGTCAAAATAAAATATACAGCAGATACTGTAGAAGTAGATGGTGAAGAGATGGGTATTGATGAATGGGTTTACTCTACACTTAATTCCAACGGAGACTATGATGATGTTGGAATAGAGGACATTGAAGTGGAGGAATCAAAATAATGAAATTAGAAGTTCACTACATGAGGAAAGAACATACGGACAGCAGAATAAGAGTTAAAGATTCACCACATGATTGGCTTGACGGAAGTGATGTAGCCAAATATCTTGAAACAGGAAAAATGGATATTAGTTCTAAAGTCCATGAGTTTTATTATCATGAAGATGTATTAGATGGAAGTAAATTTAAATCCAAAGACAAAGGCTTTGCCAATGATAGTGATTGGAAAGCATGGCTAGAAGATGTAAAGGAAGATTTATCAAGTAATAAGGAAAGGTTTGCAGAAGATTCTATTTGGAAACTAAAAAGATTATTTCGTCTTGTTTCAGATAGACAGATGAAAGATGTCAGTCAAAAAATATTCACATACATGAATGGTATGCTTGGGGGCAGCGAGATACATCCATTAGGTTATGGAGAGGAGAATAGAAAAATACTAAATGATTTAGGCATAGCCCATAGTTCAATGTCAGTATGTGATCACATCGTTTTTCCAAATGGAGAAATCATGGTGTGTCATGGTAATGGCTGGTTGAAAGTGAAACCGAAAGAGGAATCGAAATGACTTTGCTAGAATTTAAGGAAGCGAAAAAACATTATCGAAAGATATCTAAAAACCACAATCTTACAGCCAAGATAAAGAAAGGAAACTGGACTGCTGTTGACGTGATAATATGGTGGATGAAATACACAAAGTCAAAAGAATTTAAAGAATTGTATAAAGGCAAAATTGCAGTACGTCCAGATATTTACTACTCAAAGGATAATGTGTGGAAAAGAATGTCTGCCTTTAGTGTATTGGCTGGCGTGGAGGAATCGAAATGACAAGTCGTAAACAAGTTATTGATGAATTCGGTATTGGAGATACGACTTGGATATCAATTTATGATAGAGCTTGTGCTTTAATGGCAGATAAAGATGTGGCAAATGGGGCTATTAAAGATAATGAATTAGCATACATAGTTGCTAACTTTGATGATGATGATGTTGAAGCACTACTAATGGATATAATACACCTTGATGAACGAATAAACAAGATTGAATATAGGAACTATGACGGTACGCACTGGAAAGTTAAGGAGGAGGAATCGGAATGAAACCACCGATACCAGTAAAGTGTCCTAAGTGTGGCAGTGATGATATATCAGCAAGTGATTGGGACTCTGGACTTAATTCAGCATCATGTAAGGTTGACTGTCAGGAATGTGGTTGTAGATGGTTTGAATATTACAAAGCAGAATCTTGGGAGGAATCGAAATGACAACAATGTTTGAAGTTGATCCTGCTGGTTACAGGGCTCAGATGGCTGAGATGAAACCAGTCAAGGTTATTTATGAATTAATTGCAAATGCGAATGATGAGGATTCGGTAAAGAACTTTACGTTGAAAATAGATCGTGATGTTGATGGAAGTGTTGGAATACGATACCAAGATGACGGTGCAGGCTTTAAGAAAATTAGCGATGTATGGACCTTATACGGTCATAGCGAACGCAGAAGTGATCCGAAAAAGAGTGGACGTTTTAATCTTGGAGAGAAAGAATTTCTAGTTCTAGCTAAAAGTGCCACAATTGTAACCTATGATAGAAAAATGAAACAAAATCGCAAATTTGTATTTGAAAATAATACTAGAACTGAAGTAGAAGGCTGGCACTATAAACATGATGCCTGTAATGGCACAACGATTTTTGCAACGTTTGACCGTTGGAATAAGGAACAGTTTAATGAAATTTGTAAGGACATTCAAAATATTTATGTAAAGCCCGACAAGACTTGTACGATAAATGAACAGGTAGTAAAGAACGAAAAACCACATAAGACGTTCACGGCAGAGTTGCCAACATTGTTAGCATTGAAAGAGGGACAGCCACTATCTAAAGTCAACAGAGAGGCTGAGATTGATTTGTATGATAAAAAGTCGTCAAATTCTGATGCTTGGCTGTTTGAAAATGGACTGCCGATTCAAAAGCAAAGTCCGAGAAGTAAGTGGCATATTAATGTAAATCAGAAAGTTCCACTGGCACCAACAAGAGTTAGTGTGCCAAGTTCATATTGGAACAAGGTATGTGGGGCGGTATTGAACAACACTTCCGATGAACTTGACCATGAAGAGTCAGGTGCAGGCTGGGTTAAATTGGGCTTGCCATACGCAACGAAAGAAAGTGCATTTACAATATTGAAAGCAAAATTTCCAAATCATGATACGTTTTATCTTGGAGGAAGTGATCATCAAGCAAACGAGGAGGCAATCAGAAATGGGGCTGCTATTATATCAAGCGGAACATTTGGCGGGGAAATAACAGCTCATTTAAAGTCACTTGGTGTAGTTGGTACGGCAAGTGAAAAGTACGGCTCAAAAGGTGGCAACGCCATAGGAAGATATGCAGAAACTGAACAGGTTGTAAAGCCAAGTGAAGCAATGATTGCTTATGCTAATGTATGTAAAAGAGTGGCAAGGGATTGTATTGATGCTGAGCCGACTGTAAAATTCGTAAGTAGTAATAGACCAGCAACGGCGTGGTATACTAGGGCTACTCCAAGTTTGACGTTTAATGTGAAGCATCTTGGTATGACATTCTTCGATCAATGGAAAGCAAGAAACGTGCAGTTACTAATACACGAACTTTCACATCATAACGGTCATGGTAAATATGAATATGAGATTGAGCATTATTCAAAACAGTTCGTTGACGAACTTGAACGTATAGGTGGAATGATTGGTGAAACAGGAATTAAAAAGTATCAATAGTATCAACGAGGTTTTTATTTATTTATCTCATTATATGAGATAACATGAGTGATAGCGAAATAGCAGATGCGTTGAATAATGTAGCCAAGGCTATGAATAATTGTGCTAGTTCTCTTCATGATATTCATCAATCAATAGATAGTGTTGCACTTGAACTTGGTAGTCTTGATAAAATTGCTTCTGAGATTGGGTATTTAGGCACATTTGGGGATATTGCTGATGGGATTAGAGAATTAGGTATATTCGGGGATGCGAAACCAGATTGACTGACAGAGTTACAGTAATCAAGGAGGACAGTGATGCCGAATTGACAGAAATGCAGAAAGGACTACTAAAGAACACAGGGCATATAGATGGTCACCCATGCGAAAGTTGTGGAAAAGGTGTGGGAAATATGATGAGTATGATATGTTGGACTTGTTGTAAAAAAGAGCATCCAGAAATTAATCAATTATCTAGTATAGATCTAATTAGATTTCGAGAAGATTATGCGACAATAGGGGCAGAAACCCAAAAAACAATTTACAGTCATTACAGGCAAGATTATCCAAATGCTGATCACTTTACAAAACTAGATTACTTTTTCAGAAGTGTAAATAGTTTAATAGCCAAAGTCTTAGAAACCGTAAATGACAATCCAAATGAAGCGTGGGGATATATCCCTCTTGATGATTATATTCTTGAACAAGTCAGTGTAATGCTTCGTGAATTAAATTTAGATATTGACGATCCAAAAGTTAGGGAACAGTTGAAGCGACATCATGGTGGTTGGATGGCTACATTATGACCAGTGTTTACAAAGTGCGTGAGTATGCAGAAACCATTGAAGAAGCCCTTGAAGATTTATGGAATGGTCGTGATGAATCATTCAGAGATAAATTAATCTATTCATTATTATTAAACTTGAGAGAGGAGAGTAAGGAGCTTGATCAAACAAACCAATACGTTGAAAAGTTTACTCATAGAGATTTAGTTGACATAGGTTGTAAAGGCTATGAGGAGAAAATAGAATGAGTGCGAAAATAGAAGTTAATTCAATACCAAAAGAAATTGATCAAAGATTGAAGCAACTGATTGGATGTTATGAATCTGCTATCGAATACTGTAAGGAAGTAAGAGCTGGAACAATAAAACAAGACGGAAATCTGTACTATTTAATACATGATTGGGGACGAAGAGAGAACCACGAGCATAATGATGAATTGCCATACTGGTTTGATGAATTAGCAGAATTTTACAATGGTAAATTTGCAGACATGAGGGACTTTACACCACTATGATGAGTATAAAATCACAGATTGTAAAAGAGTTTTTCAGGGAATCTTATGCTCCGTTGTGGAAAGAAGTTAGAGTGGGTAAAGATTGTGATAGTATGTGTAGAGCCAAATGGGAGAGGCTGAAAAAAGAGGATACGGAATATCGTAAGGGCTTGGATGAATCTGGACGGCAAGACACTCGTAGGGGCTTTAAGTATGTTGGATTTCAAGACAGTGAGAACTTTGAAGATTATCATAAAAGATTGAGAGAAACAGCAAAAGGGAAATGGTCTGATGATTGCACAGCTTTTGGTGTGCAACGAAAACCAAATGAAGAATGGCGAATTGATAGTCTATACTCTGACGGTTCAGGTGGGAAGCGACCAGAAGACGTAGCTCTATGTGCACATAAATTCTCAAAGTTTTACAAGATTGATTGGGAAAAGATGCACATTGAAATGCATCATTCCATAGTGACGGGCATTAGAGAAATTTTTACTAAACGTAAAAGTCATGGTGGAGATACTGCAACAGAATTTAGAGCTGACAAGACATACACCGTATCATATCTTCAACCTTTAGGTGATGTGATTAATAGATTCCTTGATGAGAATAAGGAATATAGGATTGAGATGATTAGGTATAATGGCGCAAATTGGATGGATCAGGAAACAAGCAATGAGGCATCTGCTTTGGTAGTGTTCGAGGTGTCAAAATGACCGCTAGTAGAACAACAATATTAAAAGCACAGCGAATTATGGATTCTGATGGAGTATCTGTACTTGAATTAAATCAGACAGAGCCAGATGAATGGGAAGTGCGAGATACAAGTACAAACAGAGTTTCAGTTGATGGCGGTGGATATGTTTGTTATAAAGAACCATACGCAAGTAACGATTTATGCATGGGTTGGAAGTTAGGCAACAAAGGTGTGGCTATAGAAGATAGAACGTGTAAGCATATTGAAGCCGTAAAGATGTTTCGATTAATCTATTCAAAATATGGTAGGAGAGATATTGTTGAGTGAGATAGAGGATGTTCTTTGTCCTTTATGCAAAGGAGATGGACATATAGCACCTATCGATAAGGCGTACTTTGAAGCTAAAAACGGTGTGGATAAAAAGATGGAAGTTGGCGATGAATGTAGATGGTGTTATGAAACGATTGAGAGTGAGGATCACTATTGTCAATAGTTGAAAAAGTATACACATATCTCGATAATCTTCGGGAATCAGGTGTAACAAATATGTTTGGTGCTGGTCCATACGTTGAAGAAGCGTTTGATATACCAAAATCAGAAGCAAGGGAATTACTCATCGGTTGGATGAAAGCATACTCAAAGACTTGGGATGGAGATAACCATGAATTCATTGAAGCAAAATGAAATGACACAATGTGATTCATGTTTTGAACATTACCAATGTGGTAAAAAACAAGATCATAAAGGCAATCATATTTGGAAAACAAATGAGGATGGTGGTTTGTTTGAATGGAATCAATTATTAAAAATGGAATGGAAAGATCATGAGTAGCCTGCCACCCGGAGTTACGGACGCAATGTGTGAAGCCAATTGTATTGACGAGAACCAGCCGTGTGGAACTTGTGATCATGAGTTGAATTGGCATGACGATGATAAATTTTGCCATTGTTGTAAGAAAAAACATGAGAGTTGTGATTACGTTTTTCTGTGTGAGGA
>Ga0310342_100003305_pt1 | contig 10577 bp, 7 predicted proteins | sample S15DNA20500_MG_FD_206155 | JGI IMG/M metagenome (GOLD analysis project Ga0310342, IMG submission 206155) | Marine microbial communities from station ALOHA, North Pacific Subtropical Gyre - S1503-DNA-20-500_MG | ecosystem: Environmental > Aquatic > Marine > Oceanic | place: Pacific Ocean: North... | reverse complement strand
GCCGACTCGCAGATCGAATTGGGATCGTCGAGTCGGACATCGCGCGGGTAAAGAACGAAAACCCGGGAAGCCGCCCGGAGGATCTGGCCGCGAACCAGCGCCGCTTGGACCGCTTGATGGGAGCGCTGGGTGCCGCCCAGCGGGAATACAACACTGCCCTGAGCGATCTCGAGTTCTATCAAAGCCAGATGCGGAACGCCGGCCTGCTGGGCCTGCCGGGGGATGAAACGAACCCGGCTCGCCGCTTGGAGATGAAGAAGCTCCTGCTCGCCGAGTTCGAATCGCTGAAATTCACCGATAAGCATCCCGACATCATCTCGATCCAGACAGAGATTACTGCCCTGGAAGCCATGGTGGAGGCGGGCACCGAAGAGGGCGCCGGCGAAGGTACGGGATCGCTCCTGCAACAGCAGATGCAGGCGGAAGTGCGTCGCGTGGAGGCACGCACGGAGTCGGCGCGCAGCGAAGTCGTCAGGATCAATGATCTGGCAACGGAGATCGAGGAGTTGGTACTCGCCACGCCGCGTGTGGCCGAGCAACTCGATGCGCTGACACGTGAATACGATCACCTCCGGGGTAGCTTTCAGGATTTCAGCGGCCGTCATCTCGAGGCCACCGTGCAAGCCCAGTTGGAGCGGCGCCAGCTCGGTGAGCAGTTCCGGGTGTTGGAGGCCGCCTTCGTGGCGCCCGAAGCCAGCGCTCCGAATCGCCCGCTCATCCTGGCGATCGGCGCGTTGCTGGGCATCCTGTCGGGACTCGCTCTGGCGGTCCTGGCCGAGGCGGCCGACAGTTCCGCGCATGACGCGCGTAGTCTCCAGCAGCGTTTCCAGCTGCCGGTGCTGGTTTCGATTCCCCGGATCTGGCTGGAATCCGACCGCATTGCCCAGCGCCGCAAGCGCATTCGCACCGGGCTGGCTACGGCGGGCCTCGCGCTCTTCTTTCTCGTGACGGGGACCGCCAACTATCTCTGGGTCAACGGCCTGCCTTTCTCTCTCGAAGATGCGACTACGGAAGAGATCGAGGTAGGTGGGCCCGAAGAGCCCGCGGAAGGGTAAGGGCGTGTACGAGGACTTTTACGGTCTGGCGCACGCGCCTTTCGAGATGACCCCGGACCCCACCATGTTGTACCTGGGGGAGACGCACCGGGAGGGTCTTGCAACTCTTCTATACGCCGTGCAGTCCGGCAAGGGTTTCGTTGTGCTCACGGGAGAGGTCGGGACGGGGAAGACCACGTTGCTGCACGCCCTGCTCGCGCAGCTGGAAGCCGATACGCCTTCCGCTTTCATCTTCAACCCTCGCCTGGAGCCGCTGGATTTTTTCCGCTTGGTATTCGAGGACCTGGGAATCGAGGTGACCTGCCGCAACAAGGCTGAATACCTGCTGGCGCTCAACGAATACCTGATCGAATGCATGCGGGAAGGGCGTCGCGCGATGCTCATCGTCGACGAGGCCCAGAATCTTTCCGCCGAAATGCTCGAAGAGGTACGGCTGCTATCGAACCTCGAGACCCCTACCTCCAAACTCATCCAGATCATGCTGGTGGGGCAGCCAGAGCTGGGGGAAATGCTCGACCGCTCCGATCTCCGGCAGCTCAAGCAGCGCATTTCCCTGCGCCACCACCTGCGACCCTTCGACGCCCGGGAACTCGACCAGTACGTGAACGAGCGACTTCGACTTGCCGGTCACGTGGGCAAGGACATCTTCAAGCGGTCTGCCCGGAGGGAACTGCTCGCATGTACCCAGGGCATTCCGCGCCTGATCAACGTGGTCTGCGACGCCGCTCTCCTTTCCGGCTACGCGAGGGGACAGACCGTCTTGGGTGGCGACGTGATTCGAGGAGTGGCCGACGACCTCCACTTGATTTCCGTCGGTAAAGATGCCGCGGTAGAAGGCGTCAGTAGCAACCGGCCGCGCTTGGGCTGGCTGGGCTATCTTTTTCGTTAGGGAGTAGTAGTTCATGGCTAAGATCTACGATGCGCTTCGAAAAGCCGAGGCGGAACGGCAGCGCAAGGTAGGCACGAGTTCAGGAGCAGAGCGCCTGGACTGGGAACCCGAGAGTGCCGAAGCCGCCAAGCCCGCCCCTACCGTAAAGCTGCCGGGTGGTCCGCGGAGCGAGAGCCGGAAACAGTCCAACGATGGTGGCGGCGACATCAACAAGCGGCGCATCGCGCTTCTCCAACCGGATTCCTATGTGGCCGAGCAGTTCCGCGCGCTGCGGGGGCGCATCGACGCTCTCGAAGACGAGGGAAATTTGCGAAGTGTGATGGTCACGAGTGCCATGCCGGGAGAAGGCAAGACCACGGCCGCGGTGAATCTGGGTATCGTGACGGGACTGTCACTGGACCGGCGCGTCCTGCTCGTCGACTGCGACATGCGGCGTCCGAGTGTTCACCAGTCTCTTGGGCTCCAACCCACGAACGGACTCGCCGAGGTGCTCGATGGAAAGATCGACCCTGACTTGGCGATCACGCGGGTAGCGGGTGCGAACCTGGACGTGCTGCCCGTGCGAGGCCGTCCGGCGAATCCTTCTGAATTGTTGGGATCTTCGCGTATGGTGAATCTGATGACGGAGTTGCGATCTCGCTACGACCGCATCATTCTGGATACGCCGGCCGCGCTGGGCTTGCCTGATGCGAAGTCGGTCTCCGAATTTTGCGACGGAATCGTTGTGGTTGTGCGGGCAGACCGTACGCGACAAGAGGACACCGAGACCGTCGTGGAGATTTTGGGCCGTCAGCGCGTCGTTGGAATCGTCTTGAACGGTGCGGTGGTCGACCAAGGACGCTACGGCTACTCGGGTTAGCGGCGGGACCGGCCGGCAGCCCCGCCCGTGACCCGGGAAGCGAGAAGATGAGTTTCCTGGAGCCGCTATCTGCTCTCCTGCTCGCATGCGGAGTAAGCTTTTTCGCAACCCCTGCCGTGGCCCGGCTGGCGGTGAGTTTTGGTGCCGTAGACCGACCCAGTGCGCGAGGGGTGAACCAGCGGCCCGACGTCCCGCTCATGGGGGGACTGGCGGTTCTCTTCGGCCTGTTGGCCGGGCTGGCTCTGTCATCGGCACTCTCCCCCCAACCCGAGGAGGTGATCGATCGGCGTATGTTGGGCTTCCTCCTGGGAGCCCTGTTGCTGGTTGGAGCGGGCGTATGGGACGATCTCTTCGGCATGAAGGCTCCGGCGAAGTTGGGCTTGCAGGTGTTGGCCGCCGCCATCGCCGTCGCTCATGGCTTCGAAATTTCGAGGTTCACGGATCCGATCACACGGACACTTCTGCCCGTGCCCGCCCCGATCGGCTGGGCGGCGAGTTTCCTGTGGATCGTAGGGATCACCAATGCCCTCAACCTGCTGGACGGTATGGATGGTCTGGCCACTGGTGTGGGATCCATCATCGCAGTCACCCTCACCGTGATCGCCTGGCAGGTGGGAAGTCCCTTTGGGGTCTTCATGGGCTTCGCTCTTGTAGGCGCCCTGGCGGGTTTCCTGCCCCACAACTTCCCGCCGGCGCGTGTCTTCCTGGGTGACACGGGTTCCTTGCTGCTGGGATACGCGCTGGCGTTGCTCGCCCTCGACGGCTACCAGAGAGTTTCGCTGATCACCTTCGTGGTCCCGCTGCTGGCGCTGGCAGTACCCATCCTCGATACTACGCTCTCCATCGCCCGTCGCATCTACCGGCGTCACCCTCTCTTCCGGGCGGATCGCCTCCACATGCACCACAGGGTCCTTGCGCTCCAGGGGAATACGCGCTCCGCATTGATGCAGTTCTACTTCCTCACCGCGGCCTTTTGCCTGCTGGCCCTTTCGATTCGGGATCTGGGGGGCTTCACGGCTGGGGGCCTCCTGCTTCTCGTGCTCCTTCTCACCGTCCGAATGCTGCGGAACATGGGCCTGCTGCGCTTCGCGGATGACCCGGAGGAAGACGACGCTACGCTCGGCACTGGAGGTTCGACGTGAGTCGCGCGCTGATTACGGGCATCACGGGCCAGGACGGCTCGTACCTTGCCGAGTTGCTGCTGGGCAAGGGCTACGAGGTCCACGGAATGGTGCGTCGCTCCAGCACCGAGGCCTTCGAGCGCATTGCCCACCTTTCCGAGCGCGTGCAACTCCACCAGGCCGATCTGTTGGATGAGAGTTCGATGTTGAGGCTGCTGCAGGAGGTTCGGCCCGGAGAACTCTACAACCTGGCCGCTCAATCCTTCGTGCCCACCAGCTGGCTGCAGCCAACGCTGACGGGAGAGTTCACCGCCCTCGGCGTGACGCGGCTGCTGGATGCGATGAGGCTGGTGGACCCGACGATCCGTTTCTACCAAGCGTCGAGTTCGGAGATGTTCGGGAAAGTCCGAGAAGTGCCACAGAACGAGGTCACTCCCTTCTATCCCCGGAGCCCCTATGCGGTTTCCAAGGCTTACGGGCACTGGATCACCGTCAACTACCGCGAGAGCTATGACCTCTTCGCGGTGTCGGGGATTCTCTTCAACCATGAGTCTCCGCGCCGGGGCAGGGAGTTCGTGACCCGCCACGTCAGCGAGGGGGTGGCGCGCATCAAGCTGGGGCTGCAGGACGAGCTGCGCATCGGCAACTTGGAAGCGTGCCGAGACTGGGGGTATGCGCCCGAGTACGTGGAGGCCATGTGGCGGATGCTTCAGCAGGACAGTGCCAAGGACTACGTGATCGGCACCGGGGTGCATCACTCGGTCCGGCAGTGCGTGGACTATGCGTTCGAGCACGTGGGCCTCGATCCTGACGATTTTCTGGTGGTGGATCCAGATCGGATGAGGCCCGCCGAGGTGGATCTTTTGATTGCCGACCCGAGCAAGGCGCGAGAGGAACTCGACTGGCGGGCGGAGACATCCTTCCGGGATCTCGTCTCCATCATGCTGGAGGCGGATCTCGAGCTTCAGGAGGCTGCGACGGGCGCTCGGAGAGAGCGGGGGCGTTGAGCGTTCCGCAGCGCGTCCTGGTGACGGGTGCCGCCGGTTTCATCGGCTCCCATGTGACGGACCGGCTGCTCGGGGAGGGGCGGTCCGTGGTGGGTGTGGACTGCTTCGATCCCTTCTATCCCGCCTCCATGAAGCGTCGGAACCTGGCGGGAGCCCTGGCCTCCCCGCTCTTTGAGCTCGTCGAGTCGGACATCCGGGATCGCGAAGCCATGCAGGCGCTCTTTGCGCGCGGCGGATTCGACGGCGTCGTTCATCTGGCAGCACTGGCGGGCGTACGCCCGAGTCTCGAGCGGCCCGCCGAATACGCGGACGTGAACGTTCGAGGCTCCGCGCAACTCTTCGAGGCCGCGGTGCGCCATGGCTTGCCGCGACTGGTCTTTGCGTCCTCATCCTCGGTCTACGGCGAGCGCGAGGACGGCCCCTTCCGCGAGAGCGATCCCGTCGAGCGTCCGATTTCCCCCTATGCGGCCACCAAGCGGGCGGGAGAACTGTTGGCGCACAGTTTTCATCATGCCCACGGCCTGTCGGTGGTCTGCGCGCGGATCTTCACCGCCTACGGACCGCGCCAGCGGCCGGATCTCGCCATTCGAAAGTTCGCGGAGCGCATGCTCTCGGGTGAGCCCCTGTCGATCTACGGAGATGGCGCCAGTCTTCGTGACTTCACCTTCGTTTCGGATCTCGTCGACGGCCTCGTCGCCGCTCTCGACAGTACCCTGGACTTTGCGCTGCTGAACCTCGGCGCGGGGCGCCGGTTGTCGGTACTGGAGGTGGTGAAGACCTTGGAACAGGAACTCCGTGTTCCTGCCGTGCTGGAATATTTGCCGGCCCAGACAGGCGACGTGCGTCGCACCTGGGCGGATATCACGGCAGCCCGGAAGGCGCTGGACTACGCTCCGCGGGTGAACTTCGAAGAGGGTGTCCGGCTCTTCGCCGCCTGGTTGCGGGCGGAGCGCTGAGAGATGGAAGGGCAGGGGCGACTGGCCCTGGTGACAGGGGGCGCGGGCTTCATCGGCGGCCACCTCTGCGAGGGCTTGGTGGCTGCGGGCTGGCAGGTGAGGGTGCTTGACGACCTCTCCTCGGGCAGTGAGGCGAACCTGGCCGAAGTGGCCGACCGCGTCGAGTTGATCGAGGCAGACCTCTGCGACTCAGCGAGCCTGGCTCGAGCGTTAAAGGGCGTGCAAGTGGTCTTTCACCACGCCGCCGTGGCGTCGGTAGCGCGCAGCGTCGCGGAGCCCCAGCATTCGCACCGGGTGAACCTCACGGGGACGCTGTTGCTCCTCGAGGAGGCTCGCAGGGCGGGAGTGCACCGCCTGGTGTATGCAGCCTCGGCCTCTGTGTACGGGGCCACACCGCCGCTGCCCACGAGTGAGGGCGCACCTGTGAGCCCGGCTTCCCCCTACGCGCTGCAAAAGTACGCGGGCGAACGCTATTGTGGCCTCTACTACTCACTCTACGGTTTCGAAACCGTAGCGTTGCGTTACTTCAACGTGTACGGCCCACGCCAGGATCCTGCCAGTGACTACGCGGCGGTGATTCCCTGCTTTGCGAGGGCCTGTCTCGCGGAAGAGGATCTCACGGTGTACGGCGACGGCGAGCAAACGCGTGATTTCGTCATGGTGGAAGACGCCGTGCGGGCGAATCTGAAGGCGGCGGACTCAAGGGCTGCGGCGGGTACGGTCTGCAACGTCGCGGCGGGTCGCCGCAGCAGCCTCAACGAAGTGATTGAACATTTTCGCGCGTTGCTGGGGACGAAAGTGGCTGCTCACTACGAGGCGCCGAGGCTGGGGGACGTGAGGGACAGTCACGCCTGTCTGCAGCGGGCCCGCGAATTGCTGGGCTATGAGCCCCGAGTCGGACTTCGGGACGGCCTGCGACAGACTCTTGCGGCGATGCACGCGGCGGATCCCGCCTCCGCGGGCGTGGGACGCTGAGGTCCAGCCCATGCCCCCGCGTACGCGCATCCACGCCGTGATTCTCGCGGGCGGGGCCGGAGAGCGTTTCTGGCCTGCCTCGCGCCGCCGGCATCCAAAGCCCCTGCTGCGCGTGCTGGGTGATCGGTCCCTGCTCGAAGCGACCGCCCTGCGCGCCCGCGGCTTTTCGGACGACCTATGGCTGGTCTGTGGGAGTGAGCACGCGGCGCCGATGCGCCGCGCACTCGGGCTGCCTGCCGCGCGGGTACTCGTGGAGCCGTCGCGGCGCAATACCGCGATGGCGGTGGGCCTGGCGGCGACGCGGATCGCTGCCGAGGATCCAGACGCCATCGTCGCGGTGTTGCCTGCGGACCACCACATATCCGATTCACGTGCATTCGCCCGGGACATGCGGCGCGCGGCCCGCGCGGCTCGGGACGCAGGGGTGCTGGTCACCCTGGGTGTGTCACCGACTCGCCCCGATACGGGCTATGGCTACATCCAGAGCGGCACGGCTGCGGGCCCCCGATATCCGGGCCTGCGGAAGGTACGGCGCTTCGTCGAGAAGCCGGATGCCGCGCGCGCCCGGCGGTACGTTCGCAGCGGGGGGTACCTCTGGAACGCGGGGATTTTTGTCTGGACGGCGGCCACCATTCTCGAGGAAATCCGGACCCACATGCCGGGCCTTCATCGCGCGCTGGCACCCGTGCGTGCCGCGGGCCGCCGACCCACTCGCGCCGCGTTGGCCCGCGCCTATGCGCGTGCGCCCAGTGCCCCGATCGACACCGGGGTGATGGAGAAGAGCCGACGTGTCTGGACGTTGCCCGTGACATGGGGCTGGAGCGATGTAGGCACCTGGCAGGCCCTGGCAGAGGAAGCGGGGGTCGGGCCGGGCGCCTCACGAGCTTTGCGCGGAGACCTGGTCCACGACGATCGCGGCGGCAACCTGGTCTGGGGGCAGGCGGGAAAGCCGATCGCATTGATCGGGGTCGAGGGACTCGCGGTCGTGGACACCGGCGACGCGTTGCTGGTGACTCGTCTGGAAGACAGCGACACACTTCGGGACGTCGTTCGGGCGCTAAAGCAAGCTGGGCTTGACGATCTCACCTAGGGGGGGGCGGGAAGTCGGATTTACCCCGGACTGGCGCCGGGTGCGGGCGATGCGGAGATCCCGAGGGAGCAGGCTCCCCAGCTACAGCTGCCGGGAAGGTCGCGTCCGAGACCCGCTGTCATCGCGGTCGCCCCGAAGCCGCCTGGGCGAATCGGCCTCCGACCCCCATGGTCGAAGCTTTTCCGAGGAGGACTTGATTCCAGGTGGGAGAGAGTGAACTCTATCGGCACGGCCGGTTACCAACACAGGATCGGACTCCAGGCGGCTTTGGCCGCGTCCGGCGCCGCTCGGTGACACCAGGAGAGCACACCATGCATCGTCTCTTGCTTCCCCTCCTCGCGATCTGCCTGTCTCTTTCCCCGTTCTTGGGCTGTGAGTCGGACGAGTCCAGGCTCGCCGCCCACCTCGAGCGGGGCGATGCATACATGGAGGAAGAAGCCTACGAAGAAGCCATCATCGAGTTCAGGAACGCCCTCCAACTCGCGCCCAACAACGGGGCGGTCCACTTCAGCCTCTCCCAGTCCTTCCTCAAGCTTGGCGCCGTCAAGGAGGGTTTCTGGGAACTGCGCGAGACGGTGCGCCTGGACCCGTCGAACCACGAGGCCGTGATCCAGTTCGCGAGCTTGTCGATCCTCGCCGGAGAGCTCGAAGAGGCACTGCAGCGCGCCGACGAGGTGATCGCCCAGGACGACGCGAACATGCAGGCCTACATCGTAAAGGCCCAGGCCCACGAGGGTCTGGAGGATCTCGATGCGGCCCGAGCGGCCTATGCCCGGGCCGCCGAGATCGATGCCAAGAATGTGGAGCCGATGCTGGTCTTCGCGGATTTCCTGCAGCGACGGGGCGATCGCGAGGCCGCGGAGCCGGTTTTCCGCGGGGCGATCGAGATCGAGGAGAACTTTCCGACCCTGGCGTCCCTCGCGAATTTTCTCCTTGCCAACGACGCCAATCGCGACGAGGCCCGGGACTTGCTGACGCGCGCCAGCGAACTCGCCGAGCCGGCTAATGTCGTACGTGCCTACTCGATGCTCGCAAACCTCCACTATCAGGACGAGGCCTACGATCAGGCCTACAGGGTGCTCGAGGAGGGCATCGAGCGTGCGGAGAATCCGCTGGATCTCATCTACCTGCTGAGCCGGGTCCATCGCGTACAGGGCAATCACGAAATCGCGGACGAGTTGATCGAGCGAGCCACCGTGGCGCGCCCGGATGACGTCGGCCCCTTCCTGGTTCTGTCGGCTCTCCGTGGGGAGCGTGGCGACTACGCGGGAGCGTTGGCAGCTGCGAGTCGGGCGACCGAGATCGATCCCGAGAACACCACGGCCCAGATGCGTCGAGCAGAGGCGATGCTCGAGATCGCGGTACGCGAAGACCAACCGGAGCGGATGGACGAGGCCCGAAAGCTCGTCGAGGAAACCGTGGCCGCGGAGCCCTCCAACGCCGAGGCCCACTTCGTGCACGGAAAGATCCGAATCCAGGATGGTGAGATCGATGCGGCCGCACAGTCCCTGCGCACCGCGATCGACGCGCGCCCGGACTGGCCCGAGGCCCACTACCTGCTGGGCTCGGCATTGATGATGAGCGGCGAGCGCACGGCGGCGCGTACGGAGTTCGCCAGGACCCTCGAACTCGACGCCAACCGCCTCGAGGCGCGGGCAGCACTGGCGCGGGTACACGCCGCGTTGGGCGAGCACGAGTACGCCGTGGAAGAGGGCCGGCGGTATTTGCAAAGTCGACCCGATGGGGTGGAGACGCGGATCGTGGTGGCGCAGAGCCTGCTGGCCATGAACCAGGTGGAGGGCGCCCTCGAGATCATCTCGAGCGTTGCCGAGGAGGACCGCGATGGTCGGGTCCACTTCGCGCTGGGGCGTATCCGACTCGGGCAGGGGGACCGCGAGTCTGCGCGCTCTCACCTCGAGGCGGCCCAGGAGTCCCTTCCCGATCAGCCCGACGTCCTGGTCGCGCTGCTGGAACTCGATGGAGCCGAGGGCCGGCTCGGGGACTCTACCGAGCGGATCGCGCGCGCGGTCGCGGCGAACCCCGACGATGCGAAGCTTCAGATGGTGAACGGACTGAGGGCGGTGATGACCGGGGACCTCCAAGGGGCGGAGGCATCCTACAAGCAGGCAATCGAGGTCGACGATCGCACCAGCGAGGCCTATGCGCGGCTCGCAGACCTGTACGCGCGGACAGGGCGTACCGGTGAGACCATCGAGACCTACGAGGCTTCCCTCGCCGTCGACCCCGCCCAGCCCCGGCTGCACCATACCCTGGGTTTGCTCTACGAGCGTACCGGCGAGTTGACGCGCGCCGTCCAGCACTACGAGGAGGCGATCCGCCACCAGGAGGATCACGCCGAAGCCAAGAACAATCTCGCCTATCTCTACGCGGAGAGTGGTGAAAATCTCGACCGGGCGTTGGATCTGGCTCAGGATGCCAAGCAACTCATGCCAGACGATCCGAACGCGGCCGACACGCTGGGGTGGGTGTTGTACAGGCGTGGCGTGCCGTCGGCAGCGATTGCCTTCCTCCGCGAGGCCGAGGCGGGGTTGGTGGTGCGCGTGAACCAGGGCCGGTCGGGTGATCAGGCCAACCTGGGGTTGATCCGGCATCACTTGGCCGCCG